>Ga0073928_10001651_pt1 | contig 41752 bp, 44 predicted proteins | sample PaiPotPPA55metaG_FD_76969 | JGI IMG/M metagenome (GOLD analysis project Ga0073928, IMG submission 76969) | Iron sulfur acid spring bacterial and archeal communities from Banff, Canada, to study Microbial Dark Matter (Phase II) - Paint Pots PPA... ...
CGCCCTTCTCGCCGCCGGCGTCACTCCTATAACTGCATCTGGCGCCACTCCCAACGACCCCTCTGGTGGGTCTGGAGACGGCACAAACTCCATCGGCAGCAGAGACATCGCAAAACTCTATTTCTCGGTCAATGAGGCCTACAGAAATTCACCGAAGGCTGCGTTCTTCATGAACGATACCACGCGCACATTGTTATCAAGTGTTGTCACGAACTCCGGGCTACCACTTGTATTTCAACAGGGTGCTGAATCGTTCATTTTCGGCAAGCCGATTCGCGTTTCGCCCAGTATGCAAAGTCCCGCCGCGGGCAACATCTCGGTCATCTTCGGCGATGGGAGCTACTGGCTGAGCCGCAACGTTGTGGATACCAGCGACGAATCGACGACCTACGTTCAACTCGTCAAGGAAGCCGCTGGCCTTGCAGAAAAGGGCTTGGCCGGTCTCCGCATGTTCGCCCGCTGGGGCGGTTCACTCCTGTATACGGACGCCAATTCGCCTGCTCCGTTCGGTCTGTTGCAGCAGCACACGTAAACAATTTTCTTAGTCCCGGACCGACTAGGCATTGGCCCCGGGATTTTAGAAACCAAAGCAGGAGGGGCCGCTTGTCCGAGAGTCAAGCGGCTCTTTCTGTGAACGGGTAACACCGGGGACAAGAGTCAGAGGTGACTCTCGTGAATTGGCAACCTCCCGCATTCGATAAGCATCAATTCGCAGGCCGACGCTCACGCGCGGTCTCGGCCATCTATCGCCCCGATGGGTGGGACACTACCGGGATTTCCTTTGACAACCTCAAGTTCATGCACGTTAACCGACGTGAAAGCGTGCAGGAGCGCAGGCTCGATACTCCGTCATGGGCGGTAAACAATATCGAACTTCGCGAAGTTCTCCTGAAATTCTGTGAGCGTCGGTTCTACCTCGAAGCAGGTCGCAGAGCCCATGTCCCCGGTCTGTCGCAGGAACAGCGCTTTGCTCGCATTCGGCAGATTGAGCAGTCAAATGCCAAGCGGTGGGAACATATTTGTCGGGAGCATCGTGAGCGGTACAAAACGGAGCCTGAAGAACGCAAGGCGAAACTGGCAATTCAACTGCAGAATGCCGATACGCAGGTCCTCCTGAGCAGACGCGGAAACATGGCTATGGCCGCTGCGGTTGTCTATCTCTACTACCGGCTTAACTACGATTCAGTGACCGTGGCTTCAACTCTCCGCATCAAACCGCCGCTCGTTCGACAGTTCTTGGCTCGTCTTCACAATGCAGCGAGTGGACAGATATATCACAGTCCCAATCCCAAATGGCAACGTCTCCGGGAGTTCAGAGCGGAACTCCAACGCGTCAAGAAACTCTGGCGAGCGGTGAAACAAACCACCGAGCAACACTACCGCAAGCAACACCGGGAAGAACTCAACGTAATCGGTGATAGGGTTGCGGGTTCCCGAAAAGCTAAGAGATGGACTCGGGACCGCCTGCTATTCGTCCACTGGCACTACCTGCACGGCCAGTCATTCGACAAAATTGCTCCAGCAGTCGGATGCAAGACAGGCGAGTCGGTGCGGGCAGCCTATTGGCATTTCATCAACAAACCGCAGCTGTTGGCAGATTTTCAGCAATCGGTGTGACATGGCGTTCCGCGACGAAGAGATTCGAGAGTCGTTCCAAGGCGTCGCTGTCACCCGCGACGTGTACGACCCGAACCGCGGATACTTCACACGAATCTCGCGTCGTCCCCGCCCGGACTTCACGCGGAACGACCCACAGCTAAGACTCGTTGTCGCACAAACCGCTTACCGTCGTTATCACCGGGGCGGCTACTGGTCGCGCATCCCTGACGAGCTTGTGAACAACCCCGGAGCCCTGCGAGCGAGCCTCAAGGCACGACTCCGTAAGTTTGGTGACGAAGTTCTGCGCGCAGGAGTGAAAGACTATATCGCGGCCCTTTCTGTGATTGCTTATTTGAAATGGCGTGTTGGCTATCAGGCACAGGACATCGCTGAGTACCTGCAAGTTCCCGAGCAATCCGTCTGGTACATGGCCTTCATGTTGCGTGAGAACGCTACGCGACTTGGGTTGAAGTTCCCCCGACAGAAAACATGGCGTGGCCCGAAGAAATATCTCAGTCCCGAAGAACGACGCCGCTGCTTGAGTGACGGGGTCAAGGCCAACTGGGCTGACCCCGATGTTCGAGAACGCCGCGTGAAAACTCTTCACTCACCTGAATACAGGGCTCGCAAGAGTGAAATCATGAAAGCAGCGTGGGCACGCAAGAAGGCCGTTGCTGTCAACCGTTCCCAGTGAGTCATTGCTGTCTTTTGATGCTCTGGCCTAATTGGCCGAGTCGGTCTATGATTCGGCTGCGTGAATCTCACAACCTACTCCTACCGCTTCGCCGCCGAAGTGCTGAACAGCCCTGCGTTCCAGAGGGAACGCAAGGACATTGAGGACATTTTCAAATCAATCGTGGTGCCTCAACTGAAGCCACCCAAGCTTCGAACCCGAGGCGGCAAGTCCATGACCTTCACCACGGCGCAGAAGGATATGAACGTCCTGCTCAACGACGAGTTCAAGAAGAAAGGCTGGGACTGCCAGCCGAACGTCACCGAGGACAAGGTCACAGGGATTAAAGCGGATTACAAGAAGGCTCGCGTGCAGGTCGAAGTTCAGTTCGGCAATATGGCTCGCTGGTATACGGACGTTTTCAAGTTCCAAGTCAGCTATTCGCTGGGTCTGATTGACGTGGGAGTGCTGGTCGTTCCAATGCAGGCGTTCGCCAACACTATCGACGAAAATGTCGCCCATTACGAGCGGGTCGTGCGGGAGCTTCCTTACGCCAAGATGAGCATCACGCTTCCGATTTGGGTCGTCGGAATCGCTCCCTGATTTGCAAACCTACCCCCTAAGTTTTCCACAGAAAATACCTCAAGTTGGGGCTTGGACTTCGTGTACACCCCAGTTATAGTAGGGGTGTTCTCGCATGCAATCGACCGTCCCACACTACAGCCCTCACGCCCGCGCAACACTTTTCCATGGCGACAGACTTGACCTGCTCAAACAAATTCCAAATGGTGCTGCTCGGCTGGTCGTCACGTCGCCCCCATACAACATCGGAAAGAAATACGAGAAGCGGCTCCTGTTCGAGCACTACTTGGAGAAGCAGGAAGAGACGCTCAAGGCCGCGCATCGGGCTCTCGCTGAGGATGGCAGCCTGTGCTGGCAGGTGGGAAACCACGTGAGCACAGATGGTGAGATTTTCCCGCTGGACATCTTCATCTACCAGATTTGCAAAAAGCTTGGGATGAAGCTGAGGAACCGCATCATCTGGACGTTCGAGCACGGGCTGCATTGCAAGAACCGCATGTCCGGTCGCTACGAGAATATCGTGTGGTTCACCAAGAGCGACGATTACGTGTTCAACCTCGACCCCATTCGTGTGCCGCAGAAATATCCCGGCAAGAAGGCGTTCAAGGGACCGAAGAAGGGGCAGTATACTTGCAATCCACTGGGCAAGAATCCCGGCGACGTTTGGGACATACCGAACGTGAAGCACAACCACGTCGAAAAAACCTCTCATCCCTGTCAGTTCCCAATCGAGCTAGTTGAGCGCCTGATTCTGGCGCTGACCAACAAGAACGACCTTGTGGTCGACCCGTATCTCGGCGTTGGCTCTGCTGCCTGTGCCGCTGTCTTGCACAAGCGTCGGGCTGCTGGTGCCGACCTTAGCGAAGAATATTTGGACATCGCACGGCAGAGAATTGAGCTTGCGACGGAAGGCAAGTTACCAAGGAGACCGCTGGGAAAGCTGGTCTACGTGCCCAATCCCAACGACACCATCACGAAGCGTCCGAAGGAACTAGGAAAAGGAAATGGACACCACCCCTACGACCAGTCGGACCTGCTGTTCGCCTAAAGAGACGGAACGAGCCTAGTCTGTTTTGGCCCACGACGGAATATCGGATGTTGGCACCTTCTTTGAGAGATACTTCTTTCCAGCACTGTCCTCAACGTATCCACGTACCTTCCGCCAGTGTTTGGCGTACTTTTCTAGGCCATCGTAATTGACCGAGAAGGTTGCGGGAGCGTCACCTTCCGACAGCTTGGTCCCCGGCATGGATTCCTTGAGAATCAAATGGTCGTACTTGAACCCTTTTGGCAGTTTGAGAGATGCAACACTGATGTAGATTGGCCTCCGACCTACGTTCGTTACTCGCACAATCCCCATTTGCTTTGTTGAGGCCCCTCCGGACAGGGGCCATGTTCCACTTCAGAAGCACTTTCACTTTCGGCCTGTCTCGCAGGTAGTTAATCACGCTCATCACGAAGCCAGCCGTACCGAGTACCATGCCAACGGCGGCGGCAACACCTGAGAGGATAGTGACCCATTGAGGAATCGGGGCGGGTGTCGGGGTTGGCATACTTGAAGAATCATAACCCATTCAGAGACGGAACGAGCCGCCCTGAACTAGCAGCGGCTCGGACACGGACTCGACAATACGCTGTAGTCTGTTACTTCTCCCGCACTCTACGGACAGCCGACTTGCACGGTTTGCGACCGCGTCGGCGACAGAGCCGCAGGTAAATTCTCAACTCTGTCGTGTCTGCTGCTCGGGCCATCTTCACTCGCTCTTCTCTACTCGGAAACGGTTTCATTTCTTCTCCCTAGCCGGGGTGACCGGCGACTACCTTCCGCCTCTTCGGCGTTCCTGCGCTTTCAAACTGATTGAATTTCCCGACTGTTCAACGTCTCGCTCGCGTTTCAGGTGCAACTCCAAACTGATTTGCTGCCAGCTAGCCTCTGCGACGTGCTTCGGCCTTGTGCCCGTCGTCAACGCGACGTGACACTCAACACACCGGGAGCCGCCCTCCAACAGAAGAACGAACTCGAAACGGTCTTGCTTGCAGTGCGGGCAATGGCCGGGTTTCTGACTGCGGACTACGGTATGCTTTCTGCGGTCTTGCATTCGAGACTTACCTCTCGTTTGTGGGATTAGGGAGTCGTTGGCGCACTAACGCCTGCGGCTCCCGCTACTTCTTTACCGTGACCTTCTCCTGCACCTTCTCGGACACCGGGAACAACCATTTGTCTGCGACGCGAACGTAGACCGTCGTCACCGTGCGTTGCACGACTTCGATTTTCGGGGACTTCACTTCGCCTCCAAGTACTTCTCGATTGCACGGCGAACGATTTCCGCGTAGCCAATCCGTGGGTCGTTCTCCGCATTCCCGAGCCTGACCAGTTCGTCGCGCATCTCCCGTGTGACCATCACGATGAGCCGGACATCTTTTTTGGCTGGTTTCTTCTTCATGACTACCTCCGTGAACCCATTATGTACATGGACATGTACATGTACAATAGTACTTTCGTACTGATTTTGAACTAGGAACACGGCGGCAAAACTCCCGGTGACGAACGGCTCCGGGGCGGAGACACTGTGAACCTTGGGAGGCAATGATGGCGAACGGTTGGCTTAAATTAGAGCAGGAGCTTGATTTCGATTCGATGAAGTTACGTAAGGGGCAGCGCGTGCCGAAAGGTTGGCGCTTGGTCGAGATTACAGCGGAACACCTCCCGAAGGACTGGCCCGCAGACAAACCGTATCCCTGCACGTGCGGATGCGGTCACTCGTTCTTGGCTGGCGACAGAATGGTAGTTCGCAACATTAAAGTTTTGGGAATGCGTGTGGTGAAGAAGTGATGGCGACGAAACTGAAAGAACACGTGATTCGGGGCATACGTAAGGGCGAGGAGAACGAGCCGTCAAAATTCTTCTACGTTTGCGAACACTTGGAGCCGAAGCCCGGCGAGAAGGTCTACCAGGAGTTCGAGATTGCCGAAAACCCATTTGAGACGCGTATGTGCGACGCCTGCAACCGCGCGCGATATACGGGATGCTGCGGCTCTTGACAAAGGCAAACCGATAGGGCTATACTAGTAGCATTCAAGTCGGAAGCCAACGTGAGCCCGACATCACGTAAGACCCTGTGATGACCTCACGAGCTTAGCCCTCCGCTGTATGCAGTCTGAGGCTCCGGACGTTCTGTCCCGGAGCTTTTCATTTGTTACCCCAAAATTCAACAGTTGAGCCAGCCCCCGAGCCGGTATATGGTCGGACCGCGACTCCCACAAGGCGGAGAAGAGGTCCGTCATTGTCGCGAAGAAGCGGGCAGATTGGTTGCGTGTTCCAGAATTGCAAGTCGTGGAGCAGGCAAGCCCCTACTTATGGAAAATACTGGCAGGACATCCCGGGCGAGGAACGGAAGCGGAAGCTGGTCGCTCTCGGACCATGTGCAACGAAGTCCCTTGCACGTCAAAAGCTCCGTGAGTTTCTCGAACGGGAGGGCATCAACTCCAAACAATCATTTGCCGCAAACACGGCTCCAGCGACGACGTTCCGCGAGCAGTCGGAACGCTGGATTGATTCACTCGCTCTGCGTAGGCGTAAACCCGTGAAACCCGCCACCATTTCCGGCTGGCAAGACGCACTCAACGCATGGGTCCTTCCGAACATCGGCGACAAGCTGCTGTCTGAAGTCTCCAACGGTGTGATGCGCGAACTGGTCGGTAAAATGATAGACGCAGGGCTTTCCCCGAAAACCATCGTGAACTATACGCAGGTCGTGAATCTCGTCGTCGCAAGTGCAATTACTGAGGACGGCGAGCAAATCTACCCGCGAAAATGGAATCACGATTTCATCGGGCTACCGATTGTTCAAAAAGAGAAGCAGCATCGTCCGACCGTGACCGAGACGGAACTCGGAGAAATTCTGGCTAGTGTGGAGGGCCGCATTCACATGCTCTTTGCATTCTTGGCTGGAACCGGGCTTCGTATCGGTGAGGCTTTGGGTTTGAAAACTTCTGACCTTTCACCAGACTGCCGCGTACTTTATATTCGGCGGAGCATCTGGCGGGGACAGGAGCAACTTCCCAAAACTCCAAACGCAATCCGGGTTGTCGATATACCGGAGGCTCTGGCTCAAGTTTTGCGGTCGTACGTCGCCGACAAAACGGGCTACCTATTCGCCACGGCGAAGGGAAACCCGTTGCAGACGCGCAACGTACTGCGAGTCTTGCACGGTACAGGAAAGAAAGTTGGGTTTCATGCCTTCAGGCGATTCCGTTTGACGTGGCTCAGAAAGAACGGTGTTCCGAAAGACCTTGAACACCTATGGATGGGCCACGCAGCGGAAGAGATTGGAGACATCTATTCAAAGCTCAAAGATGATGAGGTCTACCGGGGCCACTGGGCCGAACGCATCGGTTTGGGCTTCGGGATTGGTACATTCGGTCCATTAAATGTGGTGTTGATTGACGCAGTGAGAGTAGCGTAAACTTGTTGACTGTAGGGGTTTTAGCATCTGTCGGGGCGTAGCGCAGCCTGGCTAGCGCGCCTGGTTCGGGACCAGGAGGTCGAAGGTTCAAATCCTTTCGCCCCGACCATTCTTTTCAACCATTTACGCGTGACTTCTGGTTTTTTGTTCTCACCGCTGTAGATGAAATTGTAGGCAACGAAATCCGCAAGGTTCAAATCTGCCATTCCTCACCGTTAGATTCTCTCGGCTTGCTCTTGTGGGCACTATTCACCAAGCTCAGTTCCGGCGGCCAGCCGGCTTGACTGCGAAATCATTCCTTTGTAACATTTATTTTATATGTACAATGTAATAAACAGAGGCTTGCTTATTCTATATTTTGTTCTGTTACCCGGCATGAAAGTAATCTCCTTTTTCGGTCCTTTTAACTTTGCACTGCGAAACTTTATGCCGGTCTTTCTTGTTGACTTGCTTCTGTTCTCAGTATTTGCGATTGTTAGAAGTCGCCCAGCAAGCCCAGCAACACAAAGCAATCACGCCGACCGTATTTCTACGGTCATTAACGGCGCCTGGGGAAGCCTCCTTATTATCTCAGTGTTCATCTGGTACGTGGCCGGGGCTGGCATTTTCTCGTACCTTGTATTCTCGGGTCCCGGCTTTATATTTTCGGGTATCGGAACTGCCTTTCCGTAGCCCCTTACTTGGGAAGGGTCTATGGAAGTCCATTGATCATATTACTGATATTGAAGAGCAAGTATCCATCTACGGGAGGATCGCTTAGAGAATAGGAACCCAAACCCGAACCAAAGAGCAGGAGTGTTCCGACTCCACCGGTATGAGAATACAGTGGGTCAAGCCACCGAAGTAGAGCGCCGCCAAGAGCCGGAATGGCGCTGTCTTGGCACACCACAGTGTCGTTACTGGTATTATCCGGGCAACCGCGATTGTTGTATGGTGCCATGCGAACAGAATTGTTGGATACATATGCGCCTCCAACGGCGAACCATTGATCGGGACCAACGAAGGACCCAGCCGCCCATCCGGTGTTTAAGTCGGAGAGGTACCCCGAGAGCGCCACGGGGTTGCCGTTCGCATCAATGAAGTCACGGACTAGCATTCCAGTTGTATCTTTTGCGGCTTCAGGAAGAGGCGGCGCGGCAGAGGCCGGATTCCGAAAATCACCAAACATCTGTCCAACCAAACTATTGCATAGTCCTAAATAAACGTCGCCGTCAATCGGCTCATATGGGTATCCAAGATGGGGAGTCCCAAGCGTTATAAGGGCCGCGACGTGATGATTTGTGACTACGTTGGCGTAATTGTTTAAAATCATGTCCCGAGCAATCAGTCCGCCCATGCTGTACCCAACGAGGATGATGTCCCCGCTGGGGCTCTTCTGGTTTATATAAAGAGCCAGCGCCCTCGCTCCATTCTGAATCGTACAATTTGTCGAACAATTCGTGATGGCGGCGCAGTAGCCGAAATCAAATCCGGCATCCACAACAAAGCGGGACGGGTCGATTCCAAAGACCGGATCGCGGAGGCTGGCCGCCAAACCCTTCAGATCTCCGTTCTCTCCGCCATTCTGTCCGATGCCGGAGATAAGAAAGACGGTCTGGCGCGGTGGCACCGAAGCTGGGCCGACGGTAGTCGTCACCGACTCAGGATCCAATCCCGCCGGGAAAGGCGAGCCTGGAACGGGCGTCAGCGCCCCCGTGGTACCGTCAATGGCGTACACATATACGCGGCCGGCAACGCCGCTGCCGGTAACCGCCACGTAGGCGAATTTGCCCGTGGGGTCCACGGTCACCGAAACAGGAACGAATCCCGGCGGAAAGAAAGGGGCGCTGGCAATCGGCGTCAGCGCCCCCGTGGTGCCGTCAATGGTATACGACGCCAAAACGCTTAGCCCAACCGCGTAGGCGAATTTGCCCGTGGGGTCCACCGTCACCGAGCTAGGACCCAAGCCCGCGGGGAAGGGCGAGCCGCTAATCTCCGTCAGCGCTCCCGTTGTTCCGTCGATGGTGTACGCCGAAATGTTACTGCTATAGTTATTTGAGACGTAGGCGAAGCGGCCGGTGGGTTCCACCGTCACCGAGTCAGGACCATCCGCCGCGGGGAAAGGCGAGCCGCTAATCTCCGTCAGCGCTCCCGTCCCTCTGTCGATGGTGTACGCCGAAACGTTTCCGGAAAAAGTGAGGTTCGCCACGTAGGCGAATTGGCCCGTAGGGTCCACCGTCACAGAGAAAGCCTCTTTTCCGGCCGGGAAGGGCGAGCCGACAACCGGCGTCAGCGCCGCCGTGGTTCCGTCAATGGTGAACGCCGAAACGTTGGAATTACCACCGCCATTCGCCACATAGGCGAATTGGCCCGTAGGGTCCACAGTCACCGAAACAGGACCGAATCCCGCCGGGAAGGGCGAGCCGACAACTGGCCCCAGCGCCCCCGTGGTCCCGTCGATTATGTACGCCGAAATGTTGTTGGAACCGCTATTCACCACATAGGCGAACTGGCCCCTGGGGTCCACTGTCACCGAGCGCGGGAAAACTCCCGCTGGGAAGGGCGAGCCGGCAACCTCCTTCAGCGCCCCCGTGGCCCCGTCGATCATGTACGCCGAAACGTTCCCGGGACCGACGATACCGCTGCAGTAACTTCCGCAGTTCGCTACATAAGCAAAGCGTGCGGGCTGGCCCTGAGCCCAAAGGGGAGCAACGAATCCCGCTAGGATTACGCTTAAGGGGAAAACAAGGAATAGGCCTGTGCTTCTGGCTCGACTCAGTAGAAACTGTTTCATGGACCGCGCTGGATGGGCAGCCATCAGGCTCCTCCTTGCGTCAATCGGGTCCGACCTGGGTTCTGGATAGGGGTGACTTCAAATACTGACTGCGCGGATAGTACTCTTCGCGGGAGCACGATTCAAGTAGTAGGCTTATAAGTTTCGCTACGCAATGAAAACACTGAACCATTCGCCTTTAAGCGACATACGACTACATTGCCAGGAGGTCGAAGGTTCAAATCCTTTCGCCCCGACCATTCTTTTCACTTCCACGTGACTTCTGGTTTTTCGTTTACACCCCTGTAGATGATTTTGTAGACGGTCAAACCCTAATCTTCAAGAGTTAAAGGAAAAAACAAGCCGCGTCAGAGCCAGCTAACGGGTCCAGAAATCCTCATGTAAATCGAGTCCTGTTGGAAGCGGTCCTCAAGAATTCTTTTCCAGGTTCTCAGATTCAAAAGGACCGACGGGGTAAGAGCCAGATCCATCTCGAATCGAAAATGACGGTCGCGGATTCCACGTGGCTTCCCGTCTGACGTCCACCCGGTCGTGCGAAACGCACTGTATCCTGAGAAGAACGATTTCATTTCCCTGATCGTCCTTACCAACTTCGACCACTCGATGCGCCGCCGCATGCCCGATGCGTTGGTGTTGTACCGTCTCGGAATGAGCAGGGTGAGCGTTCGCAATGAGGTGCGTTCCGTGGCTGTTGCCACGTTTCTACGAATCGCGCGTCGCTGCTCACGGTTTCGCATTCATTCTTTCGGCGGATTGCTCTCAGCCTTATTTCTAACGCACCCCACGACGGAAACGGTAACAAACCGATCTGTTCCAATTGTTGCGCCGCGGCAATTGGTTCTCATACACGCCCTGGATGTTCAACGTGAATCCACTCAAACGTCGCCTTGAGCTGATATCCGACTTGGTTCGATGACATCTCCTCCGAAACGAGAACGGCATAGGGGTCAAGCGGTACGCGCGCATCATGAAACGCTTGCCCAAGCGCGACCCTCAAACGCTCGATGTAAACCTTTACGCTCGACCGGTTTATCTTCCGCACCAGCCGCACCCCATCGCCAGCATTCGCGCCGTGTTTTTGGCAAAAAGCGTCACCCTGTATGCGGAGCGCAATTTGCGAGGCCGTTTGCGGTAAGCGTGAGTGACGTGCCAGATAATCGAAAAGCAGGAGCAGGGCGCCACCCAATCGAACGAAGAACTCTCTGCCGCGAAAAATGAAGTGAACGGCAGCCACCTCTTCTCCGGGCAGACAATCTGAGCCAACTTGCCGATAGTAATGCAGGATTTTGAAATGCGGTCCTATCGCTCGGAGCGTCTTGAGTTCCAAGAGAAGCAGGTCCACACTCTCGAGCACATCGCCGAAATTAGATCTCGTAAGCAAGGCGTACCCCCTTTCGCTCAAGCATCAATTGGAATTGGAGAGATTTTCGTCTGCGAGAAATGCCAAGAAAGAAGGGGCCCTGATGGCTGGACTTGGCCGCGGCTTCCTGCAGGTCTTGGAATATTAAGTCCCAGGGCCTAGAAGAATCCGAGATGTTTACGATAACGAGCGCGTAGCGACCTGCCCGTTGCCGGAGTCGATGCACAGCATTCCGCACTTCATGGCACTGTTCTATGAAGAGGCCTCGTTGCTGAAGTGGCCCCGTAAGCTGTTGCGCGCGGTTGCTATCACCATCGACGAGCAGGATCTCCCAGGCAACGAGGCCGTGGGTGCCTTGCATGGTTTCGTTGGCTGCCGTAGCCTGAAGTTGCTCCGGAGCGGTCTTCAGGCTATCGGCTGCGGCTTGACTTCGAGCTCGAATAGGAGTATCTGTAAAGCGGCAACCTCTTGAAACTGCACTGGTTACTGGTTTGTGAGCGGCGGGATAGCTGTTCGCAGGGATACTGCTCGTGCTTCGTCGCTTGGACATATGGAGGCCTTTCCACGTGTCTGGGCGTTCGCAACGCGAACGGGCCTTACGGGTTTCGACCCCGTAAGGCCGCTTTTTTTGTTGCGGCCCAACACTTAGATCTTTGGATTGGCGAAGTTTGGTCTCTTGACGGCTCGACCGGTGCCGAAAAAACTAGAGCTTTCACTCTAGAGTACAAGCATAACAGCCATGCTAACGACCGATTGTATGCAGCACTCGTCGAATGCCACAAGATCGCCAGCGACAGCTCATTCCCGCGAGGGACGCGGGGTATTACTCCGTACGGAGTACCTATTAGTTAGGCAAACATACTGGAGTCGCTGCAGCGGTCAAATTGTAGCAAAGACAGATTTGTGGAGCAATAAAAAAGCTGCAAGTAATTTCGCGTATACGCCACGTACACGCCATTTCGCCCAATCGAGCGATTTCCGCTTTTCTGGCGAGTGAAGAGTTATGAATAGGTCGTGCGCTGGCATTACCCCATGATCGTAGTGGAATCTTTTCGTCGGCCTATCAAAGTTCATGGCGGCTCGTAATCTAGCTACGCCACATGATAGGCCGGCGAAAGGGCTCACCGCGGCTTGGGTGTTAAATTTGGCGGAGTCTCCGTATGCTGGGCGAAATAGAATACTCCAAGGCTCGCGGCATCGAAGATTGACTGCCGTGTTGTTTCGCTCTCCCAGGGCTTCCGCTTTGGCGGAAGCCGCCAAGAAAGTTCTGGAAATCGATCTGCAATCATTTGCGCAATATCGTGTTTGTTGACCTTCGTCCCTCGGTAGAAGAAGCCGCGGAGTTTTGATTCATCGATCAGAAGCATGGTAATGACAAGACGTTTAGCAAAACGCTTCAATATGTGAAAAGCGGGACGACTCGTCGGCGGACTGCTTCGACGAGATCCACTGGTCTTTCGAACGAGCATAATGGATGGTGCAAACATGGATTGTAGATTCTTGAGTCTGCGTTCCAGTGATGCATGCTCCTCGTTTGCATAGCTTCTGATGCCCCAATCAAGGATCGCGCGAGGACCTTCAAATACGACATATCCAAATCTCCGCGAACGTAGGTCTAACGCTAGCGCACGTTGTAATGAAACATTCTTCATCTATTATTCGTCTTTCACATTCCTATGCTCATGAAACCATGCGAGTTTCTGGGCAATTCGGGAACCTCGACGGCTTTTCCCGGTTTCTTTTCGCAGGTCTTCTTCGAACCGCAGTATTCGCAGTTCAATCGTCTTGTCCACTGCCTCCTTCAGTCCGGGAAAGAGTGTGGTGATTGGCTTCTTGAAGACAACCTCGTAACCGATTGCAATGAGAAGGGGCGGCAGCGTCTTTGAATGCTCGTGTCGCGATACTGCACCCTCGTCCGAGTATCCGAGAAGGATTCCCACTTCACGCTGGCTGAATCCAGCCTTCTTTCGAAGCGCGTGCAGATAGTTGTCGAGCGTTCTCTGATTCATTTGTAAGGCAGGCTCTTAACCCATCGACGGTCTTACTTAATACGTACCACGTGCAGTGTCGTTTCAAAGGCGTCATTTTCCTCTTGATGTGCAAGTTGACGAAAAAACTTGCACGGCAAGCAAGATTTCTAGGCAACAATGGGGAGCCCTTAGAAAATCCTTTGCATGGCAGTCCCCTAACTGAAATCTTGCGCGTCAGGCAGCATTGCGCTCCTTGTTGATTCTGACCGGTTCGTTAGGCTTTGCAGTATGACGACGACGTCTGCGAGGGAAGCAAAAGAAATCACAGTTGCTGATCTCTTTCCTGGCCTGCCCGAAAGCGAACTCACGGAAGTGCAAGAGGCGCTGGATGCGTACGCTGGCCTCGCGTTGCAAATCTTCACCCGCCTTGAACAAGAGCGACACCAACATTTTGACGGCCCCTAGTCTGCTTCGTAGTATTAGATAAAGGTCGATTCCCCAAAACAAACAACGCAACCAAGACATAAATGGAGAAGCAATATTTCTCCTACATACGAGTTTCAACTGCACGACAGGGTGAGCACGGTGTATCTCTCAAAGAGCAACAGGATGCCATCCTCCGGTACGCGCAGAAAAACAGTCTGCAAATCGCACGGTCGTTTGAAGAACGTGAAACTGCGGCGAAGCTTGGCAGGCCGATCTTTTCTCAAATGATCCGTTCGCTTCGTCATGGCGAGGCGCAAGGGGTCGTGATCCACAAGATTGATCGCGGGGCGAGAAACCTAAAGGACTGGGCCGATCTTGGAGAACTGATCGACACCGGCGTCGAAGTGCATTTCGCTAACGAGAGCCTGGATCTCAACACGCGGGGTGGCCGTCTCTCGGCCGACATTCAGGCCGTGGTGGCAGCCGACTACATCCGCAACTTGCGGGAGGAAGCCAAGAAGGGCATCTATGGGCGGCTGAAACAGGGTATTTATCCCTTCGCAGCTCCGGTTGGGTATCTCGACCGAGGTGCCGGGAACCCCAAAGAAGTCGACCCCGCAAAGGCTCCGTTGATCCTTCTCGCATTCCAGCTCTACGCGAGCGGGAACTACTCACTTCCGCATCTTTTGGACGAGATGTACGCTTGCGGACTGCGCAATCGAGTGGGAGGGAAAACATCCCTGAACGGAATGTCTACCATTCTGAACAACCCCTTCTACACGGGGGTCATCAGGATAAGAAAGACCGGAGAGTTTTTCTCCGGTAAACACCAACCGATCCTGGACAGCAAACTCTTCGATACGGTGCAGCGCATCCTGGAAGGAAAGACGGTGCTCCGAGTGAGCAAACATGATTTCACCTTCCGCAAGTTAGCTCGCTGTTTAGCATGCCAGTCCACGCTCATCGCCGAAGTCCAGAAGGAGCACGTCTACTACCGATGTCACACCAGGCAGTGCGAGACGAAGACCGCGAGGGAGGAGCGTATCAATGACGCCGTGGCAGACGCGTTCGCGCCCTTGCGATTAGATGAAGAGGAAACCAGCTACGTCCGCCAATGGATCTCCAAGGCTCAGGCCAATCTGGAAGTGAGCAGAATAGCAGAATTGGAGGCAGTGAGAATGAATTTGGCTCAAGTGCGTGATCGCCTCAACCGACTCACCGACGCGTATCTCGATGGCGCTATCGACAAAGCGATGCTCGACGAACGCAGAAAAAATCTGCTTTTCGAGGACGCGGGGCTGAAAAAGAGAACTGCTGATCTGGAAGCAGGGCATTACGATACCCTGACCCGGCTGGAAAAATTCCTCGAACTCGCGCAGGACGCATCCAATCTGTACAAAATAGCCGTTCCGCTCGAAAAACGTGATTTCGTTAAAAACCTTACCTCGAACGTTGGCGTAACTCGAAATTATGTAGCAGTGGAGCTAAAAAACGGAGCTCGGCTGATCGCGAATCGGTCGTTACTTATAGGTAGTAGCCCACATCGGGGCGTACATCGAACTTGGGATAAGATTCTGAAACAGCTTTTGAAGCACTTTTGTAGTGAGCCCGCGCCCGTGAATTAGCGACTTTTCTTGAGTATAGGCGCTTGAATCCAGCTTGAAAAGGTGGCGTCTTTTGCGCGGGGCGCAGGAATTTACAACTCCGGACCTGGATTGTTCAGTGAGCAGCTAAGAAGTAACATTTCCCTGATTTCTTTTCTCTTCCCGGGCAAGTCCTTCAGGTTCTTCATATCTACCATTCACTCCAAGGAAGGAACCTTCGGGGTGTTATCTACCGTCACTACCACAACAAAAGATCCGCGAAGATGATATTTTCCATCGGTACCGAGAAAAGATCCTTGCAAGTGATACCCTCCATCGGTTCCGAGAAAGCAGCCGGAGGGATGATAATGCTCGTCCGTTCCTAAGAACGACCCAGCTTCGTGGTATTTCCCGTCTGAACCTTGGAACTGGCCCTGCGGATGATATTGACCGTCAGCGCCAACAAACTGACTACGAGGATGATATTTGCCATCAGTGCCCAAAAATTCTCCGGTCTTATGGTACCGACTATCGGTACCCAAGAAAGAACCACCGGGATGATATTTGCCGTCGGTCCCAAGGAAATATCCTTTAGGATGATACTTGCCATCTGTCCCGAGGAAAGAGCCAACGGCATGATATTTGCCATCTGTTCCTAGAAATTTTACACTTGTAGGCATTTTCGTCGATTTCATTTTACCATATCTGCGCTGAGTCCTTAAAACATGGGTTTTTGCCAGAAATAGGGATTCTTGCGGCGAGACATAAGCTCTTGAGGAGAATTCTCTCTAGAGGGTTTGTTTGACGCGAATTTCTTCATATACTATACTGTTACGCTTAACGGGTGTGATATACTGTTGGTACATAGTCGTCCCCTTCCCCCACATTTTTTACCATGAAAAAAAAGACTATTTCGCACACAACCAATAAGCTGCACGACCTACTCTCGGATCTTGCTGAGATTCAACTCAAAGTGAAAGCGCTGCCTCAACTCTCCGACGTGGAAAAGGCAAAGCTCGATCAGTCACTTGCCATCGAGCAGCTTTATTATTCCTCAAGAGTAGAGGGCACGAACCTGACGAGAACAATGATCGATCACGCCATTCATGGGAGAAAATCTTCCTCGTCCTAAAACCAAGGCCGAGCTGCAAGAGCGCGAAGCCGCTGGCTTGTGGCAGGCGCAGGTACTGGCCAAGTCCATCGGCGAGCGGAAGGAGAAAATCACCATCGATGTCATTCTAAAGATCCACCGGGTTTTCTTTGAACACGTAAATCCTGATATGGCCGGAAAGTTCCGCGTGAATGGACAAGATGTCAAGAAGCTCCGGTGTATGACGCCGCCACCGGGAACTGCCGTACGGAATCGGATGTATGAGTTTTGGCATGAGTTAGATACCAAAATCGCGGCTATGCCCGACAAGCCAGCGAAAGCATCGAGCAAAAAGACCATTAAGAAAAATCTTGAACAATGGAACGATCAGATCGTCGATCTTGCCGCGTGGACGCAACACAAGGTAGCCTCAATCCATCCTTTCGCTGAGGGGAATGGCCGCATGGCACGCCTCATGACGAACTTGATCCTCTACCGATTTGGATTACAGCCGACCGATATTAAGTATGAAGGGGAAAACAAGGAACGATACCTCAATGCGCTCTGTGCTATCGATCGTGAAAATGACTTCCGTCCACTCAAACAGCTCATCATGAAGGGTATGTATCGTTCTTATGGGCAGCTGCTTGCCGCTCAAAAACGAGCAAAGTCGGCGGTGGAAAATAAATGACGGAGGTTTGCTATGAGGAGGCGGATTGGTTCGCCTGGGAAGGCGGGGTCTGTTTTCTATCGAATTCGTCGACGTCGTAATACTTAAAAACCTTGCCGTGAGGACCAAGGGCGGGAGTGAATAATTTTACGAATCTATCTTTAACCGACTCATTATGATCCGCCAGGTGTAGCTGCTTGAGGAACTTTTTTCTGGCTGCCCTTGTGCGTACTACTTCTGCGAGCAATGATTGTGCCAGTAGATCTGTTTCCGGAAGAGAATAGCCGAGTATTATCAATGTCTTGCATTTTTCCAACTGAAGACGCGCTTCGCGCCAAAACTTCTTATATGGATTCTTATCAATGCGTTTGTTCCATCCAGGCGCCAAAATCGATATTTTTTCATACCGCGTTTTGCCCTCTCTCGTGCTAACAAGGTAAGGTTTTGGCTTCAGCCTAATCGTCATACCGTTGGGATATACTTCCCAATTCAGGCTGCCGTGGAGCTTCAATAAAGATATCTTGCTATCTCTGTTCTCGTAGCTCTTTTCACTGAGCCACCTCTTGGCCCAACCTTGCGTCTTGCCCGAAGTTTGGATGCCATAGCCATTAACAGGATTCCACAATTTTGCCGAGGAAAAAGACTCTTCGATTATGAGGTCGTAGTTGAACGTGATTACGGTGTCTTTTGGTTCAAGCTTCTTGAGAATATTCTTGTGGATCTCGCTCACTTTGGGTTTTACGGTCGAGGCATGAGTATCATCGACGGTCGTATGCACATACACTCTCCTTATAAGTTCTTCTAGCTCCTTTTGGCGTTTGCGCCAATCCTTTGGCTGATTCGCAGTCTTTGCAAATTCGCCGATGATGGCGCGGGTCTCGAGGTCTCTATAATAGGTTTCCAAACCTACGCCATTTGTCCTGCCATAGAGTTGCCATACATCGTTTAGAACCCTCTTTGCGAGCTTGGGTGTTCCGTGGCCGAGAAGTTGATTTGCGATATCAAAAAAGTCTCTATCGACAGGTGGCGGCACGTTTTGTTCACTAAGTCCCCCTCGGCTGGCCCCGGCGCCAAAAATAATCACGACCGGATGTTGTAATGTGATTGTTTTTTTCCTTTCTGCGGGCATTTGCCTTGAATCCTACTCCCGATTACCGCAAAGTTAAAGGTCGACAATCTGATCGTTGGATCCTGCCGATCCAGCTTTTTTATGAAAAACACACCAGACGATCCGCTCTTTTGGTTTTGGAAAAAGTATCCCGGCCTGAGCGAGAACGAGCTTGAAGACGCGAAGAAATTTCTCGAAAGCTATGCAGAACTTGCCCTGCGAATCTTCGAGCGGATCTCAAAAGCCCCGGCCATATTGGCTGACTTCGAGGCAAAACTGGGAGAAATAAAAAAGCAGAAAAAACGGGGCAGATAGAGTGGCCGGTTCGATTCCCCTCAAGGGGTCACGCATTTCTCTTGCTCACCGTGCAGGATATGGCGTCTTCCAAAGAGGCTCGAAATCGCTAGCATTTCAACCCAGCCCGCGTGGCCAGGGGTGTAGTAGGTAAACCTGACTCGCGCTACTGCGGCGTCTTTTGCGCGGCGCGCAAGGTTTTGTAGTTACCTCAAAATGCCTAGGTCGATTTGAACGCTTGGATATCGCAACTGAGAGAAGCCAAAGAGGTTCTGGATGCCCGAGAGACAGTTTCGAAAGTCTAACCTTTTTATACCGTACGGACGGCGTTACCTTGAGATAGTCCGCGAACACCGAATCATAGATCGTGTGTCGGCTGATCGTTTCCGCTTGTTTCTTAGTGGGCACAATTTTTGCCAAGAGGTCTCTTGTCCCTGCGCTCGCTATGGTTTTCACCTTGTCATCGGTTGGGTTCGCGGAGAGATCGAGCATCGCGTCGGTGAAAAACGCGATTTCCGAGTCAGCGGGGTTGACACCTTTGATCCTGATCTTTCTGAGGTCCACCAACTCACTCATCGTTTCCAGAAACCGCTCGCGGTCAAATATCAATTCAGCGGTAAATTCGAGGTCGTTCAGTATGTCGTTTTTGTTCGCGGCAAAAGCGGCGATGATCGCCAAGTATTTGTTTCTCTGCTCGATTCTCTTGGCCAACAACTGCCGGAAGTACTCCTCCCGTTTCTCGATTTCCTCCGACAACAGTTTTTTCCTGCCCCCAAGGAATGTGAGCTTGTCCTTCAGTGCTTGGATTGACTTTTCAAGCTCCTTCTTTTTATCGAAGAGCTTGGCATGTTCTTTGACGCCTCGTTCCTTTTCCTCTAGATCCTTTCGGAATTTTTCAATCTCTCCTATGGTCTTTCGGAGCTCGTCGCGCACCACCACGATAAGGGCGTTGAGATTCTGTGAGGGCGGATATTGCAATGGGGGAAACGGGCCACCCAGTTTCAGGTCTCCCGCGATTTGATTGATTTTAGCTATGCCGGTATTGAAGCTGGCGAGATTATCGTCGACGAATTTCAGAGTGTCTCTGATGGTGATCCCGAGATCGTTCAAGCGCGCCTTTCGGTCGCGCAATTCCGTGAGCTGCTTCTGCTTGGGCCTCGGCTTCCTCGATTTTTTCTTTGCTGAGACCCTTCGCCAATTCCGTAATCTTCTTTTCGACATCCTGAAGGTCTGTGGCTAACTGCTTGCCGTCTTTTTTAGGCCTTCCTCGATGCCAGGAGCGGTTTCGGTCTCCAGTGAGAAAATGTTCTTATTACTACTCTTCAGAGTATCGCCCAGGACTTCGACCTCATCATTGATATTTTCGTAGTCGAATAAGAGCGTGCTGTCCTTGACCTCGTTGCTTTCGAAAATCAGCCTATTGATATACGTTTCGAGCTGGGCGGGATCCTCCACGTGCTTTTCGAGCTCACCTTGGGCGACATAAACGACCGTTGCCCCCTCGAGAAACGTTTGCTCTTTTACTCCTTTTGCGAACTCCTGGCCGCTTTGAAGCTTGAGGGTGGTATTGAGATCCATGGCGGTGTCGTCTCCGCATATCCTTTTTGCAAAGGAATTCTTGTCGTCGCAGAAAGCGCGATTCTCATATATGTTGGCCATGAGATCGACGAGAGCCGTCTTCCCGCTCCCTTTGCCGCCGGTGACCGCGACGAGGCCCTCATTGAGAAGTACCTGCGTAGCCCCAAATGATAGTTCCGGTTCGAGCACGGCGGCATCGATACCGAACTGCACAAGGCACTGTGAAGTTTTCAACACGGTGGGATCGGCAGCCTGTATGGCAACTCGATCCTCCGGCTCGTACAAAATCTGCTTCAAACCTTCAAAGGTCGGCTCCGCCTTAATCCAACAAAAGCGAAGGTCGCAGTCTCCTGGTGTTGCAGAGCAGTCGTGAGATTTCGCGCCTCGCTTCGCACAGGGGTGCCCGATGAAACCGAATTCATGCGCATCCGACCCGTGCACGCAGGGTTTGATCATTTTGAACTCGGCAATGAATTTCTCCGGCCCTTCGAGATACGGGGGCTTGCCCAACGCCCATTGCCGCGTGAACGGATTGGAGGCGAGCAGCATATCGGATTTCTGAATCAGCACCTTCCTAGTGAGATGGTCTCGCGAATTCCAGCCGATCGCGCTCAGATCTTCATCCGCCATCACGCCAAACAGGTACTTCCCGCCGAAGATGCTTTCCTTGTCCGATAAAATCTTGGAGACCTGCTTATGATCAACGACGGCGTTCATCATGCCAATGAACAGGTCGGACTCTTTGAATTCGGCATGATCCTTCTTCAACTGCGCCCCCAATTCCTTCAAGTTCGTTTCTTTAAGCTTCCTTTTCTTGTCTTCTGCCTGGGGTTCGCCCTGGTACACGAAATCGATTTCATGCAGGAACTTCTCTTCGATATCCTTTATCGGAACGGCCTCCGAAAAAATGACATGGAAGTTAACGCTGTTCGCGCCAACAAAGATATCGGACCGGAATTCGATATTCGGGAGCACCAGGATTTGTTTGATCGGCTCTATCTCTTGCGGCGTGAACAGGGTTGCTAATTTTGAAGCCTTTTCCAGGTACTCTTCTGAGAGCTTTTTGTAGCCGTCGATGTTGAAATAGTCGGTGATGCCCACAACGGCGATCTGTTTTGTGATGAGAATTGTAAATAGATTCTTTACATATGCATCCCAGTCCGAACCGAATCCATTGTTAAGCACAGAGGCGGGAGTGTGGACATGCAAGTCCCACTTCCTCCATTCGGAACCTTTTGGATAGTCACCGCTCATGTACTCTTTGTGTAAAAATTATCTATCAATTTCCCCACACCTAATTGACCGCGCTTGTGTTGAATCCTACTCTCAATTACTACAAAGTTAAAGTCGAGCAGTCATAATGCTCCAGGGTTGATGGCAGATTTATTCGTGGCGGTATATTATTCAATCGATGAGTTCAAGGAAGAAAAGTACCGCCTAACAACCAACCACACATGTTCGAACAAGCCTTTAAAAACATTGATGATGTCCTTTGGAAAGAAGCTGGATGTACCACCGAGCTCGACTACACCGAGCAGTCATCCTGGCTTCTGTTCCTGAAATACCTCGACGATCTGGAGCATGACAAGAGCACCGAGGCCGCGCTAGAAGGTAAGAAATACACCTACATCCTTGACAGGTCGTATAGGTGGGAAAGCTGGGCCGCGCCCAAGGACAAGGACGGAAAACTCGACCACAACAAGGCCTTGACGGGCGACGACCTCCGCGATTTCGTAAATGTGAAGCTCTTTCCCTATCTGCACAGCTTCAAGCAAAAGGCGAGCGGCCCGAACACCATCGAATACAAGATTGGGGAGATCTTCGGCGAGATCAAGAACAAGATTCAAAGCGGCTACAACCTGCGCGAAATCATCGACCATATTGACGAACTGCGCTTCCGCTCGCAGACCGAGAAGCATGAGCTCTCGCACCTCTACGAAGCCAAGATCAAGAACATGGGCAACGCCGGGCGCAACGGCGGCGAGTATTACACCCCGCGCCCGCTCATCCGCGCCATCGTCCAGATCGTGAAACCCCGTATCGGCGAGCGCATCTACGACGGCGCGGTCGGCTCGGCGGGCTTCTTGTGCGAGTCATTCGATTACTTGAAGCACACCAACCCCAAGCGCACCACCGCGCAAGACCGCGTCCTTCAGGAACGCACCTTCTACGGCAAGGAGAAAAAGTCCCTCGCCTACGTCATAGCGACCATGAACATGATCCTGCATGGCATCGAAGCGCCCAACATCATCCACACCAACACTCTCACCGAAAACCTCGCCGACATTCAGGAAAAAGACCGCGTCGATGTAGTGATGGCCAATCCGCCTTTTGGCGGCAAGGAACGCAAGGAAGTGCAGCAAAACTTCCCCATCCGCACCGGCGAGACGGCATTCCTGTTCCTTCAGCACTTCATCAAAATGCTCAAGGCCGGGGGCCGTGGCGGCGTAGTTATCAAGAACACATTTCTCTCTAACACTGACAACGCATCCGTGAGCCTGCGAAAGCTCCTCTTGGAAAGCTGCAATCTCTATACCGTGCTCGACTGCCCTAGTGGCACCTTCCAGGGCGCGGGCGTGAAGACCGTGGTGCTCTTCTTCGAGAAAGGTGCGCCCACGCGGAAAGTCTGGTACTACGAACTCGACCCTGGCCGCAACCTCGGAAAAACCAACCCACTCAACGACGACGACCTCGCTGAGTTCATCAAGTTGCAAAAGACCTTCGCTGACTCACCCAAGTCATGGAGCGTGGACGTCAAGACCATTGACAAAGAGACCTTTGATCTCTCCGTGAAGAACGCGAACGGCGGCGAGGAAGTGAAACACCGCAGTCCGCAGAAAATCATGGATGAGATTGCCGCGCTGGACGCCGAAAGTGCGGAGGTGCTGAGGAACATCAAGGCACTGCTATGAAGAACGGATGGGAAACAAGGATGCTCGGCGATATGCTGGAAATACAGAATGGCTATGCTTTCGACTCCAAGGACTTCAACTCCTCGAATGGAATGCCGCTAATTCGAATTCGCAGCTTGAAAGCAGGAATGGAAAACGAAACACGATTTGGCGGCGTATACGACAAGAAGTATGTGGTAAAAGCCGGTGATCTGCTCATCGGGATGGACGGCGAGTTTGGCTGCTACGAGTGGAAGGGCAGCCCGGCGTTGCTCAACCAACGAGTGTGCAGACTTCAAGGGTTTGCTTCCGAGCTACTGCCGCGATTCTTATTCTATGGAGTCAACAGCCACTTGAAGGCGATTGAGGATGTTACGGGCTATGCCACGGTCAAGCATCTCTCCTCGAAGCAAATCCTCGGCATTGAATTCCCATTACCTCCGATCCCCGAACAGGAGCGTATCGTCGGTATCCTTGACGAAGCGTTTGAGGGCATTGCCGCCGCCAAAGTCAGCGCCGAAAAAAACCTCCAAAACGCTCGCGGCCTCTTCGAAAGCCACCTCCAATCCGTCTTCACCCGGCGCGGTCCGGGGTGGGTGGAGAAGCCACTAGGAAGCTTCGCGACTTTCAGAAACGGAATCAACTACACGAAGGACAGTAAAGGCGAACACATCAAAATCGTCGGTGTGAGGAATTTTCAAAAAAACTTCTCTGCGCCGCTGGATGACCTCGACTCGGTCACGATTGATGGCAAACTTAGCGAGCTAGACTCGTTGAAACCGGACGACATTCTCGCGGTCCGGTCGAACGGTAACATAGAACTGATTGGTCGATGTCTTTTGGTTGGTGAAGTGACGGACAAGATTTCTCACTCCGGGTTCACGATTCGCATCAGACTTACGCCCGGCGAAGTGCTCCCGAGCTACCTTTGCCATTTCATGAAATCCGCAAGTTCGAGAAAACGGCTGACCGAAGGAGGAACGGGCACGAACATCAAGAGTTTGAACCAAGGAATGCTTTCCGCTCTCGCCATTCCTTTCCCACCGGTCCCTGCACAGAAACTTATCGTAGAGAAACTGGAAAGTCTTTCCGAAGAAACCCAACGCCTCGAATCCATTTACCAGCAGAAGCTCGCCGCGCTTGAGGCGTTGAAGAGGTCGCTGCTGCACCAAGCTTTCACGGACAAACTATAAAAACTCTATGAACGAAGCCGAAACAAGAGCCGAGCATATTGATCCCGCGTTGAAAGCGGCGGGCTGGGGTGTTGTCGAGGGCAGCCGAGTACGCCACGAGTATGCGATTTCTCCCGGTCGTATCGAAGGCCAGGGACGGCGAGGCAAACCGCTCACGGCGGATTACGTTTTGGAGTATCGCAACACCAAACTTGCCATTGTCGAGGCTAAAGCATGGGACGAAGAACTGACCGAGGGTGTGGCGCAAGCCAAGAATTACGCAGGTAAGATGGCAATTCGCTACACCTATTCCACCAATGGCCAGGGCATCTACGGCATCGACATGGAGACGGGCAAGGAGGGCGAGACACCGAGCTATCCTACGCCAGACGAACTGTGGAACATGACGTTTGCCAAGGCGAACGCATGGCGCGACCGCTTCGCCGCCGTGCCTTTCGAGGACAAGGGTGGCTCACATCCCAGCCGCTACTACCAGGACATCGCCGTCGAACGGGTGACGGAAGCCATTGCAGATAATCGGAAGCGTATCCTTCTCACACTCGCCACCGGCACGGGCAAGACGTTCATCGCCTTTCAGATCTCTTGGAAATTGTTCTACAGTCGCTGGAATTTAAGCCGCGAGCCTGTGCGTCGCCCGCGCATCCTCTTCCTGGCCGACCGCAATAACCTCGCCGACCAGGCCTATAACAACTTTTCCGCGTTCCCTGAAGACGCCATGGTCCGCATCAGCCCGGAGGACATCCGCAAGAAAGGCAAAGTCCCGAAGAATGCCAGCCTGTTCTTCACCATCTTCCAGACCTTCATGAGCGGTCCGCCGAAAGACGGCAAGCCCTCGCCGTATTTCGGCGAGTATCCGCCCGATTTCTTCGATTTCATCGTCATCGACGAGTGCCATCGCGGCGGGGCAAACGATGAAAGCAATTGGCGTGGCATCATGGATTATTTCGCTCCCGCCGTTCAGCTCGGGCTCACCGCGACGCCAAAGCGCCAAGAGAACGCGGACACCTACGCCTACTTCTGCGAGCCGGTCTACATATTCTCGCTCAAGGAGGGCATCAATGACGGTTTCCTCACACCGTTTCGGGTGAAGCAGATTTCCACAACGCTCGACGAGTATGTCTACACGGCGGATGACAAGGTTGTGGAAGGCGAAGTTGAAAGCGGGAAGCGTTATACGGAAACCGACTTCAACAAGATCATAGAGATCAAGGAGCGCGAGGCGCACCGGGTGAAGTTGTTCATGGAGCAGATCAACCAGAGCGAAAAAACGCTGGTTTTCTGTGCCACCCAGGACCATGCGCTAGCCGTGCGCGACCTCATCAACCAGATGAAGACGAGCGCAGATCCAAACTATTGCCAGCGGGTCACCGCTAACGATGGGGAACTCGGCAACCAACATCTACGGGACTTCCAGGACAACGAAAAGACTATTCCTACGATTTTAACCACCTCGCAAAAGCTCTCGACCGGCGTAGATGCCCGCAACATTCGCAATATCGTTCTGATGCGCCCGATCAACACCATGATTGAGTTCAAGCAGATCATCGGTCGCGGCACACGGCTTTACGACGGCAAGGACTACTTCACGATCTATGACTTCGTAAGGGCTTATCTTCATTTCAGCGACCCGGAATGGGACGGCGAGCCGCTGGAACCGGAACCGTGCCCGAAGTGTGGCTATCACCCCTGTCAATGCGTAAAGCCTCCGCCGCAACCATGCCCCATTTGTGGCAAGCGACCGTGCGAGTGTCCGAAAGAGCCATGCCCGGTTTGTGGTCAGCGTCCGTGCGTGTGCAAGAAAAAGGCGAAGGTGAAGCTGGCCGATGGGAAAGAGCGTGCCATTCAGCACATGGTATGCACCACGTTCTGGCACCCGGATGGTACACCCATGTCCGCCCAGCAGTTCATGGAGTTGTTGTTTGGCAAGTTGCCGGAGTTCTTCAAGAATGAGGCTGAGCTACGCGCACTGTGGAGCGCCCCCGATACGAGGAAGATGCTCCTGAAGGGGCTCGCGGAGAAGGGTTTTGGCCATGACCAGCTGGCCGAGATGCAAAAAATCATCGACGCCGAGAAGAGTGATCTCTTCGACGTGCTCGCGTACGTTGCCTACGCTCTGCCGCCGCTCACACGCGAAGAACGCGCTGGTCGAGCGAAGGTGTCCATTAGTGCGCATTTCAATAGCAAGCAGCAGGCCTTTCTGGACTTTGTCTTGGCCCACTATGTAGGCGTTGGGATGGACGAACTCGACCAGGAGAAACTAACACCGTTGCTCCGCCTCAAGTATTTCAATTCCATTGCGGATGCTATTGCCGACCTCGGCAAGCCAGAAGAGATAAGTAAGGTATTCGTGGGATTTCAAAAGTATCTGTACCAACCCGCCGCATGAGACGGGTAAACCTGCATCGCGCGCAGATTCCAGCGCCTTTCAAATATTCCTCCCGTCAGTAAGCTGAGATCACGCTTCGATTTATGCCCTTGTCGAAGTGTCCCGGCAGTAGAGGGCAAACGTTCATTTTAGGAGTAATGATTGGACCTCTGTCATATATCGGAGGGAAGCGCACACTTGCGAAGCGCGTGATAGAGCTCTTTCCGGAACACACGACGTATGTGGAAGCCTTTGCCGGAGGCGCGCAAGTGTTCTTTCATAAGCCACCGTCGAAGGTGGAGGTGCTAAACGATCTCGACGGCGAGATCGTGAACTTCTTTCGCATCTGTCAAACGCACTATGAAGAGCTCCTCCGATACTTGCGTTTCGCGTTCGTTAGCCGCAAGTATTTTGACCTTCTTCGAGCGACCGATCCTGCAACTCTTACGGATATTCAGCGAGCTGCGCGTTATTTGTATCTCTTGAAGAACTCATTCGCGAGCCTCGTACGCCATCCCACCTACCATTGGCATGTGGTCCAACCTCCGGGATTCAACCCTGAACGTCTCCCCGAGCTCATTGAAAACACTCATAAGCGATTGGAACGAGTACAGATTGACTGTCTTCCGTACGAATCTGTGCTTCGGAACTACGACCGGCCTACAACGCTCTTTTTCCTCGATCCGCCATATTTCGGGCGGAAACTCTATCGTTACAACTTTGAAGAGGCTGACTTTCGAAAGCTCGCAGAGCGTTTGAGGGAGGTCAAAGGCAAGTTCATCTTGACCCTCAACGACGTGCCTGAAGTCCGCACCCTGTTCCATCGCTTCCATATCCACGGTGTCGAGCTACCGTACACCGTCCAAAAGCATGCCGGCCGTCGCTACCGCGAAGTTCTGATCATGAACTTCAAGCGATAGGTCTCGTCGGGCGGGGTCAGCGCCTCTTCAGACACCCAGGGGCAGACGCAACGTCGCGCCCCTGGGTTTTCCACTTCCAGGCTCAACCCTCCTATGTTGTAACCGTTTTCGTCGGGCGCCCCCTGACAATCGAAATCGTGATGATCCCCTTCTTCGAACAATTGTTTGCATCACTCTGGAACCGCCTTCGCGGGCAGGAACGCGGAGCATGGTCGGAACGCGGAAGCCTCGATCTTGGGAATCAGATGTCAGACGGCGAGGTGACGGGACGGCATCGGTCACTCAGTAACGCCCGGCGCACGATGCACATCGCGGTGCTCGGGAAGACCGGAAGCGGCAAGAGTTCGTTCTTGCGCTATCTCGCCCAGCAAGACATCGCAGCCGACCGGGGTTTCTTGTACTTCGATCTCCACGGCGATGCCACGCCATTTCTTCTGCGGACCATCAACGCTCGCGAGCGGAAGCTTCGTCGCCATCTGAGCGACAAGCTCGTACTCATCGAACCGGCTGACCCTCTCGTCTCCGTCGGGCTCAATCCCCTCGAACTCGATATACCGGACTTCGTCCGCATCGCCGAGTTTGCCGAGGTTTTGAAACGGCGCTGGTCGCTCGATCACTTCGGGGCCCGCACGGATGAACTGCTGCGCAATTCCCTCTATGTGCTCGCAGCGAACCATCTCACCCTCGTCGAACTTGCACCCTTTCTCACACATGGAACGTTTCGCGCCACCTGTCTCAAGAACGTGCCGAATGCCGAAGTCCGCCAGTACTTCGAACTCCGCTATGACCAAGCGAGCGAAGCGATGCGAGCGACGATGCGGGAACCGATTCTCAACAAGACATCGGCCTTCACCGCCGATCCGCACTTCCGCCACATCGTCGGTCAAGTGCATTCGACCTTCTCGATCCGCGAGGCGATGGACCAGGGCTACTGGGTGATCGTGAATCTCGAAAAAGGGAAGTTGGGAGAACAGGCTCCAACGCTCGGAAGCTTGATCCTCACCGTCGTGAAGAATGCCCTCTTCGCTCGCACCGAGCGCTCTCTCTTCACCCTCTACTGCGATGAAATCCAGAACCTGGTTGCGTACGGAAGCGGCATTGAGACGCTGCTCTCGGAAGCCCGCAAGTTCGGGGTCGGCGTCGTGAGCGCCAATCAGTTCCTCGACCAGTATCCCGCCGAGATGCGCGCCGCGATTCTTTCCGTTGGCACGCAGGTTTTCTTTCAACTGTCGAGCCAAGACGCAGCGCAAGTGGCTCAAGCACTCGACGGCGGAAAGCCTCTCGCCGAAAGGTTGAAGAATCTTCCCCAGCGGCACTATGTCGTGAAGACCGGTTCCGATCGTTGGCAGGAGATACGAGTGCCGTCCGTTCAAGTTCCCGCCGTGGACCCGACCGACCTTGTGAACCGCTCCCGTTATTCGCGCGGTAAGGTACGCGCGCACATCGACCGCGACATCGCAGTTCGCCAAGCCACCTTCCTTCGGAAAACTGACGAGGTGCTCCATGGGTGGGAATGATCGTCGCGCCATCGTGATTCAAGAGCGGGACCGTGAGTTGTACAAGGAACTGTCGATCTTGCGTGTCGTTGACCGGGAACAGGCAAAGATCGTTGCTGGATTCCATTCGACGACGCGTGCGAACAGCAGATTGCTTGCGCTCACGAGGGCGGGGTTGCTTCGCCGATTCTTTCTCGGAACTTCAGGAGGCGGACAAAAGGCGCTCTATGCGCTCTCACCTGAGGGAGCGAGGATCGTCGATGTCCCGTACCGGGGTCCGAGGCGAGGACGCGATGAGGTTCTCGTGGCCGATCTCTTTGTCACGCATCAGCTATCGATCAACGAGATTTACTGCACCTTGAAATATCCATCGGTGCCAAGCGGAACCATCCGTTTTGTGCGCTGGGTGAGTTTCTTCGAATCTCTGCATCAAGGGTTCTCCCTGATTCCCGACGGCTACGCAGAAATCCTCCATCCAAGTGGCACACTCGCGGCTTTTCTCGAAGTCGATCTCGGAAGCGAGGGCAGGAAAGTCTGGAAGGAAAAGGTTAAGGAATATCTCAGGTACGCCCTTTCAGGTCTTTTCGAAGGCCAGTTCGGAAGGCAGCGGTTCAGGGTTCTCGTGATCGTCACTTCCGAGCGCAGGCTCCATTCGATCCGCGCGATCGTCGCCGCAGCTACCGAAAAGATTTTCTGGTTCACGACAATCGAATCAATTCGACGCGATGGCTTCTGGTCTCCCATTTGGCTGCGGCCTAGGGACGACGAGCGGCAATCTTTGGTTCAACTGCCATGAAATACTGCTACAACTGCAACCACGTCACGCCGGGAGAGCCCGTATTCTGCAATTACTGCGGGAGGAGTTATGACGTAAAGCTCTGTCCCAGGCTACACGTCAATCCCCGAAGAGCGGATGTCTGCTCTCAGTGCGGCAGTCGAGAGTTCTCGACGCCACAACCAAGGATGCCATTCCGGACGAGAGTGCTCGTCGTTCTCACGATGTTCGTCCTGGGCACCGTCCTCTTGCTGTCTTCGCTGCTCTTCGTTGTGGAGGTTCTCAAGGCCGCTCTCTCGAATGCTCAGGTCCAAGTGGCGGCGGCAGGGATGGCCATTCTCATCGCGCTTCTCTGGTGGATGTGGCTTCAGATTCCGCATTGGTTGCGGAAGCTGATACAGCGTTGCTTTCACTCGTTGCGCCGCGAGAAGGGAGGCCGGTCGTGACGGAGAAAGACACGCAAGTCAGGTTTCGCACTCGCCGAGAAACGCTTGATTCTTCGAGAGTTTCGCTCATTCCGCGTAGGGCAGAACTGCCCGAAGCATTGCCCGAGGCGGAGGGCGGAGAACGAGCGGTGGCCGACGAGTATTTGGGCGAGCCGCTCGCGATAGGCGAGGTCGCACGACTTATCGGCTGCTCCGCGTGGACCGTCCGCCAGCGATGCCTTCGCCAGGGCTTGCCGCATTTCAGGGCGAGCCGAAGCGGGAGGCTCATCTTCTACCGCAATCAAGTCGTTCGTTGGCTCATTGAAAGACAAAACGAAAGGAGGTGGTGAATCGATGTCGCTCTACAAGCGAGGACACGTGTGGTGGTCGTACGTGTATGTCGATGGGGTTCGGCACGCAAAATCGACTGGCACAACCAATCGACGAATCGCAGAGAAGATCGATCAGCAATATAAGGAAGAGTTGATGCTCGCTCGGCTCGGGGTGCGCGTACCCGTTCCCGAGATGACCTTCGGTGAACTTGCGGCGCGATTCATCGCCCAAGCGTCGCCGAAGCCCTACCATCTCGACCGGCTCAAGATCCTTCTGCCGTACTTCAGCGAGGTCCCCATCGGGCGCATTCACAAGGGACTCGCACGCGAGTTCCGCGCTGACCGCCACGCAGAGAAACAAGTTTCCGATACCACGGTGAACCGCGATCTGGAAGCTCTCCGCCACTTGCTCTATTGGGCCGTGGATGAGGGGCTTCTCGCTGCGAACCCGCTGTCTCGGATGCCGCTCGTTCGCGAGCGGCGCATCCCGCGGAGGGTGATGAGTGTCGCCGAGGAGGGGCGGTTGCTTCAGGCAGCCGCACCACACCTCCGTTCCATCATCATCGCTGCGCTCGACGCCGGAATGCGACGAGGAGAGCTTTTAGGCCAACGGTGGGAACACGTCGATCTTGGCCGAGGCCTGCTCTCCGTTACGCGTTCAAAAACCGCCGGTGGGGAAGGCCGCGAAATTCCGCTCACGCGGAGATTCCAGGCCGTACTCGCCGCTTCAGCACAACCCCAGGGATTGATCTTCACCTTCAAAGATCAACCCATCCGCATTGTCAAAACCGCCTGGAAGGCCGCCATCCGCCGAGCGGGCATCTGCTACTACCGCTTCCATGATCTTCGACACGCGTTCAACACGCGGCTCATGGAGGCAGGAGTGATGCAGGAAGTCCGTAAGGCACTCATGGGGCATTCAAGCGGCGAAGACACCAACTCCATCTATACCCACATCGAGCTTCCGGTGAAGCGCGAAGCGATTAGGAAGCTCGAGGCGTGGGTCGAGCAGCAAAAATAAAACATCGACCAACAAGGAGGTTGCAATGACAACACAGAAGTCAGCAGAACCGAGAGCGCCGAAAGGCGCGGTCGCAGGTCAAGCCGAGCGGAAACCGTGGAAAAAGAAAACCCCGGTCGAAGTGGTGCTTGACCAAATCAACCGTGTGCGCGAGGACGTGGCAAAGAGAGAAGAAGAGCTCAAAGTTGCCCGTCGTCAGCTGCAAAAACTCGAGGACGCCCGAAAGCTCCTCGAATCCACCTAGCTCATTCCTTTAACCGGAGCTTGCCCATCGGCAGGCTCCTTTTTATCGGCCACGCAGTACACGGTGTTTAGGAGACGATCATGGACTTCAATTTTGCAGAACGCCCCGTGGGCGAACAGCTTGGCATTGAGGGATTCGATCAATTCATTGAGCGCGCGGAAGCGGTGTGTGATTTTGAGTGCCAACGGATCGAACTCGTGAACCAGCCACTCATCACGACCATGAAGGCGGAGTACGCGTCGGAATTAGAGAGAGGCAACGAGCTCAAGGTCCGGGTGTACCAGGCCAGCCCCCCTCACGAACACCGCGCCCGTCGCCGACGGATCATCTACTGCTGGTCAGTTGCCGCAGTCCTCATTGTCGCGGGGTTTGTTCTCTCCCAGCTCACTCTGGAGCCGTTCCAACTAGGTCTCAAAAGCCTCTTCTATTGCCTGGGGATCGCAATCTCCGTCCCGTATCTCGTAGAGACTATGCTCGACCGGCTCGCGAGCGAGAAGTTGGTTCGCGTGCTCGTTACCGTTTCGAGCATCGCGGCGCTCATAAGTCTCATGACGCTCGCTGTAATTCGGGGCGAACTGCTCGCCAAGCACACGCAGGAGGACTCCACCGCTGTGGTCATCGATGGTGAGGAGCTCCAAACCAATCAGGGCAGGGCCTCGTTCTACGACGACACGGTGCCCCTACTGCAGATCGTCATGGTACTGCTCGCGTTCTCGATGGAAGTCGGTGCAGGTATTGCTTTGCATGAAGCTGAACGGGTGAGCGCGAACCTCGGGGAAAGTTATGAAGAGTTGCAACGCGCCCGCGCCGGAGTACAGGCGAAATTGGCTGAATTGGTCCGGGAGATCATGGCACTCCAGAGCGAGCCAGCAGTTTTCGTGACGAAATTCTGGCGCGATTTCCATTGGGCCGTGCTCAAACGCAGCATCGGGAACGCCGCGAAGGTGTTCTTGGTCGGACTGCTCTTTATCCTCTTTCTTTCGACGCCGGGAACGGAAGCCCAGCAGCGCGTCGAACTCGTCGTCCTCATTGACCTCAGCCGATCTGTCGGCGCGAACGGTCCGGACGACCGAAGCGAGTTCCAGAAAAATGTCGCGGCGGTCTCCCAGGTGTTGAGGCGGGTGCCTGCCGGAGCGCACGTCACGATCCTCGGTATTACGGACGACAGCTTCGCGCAGCCTTACTTCTTGCTCAGAGCGACCGTGGCACCTGAGGCGGGATATTTTGGCGAGAAGCTGGCCTCCGCACGGCAGCGGCTCGAAACCTCGTGGAAAACGAGGAGCCGCGACCTCGCGCCATCGTTTCCCGGAACGGATTTATTCGGAGCATTCCTCGTGGCGAGCCAGATTTTCCAAGAGGCCGGGGCAGGTAAGCGCGATGTGTTGGTGGTTTTCTCGGACATGTGGCAAGAAACCCGAGAGTTAAAGTTTGGGCGAATGACGGGGGGCTGTGCTCGGGGAACTATGGAGAAAGTCAGAGCACAGAAGCTCCTCGCGAATCTGAAGGATGCTGATGTCGAGGTTTTGGGCACTGATTCTCCAGGAAGAAACAAAGCGGAATGGGCGTGCGTGCGCGATTTTTGGATGAAGTATCTTGCGGAAGCTGGCGCAAAATCACGCGAGTATTCCGTGACGCGGGAAACAAGGACAAGCCTCGTGCAGTAGAATCGCCGGAAGCACCGAGCGTTGTGCGCCACAGAGCTAGTTCGAAGCCATGCGGATTGGCGTGTTTCGTTTGACGGATTGGCAGGCGTTATTGGGGACGTCCGGCCTCAAGCTGGAGTACGGTAGCAGTACCATCATTACGAAGAAATTAACTTGACAGCGTGAGAGTGCTGGAGAAGAATCTCCGGCAAGAGTTCGTTTGGATCGCTCCTCCGGTTGCACCTGGAATCTTGATTTTTCAGCAGAGGAATCCATCCCAATCACATAGAGTCCAGGCGATCTGCGGACATATTGACCAATGAAGATACCAACTCAGCGTCCTAAAATTCCCTTATTCCAGGGTATGGAGGCGGTATCTTGCATGCCTGACCGAATGTTTCATCTGTCGTTGTCTGGTGAGTCAGTTTCTCGTAGCCAGCTTTATCCTTATTTTGGCAGAGGCACCACACGAGGAGAGGATTTGAGGGATCGTCCGGATTGTAATTGGGGTTGCGATAGTCTCCAGGAAAGAAACGGTCAGGGAATATTACTGGTGCAATGTAGTAGTGCCTTAGTGGAGCTGAACAGTTATCGATCGTTCGGACGGAATCTCTGAAAACGCCGAAGTAGGCGATTGCGAATCCGGAAGCAAGGATCGCTATAATTATTAATAAATAGTAAATATAGAGTTTCATTATTTATAAGTATAACATTTGAAAGTAGCGCGTGCAACGGAAGGCTACCATGAGCTCACGAAAAGTCCGTTTGTTTCTTGTCGTTCTTTTCACAGTATTTGGACTAGCGATTCCAATTAGTGGAGACGAACAAGCAGACAAGCCGCTAAGCCAGGGCTGCGAGGTTCAAAGCGACGACGTCCATGAACAACCAGAGTGCAAGGAGGGACCGGTCTCCGTCACGTGGAACCCAGAACGGTTAGAAATTACTAGTACTCCAGGCACCCTTCGTACTGTGAGTGTTGAGTTCTCTGCTAACAAAAACGTCTTGGATGCCGAAGTGTGGATTGCCCCAGAATTAAGGAAGTTTATCACCAGCGATGTGAATTCATTCTCCAAATTACAAGCAGGGACTTCCTACGAGCTGTCTTTAGTTGTGTCTCTTCCCCGGGAAATTATGGATTCAGGACTACGCGGGTCTATTCGCATCCGAGACAAAGAAACACATAAGAGCCTTCCCGGAAGGCTACCGGTATCCATCATCGCTGTTCCTCCGGCTCGGACAGTCGCGAATGCTCCGACAACCGTCGCGGACCCAACTAACGAACGAATCTCCACGGACGTTGCACTTTCCACCACTGCATTTGTAAATGATGAGATAGATATCTTTTTTGCCCCTACGGCCGACAATGTTGCCATCGATACCTTGGCGAGTTCTATCAATGGTCTTTTTATCGGCAGTATCCCAGACCTGCGCTTTTACCAGTTACTTGTTAGTCCGACTGATTTTAATGGGCTAACGGCGCTTATCAATACTGTAAAACAGAATCCCGCAGTGTCCTTTGTGACTCCGAATGTCATGTTGAGTTCGTTTGCCGCCCCGAATGATCCAGGAACTGCTAAGAGCTACGCGCCTGCTTTGATAAATGCACCTCTCGCATGGGACATAACGACAGGAGTCAAAAAATTAAACGACGGCAGTGACTTAAAGATTGGAGCCATCGATGGTGTTTTTGATTTCACGAACGCCGATTTGGCGGCAAACATTGCATTTTACACGGACAACAATGTGCCCCTGTTGATGGGCGGCGATCATGGTACTCGCGTGGCGAGCATCATTGGTGCAGTAGCTAACAACAACATCGGAATCGCGGGAATGATGTGGAACGCTTCCCTATATCTGTATAGTGCAGGCCTAGCCTGTCAGCCTAAGGTCCCGTGGTTTCCAGCCTTGGGTCAAGGCTGCTATATGGATTGGCCGCGAATGCTTTTGGATATGGACCAAGCAATAAATGATCAAGTGCGAGTGGTGAATTTAACAATGGATTTTCCTGCGCAACCATATTGTGTACTGCACAAGAGTTGGCTGTGCTGAATTTTTACAGACCGATTTATTCCCAAGAATTGGGCGTTAAAGGCAAGGACGTACTTTGGGTTATGGCTGCCGGCAATACTGGCGTGCCTCTCGAAGACTCGATAGCAAAAATTGCGGATACAAATCCCAATATTCTTGCAGTGTCCGGAGTTGATAGTAGTAGTGCCTATTGGAAATCTAACAGCGGCGCTTCAGTTTATGGAGCTGTTCTAATTGCCGCTCCTAGTTTTGAGGTCTACAGCGATGTTGTCGGAGGAGGGTACGACAACGGGACTACCTGCCTACCTGGATTTTGTTTTGAGAATGGAAACGCTTCCGGAACATCATTAGCAGCGCCCCATGTAACCGGTGTGGCCGGGCTCATGCTTTCTGTCAATCCGGATCTAACGCCGTCACAGATGAAGAATATTCTCCTGACGTCTGCGCATGATACGGGAAATCAAGATCCCGGCAAAAATGAAGTTATGTTGTTGGATGCTTATGCTGCTGTATCTTCTGCCCAATCAGCTAGAACAACCACATATTCTTTTGCAAGCGTGCAATTCAAGATCTTTAATTCCGGAACCAGCTGTCCACCGACGTGTCAGATTGAAGGATATTTCACAGTTCCTCAACCTCTGCCCCCGAACATAAACCTGCCTGTTGGTGTTATTGACGGGTCCGGGACATTCAGGCCAACTTCTTTTTGTTTCACCAATGGAGTAGATACTATAACCAACGCGAACGCGACAATTTCGGGATTCGCCGTAAACACAGATAGCAACGGGAATATTGTCCAGTGGGGTCTGTATGCAGAGAATTCGGCGTTTTATGTCTGGGCAAACTATTTTCCTCAAATTGATTCTCAGGTTGGGTTTAGTAGCAACTCAGGCGGAGTTTTCCATCAGGCTTACTTCGAGGATGGGCTGGGCAAGGCTCCGACGGGGACATGGTCCATCGGATCAAGTGCTTCGGGGTGTGGGGTACCGCCACCCGTGCTTTAATCCTTAGCCTCGACGTGGAGAGCCGAAGAACCTGTCTCGCGGGCATATCCTTTCAAACGGTGAGGTGTAGACGATTTTGTAGCGGTCAGAGCCTCTCGGACCAACAAAATACTAAAGCTTTCAACCGAGGCGGCCAAACCATTCCATCTAAACCACTTATTTTCTGCAAAATTCAACAGAATTCTGTAAACTGCAGAATCAGGTTCGGGACCCGGTGCGTTAGCCCGTATTCCTTCTGGGAAGTCCTTTAGAATCAGCAGTAAGTTTGCCCCGCCTTGGTGAAAGGCGTGGAATTTGGAGGCAGTCTTAGCCACAGAATCGTCTGCATATATTGCATATATATAATGTCTGCCTTTTTCGGCAGGCTAGGTCGCTGATTCCGTGGGGCAAGTTTCAGTGCGAGCGGCGGACGCTCACCTGTGGTTGCACCAGATGGGTCAACCATAAGGGCTGCGGAGGCCTACACGCTTTGTACTGTTGCAGGAGGGTAGAAAAAGATTTCGCGCTCGCAATTCTGCTAGGCGAGTTCGCAGCGAATTCTCGGGAGCGAGACTAAGGCCATCCCCGTAATTAATTCAAGCTAGTTCCTAACGCATTAATATCCGTAATCTATTTTTAACGAATAGGTGTTGACGACATAAACTCGACCGAGTATTATCCAGCCAATTTCTCGGTGCGTCCTTGGCTAGTTTCTGCCTACGGCGCGGCCTCCGTTGCTGAGATCAGATTTCAGGTATTCCCCGAAGAGGTGCGGCACTTCGCGCGCGCCGTACTTGGGCTGTGGGAAAGCGTTACCAAAGAGGGGGCCGTATGAGAGCCGCGACAGTGGTTTTGCTTGTGTGGGGTAGTGTTTTTTGCTTGCTTCCAAGGAAGGTCGAGGCTCAAATCTTGCCATCAACGGTGCCCGAAGCGGCACCATTCTTGCGACGCGCGCGCGCTGCTATGACAGGTGCAGCGCGAATAAAGAGCGTCACCTTAGCAGGAAATATCACACTCTATCGAGCTTCAGGAAACGCATCCAGTACCTTTTCTTTCTCGGCCGACAACAGTGGGCAGAGCCTATTCGATGTCTACGGCGTCCTGAGCGAGTTTCGAACCGTGTCGGGAGGAACGCCTTCTGGAAACGGTACTGGTCCAAGCGGTGTTTCATACGCTGTCAATGGGCAGAACCCGATGACGACCTCGACATGGTTCTTCCCGGCGTTGGACATCGCGTCCAGACTGGTTGCGCGAGATTACGCCAAATCCTATGTAGGCCGAGAAACGAAGGACAACGCTCTTGTCAACCATCTGCAAGCCTGGGAACAAGCAAACGGCGCAGCTGCCAACGCGAGAACAGCAGCCAAGAGTCTCACATTGGAAGACATTTATTTGGACGAGATGTCGCACATGCCGGTACTCGTGGCTTTTAATCTCCATCTCAACAACGCAGGTCTCCTTAATGTCCCGGTGCTGATTCACTTCTCAGATTATCGGCAGGTACAGAATTGCCCGGTTGCGCACCACATTCGGGTCTATATGAACAGCGTGCTCGTCTGGGACCTGCAAGTCTCATCGGCCAGTCTCAATTATTGAAGACATTATCCCGGGCCGACGAGTGATTATGCGTGTCTTCCCGGGCGTTCGCGGCGGGATCTATAGAGGGTTTTCTCACTGCGAAGTAGCGAAGTTCTGCGGGACCGCGAACCTCGACTGAATCGGTGCACTTACGGGTAAAGGGACAAATATGAGGCTCCAAGTCATGAAAAAAAAGAAGCCGTTGTGGTTGGTCTTTATGCTTGGTCTTCTCTCGACCGCGACGCCAAGTTTCGGCACGATCAACCATGTCCAGCAAGCCTCAAACAGCGACGTGTCCGGAGCTCAGTACACGTCATTCAGCGCGACTTTCGGATCGCCCACCACGAGTGGAAATGCCATCATATTTGCCGTTACTTTTGGCAACGTCAATCCAACAATTTCGGCCACGGACGACCAGGGAAATACGTACACCCAAGCAATTAAGACGTACGATTCAGGGCACAATCAAGGCACGGCAATCTTTTACTCCAGCAACATCACCGGTGGTGCGTCGACCTCAGTTCTTGTCCAATTCAGCGATTCTGTAAGTTACCTGGCCCTTGGAATCCACGAATACAGTGGCATTTCTACTGTTTCGCCCTTTGACAACGCCTCTGGGAATCTAGGCAGCGGGACAGCTCCCTCGAGTGGTGCCGTAACAACCACGGCGGGCGGCGATCTGATCTTCAGCTCAGGCGTCGAAGACTCGGCAGGAAGTGGTGACTCTTTAACGCCAGGAAGCGGCTTTGTGCGACGTGTTGACCTCGCGGATGCGGCAGCTTATGCGGACGAGGATCAGATTCAGACTTTGGCCGGAACGATCTCAGCATCCTGGACCCTCGCACCTTCTGGTTTGGACTGGATCGCTGACGTAGCCGCGTTCAAAGCAGCGAGCGGTGCTGCAGGTCCTGCTATTGCCAGCCTGTCGCCCAATTCAGGTCCCGTAGGGACTTTGGTGACGATTGCGGGCACTAATTTTGGGGCGACTCAGGGAAGCAGCACGGTGACGTTCAATGGGACCTTGGCCACGCCCACGAGTTGGAGTGCAACGAGCATTGTGGTGCCGGTGCCAACCGGAGCGACCTCAGGGTATGTGCTCGTAACAGTTTCGGGTGCGGCGAGTAATCGTGTGGTCTTCATTACGGGCACGATTTGGCATGTCCAGCAAGCCGCGAACGGTGACGAGTCAGGAGCCACCTATACGTCTTTCAGCACCACATTTGGGTCCGCCACAACGAGTGGAAACGCCATCATCTTTGGCTTGGCCTATGGCAATGTCAATCCAACAATCAATGCAACAGACAGCCAGGGAAACACATACACGGAGGCTATAAGAAATTACGATGCGGGGCATAGCGAAGGATGTGCCATCTTCTATGCCACGAACATCACAGGCGGGGCGTCGAATACAGTCACTGTGAATTTTGGTGCCACCGTAGCCTACCTTTCCCTCGGAATTCACGAATACACCGGAATTGGCGCTTCCTCGACACTTGATGTGGCCTCCGTAAACACCGGAATGGGAACCGCCCTTTCGAGCGGTTCCGCAACGACCACCGCGAACGGAGATTTGATTTTCAGCTGCGGTGTGGAGGATTCCAATAGCGGTGGCGATTCTTTCACAGCGGGCATTGGCTTCATGAAACGGGTTGATCTAGGAATGCGGACAGGTTACGTGGACGAAGACCGCATCCAGCCGTCAGCGGGCTCAATTGCTGCCAACTGGACACTGTCGCCTGATTTTTTGGACTGGATTGACAATATGGCCGCATTCAAGGCTTCAAGTACCGGCGGGACTACGGGCCCGAGTATCAGCTCTCTCTCTCCGAATTCCGGACCGACGGGAACGTCAATCACGATTACGGGCACCAATTTTGGGACAACTCAGGGAAGCAGTTCGGTCAAGTTCAATGGGACGACCGCTAGCCCGACGACTTGGAGCGCAGGGAGCATTGTTGCGCCTGTTCCCACGGGTGCCACGACAGGTAACGTTGTTGTGACGGTGTCGAGCGTGGCTAGCAACGGCGTAAACTTCACGGTGGCCACAAATCAACCGCCCGTCGTGAGCGCTGGTCCGGATCAGACAATTACATATCCGACCAATACGGCAGCTCTATCGGGGACTGCGACCGATGATGGGCTGCCAGTAGGGAATACGCTTCAGATCTCGTGGTCCAAGGTCATCGGGCCTGGCAGCGTCACTTTCGCAAACGCTTCGCACCCAAGCACCCAGGCTACGTTTAGTGTGCCGGGAAATTACATCCTACGACTCAGCGCCAGCGATGGCCAGTACACAAGTTCCGGCACGATGCGAGTATTGTTCGCCGCACCGTCGGGCGGCGCAATCAATGTGAGTGCCGGTCCAGACCAAGTTATCGTATTTCCTAACGTGGCGACGTTAAGCGGCACGGCTAGTGATTCGAACCCGCCACCGGGCAGTACACTCACGATTACCTGGAGTCTTGTCAGCGGTCCCGGCACTGCAACCTTTGCGAATCCTTCGTCGCTGTCAACCACGGTCACGTTTAGCTCCTCCGGTGTCTATGATCTTCGGCTCAGCGCCACGAACGGAGTCTTCACCGCAAGCAGTGACGTCAAGATTTATTCTGGAAATGTCCACTGTGATTTGAGCAATAAAGGCACGGACTTCTGGCTCATGTTTACGGGTGCGGCGTTTCAAAACCCTAACCCAATCCCCCCGGCCCCCCCGCAACAACTCTATTTATTCATTTCTTCTGACACTGCCACGAACGGGACGGTGACTGTAGGCCAAATCTCGAATCAGACTTTCAATCAACCGTTTACCGTGTCCCCTGGACAGATCACCACTATCCTTCTCCCACAGTCGGTCCAAATGATTTCCTCTGATGATGTGGATGCCAACGGGAACTCTTTGGAAGCAAAAGGTATCCACGTGACGTCGCAAAATCCGGTCGCCGTCTACGGTCTAAATTTTTATCCAGCTGCCAGTGACGGGTATTTGGGATTGCCGACGAATACTTTGGGCACGAGCTATGTGATCGCAAGTTACAAGAATACGATCGGAAGCAATGGCGGGAACACGCTGGGGACGGAATTCGGCGTAACGGCCACGCAAGACAACACGACCGTAACGATTGTGCCCACGGCAAGCGCAGGGGCGCGCGAGGCGGCACTTCCGTACACCATCCGATTGAACCAAGGACAGACCTACCAACTACGAAACAACCAGAACCACACTGAACTGTCGACCTCCCCTTTCTCGAAGGGCCCTTCGGTCGATTTCACTGGCACACTCGTAACTTCCGACAAGCCGGTTGCCGTGTTTGGCGGCCATGACTGCGCCGATGTCCCGGATGGCTCACTTTACTGCAACAGCCTTATCGAACAACTTCCGCCTACGAATTTGTGGGGGAAGAATTTTGTCACCATGCCGCTGGCCTCCGAATATAACGGCGACGTATTCCGTTTTGTGTCGCAGACTGACGGAACACATGTTCAAGTGAATCACCAGCAGGTAGCAACTCTTGCGAAGGGCCAATTTTTCGAACAGCTGATCACCGGCCCGGCAGAAATAAGCGCAGATAACCCGATTCTCACAGTGCAATACGCACAAAGCTCAATCGCGGGCAATAACTCCAACGTCGATCCAACCATGATTGTTGTGCCACCATTCGAACAATTTGGGGGCAGCTACACGATTAACA
>Ga0073928_10001652_pt1 | contig 41717 bp, 35 predicted proteins | sample PaiPotPPA55metaG_FD_76969 | JGI IMG/M metagenome (GOLD analysis project Ga0073928, IMG submission 76969) | Iron sulfur acid spring bacterial and archeal communities from Banff, Canada, to study Microbial Dark Matter (Phase II) - Paint Pots PPA... ...
AGAGCGCAATCTTCGATTTGATGTCTTTGGAAAGAAACCGGTCGGTACGGCACAGCAAAATGTCGGGCTGAATTCCGATGCTCAATAGCTCTTTAACCGAATGCTGAGTCGGCTTGGTCTTTAGCTCTTGCGCTGCAGCAATGAACGGAACCAGCGTGACGTGCATGAACAACGTATTCTTGCGTCCCAGTTCCTGGCGCATCTGGCGAATTGCCTCAATGAACGGCAGCGATTCGATATCGCCAACCGTGCCACCGATCTCAACAATCGCGACGTCCACGTCCTGTGCGACTTTCTTCATCGCCGCTTTGATTTCGTTGGTGACGTGCGGAATCACTTGCACAGTCTTGCCCAAGTAATCACCGCGACGCTCCTTGGCGATAATCTGCTCGTAGATTCGGCCCGTAGTCCAATTATTGTCGCGGGAAAGCTTGGCGTGAGTGAAACGCTCGTAGTGTCCAAGATCGAGATCGGTTTCCGCACCGTCATCCGTGACAAAGACTTCGCCATGCTGGAAGGGCGACATGGTCCCTGGATCGACGTTCAGGTAAGGATCGAACTTCATCAGGTTGACCTTCAGACCGCGGCTTTCCAGAAGGCACCCGATCGATGCTGCCGCCAATCCCTTACCCAGGGAAGAAACAACTCCGCCCGTCACAAAGATGTACTTTGCCGACATCGCTTCCTCGCTTTAAGTTGTATTTGGAATTTTGTGCAGGCTGGGTGCACGATCAATTATGCCAGAAAAGGGTTCCAGTAACTAGGTTGTTTTCTTGAGGCGCATAAGGTGCGGACTATTGGCGGTTTCCAGGGGCCTGTTATCCGCGCGGTCCAGATGTCCGGTCGGCGAATTATGAAAACTGAGTGCCAAAACGGCAAGTGCCATTTCTGTAATATATGTCATCAGTGTATAATAGTGTCAGCGAGGTTAATATATGACATTAAGACAAGAAACCCGAACGCGCGTCAATGAAAATGGACGGGTCGTCATTCCCGTCTCCTTTCGCAAGGCGCTGGGTATCAATGTCGGCGATGAAGTTGTGTTGCGGATCGAAGATAATGAACTGCGCATCTTGACTCTCAACCATCGCATCGAGCGAGCTCAACGCCTTGTCCGGCAGCATGTAAAACCGGGTACCTCGCTGGTTGACGAACTGATCGCAGAACGGCGTCAGGTCGCAAAGCGTGAGTAGGATCGTGTTGGACGCTTCGGCAGTGCTGGCCATTCTCAATGGCGAGGCCGGGGCGGACAAGTTGCTCACTCGACTCTTAAATAATGCGACGGCCAGCACGGTGAATCTGGCCGAGGTTCAAAGCAAGCTGGTCGGTCGCGGACTCGATCCTGACGACGCCTGGGAAGCTGCTGTCAGCCCGATCCGTGAATCCGAGCCCTTTACCGACGAGCAAGCGAGAATCGCTGGCGGTCTGGTAACCCAAACCCGCCCGCTCGGGCTGTCCCTGGGGGATAGGGCTTGCTTGGCATTAGGAATCGCGCTTGGAGCCGCTGTTTACACAGCGGATCAATCGTGGAAGAGCCTCCGTGTCGGCATTCGCATCCATCTGATTCGCTAGCCCCTTCTTTTCGCCGCCGGTCCGCATCATAATGAGGACCATGCGGGTAGGCATTAGAATTCGCGCCCGGCTTCTACTAGTAGCGGCAGCTCTATGCCTCTGCATCCATTCGCCAGCTCAGCAACTGGCCAAGCGTCTCATTCTCAAGGATGGTTCCTACCAACTAGCCACCAAATGGGAAGTGAAAGGCGAACGCGTCCACTACTTTAGCGCGGAACGGAATGACTGGGAGGACGTTCCCAATTCGCTGGTCGATTGGGCCGCGACGGCAAAGTTCGAAAAAGGCCGTGCTGCCGGAGAGCCCGTGCCAGAAGCTGTCCAATTGGACAAAGAAATTGCCGCCGAGCGGCTGGCCGAAGAAGCGAGATCACCGGAGGTAGTGCCGGGACTGCGTCTGCCGGACGACGGAGATGTATTTGTGCTGGACATTTTCCATACCGAGCCTGGGCTGGTCGAATTGCAGCAGAACAATGCAGAACTCGACGAAGACACGAAACACAATGTCTTACGTGCAGCGATAAATCCGCTTGCCGGCAGCAAGCAGGATCTCGAGCTTCAGGGTTTGCATTCGAAGATCCAGGCTCACGTTGCCCTTCCTTCGATCTATGTGAAGTTTGAGGAGGAGGCGAATGATCACGACTCTCCTCGGAGCGGTGAATCCTCCAGCCCTGCGAAAAAGTCGGATGAAGAAGCTCCCGATCGCTTTCATATAGTTCGCCTGGTTCCGAAACAAGACCATCGCATCATTGGAACCGTTAACGTGACTATCAGCGGAAAAGTCAGCCAGCAGCAGGATTTTATTCCCGTCAAAATTCAACAGCTAACCGGAGGTTGGGCAAAGATAACTCCGTCGAGTGATTTGACCTATGGCGAATACGCCCTGGTCGAGATGATGGGCAAAGATGGTATGAACTCGGGAGTATGGGATTTTGGAATCAACCCCGCCGCGCCGGCGAACACGACGGTGTTGAAACCGGAGGTCAAAGCAAACTCAAATCAGCCCATAGAACTTAAACAGCGCAAACCAAATTGATCGCGTGGGGACAGCCGCCCCGCCTGTCCGTTTGAAAGTCAGCGGCTTTTCGCGGCGTATAATCGAAAGCTACTTCAATTCTCAGATCGGGCGGTATCACTGATGGTTTCTACGAACGGCTCTCCTATCAACGGAAACAATGGACAGGCTAACGGCGGGCCTCCGGTTCCTGTCCCCCGCGCGGAATGGATAGCCGATCGCAGGGCTGCGCTTAACGACGGCAATTTTTCGCAAATGCATTTCGCCCGCAAAGGCGTAATCACCGAGGAGATGAAATACATCGCTCATCGCGAAAAGCTCTCGCCCGAGCTCGTTCGCGATGAAGTGGCGCGGGGGCGCATGATTATTCCCGCCAATATCAATCATCCCGAACTGGAGCCCATGGCGATCGGGATTGCGTCGCTGTGCAAGATTAATTCCAATATTGGCAATTCTGCTGTCACTTCGAACATTGAGGAAGAACTTAAAAAGCTGCACACGTCCGTCCATTACGGCGCCGATACGGTGATGGATCTTTCTACCGGCGGCAACATTCACGAAATTCGCGAGGCGATCATCCGTCATTCGCCCGTGCCGATTGGGACGGTGCCAATCTATGAAGCTATTTCGCGAGTAAAGCGCGTCGAGGATTTGAACGCCAAAGTCATGCTCGAAGTGATCGAGGAGCAAGCTGAGCAGGGCGTGGATTACATGACCATCCACGCCGGCGTTCTCATTCAATATTTGCCCATGGTTTCAAGGCGGATCACTGGCATCGTCAGCCGTGGCGGAGCGATTCTGGCGCAATGGATGGCTCACCACCACAAGCAGAATTTTCTCTATGAATGCTTCGACGATATTTGTAAGATTTTTGGGAAGCACGACGTAAGTTTCTCATTGGGAGATGGTTTGCGTCCCGGTTGCATCGCCGACGCCAGCGACGAAGCGCAATTCGCGGAACTGAAAACCCTCGGCGAGTTAACCAAGAAAGCGTGGAAGTATGACGTCCAGGTAATGATTGAAGGTCCCGGACATGTGCCTCTCGACAAAATCAAAGAACAAGTCGATAAAGAAAAAGAGCTTTGCTACGAGGCTCCGTTTTATACTTTGGGACCGCTCGTAACCGACATTGCGCCCGGATATGATCACATCACCTCAGCCATAGGCGCAGCCATGATTGGCTGGCACGGCGCTGCCATGCTCTGCTATGTCACTCCGAAAGAACACCTCGGCCTCCCTAACGAAAAAGATGTAAAAGACGGCATCATCGCCTACAAGATCGCAGCGCACGCTGCGGACATCGCGCGCCGAAGACCGGGAGCTCAAGACCGCGACGACGCGCTCAGCTACGCCCGCTACACCTTCGACTGGGAAAAGCAATTCGCTCTATCGCTAGATCCCGAAACGGCCCGGTCAATGCATGACGAAACCCTGCCCGACGACTTCTACAAAGAAGCAAAATTCTGCTCCATGTGCGGCCCAAAATTCTGCTCCATGAATTACTCGAGCAAAGTGGACGAATACAACAAGCAGGTCCACGGATTGGAGAAAAAGGACTACTCGGAGTTGGTGGAGAAATTGGTCTCGCTGAAGTAGGGGAGATGCCTCAATGCTGCATGCCCTAGTAGGCTGTGACGATTTAAGCTATTTGCCTTCCGGCCCATCGGCGTCCCAAGCCCTGGATGTCGGCGGTTCCAATTCAGCGGTAGGCTTCGCTGCGGTGGAGAACGCGGCGAACCTCGATGCTGTCGGGATCGGTGCAAACGAAGAAGAGGCGGTAGTCGCCTACGCGGAGCCGAAGCTCTTCTCTTCCCTGGAGAGCCTTTACGTCGCCCGCACCCGATTCCGCAAAGCGATGCAACGCGGAGAGGACATGCATTGCGGTGGGCTTGCTTAGGCTGCGGACATCGCGCCTGGCTGGATCAGTCCAAATGATCCGCTTCACTTCGATTCCGGAAAGTGGTCGATTTCTTCCTGACTGACCCCGAGTTCAGCAAGGACCTGCTCGTGTGGAATGCTCTTATTATGCTTCGACCATTTGCGAGCTTCGTCGAGCGCTTTTTCCTCTGCCGATGGGAGGGGCTCGTCGTCTATGGGAGCGTTAGCGATTGCCCGGGCGACGGGATCGAGCAAGGCTTCCAACATTCCGATCACGGCCGACACCTGGCTGGGGGCCAACCGCTCGATCAGTTCGTGGGCGTGTTCCTTGCTTGCAGCCATTTTTTGCTCCTCCTGATATTTTACACGCCTGTGGAAGAAGCTTGGCTTGCACTGAATATCCTCGTCGCAGGCCACCGTGGGTTGCCGAGAGCTACTTACTGAATTGCGCAGCCCCGTCCCACACCAACTGGACCGCCAACGCGAGAATCAAGAATCCAAAGATGCGGTTGATGGCTCCAGTCGCACCTGGGCCCAAGCGCTTCACAAATGGGCCTCCCAACGCCAGAAATAAGAACACGACTGCGCCCAAGGCCACGATTCCAATTACCATTCCGACGTAAGCGGCCATACTGTCGGCGTGAGCCGCGAGACCCATCACCACCCCGATAGATCCTGGTCCCGAGAGCATTGGCATCGCCATCGGGGTGAGCGAAATGTCTTCCTTGGTCGTGGCTTCGTGGCTTTCAGCTGGAGTCATTCTGCTGCTGGCAGTCACCATGCCCCACGCAGTATTGGCAACGATCAATCCTCCGGCAATCTGGAGCACGGGGAGAGATATTCCGAAAAAATTCAGGACGAAGCGTCCAAAAAACAAAAACACAACCAGTATCCCGATTACATAGAGGGCCGTCTTTAGCGCAGTTTTCCTTCGTTCGGAAGGCGCCATTTCCGACGTGAGCGCGAAGAACATAGGCACCCCGCCAAAAGGATTCACGATCGGAAATAGTGCGAGGAATGTTTCGAGCGCAGCAGTAGGTGTATCCCGCAGAAAATATTGCACTACGTTACCGGGACTCATGAGGAGGAAATTCTAACAGTCAGCGGAAGAAGCGCATTGTAACAGTGGAGACTGAAAGACTTAAATTAGTGATAACTTCCCAAAACAATCGCCGCTCGATTCAAGGCGTCGGCGAGCGCCCTTAATTGCTGCCGCGTACGGTCCAGGTCATGCTTGTCGATGGCTTCATTCACGCCTGGAATCACCACGGCAGCGTAGCCTGTGTACTCTCCCGGCGCATAAATCGCATGTCGGTACCAGGGACGGTTTGGAAGTCCTTCCGGAATCAACAACGCGCGTTCGGTATCGATTAAAGTTTTGTTCAATTTCCCTGTATCGTCAGGCGGATTTCGTTGGGCACCTAAGATTTTTGCACCAGCCTTCTCGAATCGCTGTGCCGCCTGCGTGGCATCGGCCATGTCTGGCACCTGATTAGCGAACTCCTTTTCCGCTCTCTTTTTTGCCGCGTCAATGTAGGCAGTTATTTCCTTCCCGTATTCTTCGTAGTCATAGGGCAGAACGTTGGCGCCAGCCATCCGAATCACTAATAGTCCAAAAACTCTGGCCATTTGTTGTTCATAAACGAAATCGGGATCGCCGAATTTCTTGAACCAATTGAAGTTATCAAAGACCGAGTGGTAAACACCGTATGCGCCCGTCGAACCGATGTCCGTTGCGGGCACGCCCATGTGCTGAATAAAAACTGCGTAGTCAGAACCACTGCCCAAGTCCCCGACGGGTACATCAGTCTTGCCAGCTGCAGGAGGAAGGTAGGTGCTCGTGCTGGTTTCATGCGTATTCACTGCCTCGGAGCTGGTTTTTTGCCATGCTTCGTAAACCGTCCCGCCCTTTGGACTGGGCACGCCTTTGCTGACGTCGCGCAAGAACTGTTTAAGGCTGGGCACCGCCGATGCGCCGAATTTCGACCCCGAAACCGCGACATCCACGTTGAAATATGCGGCTGCGTTTGCGAGGTCGGCCTCGTGCTGTTCTCCCCATTCAGTTGAACCGATCAATCCTTCTTCTTCACCATCCCAACTCCCGAATACGATTGTGCGCTTCGGCTTCCAACCTGACTTCAGCAATTCGCCGATTCCGTGAACTGCTTCAAGCATGGCGGTGGTTCCGCTGTTGGGATCGACCGCACCGTAGACCCAGGCATCCCGATGGTTGCCGGCAACAACCCAGCTATCAGGTATCTCGCTTCCCCGGATGCGCCCGATAACATCCCAAATGGTTCGAAACTGATAATCCTGCTCAAGATGCATTTTCACTTTCACCGGGCCAGGTCCAGTGTGATAAGTGAAAGGAAGTGCGCCCTGCCATTCTCGAGGCGTATCGGGGCCTGCGAGATGCTCCAGAATCGGCCAAGCCTCGGCGTAAGAAATCGGAGTGGTTGGAATTTTTGGCATCTGCGCGGATTGCGCCGGCGGCGTTCGCTTTGAGTCTGGAAGATCTGGAACCGATGCGATGCCGGGGGTCGTGGGATCGCCGGGAAATTCAAACATGTATCCGATCGATCCACGCTGCACCCCGGTATCGGGATGCCACGGACCTTGCGGATATTTGTCTCCGCGTGCCCAGCCGTCGTCTGCGGGATCGGAGTAGATGAGAAGTCCAGCCGCTCCGTGCTCCTGCGCGACAAATGCTTTTACGCCGCGAAAATTTTCACCGTAGCGCGCCAGTACGATCTTTCCGCGCACATCAATTTTCAGGTCGTCCAGCTTTTTGTAGTCAGCCGGAGTGCCATAGTTCACGTAAACGATTTCGGCCTCGACATCGCCCGAAGGCGACATCCCATTGAATGGCATTACCACCCGAGGATCATCCTGGAACGGATCTCCATCGACGTGCTCCCGAGCCGGGCCGTGCATTTGAACGCCGGCGGGCGCAGTCACGTCAACGCTGATTTCCTTTGGATAATTCGTCCACACCCGATATTCGACGATTTCAGTTTCGAGGCCAGCCTCACGGAATTTGTTCGCCACGTAATCCGCTGTGGCCTTGTCTTCGGGTGAGCCTGCAATGTGAGGCGCCTGTGTCAAAATTCGTAAATGCTCTTCTGCAAGCTTGGGGTCGGGGACGGCCAGGAAGCGGGATTCCAAAGCTCGCTCTTTGAGCGAGTCTTGAAATCCGAAAATCGGTGGCTCGGCGGTTGAGGCCGCGGGGCTATCACCACTGAGGTTTGGTGAGAAGGTTGTTAGTAAAAAAATGCAGGCAAAAAGGGCGGTGAGTCTCATTGGGCTCCGAATTAAGAAGGCTAGCACAGCTTGATCGTTGCTAACTCGCGCTCTTTAGCTTTTATCCTTCGAGCGATGCCGCCACGGGCACCTCGCACCATATTCACCGATTTCACCATGTTCACCACAATATGCTACACTCTTTGACATGAAACGCGCAACCATGACCCTTCCAGACGATTTAGCTAAGGCTGTCGAAGACTACGTTCAATCCCATGAAGCTCCTCCCTCACTAACGACAGTGGTGCAAACCGCGTTGCGGCAATATTTGGGAGAACGGGGATTTCTGAAAGCGCGCAAGACTTTGCGGATCACGGCTTCAGAGCGGGGTAGCGGACACACAGATGTGAGCCGGGAACATGATCTGTATCTGAGCGGACTACGCAAGTGATGCGCGCGGTGATGGCAGACACCGGACCTTTGTATGCGGCGGCCGATCCCGACGACGCGCATCACAAAAGAGCGGGCAAGGACCTGGAGCGGCTATACCGGGACAAACGAGACGTTGTCGTTGCTTATCCCACATTGCTTGAGGCCTACACGCTGGTGTTATTTCGTCTTGGCAACCGCGTCGCTTCCCGCTGGTTGGACGAAATGACCAACGCCACCCTGGTCAACCCCACGACGGAAGACTACAGGCAGGCAGGAATCAGACTTCGTTCACTAACTGATCAAGCGGTCACCCTTTTCGACGCAACCACGGCCAGCGTGGCGATCCGCTTGGATTTGCAAGTCTGGACTTATGATCATCACTTCGACATGATGCGAGTGAAGGTGTGGAGATAAGAATAAGGCTGGTCGCAATTGTGATTGCCGAGTAGCAGCAAAGAATAACGGCCCCAGGTCTATCTCACTTGTCCGGTTCCAATGACTTCGTATTTTGTTGAAGTCAGCTCCGCCAAGGCAAATGGACCGCGGCAGTGCAACTTCTGAGTGCTGACGCCCATTTCTGCGCCAAAACCGAATTCGCCTCCATCGGAAAAACGAGTGGAAGCATTCCAATACACTGCCGCAGAATCAACCTGCCGCAGAAATCGGCGTGCATTCGTCTCATCACCAGTAACGATGGCGTCGGAATGTTTCGTTGAATACCGGTTAATGTGCGAGATCGCTTCCTCTACTCCGGGCACCACCCGGATTGCAATGCACAAACGCAGGTACTCTTCTCCCCAGTCTTGAGGTTCTGCTCGGCGAACTTTTAGGCCCGAAGAAATTCCAAAGGTCTGTTCATCTCCTCGAACTTCCACACCAGCCTCGATTAGACCCTTCACGATTCGCGGGATGTACTTCGCCGCGATCCGCTCATGCACCAAGAGCTTTTCCGCAGCGTTGCACACCGACGGACGCTGCGTCTTGGCATTAATCACGATGCGATCCGCCATCTCGAAATCAGCAGATTCGTCGACGAAGATGTGGCAGTTCCCCGCGCCAGTCTCAATCACAGGTACGGTCGCATTCTCCGTGACATAAGAGATGAGTGCCGGTCCGCCCCGCGGGATCAGTACGTCAACCAATCCGCGGGCTTTAATCAATTCGTGAACCGCATCGCGCGTGTTTGAATCCAACAGCTCAATAGCGCCCTGAACGATGCCCGGAACATTCGCCAGAATATCGACGATTTTTTTATTGCTGTGTGCGGCTTCCTTGCCTCCGCGCAGCACAATCGCGTTGCCAGTCTTGAATGCCAGCGCGACAGTATCTGCGGTCACATTGGGACGCGATTCATAGATAATTCCAACTACTCCTAACGGCACTCTGATTTTGCGAATGTGAATCCCGTTAGGTCGCGTCCATTCCACCAAGGTCTCCCAGACCGGATCGGGAAGAGTCGCAACATCTCGCATACCCTGCGCCATGGATGAAATGCGATCCGGAGTCAGATGCAAGCGGTCGAGCAATGCACCTTCTAGTCCCGAGGACTCGATGTCTTTGCGGTTTGCTGCGAGAATGCTCTCTGCATTAGCCGCGATTGCATCGGCCATGGCGAGCAGAGCATCATTTTTCTGCCGAGTAGAAAGCTGCGCGAGGCGAGCAGACGCGTCCTTCGCCCGCAAGAGCTTGTCATGTGTCGAGAGCGCTGCATTGATTGTGGTCGCCATCAAAGGGCCGTTCGCTGAGGAGGAAAGTAAGTTCCGATCTTTCTCTCTATCGCGGCAGAGATTGCGTTTGGATCACGCCCATTCACAATGGCAACACTGACTCCCGCTTCGCTGGCGGTTTTCGCAGCGCGCAATTTTGAGCGCATCCCTCCTGTTCCAAAGTTACCTTTGCCATCACATAACGCTTCCATTTGTGGTGTAAGTTTACGAACTGTGCGCAGCAGACGCGGTCTCTTTCCATTCGGAATATAGAAACCTTCGACATCGGTGAGCAAGAGGAGCCAGTCGGCCTTGACAGCGGTTGCCAGCAGAGCACTTAGTTCGTCGTTGTCACCGAATGCGCCGACAAGCTCCCGCACCGAAACGCTGTCATTTTCATTCACGATTGGGACCACGCCCAGCTTCAGCAACTCATGCAGCGCATTTTGCAAATTCTTGTAGCGCACCGGGGAAGTAAAATCATCGCTCGACAGCAGCAACTGCGCGACGACTTTCTTGCCAAAAAAAAGCCGCTCGTAAGTGTTCATGAGAACGCTCTGGCCCACCGCCGCGCACGCTTGCATCAATGGCACGGTGGACGGCCGCTTACTGAGTCCCAAATTCGACATCCCGGAGGCTATTGCCCCTGAGCTCACGATCAGATATTCGTGCTGCAACGGCTCCAGTTGATCCACCAAAGCCCGCATGCGAACCGTATCAATAGTTCCCCCCGGTGCAATAAGGCTGGTACCGACTTTGACGACTAAGCGCATGACTCCCATTAATTTAACAGTTCGAACCCGCGATGGCATCCACATTGGAGTACCCCGCTCTCGTATGCTGACCTAACGGAACTCTTCAGGGTTAAACTGTTTTGATGTCGGTTCAGGATGCGACTCGGCGATTCTCTACTCGCGCCCACAATTACGTTCGCTATCGCCCGGGATATCCTCCGGAAGTTATCGGTCTCTTGAAAGCTGAGTGTGGATTGACTGAGAATTCGGCCGTCGCAGACGTCGCCTTTGGCACTGGAATTTTCACTCGGCTGCTTCTGGAGAACGGCAATCGTGTGATAGGCGTGGAACCGAACCCCGAGATGCGCAGCGCAGGTGAGGAGTTCCTGGCGCGGTATCCGCGGTTTACCAGCGTTTCGGGAACTGCCGAGGCGACCACCCTTGCCGCCCAGAGCGTTGATATCGTTACTGTGGCTCAAGCCGCGCATTGGTTCGATCCCAAAAAAGCAAAAGTCGAATTCGCGCGGATCCTCAAACCTGGCGGTTGGGTCGTTCTGATCTGGAACGATCGCCGAGTAGACTCGACCGACTTCCAGCGCCAATACGAACGACTCGTATGCACGTATGGAACGGATTACAAAGAAGTGCGACAACTCGGCATGACCCTGGCTATTGATGCATTTTTCGGAGACCCATCTTTTCGAACGCGGAAGTTCGAGTATGAACAAACGTTTGATTACACCGGACTTGAAGGACGACTACTTTCTTCTTCTTACGCGCCCCAGAAAGGCGAAGAAAATTACGAAGCCATGATTGATGAATTGCGCGGAATGTTCAAGAAATATCAAGTCAATGGCCGAGTTGCGTTCGACTACGACACCCGGGTCTATTACGACCAGTTAGGATAAAGATCCGCTCTCACCTATGTCCCTCGAAGAAGACTTGCTGCGTGACGGAAGAAATTTTCACATGTCGTTGGCCGAATTTCGACTCCACGGACACGCTGTCATCGACTGGATCGCCGAATACTACAAAGCAATTGAATCTTATCCGGTGCTTTCTCGTGCGAAGCCAGGAGAGATTCGGGCTTCTCTTCCCGCCACTCCTCCAGTCGCCGGGGAATCTTTCGAGACGATCTTGGAAGATGTCGAAAAACTGATTCTTCCCGGAGTCACGCACTGGCAGTCGCCGAACTTTTTTGCGTACTTCCCGTCGAACACCTCCGGCGCTTCGATCCTCGGAGATCTAATTTCATCCGGATTAGGAGTTCAAGGGATGCTTTGGGCTACCAGTCCGGCTTGCACGGAGCTGGAGACGCATGTTCTCGACTGGCTGGTGACGATGCTGGATCTGCCGGCTAAATTTCTTTCATCCAGTTCGGGAGGCGGGGTGATCCAGGACACAGCTTCGAGCGCGTCGCTTTGCGCGTTGCTGGCCGCGCGCGAACGGGTCACTGACTTTGCGAGCAACCAGCGAGGATGTGATGGCAAGCTGGTTGCTTACACTTCGTCGCAGTCGCACTCTGCGATTGAAAAAAATGTGCAAATTGCCGGGTTGGGGCGCGATAACTTGCGTGTCATTGAAGTAGATACAAACTTCGCCATGAATCCTAACGCACTTTCCGAACAGATCCAGCAAGATCGAGCTAGGGGATCAACGCCTTTCTTCGTTTCCGCCACGGTTGGAACAACGTCGTCAAACGCGATTGACCCACTGGCGCAAATTGGTCCGATCTGCCGCGACAACAAACTCTGGCTGCATGTTGACGCCGCCATGTCAGGCACTGCCGCTCTGTGTCCTGAGTTCCGGCACATCCATGAGGGCATCGAGTTCGCTGACAGCTATTGCTTCAATCCGCACAAATGGATGTTCACCAATTTCGATTGCGACTGCTTTTATGTCGCAGATCGCAAGGCGTTGATCCACACGCTATCTGTGATGCCGGAATTTTTACGAAACCAGGCCACAGCTTCTGGCGAAGTATTTGACTATCGGGACTGGCAAATTCCGCTGGGCCGCCGCTTCCGCTCATTGAAGCTGTGGTTTGTGATCCGGCATTATGGGATCGAAGGACTGCAGTATCACATCCGCCGGCATGTGGAACTGGCCCAGCAATTGGCGCAATGGGTCCGAGACGACCAACGCTTCGAGTTGGCCGCACCCGCGCCGTTAAATCTCGTCTGCTTTCGCCACCGAGGGGGAGATGAAGTTAATCAGACGCTGATGGATCGTTTGAACCGAAGCGGAGATTTGTACCTGACGCACACGCGACTGAATGACCGAATGACGCTTCGATTTTGCATCGGACAAACTAACACGGAGCGGCGTCACGTGGAGCAGGCATGGAAGCGGGTACAGGAAGAAGCGGAGAAGATTGCGAGTGGAGAGTGATTGCGTCTCCGCAAATCCGCTCAGCCTTCCGGACGAGGGCGTTCGGGCCTATGCGAGCGTCGTCAATTCTTTTAGGATTTGCTTTCCAAGTCTTTGGGCTTCCCCGAAGAACTTCTGATACTCAACGAAGAGCCGGTTCAGTTCCAGAGACTTATCCGCAGTCAACTGTTTTCTAAGCAGCATATCTCTCATGTGAACAGGATTCGGGAGCGTGGCGTCTTCTGTGAGTTCTTCGAGGGCAACGCTGGGATCGTAGTGATACATACAACGATCTTACATCCAACGGAAACCCCGCGCGTCTTACACAATTTCTGTTCCCCACAGATCATGCAGATGGACGACGCCTTCGACTTCACTATTTCTATTCACAACCACCAAGGAAGTAATTTTCTTTTCTTCCATTCGCGCCAGTGCCGTCGCCGCAAATTCGTTCGGCAGGATGGTACGAGGTGTTCTGGTCATGCATTCTGCCGCGCTCAGATCGAGCGCATCTTTCCCGCGCTCTTGAAGCAATCGCCTGAGGTCACCGTCGCTGATTACCCCCAGCAATTTGCTTTTTTCAACGACGGTTGTCATTCCAAGTTTTTTACGCGACATTTCATAAATCACGTCTGGCATCAATGCTTCAGGCGCCACTTGAGGAATGTCATCCCCTTTGTGCATGAGAGTTTCGACTCGCGCGAGTCGCTTCCCCAACTTGCCGCCGGGATGCAAATTCGCGAAATCTTCCTCTTTGAATCCACGCTTCTCAGCCAGGGACATCGCCAGCGCGTCGCCTAATGCGAGCATGGTCGTCGTGGAAGCGGTCGGCGCAAACCCTATTGAACAGGCCTCCTTTGCAACTGAGCAATCAAGGGCGACGTCTGCGGCGGCGGCCAAAGTCGAAGCCTTGGATACGTCCTGCGGCGGCACTTCGTTGCAAGTCATGGCGATCAACTTCAGTTGTAATCGCTTAATCGTGGCCAGCAATCGAAGGATTTCTTCGGTTTCTCCGCTCGCTGACAGAGTGACGACGACGTCTCCAGCCACCAGCATTCCCAAGTCACCGTGGACAGCTTCTACCGGGTGCATAAACAGGGCAGGCGTTCCAGTTGAATTTAGAGTGGCGGCGATTTTGCGCGCGATGATGCCACTCTTGCCCATGCCGGTGACCACCACACGACCGGCGCAGCAATAGACCAGTTCTACCGCGCGGGCGAAGGGGACGGCCATGGGACCAGCGAGGCGATCTGCCAGAGCGCGCAAGGCCTCAGCTTCAATGCGGACGACATTTTCCCCAACGGATTTCACGCGAGAAAGGATGTTAGCAAAAGCGTCGCTGTTTTACCGCCGAGCGCCCTGGGTTCGCGAAGTTTTAAAATCATCATTCTCGGCGATCTCTGCGTGCTCGGCGGTAAATTCGTCACCAGACTCGGCAGGCGTCTGCGCTCACCATCGGCTGTCCGGCCTTGCAACTCCAGGCTTGCTCGAATTCCGGCATATTCTGGACAGTCCCCTCAATGCGATATTTGCCCGGCGAGTGCGGGTCTGAGAGAACCAGCATGCGCTGGAATTCGGGACGTCGCTTCTCGCACCAAACGCGTCCGAAACCAAGAAATAAACGTTGGTCAGATGTATAGCCGTCTATTTTTTGGGCGACTTTTCCAGTAGGGTCCTTCGCGATTTCATTGTGCAGCGCCATCAAAGCAATGCGCGCACCACCATTGTCAGCCGTGTTTTCTCCGAGCGTGAGCTTCCCATTCAACTTGAGATCGTCCACGGCCACAAAGTTTCCGTATTCCTTGGCGACGCAACTCGCCCGCTTGTCGAATTCGACGCCATCCTCGGCAGTCCACCAGTCACGCAGATTACCTTGCGGATCATATTTGCGCCCTTGATCGTCGAAGCCGTGGGTCAGTTCGTGCCCGATGACTATTCCGATGCCGCCGAAATTAATAGCATCATCCATTTGCTTGTCAAAAAATGGCGGCTGCAAAATGCCGGCAGGGAAAACGATCTCATTCAGCGACGGATTGTAATAAGCATTCACCGTCGGCGGAGTCATCCCCCATTCGCTTCTGTCTACAGGCTTTTCAATCTTATTGACGTCGCGCTTGGATTCGAATTCGTTAGCGCGCTGGTAGTTTGCCAGCAAATCTCCGCGTGTGATCGTGACCTTACTGTAATCCCGCCATTTATCGGGATAACCAATCTTATTGTTGATTGCGGCCAGCTTTAGATGAGCCTGCTTTTTAGTCTCGGGCGACATCCAAGTGAGACCGTCTATGTCCTCTCCGAGCGCCTGCTCGAGCGCGAGCACCATTTTTAGCATGCGTTGTTTTCCATCGGCGCCGAAAGTCAGCTCGACATACCGCTGGCCCAGCGCTTCGCCGAGCGCGTTATCGGTTGCGATGACACAACGTTTCCAACGCGGCTGAATTTCAGCCTGGCCCGTCAAATTATGCCGGAACTGAAAGTTGGCTTGCACAAAAGGCTCTGACAACCAAGGAGCGGACAAACTCAACACGTGCCAAGTCGAGTAGACTTTCAGTGCCTCGAGCGACTCTGAGTCCAGAATTCCGTTCAGCTTTTGGAAAAACTCCGGATTGCGTACATTGAGCGAACTAAAACTGGGCGAACCCACGTCTTCAAAGTATTGCGTGAGATATAGATTGGGAGCGAGGGCGATGGCTTGATTGCGATCCACCTTATGATCGATATTTTTGGGGTCGCGACGCAAAGTGCGATCCATTTCGGCATTCGCCAACGCAGTTTCAATACGCAAAACGATATGGGCTGAGTCAGCCGCCTGTTGCGGTGATTGTCCGGCCAGGGTAAAGACCTGGGTTATATATTCCACGAGATGCTTCCGCATCTCGACCATTTTGGGCGTGTCCTTGATGTAGTAATCGCGATCGGGGAGTGAAAGCCCGTTTTGGTCGAGATTTGCAATCGCCATGTTCGCATTGTGCAAATCGGCGCTGGAGCCAAAATCGAAGAAGCTGTTTGCCCCTAGCAAATGATCATGAGCGATTGCCGCAATGAGCGCGGGCTTGTCTTTGACTGCGGCAATGCGATCCAGTTCAGGCTTGAGCGGGTCAATTCCCTTCGCGTTCACCGCCTTCTCGTCCATGCACGAACCATAAAAATCCCCGATTTTTTGGTCGATGGAATTTCGGCTGGGATCATCGGCGGAAACTTTTTCCAGAATGTCCCGCATAATGGCGGTGTTGCGTTCCCTCAAATCGGTGAAACTTCCCCATGAAGTCTGGTCCGCGGGAATCTCCGCCTTCTTCAGCCAATTGCCGCAAGAGTATTGATAGAAGCTGACGCACGGGTCAGCAGTCTTATCGATGTTGTCAACGCTGAATCCTTGTGGAATTTGGCTATTCACTTGCCCAAAGACAGGCAGCGTAAGCAGGAACAGAAGACCTCCGAACAGAGAATTCAACTTCATGAATGACCTCGCTGAATAGAAGTTTTGCAATTTTAGGCTTAGCTGATTTAGACGGACAAGCCAGCGTTCCGTTCCAAACAATCTCATCCCCAGAAATCACTGATACTTTAATTCTTTTCACGCCGTGCTAAAACGTTGTTGCGACCGTGAACCGGAAAGTCTTTCTCGGTTCTCTCAACATATATTGCGGAGAAAACGCGTTTCGCGTGAACTGAAAAGTGTAGTCTCCAGCAGCACCAGCCGGAAACATTGCGCGTGTGATTGGAATTGGAGAGTTTACCGTGGTGTTTAACCGCAGCGGGTTATATGCCCAATAAATCCGAAAAGGCGCATTAACGACCGGTAGGAAAACCTGCAGCTCAAGTCCGGTGGACATGCGTGGAGTCCAATTAGTGCTGTTCAACACTTTTAAGTACTGGGAGAACTGAGGAATGCTTGAGTTCGGAGCACCAGGCAACTGTCCCCCAACGCAATTGAACGCGATATCTTGGGAGGGACAGCCGAAAACTGTGCTGTTAATCGTCGCCAGCTGGCCTGAGTTAATGCGCAACTGCGAATCCCTGATGATTGGATCGATGCCGGCGTCAATAAAGGGTGCCAAAGCGACCGGTCCCGCAATAGTGATCCGGTATTCCAGATTGCCGATCAGGCTGAAGTCCCCGCCCGGGAAAGTAATCTGATCCACTGGCACGGGAATGTTGTAGCTGCCTCGCAACGGATTGTTCGGATCCTTCGGTACCACAGTGCCATCAGGATTGCGCAACGCGACGGTGCTTGAGCCCGGCAAAAAAGCAATCGGCGAGATGGAGCGAACGTCGAATCCGCGAATATCGTTCTCGCCACCCAGATAAAAGCGCTCAAAGGGTGGAGGAACCAGCCCGCCATATCCGGACAGGAAGGAACCTTGAACACGATATCCGACAGTATTGCGCCTGTTCTGTACGGGAATAAACTTCTTATACTCGAAGATGGGACGTACCGTTCGAACGGTACCTCCAAGTCCGGCAATCTCGCCTCCGGCATATATGCTGACCCCGCTGTGGGGCGAGATGCCGCTATCCAGCTTATTCTCCGAAAAACTTGGAGAGATTTTGCTGGTAATAATTCCGTTTAAGGCGTTGGGTCCACTGACGCCGCTGAAAGCAAGACTGGTAAATAACGCTTGGGACGCCGTCGAAAGCGCGACCAGAGAGGAATCATCGTAGGAATAGCTTATTCCGACGCGTTTGAAAGATCGATGCAGGGGATAGTTCAATGAAACGCTGAAGCCCCTACTCGATTGCGTATAGTTCTGCAGATTCTGCAGTTCGGCAGAGGGCAAGTTCAACGCCTGTCCGGTAAGAATGGCGGTTTGTTGCGCTTGATTGTAGGTGGACTTGCGGAAGTACACTGTGAAGCCTAGTTGCAGCGGCTTGTCCATTAAATATGGTTCGGTGAAGCCGAACGTCAAATTACGCTGAAGGCTTCCGATGTCCGCGGACACAGAAAGCGTTTCACCCAAGCCGAGGAAATTGTTGGTGCTATAGCTGAGTCCAATGAATGCCCCTGATAGACCGCTAACTCCCCCCGTCAACCCAATGCTGTTCTTGCCTTTTTCTCTGACCTTCAGAGTGAGGTCCACCGTGCCTTCTTTTTCGTCCAAGCGGCGGTCGGTCACGTCAGGATCGTCTGGTTTCAACTGCTCGAAATAGCCCAGTTGGTTTAACCGCAAGAGACTTTGTTCCCAAAGCGGCTGATTGTAAACCTGACCTTCTTCCAGCGCTATTTCGCGGCGGATCACTTTATCGCGGGTAGTCGTATTGCCGACGAACTCAATGCGCCGGACGGTAAACTGCTTCCCTTCGTCAACGTCAATATCAAAATAAATTAGCTTTTTCGCTTCGTCCGGGCGGGCATTTGGAATCGACGTAAAATTGATGTAACCAAATTGTCCGTAGGCTTTGCGAAGATTTTCCAGTCCTTTTGCTACTTTGCTGCGGTCGAAAATATCACCATCTTTGATCGGAAACAGCCCGCGCAACCCCTTCGTGTTGGTAATTGCCTTATTGTTCTTAAACGTGATTCCACCGAGGCGATACTGCTCGCCCTCTTCCACTGGGATAGTAATATCGACGGCTTTGCCAGGACCACTTTGGAGCAACGGGATGTGAAAGCCGGTGTGTCCTGTGTCATGAATCTGCGTCTTCGGCGTTTGCACTACGGCCGTAAAGTAGCCCCGGTTTTGATAGTCTTCCCGAACCCGTTCGGTATCTTCATCCAGTTTGGTCGCGTCGTACGTTCTTGCAAACAGGTTCTCCAGGAATATGGAATGGGGAATGCCAATCGGCTTCAGGTTTTTCATGGCGCTACGCAGAACGCGGCTTTTCACATGCTGATTGCCCTGAAAAGTGATCTTGCCTACCTTGACCTTGGGCCCTTCTTTGACTACAAAGGTCAGACCGACCGCGGCGGGAGGGATTGGGCGAACCTCAGTGCGGACGGTAGCAAACTGCCTGCCGTGCTCTGAAAGCAGATCTCTAATTGTGACTTCGGCCTTTTTAACCTTGGTCGGGTCATATTGACTCTCAACTGAAAGTCCCACTTTGGCGAGTTTGAAACGATCCAGAACATCGCTCTTCGAGACCGAACTCAACCCCACATAATCGATTTCGCGAATCGTGGGCCGCTCCTTTACGTAAATATGGAGCAGCCAACCCTTTGGCGTCTGCTCTCGCTCGAAGCGAATATCTTCGAAATATCCTGTATTCCACAAAGCATTAAAGTCCCGCTCGATCGCAGACTGGTCGTACACATCACCGGGTCTGGTGAAGATTCTGGCCTTAATGCTATCTCCAGGAATTCGGCGATTCCCGTGGATCACGACGTTCACGACGATGTCCTGCTGCGCCGGTCCCACCCCGCTCAAGATGAACACCGCTATCAGCAGCCCACCAGTCCATCGACCCAGGTTATGGCAAAACTCTAGGAATGAAGAACATGGACGCTGACCCGAAGGCCACACAAAGGATGAATGCGTGCCGCCCTCGATTAGGGCAGAGTGATCCTGACGAGAGCGATGAATCGCTAAAACCTCAGAGCGCTGGAGTATGGAAAACCGCAATTATACGGTAGTGCAGTGGAGAGCGTCCAAGCTGTGTGTCAATTTTACTCGCTAAGAGGGCGCGTGAAAACGCTCCACTTCAACCAAGACGGAATAAAACGTGGCGGAGTTGCCCAAGTCCGTAAGTTTTTCCGAGGTCAACACGTTTATGTTGCGATTATCGCGTGATAGTTTCGCCCAATATAAACTCGCGGAGACTACACCGGGCTGCACTTTCCCGTCGACTCTTGCCCTAAGTACGATTTCACCTCGCTGATTGAACACTCGGACATTGTCGCCATCGACGATCTTCCGCTTCTTGGCATCCACGGAACTAATTTCGAGGAGCCCGAGTTCTTCCATTTTTTCGATCGATGGCAAATTCGAGAACGTCGAATTCAGAAAATTGTCGGCCTTTCTTGCCAACATTTCGAGCGGGAAGTCTTTAGCGTGAACGCCGTGCCGCGATTCGGTTGGCGGCGTAAATTCCGCCACTGGATCCAGTCCCAGGGACTTAACAGATTCGCTGTAAAGCTCCGCCTTGCCGCTGGGTGTTCGGAAATTCCCCGAAGCGAAGGGCAAGAAAGGCTCGGCATTCGGGGCTTCTGATTCCCGGTTAGCTCCGAAATTGAGGCGGACGTGGCCTTCTCGTTCCAACCGTTCGCGATCGATCCCGATTAACCATGGATTTTTCGAAGCAAGCGCAATGTCGATCATCTCCTCCACGGAGTCAGAAAAACAATCGTCTTCGAAACCCATCCTCTTAGCCAGCGCCCTAAACGTCTCTACGTTTGATCGGCATTCCCCGAGCGGTTCGATCGCCTGATCGGAATTCTGCAGATAATAATGTCCGTATGCCTTTTGCAGTTCCTTGTGTTCAAAAAAGGTTGTGGCCGGCAGAACGATGTCGGCGTAGTCCGTCGTGTCGGTAAAGAACTGTTCGTGAACCACGGTGAACAAGTCTGGCCTCGTCAGTCCTCTAACCACATCGTTGTGATTAGGACAAACCGCAGCGGGGTTAGAGTTATAAACGAAAATGGCCTGGATTGGCGGATCCGTCAATGTGTTGAGCGCACTTCCCAGCTCCACCATGTTGACGGTGCGGGCGGGCCGTCCCAGTGCCTTAATCATCAGGTCCTCACGTTCCAACCCGTCACAATTGAGCTCGTAGGCCCCGCTGGTGGAAAGCTGCAACCCGCCGCCAACCTCTTTCCACGACCCGGTGATACAAGGCAACATAGCGATGGAGCGTGTTGCCATGCCTCCGCCTTCCGAGCGTTGGACGCCATAGTTCAAGCGTATGACTGCTGGGCGAACCGTGGCATATTCGCGCGCCAATTTAACAATGTCGGATGCCGTTATTCCTGTCCACTGCGCGACGCGTTCCGGAGGATAGGCGACAACCTTCGCGCGTAGGTTCTCAAATCCACGCGTTTGGCGCGAAACGTAATCGGCGTCATATAAATTTTCTTTGATGATGACGTGCATCATCCCAAGCGCGAGTGCCGCATCAGTACCTGGATTGATCGGGAGATACCAATCCGCGCACGCAGCCGTTCGCGTCCGATAAGGATCAATCACAACCAATTTCGCGCCTTGTCTCCGAGCTTCTTCAATAAACGGCCACAAATGAACGTTGTTTCCATGAATGTTCGAAGCCCAGGCGATGATGTAGCGGGAGTGCGCAAACTGTTCGGGCTCGGTTCCCAGCTTTACGCCGATCACGGACTTCAACCCGGCTTCGCCGGCGGCCGAACAGATGTTTCGCGCTAATTGCGATGCTCCCAGCCGATGGAAGAAACGGCGGTCCATGGAGGCGCCATTCAACATGCCAAGCGTGCCGCCATAAGAGTACGGAAGAATAGCTTCACTCCCAAACTCGGCAGAGATCTTCTGGAACCGCGCAGTAATTTCGTCAAGCGCTTCGTCCCAACTAATGCGCTGCCAAGCCTCCCTGCGAGCAACGCTCGGCTCCGTGGAGGGACCCTTGGGTATTATTCGCCGCATAGGATAAAGCACACGATCCGGCGAATACACCCGATCAAGGTACTTCGCTACCTTGGCGCACAAGAATCCCCGCGTGACGGGATGCTCCGGATCCCCCTGGATCTTCGTAGCCCGGCCGTCCTGCACGGTAATTAAAACTCCGCACGCATCAGGACAATCGTGAGGACAGGCTGCATGGACGACTTTCTTCATGGTCTTCGACTATAGATTCATTCGGTGAAGGATCAGCAGGACACGAAGGGTCACAAGGATTCTAGTTTTAGGCCTTCCTTTGTGATCGTTCGTGTCCTCTGTGGTTAAAGCCTTTGAACTCGTCCTTCGCAGCATCCTGCAAGATCTATTTGATGCCCGCGTTTACCCGCAGCTCATAAATCTTGGCTTTGGTGTTGAAGAGTTGAATGCCTTGATAGGCGCAGTATAAAAACCCGGGGATACCGTCCAGGAACCCCAGGCAAAAAAGGTATTTGTAGAGAAAGTACAAAATTGGAGAGCCCGGCACACCCAGAAACCGCTTCTTCAGCCAACGCCGCCGCTGTGCTTGTACGCCGAATAAGGAGGGTGATAAACCAGTCTGCTTTTGATCATTCGCCCAAACCCTGGCTTCCCAGTTCGAATATTCGTTGTGTTTTTGGATATAGCGTGAAAGAGATTCTACATTGTGATGGATGAGAGGGTTACGCAGCTTGGCGGTTCGCCCATTTATAACAACGTGCTCGTGAACTTCCATGTCTGCCATGGAAGCGTCCTGCTCCTTTAGCCGACATTCATACGCTCCCTTACTGCGGCGAAACAGCGACATCTTCCAAAAACTCGCCCCACTGAATCTAAGGGGACGATTCAGAAAAAACATTTGCAGCTTCACATAGTATCCGTCGACGTTGACATCGGCGGAGACTCGCTCAATTTCCGCTGCCAACTCAGCAGTTAGTACTTCGTCGGCATCGAGTAATAATACCCAGTCATACGCCAACCGAAGGTTATCGAGAGCCCATTGACGTTTCTTTGGCCATCCGCCTTTGTAGAAGAACTGAACGACCTTCGCGTCGTAAGAACGTGCGATCTCTACGGTCGCGTCCTCACTTTGCGAGTCAACTACATACACTTCTCCAAAGCTCCGTAGGGATTCCAGACATCGAGGAAGATTTGCGCCCTCATTTCGGGTAGGAACTACGACGCTGACAGGTATCGGCTTATCCCTTCCTACTTTTTGGCCGACTTCTTGAGGCTGTGGCATTTGGACCATGCAGGCTGGGCTTATTGTTGTCGCAATCATACTAGAGAGAGAAGTTGCCCCGAGGCAAGGAGTCGATCCATTCTTGATTTGTGGCGGAGTGCTAAATTGCACTCCGCCTTTTTTGTTGAATTGGAGACCTGCCATTCTGTCGGGCAGGTCACTCATAAATGCTAATTCAAGAATTACTCCGGTTTGCCGGTGATCCGCCCGGAATCCAGACCCAAACTCGTCGTGAAGCGCAAAGGCCTATTGCCTTCAATTTCGTGAAGGCCGGAAAATGCCACAAACGCCCACTAAAAAGATGAACGTTTCGTCTATCGCCCCATTCTTCTACTGTGGAGGGTTCTTCATGCAGATTGCTCACACCGCGCGATGTAGAATTCCGCTCTTGATGAAACGAGGCTTGCTGCTCTCAATCTTGTTAGCCGGCGGTTCCGCCGTGGCGCAACTCCAAGACTATAAGGCAACCGTCGTACCTCGCGCGGGTGAGAACGTCGCCCAGCCGTGCGATTACTTTGCCTCGTTTCCGGCAGGCCGCAGAGAGGTTAAGGCAGCCTGGGTCACATATGACAGGGGACCCGATATCACGCACTTTTACTCCGACCCTGAAGTTCTTGCATTTGCCAGGCGGAATGACGTGGCGATGGTTTTGGCGATTCAGTGCCCGGCGAAGCGTGCTTCTGAAAAAGGTGAGATGGATATGTACCCCGAACATGGTTTGGGCCGATCTCTCCTCTCTGCACTCAACACCATCGGAAGGGAAAGCGGCCATCGAGAACTGGGAAAAGCAAAGCTAATTGTTCTGGGGTTCTCTGGGACAGGAGCATACTTTGGGCATTTTGTCGCGTTTGCTCCTGCACGTGTCCTCGCCGCGATTTTGACGAATCCCGGAACGGACGATCCGAACAATATAGACAACATACGGCTCGATGAAAAGGGCACCGCAGTGCCCGAACTCATCATCGTAGGGGGCATTGATACCATATCAGGCACAGTCAAGCCTTACGCGTTCTACGAGCACCATCGCCCGAAGGGAGCGCCGTGGGTCTATCTGGTGCAAAACAATATTCCCCACTGCTGTATCAACAATACGAAATCTTTCATGCTCCACTGGCTGCAGAAAGTGATTCAGGTTAGGCAACCTGATCCGGAGAAACCGCTCATGCCGATGAACGTGAGCACCGGGTGGTATGGCTCAATTCGGCCATGCAAAGTCATCTATAAAGACCATTGGGGCCTGCCTCTGTGGAATGTCTGCGATGCACACATCGAACGTATAACAAGGGACCGCCCGTCTGGAGAAATGCCAGCCGGATTCTTTCCGACCGAGGCCCTTGCGCGCGAATGGCTTGCCTATGTCCAACAACAGGACCACCCCAAGAACTCCTTTCCCCGTCCTCAGGACCCATCGTTCGGCGCGCCAAAGTGATCTTGTGGTCACAATTCAAGACTTCCCACCTCTTATCTTGGGCCGGCATCTTGGACCGGGCTGCCGGATCCATATTTTGGGCTGAACCTTGGGCTGACAAAAGCGGGCGAAAGCGCCCAACCCTTTGAAAAGTGGTGGCCAGGGAGGGAGTTGAACCCCCGACGCCAGCCTTTTCAGGGCTGCGCTCTACCACCTGAGCTACCTGGCCACATTTGAATCCACAGCTTGAGAGTGGGCGCCGTGCGAGTCGTGCTGGACGCGCTGAAAACGCTGGCGGGACTTCCGTCAAGAAGACCTGTGGAACAGGCACCGATTATAGCAATCAAAGCGCATCCCCTCAACGATGTGTATTGGAGGAGACGTTTTCACGGCGGCGCACTAAAATTCCATTCAAAATCGTGGCCGTGATTCGGTCGGAGGCGACCCAGTAGGTAATTTCCCGGTAATCTTTGGCGTCGAATATAGCTAAATCGGCATCCTTTCCAGGCTCGATTGATCCTTTGCGATCCTGAAGTCGCAATCCCCAAGCACCATTCATAGTCGCCGCAGCAATTGCCTCCGCGGAAGACATTTTCATCTGGGTGCACGCCAGCGATAGCACAAAAGGCATGCTGGTTGTGGGTGAAGACCCCGGATTGTAGTCGGTGGCCAGAGCCACAGGGACGCCCGCGTCAATTAGCTTGCGGGCCGGAGGGAATTTCTCCAATCCAAGAAAGTAATTCGCGCCCGGGACTAGCGTGGCGATGATGTTGCGGCCCGCAAGTTTCCGAACATCATCGTCACTCACAAAGTCCATGTGATCGAGGGATGTGGGTTCGAATTCCAATAACCCGCTCAGGGCGACACTACTCAACTGGCACATGTGGGCCCTAATCCCCAGGCCGTAGGTTCCGGCGGTACGAAAAATCTTCTGTGTATCGAGCACAGAGAAGGCTCCGCGCTCAGTGAAAACGTCTACGAATTGCGCAAGCTTCCTCTTTGCTGCTATCGGAATCATTTCATTGCACACAAGATCGACGTATTCGGCGGGACGCCCTTTGAACTCGGGCGGAACTACGTGCGCACCAAGCAGTGTGGGGACAACTGTCCCAGGCCATTGAGACGCAGCATCTCGAATGCTCTCCAGCGACTTAATCTCGGAGTCGAGCGACAGGCCGTAACCGGATTTGGCTTCCACGGTTGTCGTGCCTTGATCCGCCATTTCTTGAAAAGCATTCAGTATTTTCTTCGCTAGCATCTTTTTGCTTGCCTTGCGGACATCTTCCAGACTGGAGCGAATGCCGCCTCCAGCCTGGGCAATTTCTTCATAAGTCGCCCCACCAATTCGCTTTTCAAAATCGACCAGGCGCGGAGACATGAATGCAGGATGAGTATGGGAGTCGACAAACCCGGGCAGCACGACCTTATTCTTACAATCGATTTCCAGGATTTTCTTTCGATTTTTCTTCAGCCATGCATCGCGCAAAGCGTCCTTAGTTTTCCCGACCGAAACAATTTTTCCGCCGACGCAGAGAACCGCTCCATCTTCGATAATGCCAAGTTCTTTCAGTTCCGAGCCCCGTCGGGGACCAGGATTTCCGCGAAGGGAACGCAGTGTAAGAAGTTGGCCAATGTTAAAAAGAAGCAGAGGCCGCTGGATTCGACCGCGTTCCGGAGAGGAGATCAATGGAAAACCAGTTTAGCAGTTGTGTTTTTTCTTAGGGAGCGGGCGAGGAAGGCGTGATCGTTGTACACGCTCGACTGTGGAAGAAGGCCTTACTTCATCACGCCGCGTTGCGCAATTCCGATATTATCCCGCGATGTATTTTTCACCAGATACATCATTTCGTCAGCTTGGCGGATAATGTCGTGCGGAGTCTTCGCGTCATGCGGATAAGTGGCCACACCCATCGACGCGCGCACGTTGAGGTTCAATCCTTCTTCCTTGCAGAACATACTGGTACGCAGGCTGTCGCGCACCCTCCGCGCAACCACCAGTGCGGAGTCTTTTCCAGTCTGGGGTAATAGAATTACAAATTCATCGCCTCCGTAGCGGAAAGCGTAATCGATTAAACGGAGCTGCGCTTTTATAAGATATCCAATTTCAGCCAGCAGTTTGCTGCCGACGAGGTGCCCGTGAGTATCGTTGACTTGCTTGAAGTGGTCCAGGTCGATGAACAGCACTGTGAACTCATAAGCAAAACGGGAAGACCGGTAGACCTCCGTTTCCAGCGTTTTATACAAGTGCCGCGCATTGTAGAGGCCGGTGCAATCGTCGGTGATTGTTAACTCCTGTATCTTCTCGACCGAGCGGGCATTCTCAATGGCAATTGCCGCATAGTCGCACAGCGCTTGCAGGAAAAACAGCTCCTGATCGCCGAAGTGCTTCATGTCGACGTTGACGAGCTGAATGACCCCCAACACTCGCAGTTTGGATCGAACAGGGACGCAGATAATAGAGTGCGTCTCCCATTTGGTCATTTCGTCAATCCGCTTGTTGAAACGGCTATCCGTGGCGACATCCGGCACGATCAACGTTTCGCCATGTTTAGCCACATGGCCCGCGATTCCTTCGCCAACCTTTAGACGGACATCTTTTAGAGACTCCGAAGCAGCTCCGACGGCAATCGCAAAGTAGAGCTCATTTTTCTCGTGGTCCAGCATGAGCAGGGACCATGTCTCAGGACGGAAGTACTCCGCCATCTTGTCCATAATCGTTTGCAGTATGGAATCCAGGTCGAGGGACGAGGTCAGGGCCTTGGCCACGTCATGGAAAATTGTCAGCTCTTGAGACTGGCGGCTGAGCTCGGCACCTGTGGCCTTTGACATGGGGGAATCGAACCTCTAGTGTCGGGCAAGAAGTAGCCAAATTATAAGCGGGGCAAAGGCCGCGAGCAATCAACCATAGTAACCGCGCCGGTAATGTCGCCGCGCGAACTGGATTGGTTTGAGATGAGGAATGCCATTTGCAACGGTCGGCGTGCTCCTATGATGCGCTCTGCTTGCTGGCGCTTACGTCTACTTGCCGTTTAGAATGGAAAAACTTCTTCTGATCAGAAAGATTAGCGACGTGACTCTTGTACCGGGATGGGAGACGTTAGTGCGTGCGGCTGGTTTAGTTGGGCTTTTGGCGCTTTTATTAATCTGTGGAGGTTGTGGACAAACCTACCGGCCAGTGGCCACCCCTATCGTTCCGAACCAGCCGAATCCCGGCTTTCACAACGCCGTATTTGTCATAAGCGACAATGGACCGCAAAATCCGGGCACGAGCAGCCAGATTGACGTCTCCGGAGACACCACGATTGGGGTGGTTAAAACCGGTGTGAGTCCGGTACATGCAGTCCTAACTCCCGATTTGACCAGGGTCTATGTTGCCAACGAGTTCGAAAACACAATTTCGGAGTTTCCGCCCGGCAGTCCCACCTCTACTAACCTTAATCCAGTAACCACAATCAGCTTACCAGCGGGCTCCGCGCCCGTCTTCGTGGCCACGACACAAAATGATACGGTTTACGTTGCAAATTCCGGGACCGGAACCGTCGCCGAAATCTCCACCACGCTCAACGCCGTTACGCACATAATTCCCCTCAACCCAAATGGGCCCACTCCTGAACCAGTAGCTTTGGCTGAAACCCCGAATGGTAGCAAGTTATATGTCGCGAATCAGGCCAGTGGAACCACGCCTGGGTCGGTAAGTAGCATTAATCCATTGGACAACTCGCTTAATGCCTCAGTATCGAATTCTTGGTCATCGCCGGTGTGGGTGGTATCCCGATCCGACAGTGCAAGAGCTTATGTACTAGACGCGGGTGCCGGAGAAGTTTTTCCAATTGACACGTCTTCGGATACGGTTTTGCCGGGCGCGGTTACGGTGGGCGTCGGCGCAAATTTCATGCTCTACGACAACAAGCAGAACCGTTTGTATGTAACGAACCCGTCAAACGGCAGCGTAAGCATTATTGACGCCTCTCAGGATCCTCCGAGGCTTCTTGCGACCGATTGCGTCGTGCAAGGGGCGGTTCCACCTTGCCCCACGACCTTCGCTCCGGTGTCCGTGACCACCCTGCCGGATAGCGTCAGTGCTTATGTAGCTAGCTATCAACTTGCCTCATCATGCCCCGGCATCGCTGCTCCGTGCATTACCTCCCAAGCTACGGTCATAAATTCAAACAGCAACCAAGTCTCGTCCGTGATTTCCCTGGGAAGCGTAGCCGTTAACATGACCAATCCAACCGTGTGCGGCCCGCCGAACTCATTAAGTCCAAATCCTCCGGTTCGCTTTCGGCTATCCATCGCGGCCGCCGGCGATAGCTCTCGTGTCTACGTAGCCAATTGCGATGCCGGAAACACGACAATTATTAGCGCTGTCCCAACCAGCAGTAGTCTTTATCCAGCTAATACCGTCATTACGAGCCTCCAGACCCCTGTGAGCGCCTTTGCTCCATCGGCGGCAACTCAAGGCCTGCCACCTTCGCAGAATCCGGTATTCGTGTTAGCGACGCAGTAGATTAGAGTCCTGTTTCGCTAACTGACTGGATTTTCAGAATTGAGTTTTGAGGAGGGCCTTGAGGGTCACCGACAGAGTGATTGGAAATGACTTGGCGCCCGGCCTAATGGTTTACTAACCCGCCAAACGATTTTTTGAGCCAGTCTTTGAATTAGCGGACTTTCACTTTGCCACTGCCTTAGCCTGCTGCACTTTATATCGCAGCGCAATGTTCATGAATATGTTCCCGCTGGCAGTTTCAAAACACAGAACCATGGCTTCGGTATCTTCGGTGCTCCTGGAACCATGTTCCGAAGTTAGGAGTGCCGGCGGATGCACGCGGAAATGGAATCCCTGATCATTCAGCGTTGCAACCGCGTTGCCGATCACCTGGTTGGCAAGCTCACACACAGCTTCCGGTACCAGACCGTCCGACTCGGGCAGTTCGGACCCGGCAAACCGGCTGGCCACGCGTCCTGCGGTTGCAGGGTCGAGATCGAAGATGATTCTTCCCTCGATGTCCCCAGTCAACCACACCAGCGCCGCGACGCCCTTGCGGCGATAAGCCTCCTCCTCCATGCTGAGGTGCCCGACAAACATCGGAGACTTCAGTCCAGGGGCCAGTACCGCATCGGCTGCGTTGATGAATGGCTGAATCAGTTCCATCTTCATATTAGGCTCCGGCACCAGCCGCGTTTGTAACCGCCCCGTCATCTCCGAGGACATACTTTATCACCTCGTACAAGACCTCCGGTTTCACCGGCTTTTGTACGAAATGGCGAGCGCCTCGTTGCAGGGCCGCGACTATATTTTCCTGGTAGCCCACGGAAGACACCATTACGATGCGGGCTTCAGGATGTTGTTGAACGATCTTCTCGGCGGCTTCAATGCCTTCCATCTGCGGCATGGTGATATCCATCAGCACGATGTCCGGACTGGTGCGAGTGTATTCGGTAATCGCCGCGAGGCCGTCTCCAGCCTCCCCTGCGATCTGCCCGCCAAAGCTCTCGACGATCCGCGCGAGGTTCTTGCGCGCGAACACGGAATCGTCGACGATAAGGTAGCGAACTGGCTGTCCATCTTTGCTGCGTCGTACTGGCACAAATTGATCCATATAAAGCACCCTCCAGTGCTGCTCTAGCTCCTTGCGTTGATTCTCAAATTGCGTTCCATATTCAGAGCTTGCCAACTCCCGCTGGTTTGCTCCTGTGATCTTTCCTAAACCCACCGCGGCCAGTCATGCAGTTCACTTGCAAAGTGTTGGCCATCGCCTCAAGGTCCACTACCCGATCCACAAAGCCCTTTTCGATGGCAGCCTTCGGCATTCCAAAGACGACGCAAGAACTCTCACTCTGAGCTATGGTCGTTCCCCCCGCGGCCTTCACCATTCCCATTCCTTCAGCACCGTCATCGCCCATGCCTGTCATGAGCACGGCGGTTCCCTGATCTCCGAAGTCTTGCGCGAGGCTCTGGAACAAAACATCCACGGATGGTCGATGTCCATTTACTCTGGCCTCATCACTCAATACAACAACATTTCCCAGCGGCAAGCGCTTCATCTTTATGTGGCGATTGCCGGGACAAATAAGTACGCGCCCCGGCACCAGAAGGTCTCCCGACTGTGCCTCCTTGATCGAGATCCCGCAAATTTCATCAAGGCGGCGGGCGAACATTTCAGTGAACCCCTCAGGCATGTGTTGAACTACGACGATTGAGCCCGGGAAATCGGCAGGAAGTTCCCCAAGCAGATACTGCACTGCCTGCGGTCCTCCGGTGGAAACGCCAATACCAATAAAGCGTGCGGCCTGCTTTTTTAAGTCTGGCGCGCGCTTATCACCAACTTTCACGGTTCCGGGAACAATGGGGATATTTACCCCGCGGCTCTGCGCAGCAGCCTTGATTTTGGAAATTAAATCCCGCGCAATCTCGGGCATACGCGCCGAAACATCGCTGGGCTTCGCGATAAAGTCAAAAGCGCCCATGGCAAGAGCCTGAAGTGTGATCGATGCCCCGGCGGTACTATGCGAACTCACGACTATCACGGGCAGACGATACCGCCGCATAATTTCCTTTAGCATGTCCAGCCCGCCCATACGGGGCATTTCCAAATCCAGAGTGACGACCTGCGGTCTTAATTCTTCAATTTTCTTGAGACCGAAATTTCCATCCATCGCAGTACCGACAACCTGGATCGAGCTGTCGGTTTCGATGATTTGTGGAATCAGTTTGCGCATCAATGCCGAATCATCCACGACCAGCACTCGTACGGGCTGGATCATTGGGGACCCCCCGCCGTCGCAAATTCTCTCCGCTCCGCATTCGAAAGCAGCAAGCCCGAGGCAGCCAGCGCTCCGCGATCCTCGGAACGAGATTTGGAGAAGCGTTCGAGGATGCCCGCGAGATTCATAATCAGAACCACGCGGCCGTCACCCAAAATCGATCCGCCACTAACTAGATCCGTTGTAACTGTGTGATCGTCGAGAGCTTTGATCACCAATTCTTCTTCGCCTTCCAACGAATCCACCGCCAGCCCAAGCTTGCGTCCGCCAAATGCGATGACCAGAACGAACATTTTGTTTCGTCCTTCTCTGGTGCAACTTTGGCTCGAACGGCCCATTCTTATGATTGGCAGTACCTGATTGCGCAGTTGAAGGACTTCGTAAGACTCCACTTGATGCAGGTCCGATTCATAAGCGCGAGTGATTTCAGCGACCGCATTCAACGGAATTGCGTAAAGCCGCTGCTCGACACGAAACAGCAGCGCTTTGATAATGGCTAGCGTCAACGGCAATTTAAGCCGGAAAGTAGTACCGCCTCCTGCACTTGTCTCGATGTCGACCGTCCCTTTTAGCCTTTGGAGAACGCTCCGAACTACGTCCAAACCCACGCCCCGTCCGGATATTTCCGTTATCTCTTCCGCGGTACTGAATCCCGGGCGGAATACCAGATCCATCGCCTCGGCTTCTGTGAGCCGCTCTGCTTCCGCCGCGGAGACTACACCTTGCATCACCGCCTTAGTTCTTATTTTTTGCGGATCGATACCTGCGCCATCGTCGCTGACCGAGACAATGACATGATTGGCATGATGATAGGCGTCCAGCCGCAGGACGCCTTTTTCGGGCTTGGAATTTTTCCGCCGTTCCTCGGGAGATTCAATCCCATGACTGACTGCGTTTCGAACGATATGAGTTAGGGGCTCGGCGATCGCATCCAACAGGCTTTTGTCGAGGTCTGTGTCTTGACCGTTCATGATCAATTCCACATCCTTGCCACAACGTTTCGCGACGTCTCGAACCATTCGTGGGAATCGCCGAAAAAGCTGCTCCACCGGAACCATTCGCACTTTCATCACCGAACGCTGCAGGTCGCCTAACACGCGCGACTGAAAGGCCATGGCGTCGAGAAACTTCCCCCGAATCGCTTCTCGCGGATGAAGTTTGGCAAGCTCGTTGAGCGCCTGTTGAAGCATGGATTTTCCGATGATCAACTCACCGACAAGGTTGAGTACGGCATCAATTCGTCCCGAGTCCACGCGCAAAGTGTTCTCGACTGCCAGAAGAGGCGACTGGGTCGCCATGGCCTCCGATTCCGAAGAAGATACTGATTCTGACAACGACTTGCCCTCGCCAATAGAAAGTTCCGCAGGTACACCACGCTCTACGATCGCAGAAGGTGATGTTGGTGCCACTGACACCACTGTCTCAGGTGGTTTGGCCAGGGTTTTAGAGACTCCCACGATTTGAATGTTGACGTCGGAAATAATGGTCGGAATACGGCTCGTAGCAGCAACCACCTCCACATCGTGACTGCTGGCCACCAGAAAGTGCAGCTGTTTGCTGGTTCCTTCGGCTCCGGGTTCCGGACGCACTCCTAGAATTTCTCCCCGCTTGCTGAGGGCCATCGTCACCAGTTGCCGCGCTGCCATAGGCATCGCACAAAAGGGGTCGATTTGCGCGTTAACCTGGTACACCCGTGTCCCTCGCTTTGCTGACTCTTGAATTGCTACTTTCTCGTATTCCGTCCAGACCGCTGCGGATGGAATTTCAGTTTTCTTCTGGCGGGATTTCTTACTGGCTTTCGGCTTCACCCCTGTCAATTCCCGAACGAGCTTTCTCAGAGAGGTAACGGATGGCAACTTTCCCCCATGTTGGTAGGCGGCAAGTTGGGCGCTAAAAGTATCGGCCGCGCTAAACGCGATTTCCGCCAACGAAATGTGAGATGGTACGGACTCAGCCGCAAGAGCATCCTCCAGCTCGTGCGCTAATTCGCTCAGCTCTCGATAGCTGCAAGCTGCGGCATCCCCCTTTAGCGTGTGGACCGTGCGGCGAATGCTTCGCACCGCCTCAATATTTCCTGGGTCTTTCTCCAACTTCAGCGCCTGGTCGTTCAACGCGTGCAGCAGTTCCTGAGCCGACTCGAAGAACAGTTGGCGTAATTCGTCGCCGGTTTCGTCTGAAAACTGAGTCATAGCTTGGCCCCGACGTGCTGATAGGCGGTTCCGCTTTCCCGGTACAGCAGTGTGAACTCCTGGCTGAGGTTGCGCAGACTCTCGGCGTGCCCGACCAAGAGATATCCTCCCGGATTGAGGCATCGGGCAAATTTCTCCACCAGTCGCTTCTGTTCAGGTTCGTCAAAATACATCATCACGTTTCGGCAGAAAATTACGTCATTGTGTTGCGGCAGATAATTTGTCTTCAAATTATGAAAGTCGAAATGGACGAGTTCCTTTACCGCCTTCTTGATGACGTACCGTTCAGCTACTTTGTCGAAATAGCGCAACCGGTAGCTGTAATCAACTGAAGCCATCTGGCTTTCTGAATAGCTGCCTTCCTGTCCCGCTCGCAATACCGAATAATTAAGATCACTGGCCGTGATTTCAATCTTCCAGGGAGCGGGAATTGGGGGCTTTGGCCAGATCAATGGCAGGGAAACGTGGGAGCGCTCGTAATTTTGAAGCGCGTCTGCCACCAGCATTGCGATGGTGTAGGGCTCCTGCCCGGTGGAGCAACCCGCGCTCCAAAAACGCAGAGAAAAATCGCCAGCTTGTTTTTTCCGCTGTAGGATGTCCTCAAGTATGTGGTGATGGAACAGGTCCAATTGTGCTTTGTTACGAAAGAAGCTTGTCTCGTTGATAGTCAGATCCTCCAGCAATTTGGACAATTCCTGCCTGCCCTGGTCGCTAATCAGCAACCTGTAATAGCTGTAGAAGGAATCAAGCTGGCATTCTTTGAGTCTTCGTTGCAGACGATCCTGCAAGAAATGCTCGCGCCTGGAGTCGAAATGCATCCCGCATTCCTGATAGACGAGAGCCTGCAAGAGTTTCAGTTCGGCATCCGAGACCTGCATCGCAACCGCTGGTGTGCTCATTGGCTCTTTCCGTTATTTCTATTTTGCTGAAACTGCCGAAGCTTTTTCCGTGGGCGCTGGTTGATTTATGGCAGGGGGATTGACGCGCTGAAGGCTGCTGTATTCGAGTAGTTTGGCCATATCGAGCAACACGATTAGTCGACCCTTGTATTTCCCCAGACCGGTTACGCAGTTAAGACCACCATCTTCGAATTCCATCGGAGATGCCTCTACATCTTCAGCCGGAACCTTCAACACTTCCGAAGCCGAGTCCACGATCAAGCCGGACAACCGTCCCTTGTGCTCCACAACGAGGATTCGATTTCGGCGGCTGTTAACTATTTCCCGCTCGCCCAATCGCTTTCTCAAATCGATGACCGAAACAATTTTGCCGCGCAGATTGATGACACCCTCCACGTAGTCCGGCGCATCGGGTACGGCGGTGATTTCGGGCACTCTTACGATTTCGTGCAACGAAACGATGGGGACGCCGTAGGTCTCGCGCCCCACACGGAAGCCGACGATATGCAGTTCTCGAGTCACGTGTGGTGTTGAGTTATCACGCATGGGCGCCAGCAGCGGCCTGACGTGCTACGCCGCGTCGAATCCGGTTTGCCTCGGATCCTAAGGCCCGCTCCACTTGCTCCAGCGCAAAGCGGTCCATCGAATCCATTAACTCGCGCGACATCTTCGACATCTGCTCCGCGGACGCCGCCAACTCTGTCGAACCCGACGTCGTCTGCTGCACCAATTCCCGCATCCTCTCCATCGCCTTTACTACTGCATGGGCTCCTGAAGCTTGTTCTTCCACGGCGGAGTTGATCTCGTGAGTGATCTCGTTCAACCGCGTGGTTGCCCTTGCAATTTGCGAAGAGCCGTGGGATTGCTCATTGGTCGCGGCCCCAATTTCTTGCGCGAACTTGTAGACCTCGGTCACCACGTTAGAGATTTTTCGCAAAGCGCCATTCAATTCCTCGCCAAGACCCAACCCTTCATTGACGATATCCGTGCTCTGTTCCATGTTCTCGACGGCTTTTCGTGCTTCTTTCTGAACGCTTTGAATGAGCTCGGAAATTTCCTTGGTCGACTGAGCAGATTTTTCAGCTAATTTCCTGACTTCATCGGCGACCACGGCGAAGCCCAAACCGTGCTCCCCGGCCCGGGCTGCCTCAATTGCGGCATTCAGGGCCAGCAGGTTTGTCTGCTCCGCCAGGTCGTCGATGACCTCAATGATCTTTCCAATGTCATCGGCTCTTTGGCCTAGGACATCAATAATTTCTCCGGACGAATGAATTGTGGTGTTGATTCGGTTCAATCCGTCGGTGGCCTTCTCCATTGTTGTAATTCCGCTATGCACTTCCTCGCGAGAACGATTGGAGATGTCCAGCAACACTTTGGCGGTGTCCGCGACTCGCTGAATGGAAGCGACCATCTCATCAATGGATGCCGACGTTTCACTTACGCTCGAAGCCTGAACCTGAGTGCTCTTCACCATGTTTTGCACGTTGACGCTCATCTCATGCATGGTGCTGGTAACTTCGTCAATCGCTGAAGACGTCTGCAAGCTGATTTTGGCGGATTCGTCCGAAGCTCCCGCAACCTGGCTCGAAGCGCTGGCCACTTGCGAGGACGCATCTCGAACATTTCGTACCAGGCTTCTGAGGCCTTCAATCATGCGCGCAAACGCATTTCCGAGAGTGTCATTGGTCGATCTGGGCTTAACTTCCACCGCAAGGTTTCCGCCAGCGATGGCTTCCGAAACCGATGCCATTTCTCTTAGGTACGTGACCATGCCGCCGAAGGTACGAGACAGTTGCCCGATTTCGTCATTGCCCTGGACGTCGATGTGGTGTTCCAAATCGCCGTTATTGGCAATCTGCTGAGCCACGACGATCAAGCTATTCAGCGGGCCCGTGATCGATTTTGCAGTCCGGTAAGCAATGAACACTCCCAGGCTCAATGCGATCAGCGTGCTAAACAATGCGATCCCAATCGTCCATGAACTGGCCGTTTCGTCGGAGCGCCGACGTTGCTCCAGTACCACGTCGTTTTCTCGGTCCACGGCATCGAGCGCTTCAGTTGAGGTCTTTACCCAGGAAGCGGCGTCTTTTTGCAAGTAAAAGATTTGCAATTCGGCGACGGTGGAATTCCCAGCGTCCACTTGTTTTCGCTTCTCCAGGAGCGGAGAGGCGAATTCCGTGGCCCAACCGTCCTCATTCCGCTGCACCTTGTCGAGCTCTTCGCGCGATTGCTCGGAAGCCAATCTCAGGCTCGACTGCAACTTTTCGTCTAGCAGCCGTTTGCCGTCATTCATCCGGTCGATTTCGCGGGTATCACCGCTGAGCAAGTAGTTGCTCAAATACAACCGGTTCTGCATCATTTGAAATCGGATTTTGGCCGTCGTTTCCGCGATCTCTAGCGACTGGGCAGCTGCCGCCTTTGTGCTGCGCTCCCGGTACATAGCGACGATGTTCACGAAGAACAGCACCACGACCATCAGAAGGATGGCTCCGAAGTTCCAGTAGAGTTTCCTGCCGATCGTCATTGCTGTTCCTCCGTCTTCAGACGTGTTTCAGTTATCTTGAGGGCTAAATTTGATTTCAACTGTCCCTGTGCTTTCTGCCGCCGCGGACTCGAACTTCCATTTCTTGACGGCATCCATTGCTGCATTCAGCAGCACCGGATGGCCTCCCATTGCGGTGGTGGTTTTTACGTTGCCGTTCGGCGCCACAACCACTGCTAATCTCACCGTGCCGGAAATCCCCATCCGCCGCGCGATCTCTGGATACGTCGGAGCAACTCTCGTTTTTACTTTCCGGGTCATTGCGTCCTGAGCGACGCACGGTACGCCTGAGTAAGCCGAAACCGCCGCAACTGAAAGCAATGCTGCTAATAGCCCATGGATCAACAGCCGAACAGTTCGCAAGAGAATCCTCCGTTGAGTTACAAAAGATTCCGCTGCTCCGAAATCAAGTCGGTGCAACGTCGCTGCCACTTCACTGCTTTAGGTTTACCCTTCATTCTTTTCGGCAACAAATCCTTTTAGATTCAGTGAATTACTTTGGTACTTTGGACTACCCTGAGAACACGAAGGGGTCGTCCCCAGTCTCACGGGCGGATTCCGATCTCAAACTGATACTGACGATGCTTATCTCGGTATTCCCACTTCGGCACCTCGGTAGTCATTTCTCTTGACTCAAAATGAGATTTAAGGCTAATGTCCAATTAATCAATTGGTTATAAGCGTCTCGGTAGGAGCGAAGGTCTGATCGGAGAACACAAACAGCTGCGGGTAATTCCAGCGACACCCGCACACGCACCGGAGTCTTTCCAAGACTTGCTCCTCCGAATGTCGGAAGCGGCGGCTTCGGCCGTGCCGGCGTCCAACCTCATTCGCTTCTTTTGCGAAATCACCCGGCAGTTCTTTCAAGTCGATGGAAGTTACTTTTGGCGAGTGCTCTCCCCAACTGAGTTCATCGGCGTCGAAGCTGACGGCTTGATGGCCGACGGCTTTCGCGGCGCGCGTCTAAACTCAAGTCAAAGCAACACCGTGGCGGATGCAGTACGTAAACGTCAAACTGTATTCGCTAATCAAGTGAATCTCGAGAGTTCTCCGTCCTCGCACCCTTGTAAGTCCCTTATGGCAGCTCCCCTGCTGGTTTCCAACGAGGTGACCGGCGTAGCGGTATTTGTTAAGCAAGACGAAGTCGACTTTTTCAATGAAGACCTCGCGGTCAAAGCAACTATTCTTGTCGGCCAACTGGCAAGTCTCCTGGAAGCCGCCCGGCTGTCGGAGATTGCGCGCGAAGAGCATCGCCGCACCGAGATTTTGGCGGAAGTCGCCCAAATGCTTCACTCCGTCCTAGATGTATCGAGCGTCGTCGAGGCCGTTGGTGGACGAGTTCGGGTTTTGCTGCGGGCGGGTCTGGTCGCGATCCTCATTCGCAGAGGAACGAATTTCGAACTTTGTAATATCTCCGCCGACAGTCCTGAGCTGGCATTGTCGGTTCGTGCCCGCCACGACCGTAAGGGGATTCAATTTGCCACAGAGTTAGCGGGCCGAGCTTTTTCAGCGGGGGAGTTAGTCGAGGTTCCAATCGATCCTTCCACTCATGTGCTCGGGGAGTTAGTTCCAGCCGGAGAATTGATCGCTGTTCCCTTTCGCACTGCTCAGGGTGAAGGCGCGGTTCTCGTGTATCCAAGGGATAACGAACCCTTCCGCGAAGAAGAGAAATCTTTGGTCTCTGCGGTGGTTGGATTTGGAGCAGTCGCCATCGCGAATGCCGAATTGTATGCAACCACTCACGGACAAGGCCACGAACTCCATCAACTACTTAATATCTCCGCCGAACTTGGATCGCTGGGGAATCTCGACCAATTCATGCGTCAGTTCGTATTTCGAGCCAGCGATTTCCTCGGTTTTGAGCGTGCCTTTGTTGGTCTGCTCGAAGGCGAAGCATTTCGCATTCGCTGGAAATACAGCGATGGCAAGTCAGTTCCTACTGACGCGATGTTACCGGACGGCCCAGCGAGCCAAACGCTCCTAAAGAAAGAGGCTTTCTGGACGGATCATCCTGCGGAAGTCCCGGGTGCGAACCTGGAACTGATTGAGAAGTTCAGAGTTAGGCAGCTCTTAGCCGTGCCCTTGCTCGGAACCGATGGCAAAGTTCTCGGAATGCTGGGCGTTCTCGATCGCAGCAACGGTGCCGACATTTCGCAGGAGGACATTCGCCGAGCCCGCGCCCTCGCTACGCAAGTTGCAATTGCACTTGAAGTAACCCGGAATTTGGATTTGGCTGAGCAACATCGCAAGAGAGCCGAATCCTTGATGGGCTTGGCTCTAGAGTTGAGTTCCCAGATGGGAGTGCCAGAGCTGGCCAAGAGATTTGTTACTCATGCTTTGGCCATGACGGGCGCTCCCGCAGCGGCGCTGGTTGTGCAAGGCGATTCGGCATTGGAAACAGTGGTACTCCAGAACCTCTCTGGGGAAGACATTCACGACGCTTCGCTGGTTAATAATTTCGCGACAGCAATTTCGGCAGGCTTGTCCCGAAACACCGAACCCATCGTCTCTGCAGGCGCTGCGGGCCTACTAGGCGTGGCGACGTCGGAGGCACTAGGCTGGAAAGACTGCACTCTAGTTCGACTTCTCGGTGCCACCGGAGAATTAGTAGGAGTATTTTGTCTTGCCAAACTTTCGGGACCCGAAGACAACCTTCTTTTGCAGGCCATTGCCGGACATGCCTCGGTTGCTTTAGAAAACGCGCGATTCTTCGCGGTGATGGATCTTGCTAACCGTCATTGGATTGAGATTTTCGACGCCATAACCGATTTCATCGTCTCCCATGATGAAGAGGGAAATGTTTTGCGGGCCAATCGCTCCTTGGCGGATTTTATTGGAGTGCAGCCGAAGGAGCTCATTGGGGTAAACATGGGCGCGCTGCTAGCCACCGGCAGCGATGCGCCACCACGTTCTTGTCCATTCTGCCGTAGCACCGGCGAGGGCGCGGGTGAGTATGTGCACCCCGAACTGGAGCGTACGTTTCTGGTTTCCACTTCCCGCGTTCACGGTGCCAGCAGCGAGGTGCTTCAAACCATCCACGTTTTAAAAGACATAACCGACCGGCGGGAAGCCGAGCGCCGCTATCGCGAGTTGTTCGACAACATACAGGAAGGCTTGTTCTTCTCCACGCCCGACGGGCGCTTTATCGAGGTAAACGACGCATTGGTACGCATGCTCGGCTACAACAGTCGTGAGGAGCTTCTACAAACTGACGTGCCCAGCCAGGTTTACTTTTCACCCGAGCAGTTGCTGGGAATTACCAGCCATATGCAGCGGCAAGGAGTATTGCGCAACCAGGAAGAGACACTCCGTCATAAGGACGGCAGTACAGTTCACGTTTTGATCAATGCTTTTGCAGTGCGTGATATTCACGGCAGCATGATCCAATATCGCGGATTAATGCTGGATATTAGCGGGCTCAAGAATTTCCAATCGGAACTGCAGCGCGAGCGAGATTTTTCGGGAAAAATCCTTAATAACACGCAGAGCCTCATCCTCGTGACCGACACTGGCGGGAAAGTCAGCTATGCCAACAGCCGCTGGTATGACATGGGTTACGAGCAGCGGCAGATGCTAGGTTGCGTCCTCGACGATCTGGTAGTTCCGGCGCGCCGCATAGTCCTCAATGAAGCTTTCAAAGAGATACTCTCCGGCAATCAGGTGGACAACCTTGATCTTCAAATTTTGCGCGCCGATGGGCGAGTCTCCCATTTCTCGGTAAATCTCAGTCCGATGCGGGATGAACATGACCAGGTAACGAGTGTCGTCGTGGTCATGAGCGACATCACCGACGCAGCTACTCTGCAAGCCAAATTAATGCATGCGGAGAAAATGGCGGCGGTAGGACAACTGGTTTCCGGAGTTGCGCATGAGGTCAACAATCCCCTGACCGCCATTCTCGGCTTCGCCGACTTGCTGATGGAGAATCACGAAGTCCCAGAGAGCGCCCGCAAGGACTTGAGAGTCATCCTGCAAGAAGCACAACGGACCAAGCAGATTGTGCAGAATTTGCTGAGCTTTGCCCGCCAAATGCCGCCTCAACGCAAACCTGTCCAGTTGAATGCCATCTTGCGTCGAACCGTTCAGTTGCGCGCTTATGACTTTCATAGTCGCGGCGTGGAAGTCATCGAACAGTTCGATCAGGATCTTCCGTTCGTTGTCGGGGACGCTCACCAGTTGCAGCAAGTGTTTCTCAACATCGTTAACAACGCCTATGACGCCGTTCGCGAAGCCGTGCGGCCGGCGCGCATTGAGATCGTGACTCTAAGGAAGGCAAACATGGTTGAAATCGCATTTCGGGATAACGGCCCAGGGATAACGTTTCCAGATCGCATCTTCGATCCATTCTTCACCACCAAGGAAATCGGCAAGGGAACAGGGCTTGGGTTAAGCATTTGTTACGGCATCGTCCGCGAGCATGGCGGGGAAATCCTTTGTTACAACAACGTCGGTGGAGAAGGCGCTACTTTCGTGGTCCGCTTTCCGGTGGCTTCTGAAGTTGTATCAGTGGGAGCTGCTGCGGGGGTTATGCAGCAATGACAGAGTCCGGAATAAAACCGTCTCCACTGCCGCTCTTGCTCATCGAGGATGAGCCAGCGGTAATGAGTTACGTTCGCGCCGCCCTGGAACGCAACGGCTACTCCGTCGTCTGCGGTCACTCCGGGGCTGAAGGCGTTCGCTTGCTCGAATCGGGTGAGTTCTTAGGGGTCGTCTCCGACATGCGAACCCCGGGAGGTCTCGACGGAGGCGACGTTCATGCTTGGATCACCCGTAACCGTCCGGAACTCGCCTCTCGCATTGTTTTTATAACCGGCGATATTGCCAACGAAGAAACTGTGGCGACGCTGCAGAAGACCGGCGCTCCGTGCGTTGAAAAGCCGTTCCGGGTTCAGCAATTTCTCGCCGTAGTGGAGCAAACCATGGGGAAGGCACAGTGAGCCAGCTCCTCCCGAGCCAGGACTTCCGCATCCACCTCTTGGTCGTCGATGACGAAGAAAGCATTCGCAAGCTTTGCATGACGGTCGGCGAAGGATTGGGATTTGCCTGCATGGAAGCTGAAAGCGGAGATGCCGCCCTGGCTTTGCTCGAGGAACATCCGGCCCACGTGGTTCTCACCGACCTGGTCATGCCGAACATGTCCGGACTGGAATTCCTTGAGAAGGTAAAGAAACTTCTACCGGCTTGCGAGATTGC
>Ga0073928_10001654_pt1 | contig 41679 bp, 37 predicted proteins | sample PaiPotPPA55metaG_FD_76969 | JGI IMG/M metagenome (GOLD analysis project Ga0073928, IMG submission 76969) | Iron sulfur acid spring bacterial and archeal communities from Banff, Canada, to study Microbial Dark Matter (Phase II) - Paint Pots PPA... ...
ATTGCACGCTTACGAACGACCGTACGCCGGAGTCGCCACGCTCCAGTTCCTGCGTGACCAGGCCGTACTCCACATTCGACATTCCAGCGCAGCCGTAGCCGTGAAGCGAGGCCCCAAAGAAGCCCAGTTCCGCCATAGGTTTGACCAGTTCGCGAGGAAACCGGCCAGCCCGATTGCACTCCTCAATGATCGGAATCAGGTTATCTTCGATGAACTTACGGGCGCTATCGCGGACTAAACGCTCGTCATCGCTGAGCAGGGAATCGAACTCGATAAAGTCAACGCCGCGGAACTTAATGGCCATAGGGATCTCTATTTCTTGAATCACGGCTGCCTTGTGGCAACCCGAGAATCTTTGAAGGTAACAAAGCTATGTGAGGAGGAGCAAACCCAGTCCCGGGCCGACTTTACAATGCTTTTACAAATCTATGCAAAAGTAGAGTCCACTGAACCTTGAGCTTTAAGTAGAATCGGACTGCGCTCGAAGAAGGGTAAACGTACTGTTTGAACTATCGCGTTACAACCTCGTATTTATTGGTTGCTGTTGTTTTCGCGTTTTTACCGATCAGCGCCCTCGCCCAAGAAACGATCAGCGCCGCTCCCGGGCCAACCCTCGATCAAGGCTTTCACTTACTTTACAACCTTGATTTCACTGGAGCGCACAACCTATTTCTTGCCTGGGAGGGACAGCATCCCGAAGACCCTCTCGGCCCCGCCTGTGATGCCGCGGGATTCCTGTTTTCGGAATTCAACCGGCTGGGAGTGTTGGAATTTCAATTTCTGGAAGACGACAAGGCTTTCGACGCTCGCAAGAAACTCGATCCTAATCCAGCCGTCCGAGACCAGTTCAATTCAGCGTTGGATCAAGCCGAGAGCAAGGCACGAAAGAAGCTATGGACCGACCCGAAAGACCGCAATGCACTATTCGCCATGACTTTGTCTTCGGGGCTTCGCGCCGACTACGCAGCCTTGATAGAAAAGCGCAATCTTGCGTCGTTGCACTTTACCAAGCAATCCGACGGGTGGGCTCAGCAGTTGCTGGCCGTCGATCCTAATTGCTACGACGCTCACGTAGCCACCGGTTTCAGCAAATACATTATAGGAAGCATGTCCAGTCCGGTGCGCTGGTTGGTGAAGCTCGGCGGAATTTCCGGCGACAAGCAGGCCGGAATTGCTGAGTTAAAGTTGACTGCCGAACACGGACAATACCTCGCTCCCTTCGCGCGCATTCTGCTTGCAATCGTCTATGTTCGGGAAAAGGAGAAGCCCCAGGCCCGTGAACTCCTGGCTTCTTTGCGCGATCAGTTTCCGGCCAATCCACTATTTCCTCTCGAAATTGCTCGCCTTGACTCTCACTAATCGCCTTTGCGACAAATCTTTACGATTCCGGATTCTCGCAAGTCTTGTTTTTTCTTGGTGATTCATCAGAAATTTACCGCTCTGTAACGGGACTGTAACAATAGGACGGTAAAACTTGGGGTCACACCAATCTAGGAGGATTCACCGAATGATGCGTCGAATTGTGCTTCTGTGTCTGGCTCTTGCAATTGCAGTACCCGCGCTAGGGCAGACGACATTAAATGGGGCAGGCGCAACTTTTCCGAATCCGATGTATTCCAAGTGGTTCAGCGAATATCACAAAATCCATTCGGACGTTGAAATCAACTATCAGGCCATCGGGAGTGGCGGCGGAATTCGCCAGGTTCTTGCTGGAACTGTCGATTTTGGCGCCAGCGATGGCCCTATGTCCGATGACCAGCTGTCGCAAGCCAAGATCAAAATTCTGCACATCCCCACCGTTCTCGGCGCCGTGGTTCCGGCATACAACGTCCCCGGCGTGAAGGAAGAGGTAAAGTTTACTTCTGACGTCTTGGCGGACATCTTTCTAGGCAAAATCGCTAGCTGGAATGATCCTCGGATTGCTAAAGCAAATCCGGAGATCAAGTTTCCCAATCAGGATATAGTCGTTGCCCACCGTTCGGACGGCAGCGGAACGACTTATATATTTACGGACTATCTATCAAAAGTGAGCCCCGACTGGCAAAGCCAAGTAGGGAAGGGAACCTCCGTTAGATGGCCCAAAGGGCTTGGCGGCAAGGGCAACGAGGGCGTGACGGGGATGATTCGGCAAATACCTGGATCAATCGGCTACATCGAATTGATATATGCCATTCAAAACAATGTCCCGTATGGAGTAGTCCAGAACGCGGGAGGGGCATTCGTAAAGGCTAGCCTGGACAGCGTGACGGCGGCGGCCGCCTCGGTGAAAAGCATGCCCGCAGATTTCCGGGTTTCGATCACGAACCCTCCGGGAAAAGAAGCGTATCCTATCTCCAGCTTCACTTGGCTTCTAATTCCGGTCAAGTCCAAGGATGCAGCCAAAGGAAAAATTATCGTCGACTTCCTGAACTGGATGCTAGACGACGGACAAAAAATGACCGCAGCTCTCAGTTACGCTCCGCTCCCGAGCAGTGTCGTGAGCAAAGTTAAGGCCACGGTCAAACAGATTCAATAGAGTTTCGGAGAAATGCTGCTAACCGCGAACGTTCAAGCGCAGGGTGGTTAAGCCCAGGCGCTTGTTTTTCTCCAGAGTAACTGTGATGTTCTCGTGTTGGTATACGCAAATCCGCATCAGCTCTTAGACTTCCTACTGCTCTATACTAGCGTCTGTAAAACCCATGCGAATTGGTGACTCATGACCCGCATTTCGCTGGACAATCCCTCCTACTACATCAACCGCGAACTTTCGTGGATGGCCTTTAATCGGCGCGTTCTCGAGGAAGCCTACGATGAGCGAAATCCTTCTCTCGAGCGCTTAAAATTTCTTTCCATAACTGCCAGCAACCTGGATGAGTTTTGCGAAGTCCGAGTCGCAGCTCTGGCACAACAGATCGAGGATGGAAATACCGATGCCGGGCCTGACGGACTGAGTCCGTCGGAGGAGAAGGATCTTCTTTCCGAAACCATTCACGACTTTGTGAATGATCAATATCGCTGCTGGAATGATGAGTTACGGCCCACTTTGGCTCAAAACGGCATTCGTGTCCTAGGAATAGAAGATCTCGATGCCGAGGCAAGCGCGTTCGTGGAACAGTATTGTGAACGGGAATTGGATCTTCTCGTCACTCCCGTCACCGTCGATCCTTCTCATCCGTTTCCCAGGGTAATTAACAAAGCGTTATGCGTCGGATTTCTTTTGCGCCGGCGGCGGCGGTCCGCGCTTACTTACACAGGCGTGGTCACCGTGCCTCGCGCTCTGCCGCGCCTGATAAGACTGCCCTCCCAAGACACCGTCGATTTCATTTTTCTTGCCGACTTGGTCACACACCACGCCTCGCGGATGTATCACGGCTACGATATTATTTCCGCCGCCGCCTTCCGAGTGACGCGTAATAGTAATCTGTATTTGGCGGAGGAAGAATCCCGCAGTCTTTTGGAATCGGTGCGCGCCGAGCTTCACAACCGCCGCAAAGGAGACGCGGTTCGCTTGGAAATCGAAGCCGATGCCAATCCCGAAATCATCGAGCGCCTGCGCTCTAATTTCGAGTTGGAGAGTTGGCAGGTTTTTCCGGTTGACGGGCCGGTAAATTTGTACCGTCTGTTCAATATTTATGAGCAAGTAGACCGGCCCGACCTCAAGTTCAAACCCTTCGTGCCCCGCGAGCTCAGGCTAACTGGGAAATCACGGGACATTTTCGAGGAACTTCGATCCCACGACATTTTGCTCCACCATCCCTTCGACTCTTTCGATGCGGTAACGTCTTTCATCGAAACTGCTGCTGAGGATCCGCTCGTGCTCTCTATCAAGCAGACCCTCTATCGTACCAACGAGCAATCTCCGATCGTTCCCTCGCTGATTTCAGCCGCGGCGACTAAAGAAGTTACTGCGGTTGTGGAATTGAAAGCTCGATTCGACGAGGCCTCCAACATCCGCTGGGCTCGCGAATTGGAGGATGCCGGAGTGCAAGTCTTCTACGGCCTTGTTGGTTTGAAGACGCACTGTAAGCTGTCGCTCATGGTGCGTCATGATCCCGACGGAATGACCCGCAGTTACGCGCATCTGGGAACCGGTAACTACAATGCCGCGACTGCCCGCTTCTATACGGACCTGAGTCTGCTCACCGCTGATCCCGAAATCACCAGCGCGGTTCATGACGTGTTCAGCTTCTTGACGGCTTACGCTGAGCATCCGAATTATGATCCTCTCCTGGTTTCTCCTCTCGATATGGCTGAACACAGCCTTGCCTTAATCGCTCGCGAGGCGGAACACGCTCGGCAAGGGCGACCGGCCCGAATTATTGCTAAGATGAATGCGCTTCTCGATAAGAACATTATCCTGGCTCTATATCGCGCATCGCAAGCAGGAGTGGAAATAGACCTGCTTGTCCGTGGCATGTGCGCGTTGCGGCCCGGAATACCGAGAGTGAGCGATCGCATTCGTGTTCGCAGTATTGTTGGCCGGCTGCTTGAGCACAGTCGCATTTACTATTTCTCAAATGGGGGCGAGGAAGAAATTTACCTCGGTAGTGCCGATTGGATGCCTCGCAACTTATATGAACGGGTTGAGGTGACTTTTCCCCTGAAAGACATGCTTCTTCGCGATCGAGTTCGCCACGAAATTTTGGACGCATATTTGGCAGACAACGCAAAAACTCGGCTGCTGCAGAAAAATGGGAGCTACATACGTGCCTGGCAGGCCCACGGAAAACGCGCGCCTAAAGAGGCCGCCCTCTTCAATGCCCAGGAGTTCTTGATCTCATTGGCGGAAGGAAAACAATCGATAGACGCGATTCCGCACACCATAAAGCGAGTCTCTCGAAGGCGCGGTACTGAAAAGGGGTTAAGAACTAGATGATCATTCACTTCCTCCGCCACGCCAGCGCCGGCGAACACCTCGCCAATCCAAAAAAAGATGAGAAGCGCGCGCTGGATAAGACTGGCATAGAGCAGTGTGGCTATGTCGGCCGTGCGCTCAACGCCCTCGACATCCATGTGGACGTTATTATTTCCAGCCCGTTGAAGCGTGCTGCTCAGACAGCGTCCTTAGTTGGGAACGAACTTAGCTATGAGGGCAAACTTTTCCTGGAAGACGGGCTGCGTCCCGGAGCTTCCTTCGCGGACTTCCGCCAACTCCTGACCAGATACGGCAAGTACGATTCGATCATGTGCGTGGGACACAATCCAAATCTGAGTGAATTTTTGGGACGATCCATCAGCGACTCAGACTGCGAACCTTCCATTGACTTGAAAAAGGGTGCCGTTGCCAGGGTGGAAATGGGACGCAACTCCGCTGTGTTGCAATGGATCCTGACTCCGAAAATATTAAGAGAGCTTTACGCAGCGGCCGCCGAAAGTTCACGCCCGAAGAGTTCCCGGAAATAAGCTGTTTCCTTTTCTACCGCCCACAGTTCCAAGTCCACGCTAGCCCGCGGTTTTGGTACTAGGGAAAGCTGAACCGTGCTTGCGCCGAGTTTCACACGGATTGTGCTGACCGACCCGCTGCGTCCAAGATTCAGCGCCCTGGCCAATCGCAATAACAACGATGCTTTGTGCACGCTCTCTTGATCGTCCGCCGGCAAAACTTGAATCGCTACATCGCCGCCCGTAGGCCGTGACTTTCCGAGGTAGCGCGCAATCGCAGCAATGATGCGTCGCTGCTGCAAGTTGTACCCAAGAATCTCGGCATGGGAAATTATGTAGTGAGTGTGCCGGTGTCTACCGTTCCGGTTAACGTAGTCGCCCACTTCATAAAGCATAGCTGCCGCTGATAGCCACTCCTCGTACTCCGGAGGCAGCCGATGCACCGGTTTTAGGGCCTTGAATAAATCCATGGCAGACTGCCGGACTTTCAGTGCGTGATCCAGCTCCACTCCATAGTGAGCAATGGCGGCGCGGATTGAATCCTCTCGCTCTGCCTCCAACTGTTTGCGGGACCGTGTTCCGCGATCATATTCCGCAGTCATCTGTGCCAGCAGGCCATCGCGTAGGCCCAGAGGAGAGTAGCGAAATCCGGACAACTGGCATCTCTCAAGAAGCTCGGTATAAACAGCCGCGCCCGCCACAATGATTTCAGCTCGTTTCGGGCCCACCCCGGACAGCTTTTTGCGTTCCTCCAGGGGAAGACTGGCCAGCAGCTTGGCGATACGGCGCATCTGTGCCCTTGAAACCGCTGTGGTCCGTGGTCGTTTCGTCTTGTACAGACCGTGGCAAACCGCGGCCAATGATTCTGCTGTTCCCGACGTTGCGATCACGACTTTTGGCCTCGCCCGGATAATGCGCCCGGAGATCCGCGCAATTTCGCGGGAAATAAATCCATGCAACTGACGCCTCTCGGGTTTGCGCGGCGGATCGTGCCGCAAAAACTCATTGGTGAGCCGAACTGCTCCCAGCGGCAGACTCACCGTATCCCGTATGTGCCCGTCGACCGAGATGGTTAACTCGCAGCTTCCGCCGCCCAAATCCATCATCAGCGCCGGAGACGCGTTCACTCGAATCGTCGAAACCAGCCCCAGATGGATCAGCCGTGCTTCTTCCAGCCCAGAGATAATTTCAACTTTCCATCCCGTGGATGACCTTACCCATTCGAGGAACGCCCGGGAATTGCGCGCATCACGCAGGGCGCTCGTCGCAACCACACGAACTGCGTCAGTTCCAGCCTTCTGGATGTCGCGATGGAAGCGCCGCAACACTTTCACCGTATTCGCGATCGCGTCGGGAGAGAGAAAGCCATCGCGAAACACAGACTCTCCAAGACGTGTAACTTCCCGGTCCTCGTGAATCTCGTGCAGGCGTCCCGCGGTCAGGCGTGAAATCTTGAGACGAACTGAGTTGGAGCCGATGTCAACCGCCGCAAAGGTCGGCATAAGAAGGACATCAGTTTACAGTGGCTGTCTATCATCCCAAAACCGAAAGCTGGTTCTCGCGCCATATTGCAATGAAACATCCGAGCCCCTACAACAGCTTTGGGGTGGCTCAGCAATCAGAGCGCAGGGCGTCCGTCGGTGTAAAATGCAATCAGTGGAAATCATGGCCGACAAATCAGCCTTCGACATCACCTGCCCGTGCTGTAACGCGGTGTTAAAGGTTGATCCGCAAAATCGCGCCGTAATCGCCCACACCGCCGCGGTGAAACCTAAAACTTTTAACGACATTGAGGAAGCGGCGCGGGCCATGAAGGAACAGGACAATCGCCGCGATTCAATCTTTCGGCAATCAGTCGAGAACCAGAGAAATGCCTCCGATCTGCTGGAAAAAAAGTTTCAGGAAGCCGTAAAACGGGCGAAAGAATCGCCTGACACGGGCAAGCCCATCCGCGATTTCGATCTCGACTAATCCCCCCATTTACTAATCTGGAGCCTCGTCCCATTTTCTCGTCCGATATGTACTATCGGATACGGCGAGGTCGGGCGAGTTGGCATACAATTCGGCATGGCCGCCGTCCCCTTATTGCTCGGCCATCGTGGCGCGCGCGCGATCAAGGCCGTGTCAGAGAATACTCTGCCCTCATTCGACCTTGCACTCGAGCACGGCTGCGACGGTTTCGAATTCGACGTCCGTCGTACCGCCGATGGACGCGGTCTGATCTGTCACGATCCAAAGGTCGGGAAACTGAATGTCTGCGACGTAACCAGCAGTCAACTCCCCCATTGTCCGTTGCTTGAGGACGTTCTGGAGAACTACTCCCACCGGGGTTTTCTGGATATTGAACTAAAAGTTCGTGGACTCGAGACTGCTATCCTTGCCGCGTTGCGTGAATACAGTCCTCAACGAGGTTACGTAGTCTCTTCATTTCTTCCGAACGTGATCATGGAACTAAAAGCACGCAGCGGCACTGTTTCAGTTGGCATTATCTGTGACAGTCCAACCCAGCTTGCCCGATGGCGCGAGTTGCCGGTGGAATATGTCATCGTGGAACACGGTCTCGTTTCTTCCGAGCTGATCGAAGAGATACACGCAGCACACCTCAAAGTGTTCGCCTGGACGGTGAATCACCCTGCTAACATGCAAAAGTTGGCCAGCTGGGGAATCGATGGAATTATCGCGGACGACACGAAGTTGCTCGTACAAACGCTCAGGACGGCGCAGCCTTCCTGAGAAAAGCGCAGCGTTCAAGTTCAAAGGCTTCCAGCTCAGTCGCGGTCTGCTTTTCACTCCAACCCATCACTGACTTGATCCGAACCGCAGCTTCCCGGCTACATTCATGCGACCAGCACCCGCCCAGCGCCACCGGAACTCGTCTCAACAGGATATCGCCCAATGTCATTGCACACTCATTAGCAACCGCGTCCATTGCCTCCGCCACGATATGCTCCGTGTGCGGACACAATGGGGCCCGCAACTCAGTGCTGCTCAGCGCCATTTTTGCGATCGCCACCGAGCGTTTCCCATGCCACTCAACAATCCCCGACGCGGAGCTCTCGCTAATCCCTCCGATGCCGGCAATATATCTGACAAACTCATCAAGCATGGGATCCAAATCAGCGGCAACCGGATCGTGTGGCGCGGACACTCCTGTCCGCGAAGGGTTCGCAACCGAAGCTCCAATTTTCGTCACGCACTCGCGCGCAAGGGAAGCCGCCGTAGTCAACTTCCCACCAATAACCGATATCATCTGCGCAGCCCCATCCTCTTTGTGATCGTGCAAGAAGTGCCTGCGAGTTATTGCCGACGGGTTTGTATTTGAGACGTAGGGAAGAGGACGTATCCCGGCAAAGGTGTAACGAATATCTCCGGCGGAAAGTCCGGCGCGCGGAAAAAGAGCGGTGAACGAGCGAAGTAGATATTCGACTTCTTCCGCCGACGGTTGCGCCTTTAACGGATCTCCGCCGTCTCCGACTTCAGTGGTTCCGACCAGAATTTGTTCGTTCCACGGAATTACGAAAAACGGACGCCGGTCCTCAGCTTCCGAATAGACCGCCGAATCTGGCGATCCGGCAAATCTCGGCAAGACAATATGAGAGCCCCGGACTCCGCCGAGCATCGGGTGCACGGTCTTAATCTGCGATCGCTGGCACACCCGGTCTGCCCATGGACCCGTGGCATTGATGATCCATGCCCCTTCGACGCGCTCTTCTTTCCCGTTGAGGCGGTCTCTTATCAAGACTCCGGTGGCTCGTCCGTGCCGCACATCTACCGCCAAAACTTGTGTGTGATTTCGAACGACCGCACCAGCTTCGATCGCCTCGACCACCCACTCCGCGACCAGGCGTTCGGGGAATTCACATTGCGCGTCTTGAAAATTGAATACTGACCACCTCCGCCCCGCATCCAGCAGTCGTTCGAGTTTTTCCTGCGATTCATTTCCCCCATTCGTTTTCCGACCGCTCCCTCCAATCAGGCGGTAAAGCCATAATCCGGTCCGGATTTTCAAGGCGCTGCGACTGCTCGTGTCATCGAGCGCCAATAAAAATTCCAGAGGATGAATCAGGTGGGGATAATCTCGTAAAAGACTTTTTCTTTCACGTAATGATTCCCGGACCAGCCCGATCTCGCCGTGTTCCAGATATCGAAGTCCGCCGTGAATAATTCGCGTCGACCGGCTAGTGGTGCCGGCTCCGAAGTCTTTTTGTTCGATGAGGAGGGTACGACGACCCGCTCGTGCCGATTCACGGGCGATTGCAACTCCATTAATTCCCCCGCCAATCACGATCACCTGAAACGGTTGATTCTCCAATGATTGACGGACGTCGGCCATGTTCACTTTGACAGTGTAGGGGCAGGGAACATCAAACTGTTCTTAAGCATTTTCAATCAGCAGGGCGATTCCTTGTCCGCCTCCGATGCAAGCTGAAGCGATTCCATAACGTTCGCCGGACCGCTTTAACTCACGCGCCAGAGTGATTGCCAGCCGGATCCCAGTCGCGCCCAGCGGATGCCCTATGGCAATGGCTCCTCCGTTGACGTTTAACTTAGCGTGGTCGATGCCAAGCTCTCGCTCGCATACGAGAACTTGCGCCCCAAACGCTTCGTTGATTTCGAAGCGGCCGATTTGATCAAGCTGTAATCCGGCAACTTCCAATAGTCTGCGAATTGCGGAAACGGGTCCAATGCCCATGACTTCAGGCGGTACGCCAATAGCCACGCCCGTAATGATCTTGGCTAGCGGCGATTTCTTTCGTTTGCGCACGAAGTCACCCGACCCTATCAAAGTAGCCCCAGCACCATCCACGACCGCCGAACTGTTTCCCCCTGTCTGCACACCCCCAAACGCAGGCCGAATTTTGGCCAGCACTTCATACGGCGAAGGCCGCACATGACTATCTTCCTTAAACGATTCAACCGGACGAGGCAACCGTATTCCCCGAGCACTATATCCCGGGCGTTCGAAGCTCTCGCTTATAACGGGCACGATTTCGCCGCTAAGAAAGCACTCTTTCCGCGCCGCAACAGCACGCGAGAAACTGTCGGCGGCAAAGCGGTCCACCTCTTCCCGGGAGATATTGTGGAGCTTCGCCAAATTCTCAGCGGTCCCTCCCATCGTGACATTCGCGCAAGGATCAAGAAGTGACTCCCACAAAAAATCCTTGAACTCAATCTGCCCCAATCGAAATCCGCCGCGATGAGTGTAGGCGGCAACGGGATTACGAGACATCGATTCTGTTCCAACGCCAAGGATCAGCTGCGCTTTGCCAAGCTTGATCAGGTCGGCAGCCTGCAAGATCACCTCAATGCCAGTCCCGCAAACCCGTTGCACCAAGTGGCACGGCACCTCTATTGGGACACCCGAGTAAATGCTGATGTGCCGCGGCAACATGTAGGCGTCGAAAGAAGCTTGCGCCATGTTGCCCGCAATCACGGTGTCAACATCCTCCGGAGAGATATCCGCCCGCCGAAAGACTTCGCGCCCCACTTTGATCCCCAAATCAATCGGCGAAACCAGTCCCAGCACCGTGTTGTAATCGGCAAACGGAGTCCGTACTCCATCGATCAGCCAAACATCGTCATACTGGCAAAACAGTCCCTGAGACTTAGCTTTCATTCACAACTCCTCTGAAATGTAGATGCGCTGGACCTTCGATCAGTTCACCATGCCGCATACCGCTCACGTTGCACACGCCGAGGCATGATTTTGATAAGGATCAATCCTGCAACAAATCCGCCGACATGTGCCCAAAAGGCCACGCCACCGCTGCTGGGACTCGAGTACGCAATTGAGGTCGTCCCGCTGAAAAACTGCAGTAGGAACCAGTATCCAAGCACAATCCACGCCGGCAGCCACCAAAACGTAAAGAATACGATCAACGGGACCAGCGTCAGTACGCGCGATTTGGGATACAAAAGAAAATATCCGCCCATCACTCCGGCGATTGCGCCACTGGCGCCGACCGTTGGAACATCGGAACCGGCGTTCAATAAAATATGCGTGATCGCCGCGGCGAAGCCGCATACCAGATAAAAAATCAGGTAAGGGAAGTGCCCGAGATAATCTTCGATGTTATCGCCGAATATCCACAGCACCCACATGTTGCCGATGATGTGAAGCCATGATGCGTGCAGGAACATCGACGTTAGAATTGGAAGAAATGCCGCGGCGAAACTAAAGTGAGCCTCGCCGGTGAGCGCTGCCCCAATATGGTCGGGCACAATGCCAAATTCATAAATCATCGCGTTCAGCGCCTCGTGGCTCTGAGCACCTACTGCCAATTCGTATAGGAACACGACCGTATTCAAAGCAACCAGAAAATAGGTGATATAAGGAGTGCTGAATCGAGGCTGGTCATCGCGAAGAGGAATCATGAGGGATTGAGTAGTTTAGCAATTGCGAAATTGAGTAATTGAAATCCCAACTCTATACGATTATTTGGCCAAAATTTGCGTCGCTCTTAAATTACTAAATTCCCCAATTCTCAAATTACTCAATTCCATGAATGGCGTTCTCATCATCAACAAGCCCGCTCGATTTACTTCCCACGACGTTGTCAATCGTGTGCGCCGGATTCTGCAGCAACGAACGGTCGGCCATTTGGGGACCCTCGACCCCCTGGCAACGGGAGTGTTGCCTCTAGTGATGGGGAATCTGACGCGTCTCGCCAAGTTCTATGCTGCCTCGGAAAAGACTTACGAAGGCACGATTCGGTTCGGGTTCGCCACCGATACTTACGATAGCGACGGTGAGGCGACGGGACAAGCCCATCCCGTAATCTTATCGCTAACAGATTTGCGTGAACTTGCCCATAGTTTTCGAGGCGTGATTGAGCAGACGCCGCCTCCATTTTCCGCAAAGAAAATTAACGGTGTCCCCGCATACAAACTCGCGCGAAAGAAAAAAGATGTAGCACTCAAACCAGTTCAGGTCGAAATCAAGCAGCTTGAAATACTGACGGCAGACGGGGACCGCGCAACCTTTCGAGCCCAAGTCTCGTCGGGGACGTATATCCGTTCCATCGCTCACGATATGGGCCAGCAAATGGGATGCGGCGCCCACTTGGAGAAATTGTGCCGCACCTCGGTCGCCGAGTTTCAATTGGCCGAGGCACATACCATCGAAGAACTACAGTCCGCGGCCGCTCACAATCAACTTGAAGAAATGTTCGTTCACCCCAGAAAACTCCTGCCGGATATTCCCGCCGTAACCGCAAACGAAGAAATGGCGGCAAGGATTCGCAGCGGACAATCGGTGAATCTGCCAGAATTCTCCCAAGCGCGGTTAGTCAAGGTGTTTTACGGCCAAAGGGAACTGATCGCCGTAGCAACTCGGATAGCAGGGACGTTATTCCACGCAAAGATCGTTCTGTCCGGAGGCGAAGTGTTGCAAGCTTCCAAAGGATAGTCCCAGGCAGTTGGGCGTTAAATTACTAAAATTACCCCAATTACAAAATTACTCAATTTTTGTTAATCGGCGAACAGCATGGCTTCTGCACTGGCGCAGGTTCCATCATTTCCACCCGGGTAAGATTCGGATCGTAAAGGTTGAGCTGCCATTTGCCATCGCGACCGATCTTCGGCGCTTCGGTCGTCTTCAACCCTCGCTTGAGCAATATCTTGTAGCTGGCATCGACGCTGGGAGTTCCCAAAGCAAAATGGTGCATGATGCCGAGCACCCGCGGATCCGGGTCGTGCACATTCAGCATGTATTCCAGCCAATCCGTGCCTTCGGGCACCCGCATATCCACCCAGTCAGTTCTGGTGTCTGTCATTCCGCCGTACCATGTCTGTTTGAAGCCCAGGATGTCACGGTAAAAATGGTCTGCCGCATCCCGGTCCTTCACGGTTATGCCAACGTGGATCATGTGCTGCGAAATCCGGCTCTCCGGAAGATATTTGCCAAACTGCTTCTCGTGCAGCGAACCGGGAACGTACTGCATGAACTCCACATCGTGGCCGTCCGGATCAATGACGTCAAAGCCAAGGTCGCCATCCAGCCCGGGACCGAGCCGGTCCGGCACTTTTACGCCTTTGCTCGCCAGATAGGCTCGAAGTTGTTCGGCGTCGGTAGTCTCAAAAGAAATATGCGAAAGCCGATCTTCCTTCGGATCCTTTAGTTCAGGAAACAGCTCTATATATTGGTGGTCATTGATCTTGAAGTAGGTAAGCACCAGGCTGCCATCGGGCTTATTCAAGCTGAACGGCTCCTGAAACCCGAGCAATCCTGTGTAGAACTGGCGCGCAGCCGCTATATCGTCCGTCTTGAGGCCGATGTTCGCAACGCCAACGATCGGAGGACGGGGGATGACGTTCGAAGGAGCGGAGTTCTGCGCCAGAGAAGGCTCTACCACTGCGAATGATGAAAGCAGGAGGATTGCGCCGAAATGTAAACGGTGACTGTATTTCATTGGATCTGTTCCGCGTTTCAAGATGACACAGATTTAAGTTCCGCGTACTGTGCTTCGCTTACCCAGACCACGTTGAAGTGTATCTCGCCCTGCTCGGCGATGTCCGCAGGGTTGAAAGACTGGAGGTAGGCGAGAGTTCCCGTCGCTGCGCGGGCTACGAATGAACTCCACAATTCCTCGCTTCTGCGGTTGACTGTATTCCCGTGTACCTCCCGCATTCCGCTTTGCCCAGCCGGGAGGCTTTGTATGGCGCCGCCCTCTAAGACCCACAGTTCGGTTCCAAGTACCGCGTATCCATGCGTACCAAGCCAGCGAACTGCTGCTGCGGCTAGCTTAGGCGGCCATGCCGCCTGGTTGCCGTTCACGAAAGCTAAAGAAGCCAATTCTGCCGGAAAATTGGGAGGGAACAACTCGGGCCTGATCATCTTGTAGCAAATCTAACGCTATTCATGCAATGTCCGATAACAAGTATTATGTAAACTAGGAAAGCTGAAGGCTCCAATCCTACATCTTGTATCGGCCCAGGTCCTCATCATTCAACCCTTCCAGCCATTTGCGCAGTTCTTCGCTGGTCACCCGATCCGAAACGTTAGCCGCCAGTTTCGAGTTCTTCAGAACGTCGTCCTCGACAAATATCGGACAATCGACCCTCAACGCTAACGCCAGGGCGTCCGACGGACGCGAGTCTATGCTGACGATTCGGCCTTCGCGCTCCATCCAAATCACGGCGTAAAAGGTATCCTCGCGAAGCTCCGTCACGACGACTTTGTGGACATTGGTATCCAACCCCACCAGCACGTTCTTTATCAGGTCGTGGGTCATCGGGCGCGGCGTCGCAACCTTCTCAATCTCCAGGGCGATGGCGTTAGCCTCGTAGATACCCACCCAGATTGGCAGCACTGTGTCGCTTCCGGCGTCCTTCAGGATAACAATGGGCATATTGGTGACCGGATCCATCATCAGCCCGCGAATTTTCATTTCAACTTCCATCCCGACCCCCAACCAAAAACAACTCTTCTCGCTTTATACCACCATTTCTCCCAGCAAACTGTTGGGGAAAGTCACCGTGGTCAGCACAGGAACATAACTGCCCAAAGACGGGACCACGCCATCAGGGACACTAAAATTCAGAGTCTTGTTCTGGGAAGTCCGCCCCACCCATTGTTTTCGGGCTTCGTTCTTCCCTTCAACCAACACTTCAATAGTCTGCCCCATATGTTTCTTGTAAGTCACCCTTTGGATCTCCCGCTGGGTGTCCTGCAATATCGTCAGCCGCCGGACTTTCTCTTCATCTGGAATCACATCGCCGAGTTTCAATGACGGCGTGTTTGGCCGGGGCGAATACTTAAAGCTAAAGATGGCGTCGTATTCTACTTCTCGGAGCAAAGACAAGGTTCGCTCGAAGTCGGCCTCCGTCTCACCTGGAAACCCAACAATAATGTCGCTGGTAATGCTGATATCCCGTCGCGCCGCTCTCATCCAGGCGACACGCTCCATATATTGATCACGAGTGTAAAGACGTTGCATGGCGTCCAAGATATGGTCCGATCCGCTTTGAATCGGCAAATGAACGTGATCGCACAAAGTGGAAACCGAATCGATCGCCTCGACAATATCCCGTCCAAAATCTCGCGGATGAGACGTGGTGAATCGCACCCTTCTGATCCCAGATATCTGCCCGATAGCAGCGAGCATCTCCGCGAAGGTTTTTTTCGCTGACGGATCTTTATACGAATTGACGTTTTGACCGAGCAACTGAATTTCCGTATATCCCAAGTCCGCCATCTGACGCGCTTCCGCGAGCACCGAATCAGAAGCTCGGCTGCGCTCTTTACCCCGAGTAAAAGGAACAACGCAGTAGGCGCAAAACTTATCGCAGCCCTCAATAATTGTGATGTAGCCCCGGTAAGGATTCGTACGCGCGGTGAATTCGGTTTCGAAACATTCGTCCGTTTCGCGATCGTCCAGTCCGGTTACGCGCTGCTTCCCTGCCTCAAGCTGCACCAGTATTTGCGGAAGATTTCGGTAAGACGCCGACCCGCACACTAAAGAAACATAAGGCGCGCGCTCGAAAATCTTTTCGCCCTCCTGCTGGGCCACGCAGCCGAGCACGCCAAACTTTTTGCCCTGTTTTTGAAATTTCTTGTAGTCGTTCAGGCGGTTAAACACCTTTTGCTCCGCCTTATCCCGGATCGAGCAGGTGTTGTAAAGAACCAGCCCAGCTTCCTCAACGGTCGGAACCTGCGAATATCCCTGCGAAACCAGCGTGCCCACGACTTTCTCGGAGTCATGCGCATTCATCTGGCAGCCGAAAGTTTCCAGGTAAAACGTTTTTTGCGGATTCGCGGCCATCAAGATTTCAGTATAACTCGTGAGGCGAAATGACAGCGATGCCACCACCCATGTAGGGACGGCCGCCCTCGGCCATCCCCCATTTACAATGCCTCGTGCGGATTCTGATCTCGGCCGGCGAGGCCTCGGGAGAAATGTATGGCGCTCAGCTCATCGAGGCCATCCGCCGCCGCGACCCTTCATCCGAGTTTTTCGGAGCTGGAGGCCCCGCGATGCGCGCCGCGGGCTGCGAGACAATCGTCGATGCCAAGGATCTTTCAGTGGTAGGCATCTCCGAAATCCTCAGCCATCTGCCGAAGATTTACAGCCTGTTCCACAAACTAGTTCGTGAAGCGGACCACCGTCGTCCCGATTTCGCAATCGTCATCGATTCCCCGGCCTTCAATTGGCGCGTGGCTCGCCAGATGCACAAGCGAGTCATACCTGTCATTTATTACGTCTGCCCGCAATTCTGGGCCTGGCGTCAGGGACGGGTCCGCCTTCTCCGAAAATATGTCGACAAAGCGTTAGTGATTTTTCCATTCGAAGAAAAGTTCTATCGTGACCGCGGGGTGGATGCGACCTTCGTAGGTCATCCGTTAGCCGAAGTTTCGCGGCCTCAAATTGAACGACCTGAGTATGCCGCAAAGTACAAATTAGAGGCCGCCAAGCTCTGGATCACGCTTATGCCCGGCAGTCGAGTCAAAGAAGTGCGAATGAATCTGCCGACCATTCTCGACTCAGCAGCGAAACTTGGCTCCGGCTACGAATTTCTGTTGCCCATCGCTCCAACTCTAGAACGCGCTTCCCTTCAAACCCTAATCGGATCGCAACCCGTCCACATCGTTGATGACGCGCTTCCGGCTCTTTCGCACTCCCGCGCAGGAATCATCGCCAGCGGCACCGCCACCGTTGAGGCCGCAATGATGGGAACGCCATTCGTCATGGTCTATCGTGTTACGCCGCTAACCTATCTTCTAGGACGTTCCATGGTAAAGGTTCCCCAGTTTGCGATGGTGAACCTGATCGCCGGAAAGCAGATCGTTCCCGAGTTGATTCAGCACGATTTCACAGCGGACAATGTCGTCAGGCAACTAAACCAAATCATTCCGGATGGCCCGCCGCGCGATCAAATGATTGCAGGATTAGCCGGCGTCAGAGCCCGTCTCCGGGGTCTTTTTAACGATCAAGGTCCGCAAACGATGCCCGCCCCCGATCGCGCCGCCGACGCGATAATTAATTTCGTTGAATATCGGCGCACTATCAAGTCTGCGTAGGGACCGCCGCGAAACGGATTTGAGTTAACATACGCAACTGCTCAATCCGGCCGATGGGGTCGTAACGTCAGCAGATTAGCCAGCCCGCCTTTCGAACTCAACACAGCCTCCGGTACGCATCTCCTCTTCGCTGCTACCATGGCCGCATGTTCAATTTTGGAAAACCGAAAACAGCTGGCGACTGGATAGTTCACATCGCGGGGGCGATCATCGCGATATTCCTTGTCTGGTGGATGCTTCGGGTCTACGTACTGTGATGCCCCTGTTCACCGCCGAACTTTTGCAGGCTGGTGGAGGACGGTGTTTCCATATTCCTTCACGGAGTCGCTTACCACTTGGGCAGTTCCCAGTTCGTCAGAATTGGTCGCGCTTTTCCAGGGCACCCCGGCGGCCGAGTTGTACTGATCGAATCGACAAAGAAAGCGTTGTGGCTTTCACTCACGACAATGTAGAGTCTCTCGTTCTCACTGTTTGGATTCAATTCTTGATCGATCCACAGTCCGGCGAGCCATACCTTGTCAGCCTTTCCTTGTTCGCGGCATGGCTGAACAAACTCGATCTCCGTCGAATCGTATGCGAGTGCGTTGAGTATCGAATGCCACTTTGGAAGATCCGAAGATTGGCTGCTCGAATGTACTGCTTCGCTCCAGTCTAATTGCACCCATTCATCAAGAAAATCCTCCGGCGTCAGCGCCAGAGGCTGCATACGCGCAATTTCGTCTCCGCTCACCTGATAACGAGCGATAGAAACACCTGGCTCTCCATCGAGTTTTCGCTCCTTTCCTTTGGTCACCGCAAACCAGCCATCCTCCACTTCCAGACGGAAAGGAGGCTGGAACTTTTCATTCAGCGGTTCACGACGATCGAGAAGAATGCGCGGCTCATCGGGGGATCGACTTCGCCGCAAAATCTTATATTGCAGGCTGGCTGGCTCAGGAGTCGGCCCGCACGCAGGCGGTGCCTCCGCAATGGCGAGGTACCAACTCCCATTGGCATCAGGAGGAGACAGTTGGTACTGCATGCCGTTTTCCTCGCCCTTGCCAGTAGTGTCGAAGTCCGCATCAGTTGCCAGGACCAGTTTCCACTCTCTCGCACGTCCTTCGAAAACATAAATCGCGGTATCGGGATCAGTGCTGCCACAGGGAACCCAAAGCTGGGTGGAGACCACGAGAATTCCAGGATCGTATCCAGTTCTGATGTCAAATCGGATCTGACTGATCTCCCCGTAAGCATTCCATTTGTAACTCGGAATCTCCTTCCATCCGGCTGCTTGAAGCTCTGCTATGATCTCTCGCTCACTCGCGACGCCAGAATGGCTTCGATCGTTCAGAGTGTCCGTGATTAGCGTTCTTAGCTGCCCATTCAGTTCCCTCAGCAACGCCGGAACCCGTGCCGGTGGTCCATTCTGGGCAGCTTCAAAATTCGGAAGACCGATGGCTCGAAGCTCACGGATGGTGTGTACTGCCTCCTGTGCTCGCGGCGAGACAGTGTTTGCTTCGACTTGAATGCAAGCCAATGCTATCGTCGCCAGGCTCAGAAAACGTGTCGTAGGTCACTCCACTTCGCCGAGCGAAATATTATCCGGAAGCAATTGTCGCTGGTTCACGCTAACGGGGCAATATCCTTCGCAACCGGGACTGCGGCCTGCCCCTAATCCGGCTTCGCTGCGAAGATCAGGAAATAATCCATCCCATCGGCTTTCACGAAATCCTCCGAGTCGCGCAGGTTATATCCGGCCTGGGTAGCTTCCCGAACGACTGTGTCTTTGCTTACACCGTGATTTTTTCCGTTGCCGTTGCGGTCAATGACGCCAATCTTGGCTCCCGGTTTGAGCGATGAGCGAAGGTTCCTGAGCAGCACAACCGGATGGGCCACCTCGTGGTAGGTCTTGAGCAACAGCACGGCATCGATGCTGTCGGGTGGGAGCTGTGGATCGTCGGGTTTGCTGAGGATCGTCTTTATGTTCAGGAGTTGCTCTTTTTTCGTGCGCTGCTCAATGTAACGAATTGCCCCCGGGTTGATGTCCACGGCATAAACCGTCCCTGATCCCGTGACCCTGCGAGCGGCGCGCACCGTGAACCATCCTGATCCAGCACCGATGTCGGCAACGTTTTTCCCGGGCTCAATGCCAAGCATATCCATGACGCGGTTGATCTGCAGGCGCTCATCGCGCCCCGGGGCATCGAAAACGGAGAGATCGCCAGTGTAAGGGCTGCTAGTCTCGCGTTGTGTCGACGGAGCTACGGAACCGGCCTGGGCACGGACCGTCCCGCACAGACCAGCGGACAACACCGAGATCAGCCCGATCGATCTGCCAAAAGATTTCCAGTTCATCGGGTCCCCAAGTGTATGCGCCGAACCATGATTTTGTGACCGTGCCCACTCCAACGCAATTTCTTCAGTTGCCTTGGTCCGGGTCAATGAAGTGTAACTGCGATTTTTGCGGCAACTACCGCTGCTTCTCCGCCGTGTAAGTCATCGTCTGCCCGCGTGCTGTAGTTGAAACTTCGACCCTCATAGACTTTCCATCCTTGGAAATTGCCCAGCGCGTCTCGCTGGAGACTTTCCCGTCGGTCTTATCGGTTTCCTCAAGTGTGTACTCATCGATCAGTTTCATTGAGCGAGTTGAATGGACATCTCCAGATTGGGGATAGTCTGCTCCATTGAGCCTGACTTCGTAGCTCGCACTGCCATCAGAAATCTTCATTACACCGGCGGCGCTCTGGAAAATCTGGAGCGTACCAGCGCGGGTTGCGTTCTTGACCGTGTCCATCCGCCACAGTCCCGAGAGGGCATGCGAGCCAGCAGGGCCGTTGCCAACTCTCGTGAAGCCAGCCTTTCCAGTAACAGTTTCTGCTTCCATCGTGTTTGTGAAGTCTTCAGTCATCTTGTGTCCGTCGGGCGACACCGTCTCGATGCACTCGAAGTAAGGTTTGCCCGCCTTGTTCATCGTGAATTTGATCGCATGCTCATCCAGAATCCGAACTGCAAGGGTCTCGTAGGCGTGCCCTGCAACTTTGTACTCAACGCCATCAGTCTTCACGTCAACTTTCGGGATGCAGCTTTTGCAGTGGTACATGCCATCGGCGATTAGGTAGTCTTCAGGCGGGCTGGTGAACTGTAATGTGTCCATCTTCATTTCCCAGGTTCCGTCGAAGCGGCTCTGTGCAAACATCCATGACTGCATAAAGAACAGGAGTGCAACTAGCTTTCTCATAAGGGGACCTCGGGAAGCCGATGGGGAGAACCAGCGTCGAGATTATAACGGTCCGTCAGTTGTCGTTAACAGGCTTACCTTTGATCCCAAATTCCGCGTGCATACACCCGTACCGCATTGACTCCCCGCACCCCGCCCCATAACATGGAGCGCACACCGGGAGCCCTTTTCCTTGATCGGCGAGACGATTTCCCACTACCGCATCCTCGAGAAACTTGGCGGTGGCGGGATGGGCGTGGTCTACAAAGCTGAAGACCTCAAGCTGGGCCGCTTTGTCGCCCTGAAGTTCCTGCCCGATGACGTCGCCAAAGACCCGCAAACTCTGAACCGTTTCGAACGAGAAGCTAAGGCTGCTTCGGCCCTCAATCATCCCAACATCTGTACCATTTACGAAATTGATGACCAGCACGGCCCGGCCTTTATCGCCATGGAGTTTCTCGAGGGCGTGACGCTGAAGCATCGGATTGCAGGAAAGCCGCCTGAGACGGACGTTCTGCTCGGTATGGCCATCGAGATTGCCGACGCACTCGATGCCGCCCACTCCAAAGGAATTGTCCACCGCGACATCAAGCCGGCGAATATCTTTGTCACCCAGCGCGGTCACGCCAAAATTCTGGACTTCGGGTTGGCAAAAATCGCGCCCGCGGCGAGCTCGTCGAATCAGACGGCAATGGCGAACGCGGCTACGGAAGAAGGGCACTTAACGAGTCCCGGAACTGTTGTGGGAACGGTTTCCTTACATGTCCCCCGAACAGGCCAGCGGGAAGGAGTTGGACGCGCGCAGCGATTTGTTTTCGTTTGGAGCAGTCCTCTATGAAATGTCCACCGGGCAGTTGCCATTCCGTGGCGAGAGTTCCGCGCTTATTTTTAACGCGATTCTCGAACGTGATCCAGTTCCCGCGATCCGCCTGAATCCCGATGTGCCCGCAGAGTTGGAACGGATCATCGACAAAGCTCTAGAGAAAGACCGCGACCTGCGCTATCAAAATGCAGCCGACATGCGAACCGATTTGCAACGGCTGAAGCGGGATTCCGACCCCCGCACATCGCCAGCCGTAGCCGACATTAAAAATCGCGTAGGGACGGCGGCATTCGGCCGTCCAAGCCGAGCGAAGGTCGGCTACATCGCGGCCGCAATCCTGTGCGTCGCCTTACTAGCCGCCGGACTTTATTACCGTTCCCGTCAACCCAAGCTGCTGACCGACAAAGACAGCATCGTCCTCTCCGATTTCGATAACAAGACCACCGACAGCGTATTCGACGACGCCCTCAAGCAAGGCCTCTCGGTGCAGCTTGAACAATCCCCATTTCTAGATATTGTTTCAGGAGACAAGATCAATGCCACGCTGCGGTTGATGGGACACCCACCCGGAGAGCGGTTGACGCCGGAGATCACACGCGAAGTATGCCAGCGTACGGGCAGCAGGGCCATGATTGTCGGCTCGATTGCTGCGCTTGGCAGCCAGTATGTGGTCGGCCTGAAGGCATCGGACTGCAACTCTGGAGAGGTCCTGGCGGAAGCGCAAGAGCAGGCCGCAGGCAAGGAACAGGTACTCAAGGCGCTGAACGGTGCGGCAGTAAGCTTGCGCGGGAAACTGGGCGAATCGCTGAGTTCGGTGCAGAAATATGCCACGCCATTGGACGAAGCGACCACGCCTTCGCTAGAAGCGCTGCAAGCTTACACGCTTGCACTAAAGGCTATCGAGGAAAGAGACGACAACCCGGCAGTAGTGGCCTTCACGCAGCGGGCTATCCGCCTCGACCCAAATTTCGCCGCCGCCTATAGCCTGCTCGGAGTGGGCTATCACAATCTCGGCCAATTGAACCTGGGAGCGGAGAGCACGCGCAAGGCGTACGAACTGCGGCAGCGGGTAAGCGAGCGGGAACGGTTCGGTATTGAGACTTCCTACTACAATTTTGTTATTGGCGACCTGGCAAAAGCCCGCGAATCCTGTGAACTCTGGGCGCAGGCCTATCCGAGAGATGACATCCCCCACACCATACTAAACGGCCTCTACTTTTCGCTTGGGCAGTATGACAAAGCCCTCGCAGAAGCCCTCGAGGCCCTCCGTCTCAACCCGGCCAGCGGTAACAATTATGAAAACCTCGCCGGGTCCTATATGTATTTGAATCGTCTTCAGGAGGCCCGAGCCACGATCGAAGAGGGTTGGGCGAAAAAGCTCGATACTCCTTACATGCACATCTTTGCGTACGTGCTTGCGCTCTTCAGGAACGACGGCGCAACCATGGAGCAACAGGCTGCCTGGGTTATGGGTAAGCCGGGAATAGAGGACACGCTGATAGCGTGGCAGGCTGACATAGCCGCTTTTTCTGGACTGCAAGAGAAGTCGAGGGAACTTTCCCGCCGTGCTATGGCGTCGGCCCAAAATGCGGGGGAGAAAGAAACAGCAGCGGCTTACCAAGCCAAGTCAGCGTTGCGGGAGGCCCTCTTCGGCAATCCTGCGCTGGCTCGCCAGGAGGCTACCGCCGCTCTCGATATTTCCACGGGCCGGGATGTGCAATTCGAAGCCGCTTTAGTGCTGGCGTTGGTAGGAGACCAAGGACGGGCGCAGGCCTTGGCGAATGATCTGGGCAAGCGCTACCCGGAAGACACTTTAGTTCAGTTCAAAGAGGTACCAACTCTGCGCGCGCAGCTTGCTGTGAACCGGAACCAGCCATCAAAAGCAATCGAAGAGCTGCAGGCCGCCCTTCCCTACGAATTGGGAACACTGGCAACCGGCGCCGTGTCGCATCCCGCTTATGTGCGCGGCGAAGCCTATCTAGCGGCGCATGATGGTGGCCATGCCGCAGCCGAGTTCCAGAAAATCCTTGACCACATTTGGATGGACCCCATCGGCGCGCGTGCACGCCTCGGCATCGCTCGCGCATATGTCTTGCAGGGTGACTCAGCCAAAGCCAAAGCCGCATACCAGGATTTCCTAACACACTGGAAAGACGCTGACCCCGACATCCCCGTCCTGAAACAAGCCAAGGCGGAGTACGCGAAGCTGAAGTGACGAAGAGTTTTTGAGTTTCCCCCTAAGCCCTTTGCTGACAGCATCTTTTAAGCGACAATCTACATCCAAGTACAAAGCGTACGTTTCCGGGGGACAATTCTAGAGATGCTCCTTCATTCTTGGCGTCGGGTCGCGATTGCCGTAGTTCTATTGTTCACCGCTCTTCCCGGCTGGGCGGCCGACAAAATGCGCCTCCGGGTCGATGACTATCAAATCGACGCCGACATTACTCCTCATGCCCACAAGCTTTCGGCGCGCGCCAAAGTAAAGTTCACCGCTCTCGAGGACCTCACCGTCGCCACCTTCGAACTTCACAATGATCTCCGCGTCACGAAGGTGACCGACGAAACCGGCAAGCTGCTGTCCGCCGAGCGCGTTACGCAGGATTCCACCGTCCGCGTTCAGTTGGCCAAAGATTTGCCTAAGAATGCGTCGTCGACCCTGACCTTCGAATACGAAGGCGTGCTGGACTCCGCCAACGACAGCCCGGTTGAAGGCCTCAAGCTGGCTTACATTAACGATGACACCAGTTACCTGCTCTATGCCGGACGCTGGTTTCCGGTGAACGCCTATGGCGTCAACCGTTTCACCGCGACCATTAACGTCACCGTGCCCGTGCAAATGGTGGTAATCGGCAGCGGCAAGCAGAGCAACCCAAGCAGCTCTTCCCTGCCCAAAAAAGGCGGCGACGCCGCCGGACCAACCAAGACCTACAGCTTCGTCTGGAACAAGCCAAGTTTCCCCGGCACAATCATCGCCGGCACGTTCCAGGAATTCAAAAGCGACGAAGCCGGAATAGACCTCCACGTCTTCTTCAAGCCCATGCACCAGAATCTGGGCACCTTGTATACGGAGACCGCGCTCAAGGAATTCACTTACTACGAAACCCTCTATGGACCAGCCCCATCCACAACCCTGAAAGTCGTCGAGCTCCCGGACGACACCGTGCCGTCCTCATGGGCCCCCGAGATCGCCGCCGTCGCCAGCCGCGCCATCACCGAAAAGGTGAACTACCGGCTACTAGCAAACACCATCGCCCATCAATGGTGGGGTGGGTCGGTTAGTCCCGCGTCGCGCGATGATTGGACGATCAGTGACGGTTTCGCTCGCTATTCCGAGGCGCGCTACGTGGAACAGGCCGCGGGACAGGCCGGACTCGAAGAGGTCGTGAAAGACATGTCGGTCGGAGCGCTGGCTTACGACACCGTTCCGCTTTCTAGCGCCAGCAAGCTCGACATTTTTTCTCCGGAGTTTGAGTCGCTGGTCACCGACAAAGGCGCAATGATTCTCCACATGCTGCGCTGGGTCGAAGGCGACCAGAAATATGACAAGACCATGCGAACCTTCGCCGCGAAATATGCCGGCAAGTCCGCCTCCATGGACGATTTTCGCGCCATCGCCGAACAGGACTACGGCGACAACCTCGCCTGGTTTTTCTCCCAGTGGTTTGATTCAACCGGCGCTCCCGAATTCAAGACCAAGTACACCGTCTATCGCCTGGGAAATAAGTGCGCTCCCGCCGATCATTGTCCCGGATTCCGTGTCGTAGGGCAGGTTGCGCAGGATCTCGATCTGTTCCGCATGCCGGTGGATTTGAAAATCGATACCGACGGCAAGACCGAAAATAAACGCATTGAGGTAGTAGGAACCGACTCGCCATTTTCGGTTGAGACTTTCGGCAAGCCGCGGCACATCGCCATCGATCCCGAGAATCGTGTTCTGAAGAACTCCACCGACGTAAAGTTGCGCGCAACCATCCAGCGTGGACAAGCCATGGTGCAGCAGGGAGACTTCGCCGGCGCCCTGAGCGAATACAACAAGGCGCTCGCCGTGAATAAGAATAGTTCGCTCGCCCACTACCGCATCGCCGAAGTTTTCTTTCAGCAGCACAACTATCAGGCCTCAGCCAACGCGTATCGCGAGGCCTTGAATGGAGACGGCGAGCCGCGCTGGACCGAAGTCTGGAGCCACATCTCATTGGGAAAAATCTTCGACGTCACCGGACAGCGCGAGCGAGCGGTAGGCGAATACCGGCAGGCCGTCCAAACCAACGACAACACCCAAGGCGCCTTGGACGAAGCGCGCAGATACTTGTCCAAGCCCTACGAGAAGCCAAAGAAAACGGAACAAGCCGGCGAGTAGGAACCCACCCTGCCCTTTGTCATTCCGAACGGGCACCTAGCCCGGAGGAATCTGCTTTTCCCCCATTGAAGAAACCAAAAAGATCCGCAATCACTTTCTTTGCTGCCGCCGCCCCGGTCACTTCTAGACGGATCGGCAAATCACCGGCCTCGACGACAATCCTGAATGTCAGAAACGGACAACACTTCCTCTCTCCAAATCGACGAGCTCCGCGAGCCGAATCAGCATTTCTGAGGAAGGCTGAAAACTAAAAGCGAAGCCCAGCGGCAGAGGCCGTACTTTGAGAAGCGACTGGCGAAAGAAATTCAGGATGGTTTGGCGGCGCTCTCGAAGTTCGCTGTCAGACAGATTGCAGGCTATTGGTATTTCCATGTTCCGATGTCTGAGGAAGAGCGTAGCGCAGCGGAAGGTTTCTTTCCACCGTGACCCAATCCCAGCTCAGGTCGAATCGCATCTCCTAACATTGTCGTCCTGAGGAAGCGCAATCGTTCGCTCGCGAACGATTCCCGACGAAGGATCCCTGTACTACTGGGTTCCACATCATTCTACCCAGATTTTGTCATTCGAATGAGCGACGTTTGGACTTTACAGCACGGGATAAAGCGAGGAGTCCGGTGCCCAACAATAACAAAGTGGGAGGCTCGGGGGTAGTTGCCGCTCTCGGGATGACATTGGCCGTAAGACCGGTCAAATCGCCAATGAAGCTTGCATTAGCTCCCACCTCGAAGTCGAGCGTTTGTCCAGCAAGCAGGTGGACTGTGGCGGAGAACGGTACATTTTGTCCGTACGCCGTAATGCTCGATGAAAAAATCACTCCACCATTGGAAAGAATATGGACGTTTGTGTTTGCTGGGAATTGCTCTATCCCAGACCATGCTCCGCTAACGACGTAACGTCCCGAGGACGGAGCAGTCCATTGCAAAACGCTGTATTGACCAGATGGTCCGGGATGAAGTCCAAGCACATTCGGCGGTTGCAGAACTGTTCCATAGGAGATGGTGCTGCTCGTCGTGTTTACGTTGACGAGTGGGAACGAAGCGCTACCGAAAGGGAGGGGGCCCTCCCATCCCGATACCCCGGGCGTAGCGAAGACAGAAGTTGATGAAATCGTATCGAGAACGACGGCCCCACCTAAAGTAGTTGAGTATCCGTACGACCAGTTTCCATTGGGATTGCTGGCAACGGAAAACTGTGGTCCCGCGCTATCGGCCCTTGAAGACTGCGACGTCAGAAGAACGGCCAGAAAGACGAACACGGATAGGGATTCCAGGATGTGATTCTTTGGAAGTCTCATGGCGAACTCCTACTGGGGGGCGTCTGTGACCTATATCTTCTGCATCTGGGTGGCGTCAAGTTAATTTATGGGTTAGTCCCCTCTGCACTGTTTCCGCGACATTCTTAACAAGGTTCAGTTCCGTTTGGGACAAAATTGCCAAATTCTTGTCAAGGGGTCATACATGAGCATTTTCACGTAACTCTATGATATAAAGCGAGAAATAAACCGTCCGGACATGGCATGATTACCCTATTCAAACTGCTATCATTTAAGTAGTAGGTAAAAAACAAGGCGCAGGCTCCGTTTTCTACAAAACGGCGTCGCGCCTTTTTTTGCGCCCAAAATCACAAATCAGATCGAAGTAATGAGATCGGAAACCATGCAAAAGACTAATGAAAAGAGAACCGAGGTAGCCAAAAGCTGCTCGCAGCCGCCACCGCGGAAAGCCTCCGAGAAGAACACCGCCGAGCAGATTCGACGTGAGGTAAAGCGTCGCGGAGAGATTGGCGAAGCGGCATTTCTGAGCAAGGCCGCGTCCATGGGCTTCGGGGTCTCCAAGCCCTGGGGCGATAGCGACCGTTACGACCTCGTCGTCGATGTCGGCGGACGCATGTTGCGGGTGCAGGTCAAGTCTGCACACTGCGTCTCCGCCAGTCCCGGCGGCGGATATCACTTTCGCGCCTGTCCCCACAAACGCGTGCCTTATCGCGACGACGAGATTGACATCCTTGTCGCCTACATCGTGCCCGAAGACATCTGGTACGTCTTCCCTGCCAGCGCTTTTAACACCATGAAGTCCATGCGCCTGTTCCCCACTCCCGGCAAAAAGACCTCAAAATTCGAACAATACCGCGAAGCCTGGGGAGCGTTCCATGTTTTGAAGTAACGTCTGTCCCACAACAACTCGAGGGTGCCCATCCTTGCGCGGTTTTCGCAATAGCCTGCCCTGAGCGAAGTCGAAGGGGTGGGATTCCACAACCTTACAACGCTTGGGGTTTTCATGGGCCCATTCGAAACGGCCGGAGGCTTCTGATTCGCGACTCACGAACCCGCTGGCAAGGGCTTCCCGATTTCCCAATGGTGTCCGAATGGATCGACGATCCTTCCGAGGCGCCAGCCGTAATCATCGTGGATAGGCGAGATCTCTTTGGCTCCTGCGGCGATTGCTCGGTCGAATGCGGCATTTGGATCCTCCACCGTCATGACCATGCGCACCGTGCCTCCGCCGAGAGACTGAGGACTGAAGTTGAGGTTCTCCGGAGACTCATCAGCAACCCAGAATTGCGCTTCTCCTACCGACAACTTTGCGACCACCGCGCCATCCGGAGCATCGAGGCGGAACAATTCTGCTGCTCCAAAGGCCATCTTGTAGAAGTCAACGGCCTTCGCACCGCCTCGAACCGAGAGCATGGGCGCAATTGTCGTCTGCTGAGCTTTGCTGCCTTCGGACATGGAAATCTCCGAGACCAATTTACACCTTTTGTATCAGGGCACGCCTTCAGGCGTGCCGTTCAGGTGCGAACCGCTTTACGGTATGGCTGAAGTCATACCCTGACACGTTTCCAACGCACCCCAAGACAGAACCACAGAAGCACAGATAGAATCTGCATGCGACAATTCCGCATTGAAGAGGAATACAGGCATGGCAACCACTCCGACCAAGACATCCACCGACATCGATTCGATTCTTCATGAAGATCGCAAGTTCGAATGTCCCGAGGAATTTCGGAAGCAGGCGCACATCAAGAGCCTTGAAGAGTACGAAAGAATCTACCGCGAGTCGGTGACTGATCCAGAGAAATTTTGGGGGAATGTCGCAAACGAACTCCATTGGTTCAAGAAATGGGATCGCGTGCTGGAATGGAATTGTCCGTGGGCAAAATGGTTCGTGGGCGGGCAAATAAATCTTTCCTATAACTGCCTGGATCGCCATGTGCAGACCTGGCGCAAGAATAAGGCGGCGATAGTTTGGGAAAGCGAGCCGGGCGAAGTTCGTACGCTAACTTATCAACAACTGCATCGCGAAGTGCAGAAATTCGCAAACGTTCTAAAGGGGTTGGGAGTACGAAAAAACGACCGCGTTGCCATTTACATGGGAATGACTCCTGAGCTTCCGATCGCGATGCTGGCGTGCGCGCGCATTGGCGCTCCACATACCGTGGTCTTCGGAGGATTTTCGTCGCACGCGCTGGTCGACCGCATCAACGATTCGCAGGCCGTTGCCGTCATCACACAGGACGGTTCGTATCGTCGCGGAACGGAAGTAAAATTGTTTCCCGCGGTGGAAGAGGCGTTGAAGTCGTGCCCGTCGGTAAAAAATGTCGTGGTCTATCAACGCACGGGGACGGCCATCAATATGCATCCCGGCCGGGATAACTGGTGGCACGATTTGATGGCCAAGGTCTCGGACGATTGTCCCGCCGAGCCGCTTGATTCCGAACATCCTCTTTATATCCTTTATACGTCCGGAACAACCGGCAAACCCAAAGGAGTAGTGCATACAACTGGCGGCTATTCGGTTGGGACATACATCACCACGAAATGGATCTTCGACCTAAAAGACCAAGACATGTTCTGGTGTACGGCCGACATTGGATGGGTCACCGGACACAGCTACATTGTCTATGGACCGCTGCAAAACGGCGCGACCACATTGATGTACGAAGGCGCTCCAAACTTTCCCGAGCAGGACCGTTTCTGGAGCATCATCGATCGCCACAAAGTTAGCGTGTTCTATACCGCGCCTACAGCAATTCGCACATTCGTCAAATGGGGAGATGAATGGCCGAAGCGCCACAAACTTGACAGCCTGCGATTGCTCGGCACAGTCGGCGAGCCAATTAATCCCGAAGCCTGGATGTGGTACCGCGAAGTAATCGGCCACAACCGCTGCCCCATCACTGACACTTGGTGGCAGACGGAGACGGGGCACATTATGATTGCGCCGATTCCGGGAGCGATTGCTACGAAGCCTGGGTCGGCTACGCGGCCGTTTCCGGGGGTGGTGGCGGAGATTGTGAATATGCAAGGGCAGCCGGTTCCGGATGGATCGGGGGGATTCTTGGTGATCAAGCAGCCTTGGCCGGGGATGCTGCGAACGATTTATGGGGATCCGGATCGCTATGCGCAGCAGTATTGGTCGCAGATTCCAGGGATGTATTTCACTGGGGACGGTGCCCGCAAAGATAAAGACGGCTATTTTTGGATCATGGGGCGGGTGGATGATGTGATCAATGTTTCCGGGCACCGGCTGAGCACGATGGAAGTGGAGTCGGCGCTAGTCGCGCATGAAGATGTGGCGGAAGCCGCGGTGGTTGGGCGTCCCGATGAATTGAAGGGGCAGGCGATTTCGGCGTTCGTTTCACTGGAACATGGGAAGAAGCCGACGCCGGAACTGAAAGAAGAATTGCGACGTTGGGTGACGAAAGAGATCGGGGCGTTGGCACGTCCTGATGACATTCGGTTCACGGATTCGTTACCGAAGACTCGCAGCGGGAAAATTATGCGACGGTTGTTAAGGGAGTTAGCTACGAATGGAGAGGTCAAGGGTGATGTGACTACGCTTGAAGATTTGAGTGTGATTGCGCGATTGAAGGAGAGCGAGGAGAGTTAGGGGTTGACTACGTCAAACGCCACCGGTCCCTGACTATTTGCTTCCCATCCTTTCGCAAAGTGCGCGAAAGAATGGGGCACCCCGGCATGGATGGTGTCTACAAAAAACTCAAAGCAAAGCTAATACGCCCATCTTAATAACGTCGCTCCTACTGTGAAGCCTGCGCCTACCGAGGCCAGCAATACCAAGTCACCTTTTTTTAGGCGGCCTTCTTGACGGGCTGTGTCCATTGCCAGGGGAATTGTGCCGGCGGTGGTGTTGCCGTAGCGATCGATATTGATGACAATTTGTTCATCTTTCAAGCCAAGGCGCTCGGCCGTGGCGCTGATGATTCTCTTGTTGGCCTGGTGGGGAATAAACAGATTGAGATCGGCGACGGTAAAGCCATTGCGTTGCAGAATCTTTTCGCAGACTTCGTTCATTTTGCGGATGGCGAATTTGAAGACTGCGCCGCCGTCCTGATGAACGAAGTGCATTTTCTTATCGACAGTTTCGTGAGTAGAGGGATGCAGGCTTCCGCCGCCGGGCATGTATAGCGAACATCCTCCCGAGCCATCGATTTCATGGATGAAGTCGATGAGTCCTAAATCTTCGTCGGCTGGTTCGAGGATCACGGCGCCTGCTCCATCCCCAAAAATTACGCAGGTGGAGCGGTCGGTATAGTCGATGATTGAAGACATTACATCGGCTCCAATCACCATTACCTTCTTGTGAGCACCGGTGGAGATGAATTGCGCCCCAGTTTGCAACGCATATACGAACGCTGAGCACGCGGCTGAGAGATCGAATCCCCAGACTTTGGACGCACCCAATTTGTTTTGGACCAGGCACGCAGTAGATGGGAACAACATATCCGGAGTGACAGTTCCAACGATGAATGCATCTATCTCGGAGGCTGTCAGTCCGCGCTCAGTTAGCGCTTTTTTTGCGGCCTCGACGGCGAGATCGCTGGTGGCGACTCCTTTATCGACGATATGGCGCTCACGAATTCCGATGCGCTGCATGATCCATTCGTCGGAAGTGTCGACCATCGTCGCGAGATCGGCATTGGTTAATAGACGAGGCGGAACGTAGGTACCAAGAGCGCTGATCTTAACTTTTGGTCTTTCCGGGGCTCTTCCGGGCACGGGCTGAGTCACTCGATAACGTCTCCGTTGAAATTTGCAGGTTGCTTATTGTGCCGCACACGGGAGGTAATGTCCAACGTTCGCCAAAAGTTACAGAAGTTCTGAGTCGAAGTTCTTGAAAAGAGTCTGAAGAGCAGCAGGAGTGCGTTCTTTCAGGGCATGAATTCGTTGAATCAAACGATAGATATTCGAGGTCATTACGAGCAAGTATCGGGCGGCGTCTGGCCCCGGATTCCAATAGGTATGGGGCGTACCTCTAGGGACAAACACTCCGCAACCGGTGCGAGCCTCGACATCATCATCACCGACTTGGACGCACAATGTACCTTCGACAACGTACCAGGCCTCATCATCTTTATGATGAAGGTGCAAGGGAGCGATCAGGCGACGTGACCCCGTGGGACCGCCCGCGTCCCGCCATTCGACAATGACAAAGTCGTCACCAACTGAACCCATGATGTTTCCAGAAAGTAGCGGAGCGGTTATTCGTGATCCCATAAGAACCTCACGGTTAGGACTTTCTAATCTGTCTGAGACAGAGTATCGTGCGCGGGCTTTCGCCGCCACAAACTATAATTTGTGTCGGGAGTTGGCTATGAGGACAACAGTCGAGCTTGATGACGAACTCGTACGCATTGCCCAAGAGTTCACGGGCATCACGGAGAAAACGACGTTAATTCGTCAAGCCCTCAAGGCCCTTATTGAGCGGGAAAGCGCTCGCAGATTGGCGTCGATAGCAGGCACGATGCCCGGTTTGAAGAATATTCCACGCCGCCGTCCGGGCAAAACCGATGTGCCGACGAATTGACAGGGCTGGGCCAACTCGTCAGCGGAGAAAAGAGTGGGTAATTAAGCGGCAAGTTACAACGTTTATTTCCTAGATGGGGCTCAACGAGGGGTTTCTGCGCGGGCGACCTGCTCGAACGACGTGGTCTTACGCCCCCGCTGAGAAACAATTTGCGGGGTTGGGACGGGTCCCACGTTTGCAAGACCGGGGCGAACATCGGGCTCTCTCGGGCGTTGTGATTCCCACGAAATCAAACTCTTATGCTGGGAGGGGTGATTAAGCCAGACACCGGCTGCCCACTGCACACGCAAGAGCCCGTTACCGTTGCTTCCTTCCGGACCTGGCGGGATTGGCGGGAATGCGTCGCGCGGGACCGATGTCTGACCGCAGTTATTCTAGCATTCACTTTCGTTCTCCTCCGCGCCATGGCCGTAACTTATTCAGGAGTGGTCTGGACAAGGTGACTTCGGAGCATTACCTCGGCAAGTCGCTCTTCCCTTCCATCGTGCAACGCGAAACAATAGTGGCACTCATGCTTGCGCCCGCGGACAAACGGCCAATATCGTTACCTCGCGCCATTGACCGATACTTTGATGTCGCGCTTTATTTATTGGTCCTGACTGGGGTTGGAACTCTCGCGTCGACCGGCACGTTGGACCTCTCCACCGTGGTATTTGTGTGCTCCGCTCTGGTGTTTCGCGGCTATTTGCTCGCCAAGAAACGCAAGATGGTCATTCCCGAGCGTTGGACCACGGTTTTGACAATCGGGTATGTGATCTTCTATGTGACAGACTATTTCCTGCTTTCAGGGGGATTTCTCGCAGCAACGGTCCACCTTGTACTGTTTGTGATGGTGGTTCGATTGTTCTCGGCGCAGCGCGATCGCGATCACTACTTCTTGTTCGTTCTCTCGTTCTTGATGCTATTAGCCGCGGCGGTTTTGACTGTCGACAGTATTTTCCTGGCATCGTTTGGCGTGTTCATTGGAATGGCAATCGTCACTTGCATTCTCATGGAGATGAAACACGCTGCAGCAAAAGCCGCGTTTCAGTCGGGCAATCTCGGTGGCAGGATGCCTCATCGCCGTATGGCTGTATCGATCGCAAGCGTGGTTCCGGTACTGGTGCTTCTGATTTTTCTGGGAGGCGCTGCGATCTTCTTTCTTCTGCCTCGAGTATCGGTGGGCTACCTCGGAACCTTCGCCGGAGGTAGTGACCTTACGACCGGATTTTCCGATCACGTTGAATTGGGAAGCATAGGGCGCATCCAGCAATCGAGTTCGGTGGTGATGCACATTCGTGTCGATGGGGACAAGAATGGATCCTTCGATCTGAAGTGGCGAGGAATCACTCTCAATTTGTTTGACGGACGAACCTGGTTGGATTCTCACGGAAAGTACGCTGCATTGCGCTTACCCGATGGACGATTTGCTTTGCGTCCGGGTAATGAAAAACTTGGTTTAAACGCAGAGCGATCAATTCACTACCGAATTTTGATGGAGCCGATGGGAAGCAGCGTGTTTTTTCTGGCACCGACGGCAACGACTTTGCAAGGCGAATTTCGAATTGTCGCGCAAGATGATGGTGGGGCAGTGTTCAATGCAGACGCTGAACATGTCATCACTCAATACGACGCCATTTCGATAATCGGGAGCCCAACCGGCACTCAACTTAAGGCAGCTTTGGGAGCGTATCCAGCTGAGACGCTGCTGGACTATATGCAACTGCCGCCTCTGGATCCGCGAATTCCACGCCTGGCGAAGGAAATTACCGCTGGCAAAGACAACAACTATGATCGCGCGGTCGCAATAGAAAGCTATTTGCGTAGTCATTTTGGATACACGCTGCAACTTTCGCGCACTCCACCACGCGATCCACTAGCTGAGTTTCTATTTGTGCGGAAGCAGGGCCACTGTGAGTATTTCGCGTCTTCCATGGCGATAATGTTGCGTACCTTGCGGATTCCATCGCGCGTGGTGAATGGTTTCCGCACCGGCGAATTTAATGATCTGACTTCGCAGTATGTAGTCCGAGAGAGTGACGCGCATTCCTGGGTTGAAGCCTACTTTACTGGCTACGGGTGGGTGAGCTTCGACCCCACTCCGGTGAATGCAGGTTCGCGAATGGGTTGGAGCCGGGCGATGCTTTACATGGATGCGTTGGCATCGTTCTGGCGCGAGTGGGTAATCAGTTATGACTCCACTCATCAGCACAGTCTTGAGACGATGGCGACGAGAGGCGGCCTGCAATGGTTCCAGCAGGTTCGCACTTGGATCCGTCAGGAATACGTGACGCTGATGGTCGCTGCTAGCCACACACAAGGCAGAGCTTCGAAGCGTCCTGTTCGTTGGGTTGTATTGGGTCTTTTCGCAGCGGGAGTGTTAGCGCTCCTAACTGGCGGACGGCGATGCTTGCGGTTCTTCCGGCGGGTGAGATTGTCAGCGCGCCCTTCGAAGTCTCCGCGCGTTGCAGCGACGATCTGGTATGAACGGATGGCTCGCAGAGTCGCCCGGAAGGGCTGGCGGAAAATGCCTGCGCAAACACCTGCGGAGTTCATACGCTGCATCGAGGATCCGATGGTTCGGGAACAAGTCGCGAAATTTACCACTCGTTATGAGAGTGCCCGCTTCGGAGGGTCGGCGGAAGACGCTAAGTCGCTGCCTCAACTCTATGAAGAAGTTTTGAATGCTGGTAGAGAAAAGAAATCAGTGTCCGATGTGCCAGACTATGCCAACGCCGACAAATAGATTGTTCTGGCGACTCTTTCCCGTGTTCACGTTTAGTTGCGGCACGCCGCTGTAAAAATCCCTGACTTCGCCGCGCACACTGAAATGTTCCATGACTCTTATGTCGGCGCCGCCGCCGAATTGCAGCACTCCAGTCGTGTTCCCGGTCTTTCCCGGGTTGGGGCCTCCAAACACCAGCGTGGAGCTCTCGCTAAAATGAGCGAAGCCTCCACCAAAACTAAACCATGGGTTGATCGGGGCGTTCGGGAAGAGCTTGACCCGTGCTGACGGCGTAACAAAATATGCGCGATAGCCCTCGGGAATGACGTTGAGCCCGTAGTTCAAATCCTGATCGACGATGAACATCAAGGGAACTTCAACAAACAGTGACGCGCGGTCGCCGCTTTTCAACAGGCGGGCGTAGTTTCCCTCGAAGGCGATTCCGTCGCCAAATGCGACGGTGTTGCCAACGAAATTGGTTCCTGGCACCGTCTGATGGCTTACGAATGTGCGCCCGAAAACGCCTGCGACTTCGTTTTTTTGCTGGGCTAAGCTGTATTGAGCAAGCAGAATCAGCACCGCGATGAGAGCGATTCCGAGGTGTCGCCGCATCAGCATCCCTCCGAGACCAAGGGGCTAATTCTACTCTGTGCCGGGGCATGTTCGGAAACGACGATTCGTCGGTGGGAGCCGAACCGGTAGGGCACTGCCTTCGGCGGTGCCGAAAGCTGATCCAGACTGCATCGCCGCAAAAGCCGGGGACTTCTTACTGCAATGGTAAAATGTCCAGGAGCATGGCAGATAAATCCTATTCCGCAACAGCCGTGGAAGAACCGGAATTTGCCGACGTGCGTCCTACTAAGGTCGGATTTGTTAGTCTCGGATGCCCCAAGAACCTAGTGGATAGCGAAGTTATGATGGGCATGCTCGCAGGGGCGGGCGCGGAGCTGGTTCCGAAGGCTGAAGACGCAGACGTGATTGTCGTGAATACGTGCTCATTCATCGCCAGCGCCCAACAGGAATCGGTCGACACTATTCTGGAGATGGCCCGCCACAAGATCGACGGAAAGGCTCAGAAGCTGATCGTGGCTGGTTGTCTAGTCGAGCGGTTTCGTGGGGATATTCGCAAAAACATTCATGAAGTGGACGCTGTGGTCGGAACTGGTGAATTGGAAGCGATTCTTTCTGCGGCGGGGCTCTCGACCCCGTTGCGTTCTCCGAGCGCGCTGGTCAACATTTTGCCTTCCCGCTCGGAAGGAGATGCGCGTGCTGCTCAAGGCCGATTCTCTCGCGAGAGTTGGGATGGTGCCATCGCCGACCTTCCGAATTATCTCTATGACGAAGCCACGCCGCGAGTGTTGGCGACTCCGGGTTACACGGCGTATATCAAGATTGCCGAAGGCTGCGATCATCCTTGTAGCTTTTGCATCATTCCACAGCTTCGAGGCAAATTTCGCTCGCGCCGATTTGAGTCTGTGATTGCCGAGGCGCAGCGGCTGGCACTCTCGGGCGTGCGCGAGATTACATTAATTGGGCAGGACACTACGTGCTACGGCGAAGACTTCGGTTTGAAGGATGGCCTCGCACTGTTGCTGGAGAAGTTAGCTGGCATCGACGGCTTGCGCTGGATTCGCTTCCTGTATGCGTATCCAAATAAGATCACCGGGCGGCTGCTCGATACGATCGCGAAGTACGAGAAGATTTGCTCCTACATGGATGTGCCCTTGCAGCACGCGGCGGCCCCGGTTCTCAAGCGAATGAAACGCGGCGGAGGCGCCGACATCTTTCTACGTTCGATAGAAAAGATGCGTCTAACTATTCCGGACGTCACGCTGCGAACATCGTTCATCGTGGGATTTCCGGGGGAGACTGAAAAAGATTTCGAAGACTTATGTGACTTCGTTCGCGACGCTCAGTTTGACTGGATGGGAACTTTTGGATATTCCAACCAGGAAGGTGCCGGTGCCTTTGCGCTTGACAAACAGCTTCCAGATCGCGAAATCGAACGGCGGCGCAAACAGCTCATGCAGCTTCAGCGCGGCATCAGCAAGCGCAAGAAAAAGGCTCTCATTGGCACCGAGGTCGACTTGCTGCTCGAAGGAACATCCGATGAAACTGATCTTCTGCTCGAGGGACGGACCGCTATGCACGCGCCGGAAATTGACGGCAAGGTTTTTGTAAACGAAGTCCCGGAGGGTGTCACGCCGCAGGTGGGCGAGTTTTATCGCGCTCAGATCGTGGAAGCGCATCATTACGATTTGGTCGCGAAGATTCTGTAGCATTCTGTGAAGTTTCATGGCCCCCAAACGTAAACTCAAATTGCATTGCCCTACCTGCAAGACTGTGGTTACCGCGACAGATCCCGAGTTCCCCTTTTGTAGCGAACGCTGCCGGACTATTGATCTGGGAAAATGGGCGAGCGGCGCTTATGTGATCCGCTCCTTGGTTCAGGATACTTCTGACGAACCACGCGACGCTGATTCCAACGAGACCAATGACGAATGAGGCTGGGGTGGGCATTCCAGAGCCTTGTGACTCGCACTCTGCTGCGCCTCGATGGGCGACGGTGGTCGCTACATTCTTCGGCATCGGACGACTCCATCCCGGACCGGGGACATGGGCCTCGGCCGCAACGGTTGTTTTGTGGTGGATTTTGTCCAAGGGCATTCCGGTTGCGTTGCAGCCTTTGACGGTGGCTTTGCTCGCGTTGCTTGCAATTGGCATCGGGGTACCGGCGGCGACTCGAGTGGCACGCGCGTCAGGATCGAAAGATCCGCAGTTTGTTGTGATTGATGAAGTGGCCGGCCAACTTATCGCCTTGATTGCGGCTCCAATCACGTGGAAATGTCTTCTGGCGGGCTTTATACTTTTTCGTGGATTCGATATTGTGAAGCCTCCGCCGGTGCGCAATCTGGAACGGCTGCCGGAAGGCTTCGGAATTGTGCTGGATGATGTGGGCGCGGGACTGTATGCCTTACTTTGCATGCGTGCGCTGTTGCATTTTGGAATATTGCCGCGGTAGGAACTGTTAGTCTGGGAACTCTGAAGTTATGGCAATCTCTGATCGGTTGACGGGAAAGAAAAACACGAACGGGAATCCGCATATTGAGGCGCTGCATCCCGGCGCGGCGCTGCCCGGCGGTGAAGTGCGCATTGTTGGAAGGAGTCTGCGTCCGCAGGAATTTCGCCAGCCACGGGTGAGAATCGGCGAAGTGGATAGTTCGATTGTCATCAGCTCTGACGATTTTGTGGTGGCGCGAGTGCCGCAAGGGGCTTCGTCCGGCCCAGTTATTGTTTCGACCAATGGACATTCCAGCAACCCGCAGCAGCTTAGAGTGGCCGCGCCTATTGCGGAGAATTTGCATCCCGTAACCAGTCCCGCCCTCGACGCAGAAGGCAATATTTATGTGACCTTTTCTGGTTCGCGCGGGCAAAAGGTTCCTGTGGCGATCTACAAAATTGACACTAGCTACAACGTCAAGCCTTTTCTCGCTGAGATGATGAATGCCACTGCTATCGCGTTCGATCGCGGTGGACAAATGTACGTTTCTTCCCGATTTGATGGGACGGTCTACCGGGTCGCTCCGAATGGAACCGTCTCTTCTTATGCTGAGGGGATGGGCGTGGCTACGGGCATCGCTTTCGATCAGAAAGAGAATTTGTACGTTGGCGACCGCAGCGGGACCATTTTTAAAATTGCGAAAGACCGGCAGATATTCGTCTTTGCCACGCTTGAGGCCAGCGTTTCCGCATACCATCTTGCGGTGGGACCGCAGGGCGATCTTTTTGTTACTGGGCCGACGACTTCGAGTTTTGATTCAGTCTATCGCGTCGATCCTCACGGTGCGGTTTCGACCTACTTTCGTGGGCTGGGGCGGCCGCAGGGCCTGGCTTTCGACGCCGATGGAAATCTCTACGTCGCCGCTTCTCTTTCGGGCAAGCGCGGGATCGTCAAAATTACGCCTGACGGAAAAGCCTCGCTCGAAGTAGCGGGTCCGGGCCTGGTGGGATTGGCATTTGCCCCGGGGCGGTCGGCAGTGCTGGCCACGACGAGCGGTGTGCATCATCTTTCCTGGAATATTCGCGGACTGTCGTTGGAACCGAACACATAGGGGCCGACGCCCTCGTCTGCCCAGTTGAGCCGCGGCTCCGCGGCCCTTCCCTTCATCATTTAGACTTCTACTCGTGAATGCCGAGATCATCGCCATTGGCTCGGAGCTATTAACCCCTTTCCGCCAGGATACGAATTCCCTTTACCTCACCGAAAAGCTTAATGAGTTGGGCGTCGACCTAGTCTTTAAAACGATTGTGGGAGACAATCGCGAGCGCTTAACTGAAGCCGCGATGTTGGCTATTTCTCGCGCGGACATTGTAATTTTCAGCGGAGGCCTGGGACCGACAGAAGATGATCTCACGCGCGAGTGCGTGGCTCAGGCCTTGGGCATGGAACTCCGTCGCGATCCTAAGATTGTTTCCGCCCTTGAAGCGCGCTTTGCGGCGCGCGGCTGGAAGATGTCCGCTAACAATGCCAAGCAGGCAGATGTGATTTCCGGGGCGACCATTCTGCCTAACCCAAGCGGAACCGCGCCCGGCCAGTGGATCGCAGGAAAATACGATGGATGCGAAAAGATAATCATCTTATTACCCGGTCCTCCGCATGAAATGAGGGCAGTCTTCGACCCGGATTGCATGGACCGCCTACGCGCCAAGGTTCCGCCGACATTCATAGCGACTCGCGTTTTGAAAATCACTGGCATCGGGGAGTCGCATTGCGATGCGCGCGTCGCTCCTATTTATCAAAAATATCCGGAAGTCCAGACCACGATTCTCGCCGGGGCCGGCGAGATCCAATTGCACTTGAAAACCCAAGCAACAAATCTCGAGGCCGCGCAACAAAAAGCCGATCGACTTGTGGAGCAAATTGAAGCCGAGCTTGGCGACCTGGTTTTTTCCGACAATGGAGATTCACTGGAGCAAATCCTCGGCTATTACCTGCAAATGCGCGGGGCCACGGTCGCGGTCGCCGAATCCTGCACAGGTGGATTGCTTGCGGAGCGCATTACCTCAGTTAGCGGCAGCTCCAGATATTTTCTAGGAGGCGCCGTCGTTTATTCGAATGCGCTAAAGACGGCGTTTGCCGATGTGCCCGCCGCGTTAATCGCTAAGCATGGAGCTGTAAGCGGCGAAGTTGCATGTGCATTAGCCGACGGAATTCGGAAACGCGTCGGCTCCACTTTTGGCATTGGAATAACTGGTGTGGCGGGACCCACGGGCGGCACCGTCGAAAAGCCTGTGGGCTTGGTGTTTCATGCTCTGGCCTCCGGAGACGGGGTCGATGTTGTGGAACGCAATTTTCCCGGCGACCGCAACCGAATTCGCCAGTTCGCATCCCAGCAAGCGCTGGATATGTTGAGGAAGAAGCTGATGTAGATCATTTGTCCCCAATTCAGGAACTAGCCGAGCGTTCGCTTGACTCGCGGTATTTCCGTCCTACAATAACTTGATCCTTATATTTCCTGGCGAGAGCGGAACATGGTGACGTCTTATTCTGTTCGAGCAGTCGAGCATATGTTGACCAGCGAAGATATGCTTCGGCGGGTTATTGACGCCACACCGTCACTGTTGCATAGTGCACGGCCGGACGGTTACCTCGATTTCTTCAATCAACGCTGGCTCGAATTTTTGGGAGTTCCCCTTGAGAACGTGTGCGGGTGGGGTTGGACCTCTTATATTCATCCGGATGATGTCGAAGGGATTGTTTCGTTGTGGCGAGCCTGTCTGGCAAGAGGAGAAGACTTCCAAATGGAAACCCGAGTGCGCAGGGCAGACGGCGAGTATTGCTGGTTCTTGCACCGTAAAGTACCGTTGCGAGACGAGCGTGGAAAGATACTCAAGTGGTACGGTTCGAGTATTGATATTGACGATCGCAAACGGGCGGAAGAGAAGTTACGGCAGAATGAGCAGGAACTACAGCAACTAATTGACGTTATCCCTCAACACATCTTCGTCGCACAACCAGACGGAACTCGTATCTACGTCAATAGAGTCGCACTTGAATATCTCGGCTCAACGTTGGAAGATACACGAGCGGCAGGCTTTGAAAGGCTAGTATGCCATCCCGATGATTTAGACCGGGTCACGAGAGAGCGTCAGCGTGGTCTTGCGAGTGGAACGCCATATGAAACAGAGGCGCGCATACTTGGAAAGGACGGCTGTTATCGCTGGTTTCTGTATCACAGTAGCCCATTGCGGAATGAGCAAGGCCACATCACTCGCTGGTACGCCACCGGAACTGACATCCATGACCGCAAACAGAAAGAAGAGGAAGTTCGACGGCACAATATTGCCCTCCGCGAAGAGATTGACCGGGCTTCGATGTTCGAAGAAATCGTCGG
>Ga0073928_10001655_pt1 | contig 41669 bp, 34 predicted proteins | sample PaiPotPPA55metaG_FD_76969 | JGI IMG/M metagenome (GOLD analysis project Ga0073928, IMG submission 76969) | Iron sulfur acid spring bacterial and archeal communities from Banff, Canada, to study Microbial Dark Matter (Phase II) - Paint Pots PPA... ...
AGCGTCTTGTCACGTACGAGCAGTTGTTCCAGAACTGGGAGCATCTGCTCAAGTTCGAGATCGGCGGACACGACTCGGAGTAGCGGATTGACGGAAGGCTGTAAATGATGCTAATCCCGACGAAGAAGCTCTTGCCGGTTGCCTCTCGCGGTTCTCGATTTGGCGCGCGCAGCCCGTCTGCTGCCCGGCATCCGGACGTGCATCTGGTGGATACCCCAGCGGGACCTCACGCATTTGTTGTGAACGGCAGTCAAATTTATGGCCTTGCGGCCAAAGCAGCTGAGACTTTGCAACAGGGATTGGCGTCTAACGACCGGGAAGCAGTGGATCGGCTGCTCATCCAGTTTGGGATCACTCTGTCGCCGCTCATCGATGACCGACCGTTAGCGTCGCCTCCGCTGCGCTCGCTTTCGCTGGCAATCGCACAGAAATGCAATCTTGGCTGCACCTATTGCTATGCGCAGCAGGGTGATTTCGGCGGCAGTGCGAAGGCCATGTCCATCGAGAAGGCGTTGCGCGCAGTCGATCTGTTGCTTCAGGGGGCCGAACGCGGAGCACGCGTCAACCTCGCCTTTCTCGGCGGCGAGCCGCTGGCGAATCGAGCGGGCCTCAGAGCCGCGACCGAATACGCCGCTCGATTGGCGACTGCCACGGGCGTTGACGTTCGGTTTTCGATCACGACGAATGGAACGTTGCTCACACCCGAAGATGGCGATTTTTTCGAGCGGCATGAGTTTGCTGTCACCATCAGTCTCGACGGCATCGGGAGCGCCCACGATCGCCAGCGGCCCTTCAAAAATGGCGCACCCAGCTTCACGAAAATCATCGCGCGGGTTGAGCCACTTTTGGCGCGACAGAGACGGATGCAAGTATCTGCCCGGGTCACAGTAACGCCAGCGAATCTCGATCTAGTCGGGACCCTGGAGGGATTGATCGGTCTCGGATTCCATAGCGTTGGGTTCGCTCCGATGTTAAGTTCGCCGACAAGGTCGGGCGAGATGGATGAGGCCTCGCTTGAGATCATGCTGGCGCGGATGATTGACTGCGGGCAGCGATTCGAAGACCACTTGATCGCGGGCATCCGTTATCCGTTCCTAAACATGGTGACGGCGTTGCGCGAACTGCATGCCGGGACGCATCGGCCGTATCCGTGTGGAGCAGGAGCCGGCTATTTTGGAGTGTCGGCTGACGGCGATCTCTACGCATGCCACCGTTTTGTTGACGATTCCCGCGCATTCATGGGCAGCTTGGATGAGGCGATTGACATTGGGCGCCAAAACGCTTGGCTGGCGCAACGCCATGTGCATCGCCAGGAGCCATGCCGGCAATGCTGGGCGCGCTACCTTTGCGGGGGCGGGTGTCATCACGAGGTGATTCATCGTGGGAGGCCGGCCTGCCACTACATTAGAGGCTGGCTTCATTACTGCATCCAAGCCTACGTTCATCTACGTGCCTCCGCGCCCAACTACTTCGCAGCAGGCCAAGCATGAACCCAATTGTTGCGGAGGTCTGCGTCCTTGGCGACGGTCCAGCCGGAGCTTCCATGGCCTTCCGCCTCGCCCGCCTAGGACATGACGTCGTTCTCATAGGTGATGGGTTACCGCATCACCGTCGTCTGCTCCATTCAATTTCGCCCGGAATCCGCCCTTTCCTTGACTTGCTCGACCTGCAAGAGCCGCTGGATGCCTTTGCTACCGAATGTGACCCCCCCGATGTCCGCTGGGAAACAGCCGAGCCGCTCGGGCGTCCTGCTGCCGGTCTTTGCGGCCACCTCGTGGACCGGTCGCATATGGATGTCTGCCTGCGCGATATCGCGCGGCGCGCGGGCGTTCAGGTCATTACGATGCGGATCAGCAGTATCCCCGTCCGGCGCGCCGAAGGCGGGTGGCGGATACCGCTTTTCCCGCACGCCTTCGGAGAAGTTCATGCCGGGTTTCTCGTCGTCGCTACCGGAAGAAAACCCCTCCTCTCCCAAGGGCGCAAGCGAATCATGCCACCTCTGTTGGCATTGCACTCGCGCTGGAAACTGCCGGCCCCGGTGCGGCCCCGGATTTCCGTCGAGGCTTTGCGCAACGGGTGGGTCTGGTGGGCAGCGCTTGCAGACGGGAGCTGTACCGCAGTCGTGTTTATGGACCCACTGCTCCGAAGCCGATCCGAACAACCAAACATCGAAAGGAGGTATCTGGCTTTCCTGTCCGAGGCAGCCGTATTCTGTAATTTCATGAGCGGTTCGCGAATGGACAAGATCGGCGCATGCGACGCATCAGCCCTCCTTACAAACGAAGTGATCGGAAGCGACTGGATGCTTGTGGGAGATTCGGCGGTCGCTCTGGAACCGATCTCTGCCCAAGGTATTCAGGTAGCGCTGAAATTGGGGTGCCAAGGCGCCGCGGTCGTCCATACCCTCCTTTCGGAAGCCTCGAGCGCGCCGGTGGCCGAGATGTTTTATCGCAACCAATGTCGCGCAATCGCTGCAAGACATGGCCGGGCGACGGCGCAATTCTACGCGGGGCCAGAGCGATTCCAGCACGAGCCGTTCTGGATGGCACGCGCCTCACATAAAATCAACCCGGCCCCACGTCCCCCGCCGACAGGCCCCGTCGACGCAGCGACGCTGCTACGTTTATCCACAAATACCAGCCTCCGCGAGCTCCCATGCCTTGTCGGCGACCGCATTTGTTTACAAATGGCTCTTGATCATCCGAGCCTAGATGGCCCAGTTTCCCATCTCGGCAATGTCGCGGTCGCAGCCCTCCTGAACGGAATCACCGAAGCGCAAACGGCGGGCGAACTCTGCCGTTCTTGGACGCGAACGGGATTAGCCGAGCGGCCTCTGACGCTGATTTACTGGTTCCTGAAAAACGGTATCCTCACCCCGACCGATGTGAGCGCTTGACTTCTTGGGTCTGGATTTTGGGATCTGTTGCAGATAGGGCATTCCTCACGCGGCGAACACTTATGCCAAACCTGGAAGGGGCAGGCCCGTGCCAAAGTACCCGGGTAGGTCGAACTGGCCTTTGATGAGTTTGTGAACGAGCTCTACGCAGGCCAGGACCCGTTGCGCGTTAAAGAAGCGCTTGAATCCGGGAAGGACAAAGAGGGACAGGTTAGATTAGAGAAAAAGTGAAAGGAGACGAGAACGGAATTGGGATCGCGGATGCAAGAAGTTTGTTCGAACGCAGGCGCGGGGCGGATAGCAAAGGCGAGCACGCACGTTTTATGCTCGGAAGAATTGTGACGATCCGACAGACCTACCGGCCCAGCGTCTTCGACTCAGAGTCCTGGACGCCATGCCGCGATGATAAGCTCACCGAACCCCTGCATCGGAAAAAATTCCGCATATCCCAAACTGTAAGATGTAAGCCCGAGGCTGTTTCAAGATGCGGACGACAACGAACCTTGCGTTTCATTGAGAGCATCATAGCTGAGCGCATCGATGACCCGTTGCTCGGCAAGTTTTTTTAGCTTGCTATCCAAATTCCCCGCTTTGGACCCCTTGCGACCGGCAGAGCGCTTCCAGGCTGCGCCGGCACATCAACGCGCAGGCCTCGAAAGCGGACGAGCTATAGAAACCCAAGACTGTGTCCCATTGGCGGTTCTGCCAATGTCACGAATGACATGTCGCATGAGTTCGCGATTGCATGTCCGGTTGATACAGCCTTACAGTGCCTATAATCCACGTATGTTGCCGAGGTGGCCTCTCACCACAAAATTCGACTTGCTCACCCCCCTTTAAAGGTCAACCCGCCATGGAAACGCTCGTGGAGAAACGAATTCAGTGACCCCTGTGGCCGAGCCCTCCACGTTTGGCGAGCGGGACGAGGTCTTTATTTTCCCAACCTCGTTCGCGCAGCAGCGTCTCTGGTTCCTTGACCAACTGGTGCCAGACCGCCAACTCTACAACGTCGACGTTGCGATGCACCTTGATGGTCCGGTGGATTTTAGGGCTCTGAGGTGGGCCGTGGATGCGCTGGTGGCGCGTCACGAGAGTTTGCGCACAACATTCGTTACGGTAGACGGTGAGCCGTTTGCGCGGATCGGCGGAGGCGAGCCAGTCGTCGTGGAAGTGGACGCCGATCCGTTGGAGTTCGCCCGGCGGCCGTTTGATCTGGAGAGGGGGCCGTTGTTGCGTCTCTGTTTGATTCCCACGCAAAGTTTGCTGGTCGTGTGTATCCATCACATTGTGACCGATGGTTGGTCGATGCAGATTTTCTTGCGGGAGTTATCAGCGCTGTATGCGGCTGGGTGCGCAGGGAAACCGGTGGCGTTGGCCGTATTGCCGATCCAATATGCGGATTTTGCGGTTTGGCAGCGGCAGGAGTTGTCAGGTGCCCGCTTACTCGAGTTGCTAGCCTTCTGGCGGGAGGAGTTGGCGCGTGCGCCCGTATTGGATCTGATGACTGATCGGCCGCGGCCGGCGGTTCCCAGTTTTCGGGGTGGCAGCGTACCGGTGGAGTTGACACCGGCTGTGACCCAACGGTTGGAGGTTCTGGCTCACGAGCAGGGCGCCACTCTGTTCATGGCGTTACTGGCGGTGTTCTCGGTGCTGTTGAACCGATACAGCGGGCAGGACGATGTGATGGTCGGTACGCCGGTGGCCGGACGTACGCGGGGTGAGCTGGAGGGAGTGATCGGGTTCTTCGTTAACACGCTGGTCCTGCGGATTGATCTTGGTGGTGATCCAAGCTTCCGGGACTTGTTGGCTCGGACCCGGGATCGGGCAGTCCGGGCGTATTCCCAGCAGGACCTGCCCTTTGAGAAGCTTGTGGAGGACCTCCAACCCGAACGCAATCTCAGCCGCAACCCGCTATGCCAAGTCTTTTTTCAACTCGCCACCGAACCTTCGGCTAACAATGTCGCGCCAATGCCAGTAGTCGACGGCATCGGACCCTCTGGGAGCGATCATGCAAACGACCCACCACTGCGTTTCAGGTGGGCCCCCTCACCGCTGTCCGGCATATCATCCAAATTCGACCTCAACCTCTCGCTATGGGATGGGCCCACGGGTGTCGGCGGTCGGTTGGAGTATTCGAGCGAATTGTTCGAGCGAGCCACGGTAGCGAGAATGGCGGACCATTTCCACGTGCTGCTCGAAGGACTAGTTGCCGAACCGAATGCCCCGATTAGCACCGTGCCGCTGTTCAACTCCGATGAGCGCCACTACCTGGATGAGTTCAACGCCACCGTAGCGCCGATACCCGATCTCTGCGTCCACGAACTGATCGACGCGCAGGCTGCCCGGACCCCCAACGCACCTGCGGTCGGCGATCTGAGCTACCGAGAACTGGTTCACCTCGCGAACGGATTGGCGCACCACCTGATCGCCCACGGTGCCGGGACTAACACGCTCGTCGGGCTGTCTCTTCCGCGGGGTCCTGATCTGGTGGCCGGCGTGTTGGCCATCTGGAAAGCCGGCGCTGCTTACCTGCCATTGGACCCAAACGATCCGGAAGCACGCCGCCAGCAGATTCTCGCTGATGCTGACCCGACACTCGTACTCACATCCGCCGACACATTCCCGGCGCCCCGAGTAGACCCCCCGGTTATCACCACTGACTCCCGCCGAATCGCCTATGCTATCTATACATCTGGCTCCACCGGCACTCCCAAAGGCGTCTTGGCCGAACACCGCGGGGTCGTCAATTTTCTGCGTTGGTTCATCGAGGCATTCCCCGAACCCTTGCCGTGGATCACCCGGCTCGCATTCGATGCCTCGCTTAAGCAAGTGTTCGCGCCGTTGATCGCAGGGCGGCCGGTCTGGATCCCGCCGGAAGAAGCAGTCGCAGATCCAATCGCGCTGGCGCGTGAGCTTAGCGAGCGACGCGGCGTCGCGCTCAACTGCGTTCCTTGCCAGTGGGAGGCGGTTCTCGACGCGACGGAGTCCGGCCAGGCGCCTTCCTTGGAGCGCTGCCTGAGCACCATCATCCTCGGCGGCGAACGGCTCCCGCAATCACTCGCGGCGCGCACGCAGGCAGCGATGCCCAATGCAAAACTCTGGAACGTCTATGGGCCGACGGAAACCACAAGTGTGGCAACCGCCGCCCTTATCGTCTGTGGGGAAGGCGTTACCATCGGCCGACCGATCGCAAACGTTCAGGCCGTGGTCGTCGACAGGAACGGCGAACCGGCGCCCATTGGGGCGCCCGGCGAGCTGTGGCTGACCGGAGCAGGTCTGGCTCGCGGGTATCTGCGAAGGCCAGAACTTACCGCCGAGCGCTTCGTCGATCGACACGGGCGGCGCTTCTATCGCTCCGGCGACCGGGTGCGCCGCCGAGCCGATGGCGCTCTCGAGTTCCTCGGTCGATTCGACCAGCAGATCAAGCTCGGTGGGGTGCGTATCGAACCTGGCGAGGTCGAGAGCCACTTGACTGCCCACCCCCAAGTAAGAGCTGCGGCAGTGATCCTGCGCGACGGTCAGCTGGTTGCCTACGTCACCGGAGACGCGGCCCCCGACTCGCTACGCGAATACCTCCGCGCCCGTGTGCCTGCCGCGATGATCCCGGCGCGGATCGAAACCCTTCGTATCTTTCCACGGACGGCGAACGGCAAAATCGACAGTCACTTGCTCCCCGCTCCCAGCGCACCGATCCGGCAGAGCCGGACAGCGGTCGGAAATCTGGAGCGTCAGATCGCCGGAGTGTGGCAAGAGGTTCTGGGAGTCACCGACGTCGGTGTCCATGACAACTTCTTCGATCTCGGGGGCCGCTCTCTGCTCCTGGTCCGGATCCAGGCCCGGCTTACCGAGCGCCTCAAACGGCGAGTCTCGGTGCTCGAACTCTTCCGCCGGCCTACCATCCACGCCCTCGCCACCCATCTCGCGCAGGAGACCATATGAGCGGCGGTATCGCGGTTATCGGAATGAGCGGGCGTTTTCCCGGTGCTTTTGGTGTCGACGCTTTCTGGGAGAACGTCCGCGACGGGATCGAATCGATCGCCCGTTTTTCCGCGGACCAGCTGGCCGCTGCCGGCATTCCCCCGTCAGTGATCGACCACCCGAGATTCGTCAACGCGGGCGGTGCGATAGAGGGGATTGAGCTCTTCGACGCAGGGCTGTTCGGCTATAACCCGCGGGAAGCCGAGATGATCGATCCGCAGCACCGCATTTTCCTCGAATGCGCCTGGGAGAGCCTCGAGCATGCCGGGTACAACCCGTTCGGCTACGACGGCCTGATCGGGGTTTACGCAGGAACCGGGTCGAGCACCTACCAGGAGCGATTAAAAGCCGATCCCGACCTTGCTGCGCTGCTAGGCCACTTCCAGCTCTCGATCGGTAACGAGAAGGACCACCTGACGACTCGCGTTGCCTACAAGCTCGACCTGCACGGGCCTGCTGTGACGGTTCAAACCACCTGCTCAAGCTCGCTCGTCGCCGTGGTCCTCGCCTGCCAAAGCCTGCTCACCAGGCAGTGTGACATGGCACTCGCCGGAGGAGTCTCAATCGTCGTTCCGCAGTGCACAGGCTACTTCTACACGGATGGCGGCATCCTCTCCCCGGACGGTCACTGCCACGCTTTCGATGTACACGCTCACGGCGCTGTTGGGGGGAACGGCTGCGGCGTCGTAGTGCTCCGACGACTCGACGATGCACTCGCCGTTGGCGACCGGGTGCACGCGGTAATCGCTGGCGCTGCCATCAACAACGACGGCTCGCGGAAGGTCGGGTATACCGCACCGAGCGTGGACGGCCAAGCCGAGGTGATCACCCGGGCGCACGCCATGGCGGGCATCAGCCCCGATCAGATCGGCTATCTCGAGGCTCACGGCACGGGTACGCCGCTCGGAGACCCGATCGAGGTGGCGGCATTGACCGAGGTCTTCCGCATGGCCACCGACCGGTGCGGCTACTGCGCGCTCGGATCGGTGAAAACCAACGTCGGCCACCTCGACGCCGCTTCCGGAGTAACGGGCTTGATCAAGGCCGTGCTTGCCGTCGAGCATGGCCAAATCCCGCCGACCCTGCACTTTCGCGAAGCCAACCCGGCGCTGAACCTCACTACCAGTCCCTTCTTCGTCAATCGGGAGCTGTGCGAATGGCACGGGACACGGCGGGCGGGCGTGAGCTCGTTTGGGATCGGGGGCACCAACGCTCATGTCGTTATTGAGCAGAAACCGCCGCCCGCACCGGTTGATGCTGGCCGCGAACATCAGCTGGTTGTGCTCTCCGGTCGGACTTCCGCCGCGCTTGACGCAGTGACCGACAATTTGGCGCGATACCTGCACGCTCACCCCGAACTTGAACTGGCCGACGTCGCGCACACGCTCCAGTCCGGGCGCGTAGCGTTAGCGCACCGACGGACGCTGATTGCGACGGATCGCGCAGAGGCCCTTGCGGCTCTGGTGGGTCGAACGCCCAGCGGCTCGGCTGCCGCATCCTCCCCACCGGTTGCCTTCCTGTTCCCAGGCCAAGGCGCCCAGCATCTGCACATGGCCGCCCGGGTGTACGCCGCAGAGCCGGTCTTCCGTGCTGAGTTGAACCGTGCGGCGGAGCTGCTTCACTCCGCACTTGGCTTGGACTTCCGGCAGATCATCTTCCCCGCCAAAGCCGAGACCGACCGCGCGCAGGAATTGCTACGCCAGACCGCTGTCGCTCAACCGGCCCTGTTCGCGATCGAGTACGCACTCGCTCAAGTATGGATGCAGTGGGGCGTGCGACCCGACGCTCTGATCGGCCACAGCGTTGGCGAGTACGTGGCGGCCTGCCTATCTGGAACCTTCTCGTTCGAAGAGGGCCTAATGCTGGTTGCGGAGCGAGGCCGACTCGTACAGGAGATGCCGCCCGGCGTTATGCTAGCGGTGCCGCTGGGGGAATCAGCGCTGCGCCCCCTGCTCAGCAAAGCCCTCTCGCTCGCGGCAGTCAACGCTCCGGCTCAGTGCGTCGTCTCCGGTCCCGAGCCTGCCATCCACGCGTTGGAATGCAAACTCGGCAGGTTTGGACTGCAGGGCTCGCGGTTGCACACCTCACACGCCTTCCATTCGGCCATGATGGATCCGATCCTCAAGCCGTTTGCTGACCGACTAGGCGCGATCCCGCACCGCGAGCCGATTATCCCGTGGGTTTCCAACCTGCACGGCGGGTGGATCACGGGAGGTGAGGCGACAGATCCCTCGTACTGGACCGACCACCTGCGCGGCACTGTACGTTTTGGTGACGGACTCAGCACGCTGCTGGAGGACCCCGATCGCATCCTCCTCGAGGTGGGTCCCGGACAGACCCTCACGAACCTGGCAAGCTCGCACCCGGCGGCCTCCGGACGCACAATTGTGACCAGCCTGCCACATGCGATGGATCGGAGCGACGACGAGCGGCACCTGATCGCTGCGCTAGGGCGGTTGTTCCTGGCCGGTGTCGACATCGATTGGAGCGGCTTTCACGGGCGCGTCAGACGGCGCCGTGTCCCGCTGCCAACCTACCCTTTCGAGCGGCAGCGCTACTGGATCGACGAGAAACCTCACCGCACGGCTGGTGCGGTCCCAGATTCATCTCCTGTTATCAAGGCCGATTCACCCGACGATTGGGTCTGGATACCGACCTGGCGAAGGACTGCGCCGCTCGTGTCCCGGGACACGCCGCAGGGGCCATGGCTCATCTTTGACGGGGCGCAGGATGATGCGACCGTCGCCCGGCTATTAACCGACCGCGGCGAGCAGGTCGTGCTTGTTGCGCCCGGCGCCGAATTCGAACGCGTCAACACCCACGAGTTCCGTCTCGATCCAGATGGTCACTCGGATTACCGAAAGCTCGCCGAGACACTTCAGGCGGACGGGCTCATGCCCGCGCGGATCGTGTACCTGTGGGGCCTCGCCAGAAGTGGACATACAAGCTTCTACAGCCTGCTCTTCCTTTCTCAAGCTTTGATGGGTGTCGGCCGAGCCGAATCACTCGAAATAGTGGCGGTATCCTGCGGCCTTTACGATGTAACCGGGAGCGAGCCGCTTCAACCGGACGCGGCCTTATTACTTGGGCCCTGCAAGGTCATCCCGCAGGAGTGGCCCCACATCCGCTGCCGGAACATTGATCTCGCGGTCAGCAATGACGGAGCAGCGCTCGTGACCGAGCTGACCGCAGGGAGCAACGAGCCCGTCGTGGCATATCGTGGTGGACACCGATGGGTACAGGGATTTGAGAAGCTCGCATCGGCGGTGCCTCAGACGAGCATTCTGTGCGATGGCGGAACGTACCTGTTGACTGGCGGCCTTGGCGACGTCGGCCTGGCTCTCGCTGAAACCATCGCCCGGGCGGTTCGCGCGAACCTCGTACTGGTCGGACGCTCTGACATTCCGGCGCGCCGCGATTGGACGGCTTGGATCTCCGCGCACGGTCACCAAGACCCGATGAGCCGTAAATTAGCCCGGATCCAGGAGCTTGAGCGGCTGGGCGCGCGAGTATTACCAGCGAGTGCGGACGTGTGCGACAGCACGCAGCTGCGGGCCGTCATCGATCAGGCGCGCGCCGAATTCGGCCGGCTGCACGGCGTCATTCATGCTGCAGGAGCCACGGAATCCGACGCTTTTGGCTCGATCAAGGAGATGACGGTAACCGCATGCGAGCGGCACTTCAGGCCGAAGGTCGACGGGCTGCGGGCGCTCGACGCCGCCTTGGCGGACGAGCAGCTCGACTTCTGCGTGCTCATCTCATCACTGTCCGCGTTGCTCGGTGGCCTGGGGTTTGTCGCCTACGCCGCTGCCAACGCTTTCATGGATGCATATGCAGCCGCCCTGGCACGAGGTGGCGTACGCTGCATGAGCATCAACTGGGATGGCTGGGATTTCAGCGGCAGTTCGAACGCGGGACGGCTCGCGCTAAGTCGGGAAGAGGGTATGGGGGTATTCCGGCGACTGCTTTCGTTAGGGGATTCCGTTTTTCCGGTGCAATTGGCGGTCTCGACAGGTGACCTAAACAAAAGAATTGACCAATGGGTTCGGCTAACGTCAGTACGCACCGAAACCTCTGCCGCGCCAGAAGCGCCAATCGCGGCAACACATGAACGCCCCGTCCTCGACAGCGACTATGAGTCGCCGATCAACGATGTCGAACGGTTAGTGGCTCAAGTCTGGCAATCACTTTTGGGAATCGATCGTATCGGTCGGCACGACAACTTTTTCGCACTCGGTGGACACTCCCTGCTCGCTATTCAGGCTGCCTCACGCCTGCGCGACACTTTTCGCGTGGAGGTTTCGGTGCATGCACTCTTTGAAGCACCGACCGTCGCTCGCCTCGCGGGCTCGATCAGCAACGCGCTTACCGTGGCTACACCCGTCGAAGGGTTGGCTGAAATTCTAGACCAGGTGGAGAGTCTGTCCGATGAAGAAATCGCAGCCTTGCTGGTTAAAACCTCCGAGCCGCCACCGCCCCAGTCAGCAGAGCGGCTGCTGACCGGCGAAATCGTTCACGAGTTGAACAGGGGCCGGGCAACCGACGGATCCGCGAAGGTGGCGATCCAACGTTTCTACGACGCGGTCAACGGACAACTAGACGCGGGTATCGTTGGGGAGCACGCCTTTTTCCTCAACTATGGGTACGTCGCCGATGGACGGAGCGAGCGAGCCGTCCACCGGCTCTCCGGCAGGGAGTTGAACCGCAATGGTGCCCAGCTGGTCCTGGAGGTTGCTGGCGACTGCCAGCTTGCGGGTCAACGCCTACTTGACGTGGGCTGCGGTCGCGGCGGAACGATCGCGGTACTACACCGATTCTTCTCTCCTAGTGAGATCGTCGGCGTTGACCTCTCACCGGTCGCCATCGAATTCTGTCGACGGACACACGACTTTCCGGAGGCCAGGTTCGTCTGCGGTGATGCCGAGCACCTGCCGTTCCCCGCCGGAGGCTTCGACGCGGTGGTGAATATCGAGTCCTCCCACAGCTATCCGAATGTAGCCGCTTTCTACGCCGAAGTGCATCGGGTTCTCAAACCAGGAGGAGTCTTCCTGTACGCTGACACCATGCCCGCCGATGACGTGGCCTCGCGGCTTGAGTTGCTCACCGGACTTGGGTTCCGGGTTGAACTTGCCCGCGACATCACATCGAACGTGGTACGCTCTTGCGATGAGCTCGCTCAAATAAACGCGCAGGCCTTCGCCGTTGGGAACGCTCCCGAGACACTCGGCAACTTCCTGGCCGTTCCCGGCTCGGAAAACTACAACAGCCTACGTTCCGGCCGCTTGCTCTACGGAATCTGGCGCTTGAGGAAGATTTGACTATGCCCGCTCCCCCTCATCCCGAGAATGACGCGCTGGCCGCGCGCTTTGCTGCGCTTACGCCGGAACGGCGGGCAGTGGTTGAGCGCCTGCTCGGGGAACAGCGAACAGTGCCGCATGGAGTACGGGACGGGTTGATGGCGCTCTCGTTCGGTCAGCAGCGGTTGTGGTTTATGGCGCAGTTGGACCCGGCCAGCTCGGTGTACAACACGGTGACAACCGTTTCGCTCCCGGATCAGGTGGATCTGGACGCGTTACAGTGGGCGGTCGACGCGATGGTAGAGCGTCACGACAGCTTGCGGACCACGTTTGTCGCGACGGACGGAGAGCCCTTCGCTCGGATCAACTCGGACCTCAGAGTGGTTGTAGAAGTCGATGCCCCACCGGCGGCGTTTGCGCAGCGACTATTCGACCTGGAGCGTGGACCGCTGCTGCGGGTGGGGGCGATGCCCCAGCGGAGACTACTAATGGTGTGTATGCACCACATTATCACCGACAGCTGGTCGATGAGGATTTTCCTGCGGGAGTTTTGGGCGTTATACGCGGCTCGCACGCGAGGCGAGCTGGCGAGATTGCCGCCATTGCCAGTTTCGTATGCCGACTACGCCGCCTGGCAGCGGCGGGAGCTGTCCGGTACCCGATTGCGGATGCTTTTAGAGTTCTGGCGCGCCGAGTTGGCGGGTTCACCGGCTTTAGACCTGCCGACGGATCGTCCGCGACCGCTAGTGCCCAGTTTTCGGGGTGGCAGCGTATCAGTGCACATTCCGGAGGAGGTGACCGCGGGATTGAGGGTCCTGGCGCAGGAGCAGGGAGCCACTTTGTTCATGGCGTTGCTGGCGGCTTTTTCTCTATTATTAGGTCGCTACAGCGGACAGGATTGTGTCGCGGTGGGATCGCCGGTCGCCGGCCGGACCCGTAGTGAACTGGAAGGACTGATCGGTTTTTTCGTCAACACGATTGTGTTGCGATGCGACCTACGCGGCGAACCCAGCTTTAGGGAACTCCTGGCTCGGACCAGGCAGACCGCGGTTCGCGCGTATGCCCATCAAGACCTGCCCTTCGAGAAACTCGTCGAAGATCTCCAACCTGAACGCGACCTAAGTCGTAACCCGCTCCATCAGGTCATGTTTCAGCTCGAGAAGACGACATCGGCAGCGGCGTCGATCATGTCGAACATCGTCGAGAAAGAAACGTCGGTTTTCGATCTCTCGCTCGATCTATGGGAAGGACCGAGGGAACTGAGTGGAAGCGTCGAGTACTCGAGGGAGCTGTTCGACCAAGCCAGCGTGGAGCGATTGGCAAGGCATCTTGAGATTCTGCTCGAGGGCCTGATCGCCGACCCCGACGCACCGGCCCACCGGGTGCCCTTGATGAACGTCAGCGAACATGAACAACTCGACGCTTTTAACGCCACCGCGGCGCCGGTACCGAGTCAGTGCGTCCATGAACTGATTGACGAACAGTCCGTTCGCACCCCTGACTCACCCGCAGTCGGCACTCTGAATTATCGCGAGCTCGTCCAAGCCGCCAACGGTGTTGCCCAGTATCTACTCTCCTGCGGCGCGGGCCACGATACCCTGGTCGGCGTGTCCCTGCCCCGCGGACCGGCACTGGCGATCGTCATATTGGGAATCCTGAAAGCGGGCGCCGCATATCTGCCACTCGATCCGGAGGACCCCCCGGCTCGCCGAAACCAGATAATCGCCGACGCTTCTCCCCTGCTTGTCCTGACGCAGGCTGATAGTTTACCCCCTCCCCGCCCAGATCTCCCAATCCCACCCGGCAATCCGGCTTCCCTCGCTTACGCAATCTACACCTCTGGCTCCAGCGGCACACCTAAAGCGGTCCTCGTCGAGCACCACTCGTTGACCAATCACTGCGTCGCTTTCGCGCGTGAAGCGCATCTGCGCGGGACCGATCGTGTTCTTCAATTCGCCTCACCGATCTTCGATGTCGCGATGGAGGAGATCTTCCCCACGCTGATCGTGGGGGGGACCGTCATTCCACGCTCGGGTCACCGGGTCCCGTCGGTCAGCGACTTTCTTGCGCAGATCGAGAATGACGAGGTCACGGTGGTGAATTTGCCGAGCAGCTACTGGCACGAGTGGGTGGAAGCGATGGATAGTGGATCCGCAGGCGTTCCGACAAGCCTTCGACTCGTCATCATCGGCAGCGAACGAGTCGATGCAACGCACGTCGCTTCGTGGCGCCGGCAAGTCGGTGATCGAGTCTCCCTCCTGCACGCTTATGGCGTGTCGGAAGCAACCATTACTTCGCTGGTGCACCGGATCGAGGACGAGACGGTTGTGCTCGGTCTTCCGATCGCCAATGTTCAGGCGGTGGTTGCAGACCGGAACGGCGAACCGGTGCCGATCGACGTCCCTGGCGAGCTGTTGCTGAGCGGAGCAGGACTGGCTCGCGGATATCTGCGAAAGCCAGAGCTCACCGCCGAACGCTTCGTCCATCGAAACGGGCGACGCTTCTACCGCACCGGAGACCGGGTGCGACGTCGAGCCGATGGCGCCCTCGAGTTCCTCGGTCGACTCGACGAGCAGATCAAGCTCGGAGGGCTGCGTATCGAGCCGGGTGAGCTTGAGAGCTATCTTACCGCCCATCCCCAGGTAAAAGCCGCGGCGGTGATCCTGCGCGACGGCCAACTCGTCGCCTACGTCACCGGCGACGTGGCCCCTGGCTCGCTACACGAATACCTCCGCGCCCGGGTACCCGCCGCGATGATCCCGGGGCGCATCGAGACACTCTCTTCCTTCCCGCGAACCGCCAACGGCAAAATCGATAAGCGTTCCCTGCCCGCCCCGAACGCACCGATCCGCCGCAGCCGAACACCGATCGGAAATCTTGAACGTCGAATCGCCAGTGTGTGGCAGGAAGTTCTGGGAGTCGCCGACGTCGGTGTCCACGACAATTTCTTCGACCTCGGAGGCCGTTCGTTGCTCCTTATCCGGGTTCAGGTCCGACTCACCAAGCACCTTAACCGGGACATCTCCATACTCGAGTTGTTTCGCTGGCCCACCATCCACAGCCTCGCCGCTCACCTCTCCCAAGAACTCCCATGAATACCCCCTCCGATGACCCCAGTCCGCTCGCGCGGCGGCTGCAGGCGCTGTCCCCGGCGCGACGCGCTGTCGTGGAGCGGTTGTTGCGTGAGCGCCAGCCTGAAGGAGGGGCGGCATCGCACACGGCGCGGGCCGATTTGGCGACCGTTTCCTTCGGCCAGCAGCGGTTGTGGTTCATGGCGCAGTTGGATCCAGCCAGCTCCGTCTACAACACAGTTAGCAGTTTGTCACTGCCGGCGCCGGTGGACGTGGCTGCCTTGCAGGGGGCGGTCGATGCACTGGTGGCACGACACGAGAGCTTGCGAACAACATTCGAAGCGGTGGACGGGCAACCGTTCCAGCGCGTAAATGTCCACGCAGCTGTGGTGGTCGAGGTGGGCGTCCCGACAACTGAGTTCGTCCGCCGCCCATTCGATCTGGAGCACGGACCGTTGGTGCGGGTTTGCGTGGCCGCCGATACGGGGCAGGTAGTGGCGTGCGTGCATCACATCGTCACCGACGGTTGGTCGATGGGAATTTTTCTGCGGGAATTGTCGGCGCTATATAAGGGGCGAGTGCGTGGGATCCACGTGAAGCTGCCTCCATTGCCCATCCGGTACAGGGATTACGCAGCATGCCAACGCGCGGAGCTGTCCGGGTCTCGTTTATCGGAGCTGCTGAACTTCTGGCGGGCGGAGTTGGCAGGTCTGCCGACGCTGGATCTGGTCACCGACCGGCCGCGTCCGGCAGTGCAGTCCTTCCGCGGGGGGACGATCCCGGTGCAGATCCCACCGAATGTGGTGGTGAGGCTGCGGGTATTGTCAAGGGACCAGGGCGCCACTTTGTTCATGGCGATGCTGGCCGGTTTCTCGGTCTTGCTGGGTCGCTACAGCGGTCAGGACGAGATCGCCATCGGGTCCCCCGTGGCGGGGCGAACCCGAAGTGAAACGGAAGGAGTTATCGGATTCTTTATCAACACTATCGTGTTGCGGTGTGATCTTCGTGGTGATCCCTGCTTTCGGGAGCTACTGACCAGGACCCGGGATCGTGCGATGCGGGCGTACGCCCACCAGGATCTTCCTTTCGAAAAACTCGTCGAAGATCTCCAACCCGAACGCGACATCAGTCGTAACCCGTTGCATCAGGTGGTCCTACACCTCGTCGACTTGTCATCCGAAGAGGTCCGAGGCAATAACACCGAGCAGCCTCATGTTAGCACGGATACATCAGCGTTCGACCTCATCGTACATTTGAGCGGCGCCGGTGCGGAATTGAAAGGAGACATCGAGTACAGCAGCGAGCTGTTCGATCGGTCGTCGGTTGAGCGACTCGCCGAGCATCTGGCGGTATTACTCGAGGCGGTAGTCAGTGATCCGGATGCGCCGCTGAGCCGCGTCCAGATGCTGACACCATGTGAACGGCGGCAACTCGAGAAGCTTGATGCCACCCCGGCGCCGGTCCCGTCGGTGGGCGTCGTCGAGTTGATCGACGCACAAGCCGCCCGCACCCCCGATGCGCTGGCGATCGACACGTTGACTTACCGCGGACTTGTCCACGCGGCCAACGGTGTTGCCCACAACCTCCTCGCACACGGTGCGGGTCCGGAGACACTGGTCGCCGTCTCCCTGCCCCGCGGCGCGGACCTGGCTATTGCCCTGCTCGGGATCTGGAAGGCAGGCGCCGCCTACCTGCCGCTCGACCCCAACGATCCCCCAGTACGGCGCAGGCAAATTATAACCGACGCCCGGCCACTACTCGTTCTGGACAATCCGCACCAATTCGGTCCCTCTCGTGCTGACTCACCGGCGGTGCCCTCAGACCCCAAAAGGCTCGCCTACGCCATCTACACGTCGGGCTCCACCGGTACGCCCAGGGGCGTTCTGATCGAACATGGCTCGCTCTCCAATCTGATCGCCTGGCATATCCGAGAATACCAGGTGACGGCGAAAGACCGCGCAACATTGATCGCGAGTCCAGCCTTCGACGCGTCGGTATGGGAACTCTGGCCATATCTGACCGCCGGTGCGAGCCTCCGCGTTCTCCCCCCGGCCACCCAATCCCCTTCCGATATCCTTGCATGGGTTGCCGCCGAACGAATCACGATGATTTTCCTGGTGACGCCGCTTGCGGAGGCGGTGCTGGCAGAGCCGATGCCGCCGCGCCTCGCATTGCGGTTCCTGTTGACCGGCGGAGATCGACTGCACCGCTCCCCTGAGCCTGGGTTGCCATTCAATCTTCTCAACCATTACGGACCCACCGAGGCCACCGTGGTCACCACAGCGTGTGTAGTTCAGCCGGGCAAATCCGAATCGCGGCCGCCGATCGGTCGTCCGATCGACAACGTTCAGGCGGTGGTCGTCGACCGGCACGGACAACCGCTGCCGGTCGGGGTGCCGGGCGAGTTGTGGATTGGTGGAGCCGGACTTGCCCGCGGCTACCTCCGCCAACCGGAACTCACCACGGAACGTTTTGTGAAGCATGGTGGACTGCGGATGTTCCGTACCGGTGATCGAGTGCGGCGCCACCCCGACGGCACACTGGACTTTCTCGGCCGGCTCGACCAGCAGGTAAAGATCCGCGGATTCCGGATCGAACCAAGCGAGATCGAAAGCCATCTGCAAGATCACCCCAGCGTGCGTGCCGCAGCGGTCGCGGCACGTGGCGACCGCCTGGTTGCGTACGTCGTCCTCTCGTCTCCACTGGCGGGGATCGACTCCCTCCGTACGCACCTGCGGACTCGACTCCCCAGCTACATGGTGCCAGTGAGGTTCGAAATTCTGGAGTCGTTGCCTGTCACCCCCAACGGCAAGATTGACCGACGCGCTCTACCATCGCCGATCTGTGATGACTTGAACTACGTAGCCCCGCGGACGCCGGCAGAGCACACCATCGCCGCGATTTGGGCGGGACTGCTTGGCCGCGAGCGCGTCGGGGTGTACGACGACTTCTTCGAGTTGGGCGGACATTCGTTGCTGGCCACGCAAGCGGTGTCGCGAATTCGTTCCATCCTCAGCGTCGAACTTTCCGTTGGTGCGGTCTTCGACGCACCGACCGTCGCGAGTTTCGCTCTCGCACTCGCAAAGATGCCGCTGACAAACGGAACGACGCCCCAGACCATCGCGCGCGTTCCTCGTGACCGCTATCGCGCCCGGATCGGGGCGGACGGGCTGCCGGTGCTCGACCAGCCGCTGCGGGAGCTTCTACACCTCGACGACGCGGGGGGATCGGCATGAATGCCACCATCGAGTTCGTGGAAAGTGTCAACGAGACAACACTTCTGATCGACGGTGGGCAGGCCATGCAGGGCTGGGAGGCGGACCTTATGCGCCGCAGCGGCGATATCCTCTGCCGCCATGGCACCGAGTTCATGGAGGTGGGCTTGGGCCTCGGACTATCGGCACTGCACATCGGCAGTCGGCCAACCACGCGACGCCATACCGTTATCGAGCTGCACCAGCCAGTTATCGACCACTTTCTCGCAAAAAACCCCACCCTGCCTGCGGCTCTGAAGATCACCCATGGCGACTTCTTCGCCATGCTGCCAACGCTGCCGCGAGCTAGCGTCGATGGCATCTTCTTCGACCCCTATTTGCCGGCCGAGACGCGCAACGATCCAGCCTTCTGGAACGCAGTGGTCCCGCCTATGATGGCGCTTCTCCGACCCGGCGGTGTGTTCGTGCCCTGCTTTACGACGCAGCCATACTTCCTATTCCTGCATTTCTTCGACCACGCCATCATCGAGCGCCGACACTACATCACCTACCCGCAAACTGGTTACACCGGCGCGACATCAGGCCATGCGTTCATTCAGTGCTATTTCACACTTGGTTGACGCTGTCGGCGGCTGCCCGTCAAAAGCCTCGTAGAATTTCGCCCGACGCTGCGACGCACGCAATATCCCAGATCGGCTTCGGCAACCGCCAGTATGAATCTGGTGCGGCCGGAGTCATCCTCCCTTCGGAGGTCTTCTTGGCCTGGCACAGTGCCTTCCTGTTCCGCCGCGAAAAATTCCGGGAGCGTCATTCTGAAACTCACGGCAACTCTGGTCGCCGGCCGGATCGCGTCCGGTTCGAGCTCGCAGGTATCCAGATAACTTTCGCCGGCCCGCTGGGCTACCACTTGTACGGTGTTCTGAGGGTTCGCCACGAGCTCAAGCAAACACTAAGATTTTGATTAGTCGTGCAACAAAAACACACTCTCAAACATTGGGAAATCTGTGTAAATCTGTTGAGAGTTAGTGTTGTGAGACGGCGATCTTATTTTCGTAAATTAAATTACTTTTAATGAAGTATTTGGAGGTAAGGGGATTCGAACCCCTGGTTAATGCTAACCTCGCCCCTGCTTGGGTAACTTCCCGATCAGTTGGATCCAACCGGCTCGATACACAAAACCCAACACTCAAGACCCAAAACTCAATCCTACATCGCCGCTGTGTATTGCGGGATCTGGTGGTCGATACCCGCCGCCATCAGTTTTACTTCCTCGTCATCGTGGAAATCGCCGATGTAGGTGATGCCTTGTGATGCTGCCTTGCCTTTCGTTGCATGAAGATCCGTAACGAAGCCGCTCTTACCTTTCTTATACGGATACAGGTCGAGTTTGTTGTGCATGAGTTCGTAAATAATCGAGATGGCGAACACACGATCTCTTTGACCTAGATTCGCGGCAAAATACATAGCTCCGGCAATATAAACTTCGGAAATCATCGCCTGCGCTTTTGGGCTCCAGACGGTATTACCGGCTTTCGACTTCAGCGTGGCCCCCGGCCTCATGTGTTGAGCAACCAGGCTTTGGTCGATGCTATCGAAGACGTAGCAGACTAGATCAATTGGTGCGACACCCGAGCTGGTTCCAGACCACCAGAAATCCGCATCGTCGATTTTGCCGGAACTGGTAGCGGCCTTCTTGAGAAACTCCGCGACGCGCTGTCCAACAAAGAACCCGTCGCCCTCTCCAAAATCCGACTTGGTACGGTCGTATTTGGGAACCAAATACACATCGATCGTTGTCATACCCGTTTCCTCATTCTAACGATATACCGTGATCTAACGTGGTCCTGCGCCGAATAGATAGTTATCGGTGTTCCCGCGAAACCCGAAGCTCGGGCTATTCGTTTTGCCGATTAATGGCTCCAGCTCTTTCTATGCGTGAATTGGGCTTTCCTCCTGTGACACGTGGGTAACTCGATGATTGGAACTCCAAAAGTGGCTCAGCTAGAAATTTTCGGTTAACACTCGAAAGCAAGCCGCGTACGTACCATATTGATATCGCAGAGATTACAATCAGAGCCGGCAATTGGGCTCGAACCGATGATCTGCTGATAATCAGCTGCTGCGCAGCGTCGGTCAGACTCCGCTGCATCATCCTAGCTCGGTACTTCCATCAGACCGCGTTTGCCGACATCCGCCTCGCACTGCAACCCAACCGGATTCATTCAAATTCCTGATTTCGGCCGCGCAACTAGAGACGACGGTTTGGATTCGCATCTCCTCGGCTTCATTCACGTCATCGGTCATGAAGTCCAGGCGGACTGAGCCGTTATGCAGGAGGTGGTCGCACTTTGAGCATCGTGTTGTCTCTGGCCGAAACTCGCCATTTATGAGAAGGATTGGCTTTTCCGCGAAGCCCCGCTGCGATGGCCACATGCGGCGGCGCCTTCTCCAGCGTATCAATCTTCACAACCATAATTCAGCGTCCCAAGGCCAGCAACCAACGCCCCGGGGAATTGATCGGCGAGGATGCGCCACCAGTGTTTGGCCGACCCCAGGGCGACTGACCCCGAATCCGCAAATAAATAATGCCCTGACTCGAAACCGCGTTAAACTGGGATTCTTCACATACCCGCGGAAAGGCAGACGGCGATCAGAACACATAGAAAACTTGTATGTAGAGCCGCCACAAAATACCACACTTTTGTTTCCGCCCATTTCCGCCGATTTCTACCCTGATGGAAATTTCCCAGGGAAACATCGTGGAAAATAGCGGAAAATAGAACCCTGAAATGGGGTTCAAGTCCCCCCCCGAGCAAACCTTTCTCCCTGTAGGTTGTTGCCTTTGAATAACTTACGTTTGAAGACGCTCGGACAGATTTAGAATCTCGTCCCCCACCGCCTGATGTCCCGATTAAAATCCGAGACCACTGCAGCCGACCCAGATGCTGGAGCTACAGGAATTCGCGTTGAGCACATTTGCCGGCTAGTCCTTGCGGGCAACACACACTTGGAATTGTTTTTTTTGTCGCCCCAAGGAAAATCGTCCCTTGTAGCCACGTTGTATGGGGCTGTGCAACCGTCGACCGCTTTCCAGCCGTCCTATGGAGAGGACAGACCCTTGTTGCAACCGGCGTAGATTTTGCTCGCCAAGATCCACTTACTATACAGATTTGGCTGTGATCTTCGTTTCGCTATAATAATCCAGAAAATCCAGAAGCTGCGCGTTGTCGTTTTGAAAAGTCGAGCGTCGAGCAACCTTGGCGACAATCACATAATCGATGGGCCTATATCGTCTCGTAAGACTGGCGTACCCGATCAAAATACAGCTTCAGATCCGGATTGTAGACGTAGGTCCGAATCTTCTCAGCTTGGCGTAGTTGCTCCGCAGACAACCCGCAAACTTCAGCCTGTTTTTCCAAGACTGCGTTCGGCAGAAGCGCCTTAGGACAGCATTCCTCCAGCGCACCATAGCCAACGAGAATCGACTCAGGAATTTTAGCACGTCCGCTTTTGTCCCGAACATCCCACATTAGCATTGCATAGTAACGGACTTTATTTAGGAAGCGCTTCAAAGCACGAAAAGTCCCATCACGCTGGTGCAGCAAGGGCACCCATAATTTTAGAGCTTTGTGGAAATCTGGAGAATCGTGGAGTTGCGGGTCAGGTGCCTGCGATAAAATCCACATCCCAATTCCGAGTATCAAAGCGCCAAGACCGAGCGGCAACCACCAAATCTCCCGATCGGATGCATTGGCAACCACTTTAGTATTTAAAAACTTACCCTCGGGAGCCCCCGACTTCGCCGTCGATGTTGGACCTATGGACGATGCACCTTTAACTTCAGAGCTGCCGGTCCCCGAAGCCGCTGGAGTCAACAAAGCGATTGGCTGTTCCTCGCGCGTTGTGTCTTTCCCGGTTTTGGATAGTTTTGGTATTTGATTGCCAATATTCAGACCCAGCGATCCACCCGTTATCGCGATCCACAAAAAAAGCGCACAACGCAGAGGCTGGCGGATTTTTTGTACTTGGAAGGATTATCCAATCTGCATTTAAACTGGAACTTACCGTCAGCGATAGAAGGCCTCCATCATCTCCAAATATGTAGCCCGTACTTGGACTCGAAAAATAGAGGTCTCCAAGGCTGCGTTCTTCCTTCTGAGGGGGATCCCAAGTTGCGCCACCATCTGTGGTACGGCTGATCTCGTGTTCGGAATCGACGATCCATCCAGCCTTTTTATCAACAAAACGAATAAATCTCAGATCCGTTTTCCTATTGAAGGTTTGAAGATTCCAGCTATCTCCTCCATCTTCCGTTGCCGCAAGTGTTCCTTTATCGCCGGCCAGCCAGCCGGTCTTTGCGTCCACAAAAAACACTGCCCGAAGCGGCTCACTAACTCCCAAAGTCAAATATTCCCAAGTTGCGCCTCCGTTCTTCGTCCTTAGGATTTTGCTGTCCTCACGAACCTTGAACCCTAAATCGGCATTGACAAAATAGACCGAGGTAGTCCCGTCGCTTTGAGTTTGGATTTGCCTTGTCCAACTTTCGCCACCGTCAACACTTTTCAATACTGTTCCATTCGCGCCAACTACCCAACCAACATTTCTGTCGAGAAAATAGATCGAGTACAGATCGCTATTGACTCCGGAACGCTCCGTGTTCCAATTCTTCCCGCCGTCAATGGTCTTGAGTATCCTGCCGGAAGCTCCTGCTACCCAACCGATTTTGTCGTCAAAGAAGCAAACCGAACGCAAATTCGCCTTCGTGCCAGAATCGTGTTGCAGCCACCCCATGGGAAGGAATTCCGACAAGGTCGGCGAGGTTTTTGAATCCTTGGCCCCTGGTGTTAAGCTCTCAATTACTCCCCCGTCTCCCACTCCCCATATCGTTCCTGAATCCTCAACGATCCATAGCGCCTTTAAATTGCCATAATCCGGTAGGGCCGTCACCACGATGTCGGTATTAGGTATTTTGGCGACGCCCCAGTTAGGATTGTACTAGACTCTCTGGTGAACCAAAGGCTTGTAGTTATGTAGACGTTCCGCCTCCCCGATCCGACAACGAGAACACTAGAGGATCGTGGTGTATCCGACGCTACGCTATCCCGCGGTGCGGGTATATTGATAGGGGTCCAATAGTCTCCTTTGTCCTGACTATACAAAAGCCCTCCCCCGCCAGCCGCGTAGATATGACTTTCGTCCATCCAAGAAACCGAGGAAGGGCGCCCTAACGTCGGTAGAGACTTTGCTTTCCACGTATTGCCACCATCTTCCGTATCGAATACCGTTCCATTGGCGTCAATAATCCTTCCCTTTTTGGCGTCAAAGAACCGCACTGCTATCAGCGAATTTGTCAAGCAATCCGGCAAACGCTTAGAAGCGTTTATTTCTACGGGAAAACGCCACCAATCCAACGAAAGCAGAGGCGGCCTACTCTCTGTGTCCGGGAAAGGCATTTGTATCCAGAACGCCCAAACAGTCGTGACAATTAGGACTGACAGAGCGGAAATTAGCCAAACCGTGCCAATGGATGGACGCTTGGGGCCGGTTAATTCCGATTTACTCATAGTGGATAGCTGCTCGACTGCAAGTCAACCCTAATGACAACGATGTTCTAAACATCCAAAAGTTAGCAGTGGGGCCTCGGCCGGTACCGCTATATGTTGCTCTTCGATCAATGATCCTCCCGGCCATTGTTTCATGCAAGGCTTTCACCAAATCCCGCACCAGGCCCCTCTGCGAACCACTGGTCAGGGTAACCTTGGCCGCTGCCGGTTCCACGGAGACCGGGATCAGCAAGTCTTCGCCGACATGGCCCGACACGGCGGACGGAATGTTCAAAGTGAGAGAAGCGAGATCGTGTGACCGCCAAAAGGTCCAGACGCCACCGACAATCGCCAGCAGGACGACCGCGCCGACGATCCGCAGCCAGGGAAAGCGAGGCTCCCCCCTGCTCGCCATGCTTGCGCTTGGCGTGCCGACCTCCGCCAACAGACCGGGGCAACCGGGCATCGTGCAGGCGGCGGTTGACCCAGATGACACCTCAATGTTTTTGCGACTGTCCGCGATGGGACAGCCTCCGAATTTTTCGCAACGATATATACGGGTGCTTACCTGTCGTGCCTTCTCCTCGAGCTGGAACTGCCCAACTTCCAGGCGCTCCGTCTCCGGCCGCTGAGACTCCAAACGATACTTCTTCCGCGGCACGACAATCTCCAAGCGCTGAAACTGAATCGGGAGAAGTGGTCCAGGCGGATGCGGCCATGGATCTTCCCAGTAAGTCGGTCGAATGAACGTTTCACGCCTCAGGGAGAGCGCGTGACGCCACGCGCGCTCCACGTAGGGCTGATAAGTTGGGACTAGGGAGATAAACTCCCATGTGGTGACGTGATCGCTCCGCAGGCTCGGAACCAAGCCGGCACGCAGGACTGATGGTTTGCCACTGCCCGAGGTGCCAACCAGCGCAAGGAACGGGTGATGCTTGACCCCCTCGACAAGTCCTTCAATTGCAGCTTGCCGCCCCCAAAAAAATGGAGCGTCTTCCTCTCGAAAGTGCAGAAGCCCTCGGTAAGGGCAGATCGAAGCGCGAACAAAATCATAGTGCTTTTGGAGGTCTGGGTCGGGCGCTTTCCCAGTAGCGGCCTTGATCAAAATTGCAATTCCGCGATCGAGCGTTTGTGTTCGCAGATCCACCCAAGTCAACTGACGAAGAAAGCCCAGTGGCGGCTCACAACCGCGGAGCAACACCGGTATGACTGGGAGATTGGCGCTTTTACTCTGAAGGTTGAGTGCGATGTCCACTTCCCTTTGCTGCCAGGAGCCCATTTCGCCAGGTCCTGCAAAGATTGCCACAGCTTTGCTGGAGCTGAGGGCCTTTTCCAGCATCGGGCGCCGACGCATGCCTTTGAGCAGATTCCACCCGTCGAGGAAAACCTCTTTAAAGCCGCCGTTGGCCAATTTATGCGCAACCTCTCCGACAACCCTATGATCAACTGAGTTATAGCTCAGGAAAAGATCGTAACTTAATTCGTTCGCGCCTGCACCGGAACCCATTTTGCTCTGTCGCTTCTTCCAAATGTCCTAACAGAAAGCACATATTCCAGGAAGATATTCCTCGCCTGAATCCGTTATCCAATCAGGTGAGGATTTACGAGCCCGAGAACGATATGACCGAAGTCCTCGCCAGGACTGTGCTTCGGAGGTAAACAAGGACTGAACCGGCTAAGCTTCCCGGTGGAAAATATCCGCAAGCTACCGTGGAAGACGATCTTATCGGGAAGCCCAGACAGAAATTCTGTTTGAGATTTCAAATAAGGCAGAAAATGGAGGCGTGTCGGTGCAATTAAAGCCATAACATCATCAAACCTGTTCTAATCTAAAATGGCCGCTGGCCCAGTGCTCGATCCCCCACTCTTATGCAATCCTCAATATCGAGTTGGCACGGGTCGGAGTAGACAATCCCGGGGTTGAGGGCACGATCGTCGTTCGATTTAAGCCATTCCCGTTGGATTGGGTCAACCTCGCTGAGGGTATGGGTATCGAAGCCGCGCGAGCAGAAACATCGGAGCAGTTCGCCTATCTTTTCGCCTCCGCGATGAAGACGCACGGACCGCGACTGATTGAAGCTGTGATTTAGACGCTCCGCAGATAGCGAAAATACTCCCGAAAGGCGTGAAGATTGTTGGGGCGGTTTAGAACCGCTCTATTAGCATAGCCAACGTGCGAAATCCTTATCGCCCCAAGTGGATTTATGATAGGTTTTGCTATCCGCGCTGTCGAATCGGCCAGAATACGAGAGGAATACTATGGCCCTGCCTGTCACCGTTGAATCTGTCGCCTCCGCCGCGCGCGATGTTGCGATAGCATCGCTGCATCAGTTGCTCGGCGACCGCGTGTCAACCGCCGCGCCGGTGCGCGAGCAACATGGCAAGGACGCCTCCTATCATCCCTGTGTACCGCCGGACGCCGTCGCATTCGCGCAATCGACTGCGGAGGTGAGCGAGATCGTCAAGATATGCGCGCGACACAAAGTGCCGATTATCCCTTTTGGCAGTGGCACCGGTTTGGAAGGCCATGTCGTGGCGTTGCGGGGCGGGGTGTGTATCGATATCTCGCGGATGAACCAGATCCTACAGGTCAGCACTGGTGATCTGGATGCAAAGGTGCAGGCCGGCGTTACCCACGAGCAACTCAATGAGCATCTGCGCGATACCGGCCTGTTCTTCTCGGTCGATCCGGGAGCCAATGCTACCCTCGGCGGAATGGCGGCAACGCGCGCCTCGGGTACCACGGCTGTCCGCTACGGCACGATGCGGGAAAACGTCCTCTCGCTCACCGTTGTCTTGCCGGATGGGCGCGTTATCCGGACGGCGCGCCGAGCGCGGAAATCCTCGGCGGGCTATGACCTGACCCGGCTCTTCGTCGGCTCGGAGGGTACGCTCGGGGTGATCACCGAGGTGACGGTCCGGCTCTGCGGCGTTCCACCCGCAATTTCGGCGGCGACGTGCTCTTTCCCCACTATAGAGGCCGCGGTCAACACCGTGATCGAAACCATCCAGACGGGTATACCGGTAGTTCGCATCGAACTTGCCGACGCCGCCACCATGAACTCAATCATTCGGTATTCAAAGCTCGATTTGCCAGTCGCGCCGATGCTTTGGATGGAGTTCCACGGCACGGAGAACGCCGTGGCGGAGCAGGCTAGAATGGTCCAAAGGATTGCCGCTGATCATGGCGGCGCAAATTTTTCCTGGACGACCAGGCCGGAGGATCGCCAAAGGCTGTGGCGGGCACGACACGACGCGTATTATGCAAAAAAGGCGGCCTATCTGGGCACGCAGCTCTGGGCGACCGATGTCTGCGTGCCGATTTCGCGGCTAGCCGAATGCATCACCGAGACGCAAAAGGACATCGCCGCTTCCTTTGTGCCGGCAACCATAGTGGGGCATGCGGGAGACGGGAATTTTCACGTCGGCTTTATGATCAACCCGAACGAACCGAAGGAGATGGCGGAGGCCGAACGGCTCCACGAGCGGTTGGTCCATCGTGCCCTGTCATTTGATGGTACATGCACTGGCGAACATGGCATCGGTTGCGGCAAGATCGACTTCCTGATCGCCGAGCACGGCGAGGCGGTGAGTGTAATGCAGGCAATAAAGAAGGCGATTGACCCCGACAACATCATGAACCCGGGCAAGATTCTGCGGGTCTAGTCCCCCCCGAATCAGGTCACTATGAACGAAGTGATAGATTGCATAAATTTGGGGGAGCTAGAAGCCGGCGCTCGCAAGTTGCTGCCCCAGACCACCTACGACTACTACGCCGGCGGTGCCAATGACGAGATCACGTTGCGCAAGAACGAGGCGGCATATCAGCGACTCGCGTTGCTCCCACACATGCTAGTCGACGTCAGCGTTAGGGACATGGGCACCACCGTTTTGGGTGAACCTGTGTCGATGCCCGTTTTGATTGCCCCTACGACGCTTCAAGGCCTCGCACATTCAGAAGGAGAAATTGCCACGACCAGGGCGGCCGGCGCCGCTAAGACGCTCATAACGTTGGCGACCCTTTCGACCTCTTCGATTGAGGAAGACATGGCGGTCGCCACCGGACCGGTTTGGTTCCAGCTCTATGTGTTTAAGGATCGAGAAGTTAGCGCCTCGCTGGTCAAACGGGCCGAAGCGGCCGGGTGCAAGGCCATCGTGTTGACGGTGGATGTGCCGGCGCTCGGCAAACGCGAGCGCGACGTGCGCAATCGATTCACCCTACCGGAACATCTGTCTCTAAAAAACCTTTTACCGGCCGGGTGCCAGGAACTTCCTAAAAACCCCGCCGGCTTCGCCTCGCTCTTTGATGCGACATTGACCTGGAAAGACATCGAGTGGCTTGCCCGGCTGACGAAGCTTCCAGTACTGGTGAAAGGCATCCTGCGTGCTGATGACGCGCTGCGTGCAGTCGACCATGGCGCGTTAGGCATCATCGTCTCCAACCATGGCGCAAGGCAGTTGGACACCACGCCGGCGACCATTTTGGTCCTACCGGAAATCGTCGACGCGGTTGCGGGCGCGGTCGAAGTCTACGTTGACGGAGGGGTCCGACGTGGAACCGACGTGCTCAAAGCGATAGCTTATGGCGCGCGGGCGGTGTTGGTAGGGCGCCCGATTCTCTGGGGCCTGGCGGTCGGTGGGGAAGCCGGGGTCAAGTTCGTTCTGGAAATGCTGCGTCAGGAGTTCGAACTGGCAATGGCGCTGTCGGGCTGTACCAGTCTCACGGGCATCACCAGAGATCTTGTTCGCCTCTTGTAGGATTGCGGGGATATTCGCCTGATGAGAAGGGTAGCTCAGTAAAAGGCGTGACTCACACACCCGTCAGACTGGAACAAAGACGGCTCACCCCTGAATTTCCCCCTTCGCTAAGCGGGCGTATACCCTCACCGCGTCGTCAAGGCTAAAGCACGTCATTTCTGCCTCAGTCATTCCTGCCTCCGCCAACGCAATCACTTCCATCAAATCCAGCCGTGTTCCGCCAAAGGGGGCAGTTACCGAACAACCCCAGGGAACGCATCCCACCGCTGTACCCGGAGAAAACGACATCACCCCACCGCCTAGTCCGACGATGGCTAGGTGGCTGTCGTAGCCAAGCACGCGCATTGCTAGATCGATGGTTGACTGAATGCCGACAAAGTCGAAAACAGCTTTGATCTTCCGCGACCCGCTCACTGCGAGAATTTCCTCAGCGGCATTCTCCGAACGCGTGTCGACGGTCGCTACCGCTCCATGCCCGCGGGCAAATTCCAGCTTTGCCTCATTACTGTCTGCTGCCACAAGGCGCGCAGCGGACACCGCCCGCAGAATCTGCACACCCTTATGTCCTAGTCCGCCAATGCCAATCATGACTACCACGCTGTCCGGCGTCAAAGCAGGGAGCACACTCTTAATGGCATGGTAGGGTGTCAGTGCCGCGTCCGTGAGTGGCGCTGCCGCCTTCGGATCAAGCTTACCAAGCCGGACAAGGAAGCGGCCATCAGGCACAATCATGTATTCTGCCATCCCGCCATCCCTGCCAAGGCCGCCGATAATACGCGGCATCTCTGGCCGAAAACTGACACAATAGTTCTCGGCTGACCTGGCACAGGCCGGACAGTGGCCGCATCCCCATAACGGGTAAACTGCAACGGCGTCGCCCTGTTTCCAGCCGTAAGTCCCGCTCAATTCTTCCGAGCGCAGGTGGATCAATCTGAATGAGCGCCGTCGTTGAAAACGAAAATTGCCTCCATGAGGCAGGTCAAAGTGAAATATCCTCTATTCGGAAAAGCGCTCTCGGATCTTTTCGGGATCTTGCCGGAGATCGGGGACCGCATGAACAACAATCCTGTTTGACTCGACAACGTAGAAGATACCAAAAGGGTACTCCTATCGACGCCTGGATCCAAAAGATGGATGTCGATGGTGGTGCAACGACGCGGAACAGGAAGTGATAAGGGAACCGCCGCAAATTCGCTCTCCGGATATCACGCTCCCGGATTGAAAAAGATTGTGGCTTGTCTGCGGCCTTGGTCATGAAATAACGAAGCTCGGTGTAAAACTCCTCTGCGAGCCCTGGAGTCGCAACGCGCTCGTAGTGCCCATTATCTCGTCAATGTCCGAAAATAGACCTTCGGATGAAGGACAAGCCGCATCAGCTTCGACGGCTTTCGATCCGTTGGTCGAGTCCCTCCAATGTCATGCCAAGGGATGGATTCGCCTCAAACTCCGCATCGCGACGCAGAGCTTCTGCGATACCTTCATCTTCGTCGTGCAGGACCGATGGAAGCGATCCCAGTAGGTGTGCCGCCAGGACAGCTCTCTCGGTCTCTGGTAAATCCAGTGCCAGTTTCTCGACTTCTGCTATGGTCGCCGTCGGAGCAAGTCTAGTTTCAACGATCTCAGACGGCCAAGAGGCAACTTTCCTTATCGAGAACTGTCCTATCATTTAAAGCCAACGTTACGAGCTCGATCCGCACGCGAACAGTTGCATCAGGCTCATGGCGAAGGCGTGCATTGAGAACGATCAGGTGGCCCAATGTCTTCGTTACGTGTTCAATCCGAACGCGAACCTCCGGTGATAACTTCTCTCTGTCCTCTGGCTGCTCTGTGGTCAATCTAGAGGAAGGAAACGTGGAAGGAGGCAGTACGGAAGCGACTGATGGTCTATCGCATATCTCGTTTGAAGCTGAGAAGAAGTTTGAGCGACTTCGACGGATTCGACTGGAATTTTTCGCTCGTCAATGGCAGGTCGAGAAAATCGCTATAGCCGGGGACTTCAGAAGCGGTTTTAGCATCGATTTTCTTAAATCCCATCGCCCATTCGTTGAATTGAGGTTCAGCATTTTCCTCTTTGAGTAGGACTATCATACCTCGATGCCTTGGATCGGATCGGATCGTTGCCTCCAACTTCAGTACAGAGTCTTGGGACCCTCCAAACACTGCATAAAGTTTCCATCCTTATATAGAAGCATCCCGGTGATTCCAAGTGTCGAGTTATTCTGGCGGCTCCTTAAAAGGAGGTTTTCAAGTTGCGTATCCGAAAAAAGCTCTGTCGCGGAACTCACGTAGACCAGCGGTACATACCTAGAACGTATGGCCATTATTGTGCAATGTAAATGGGGTTGGTACGGATGGTTCAAAGTCTGGGGGTCACTAGCGTGGCTCGGTACGTAGTCCGCGTATTTGCCCGTTGCTCATGCTGTCTCCTTTCTTGCTCCGTCTTCAGTAGACGCCAACCAGCAAGGCGCCCATTTTCCGACTGCGCTTGAATCGCGGCAGAAGGTTATCTGCGATAACTTCCTGCAATTTTATGAACTACATCGATGGTCGGCGAAGGCCGCTTTACCTCCAATGCGTTGCTCCTTGCGGTATCGCTTGGGTTTTGATCGTGAACTTCAGCGCGACGATCCGGCGGTGCTTTGAACGTTCTGCCGACGCGAGCTTGATCTTCAAGTCCGTCTTCGTGTTGATCTCCAGAATAGCGACATCGAGCGCCCGTTGCTGGAAGTTCGCCCAGACGGGCAGCGACATTCAGCGCGTGGAAAAAAGTGGTGCGATCAAACGACTACACACGCCTATAGTCCTTGGGCCGAATACTGGCCGACCGCGATCTTGGCTGTCGCTGAAAGCCGTGAGCAGAGGGCTCCTTTGCCCAGGCGCAATGGCAGACACTGCTTTCGACAAGAGCATGGATACAATGCACCGAGAGATGCAGAAGGTTCGCTATTCGGGTAACGCGGATGCAGACTTCGCGTCACGGGTGATTCCGCATCATCAGGGTGCGATTGAAATGTCCAAAGTTGGAACTCCAATTTGGCACGGATCCTCGTCTCCGCCGCCTCGCTCAGGAAATTATCGTTACTCAGCAATCCGAGATCGAGGTCATGAAAGGAGCGATCAGGGGTCTTCCCCTGTCTTCGCTAAACCGAAAGAACTGGTGCACGCGATGAAAATGCGTCTTCAGATATCACCGGTGATTCTTGTTTTGGGACTCATCCGGAACCTGGTCGCAGGCCAGGTTCCGCACCTCGCCGAAACTCCGGACATACCGCTCGGCTCCCGCGATCGGGTTTACACGGCCGATCAAACTTCGAGCGCTCTTTCAGTTTACGATCCTTCAAGTAATCGTCTGGTAGGGGTGCTCCGGTTGGGTGATGTGACACCCCAGAATCTGAGTCCTCTCTACAGTCGAGGCAGAATAATTGCAGGACGAGGTCATTGGTCTCGGGTGCCCCCCAGACGCGGTGCGGCGCTACGAGATTCACCTGGCCTTCTCGACAGCGGGAGTGCCAAGAGGCGTCAACTGACGGAGTTCTTCGCGGCAAGACTCGCTGAAATCCCGCAAGGGGTCCAGCGCGCCGCTATCCAGCATCGCGCGCAGCTCTGGCACGGTCTTATTCGGTAAGCCATAGGTGTCGACGATGATTCGAACGAATTTGTCCGCCCGTTCGGCGATGGCAGGGTTAGAGACAACCCTCATTTTGTTGATCGAAGCGTAAAGACTGACAAGCGATGGAATTGCGGGCTCATCGTGAATGAGCGCATCCACATATAATTTCGAAGCCTCTTCAATGAACTGGTGGTAGAGCTCTTGCCGTCTTGTCTTCTCTTGCAAGAACCATTGTACGTTCGCCTGCTGACGTTGCGTAACCCATGCTGCTGCAAAAGTCGTCAGTCCTCCAATTACCGATCCTGCTAAAGCAGCAAAGGCAGAAAAATAAGCGGCATTCATGTCGTCGCCAGATTTAGCAATTTAAGTGGGACTTCAAACAGCCTATTGTTTGGCCACAATCCTTATCCGCTCTTTTTGACTTGGGTGCGCGCCGTCGGGTTTTAGTCGAACCTGGGTTCGCATAGGACAATGAGGAAGGAGAGACAGCCTTGAGGCTCGACGGAGAGAAAGTCTTTTCTCGCGCAATAATCAGTGGAGGGAGTTCTTGCTCTAAAAGGAACATTTCGAGAACCAAAAACGGAACAACCTTGGGCTGATGCTGAGTGCCTGGGGCCCCGGAGGATGTACTCCGGGTATACTGTTTTAGGGCGCCACTGTGAGGGGAGCGAACGTTTGAACAGGTGGCGCAACTCCAAGATTTAGCCGCCGCTCGCAAAGACCCGGAATTCGCAGAATTTGTCAGCCGTATCACGAAGCTTTAACTAGGCCGGGGCGAGCGGCGCTATGGGACGGAGGCGGACGGCGTGCGCGATCTACTGCGCCGTTATACGGCAATGAAGCTCCAACCTATCGCCGCCAACGCCGGATGCACGTCGAAAAGGCGTGCAGCATCGGCAGCCGTTCTTCTACTCCTCGAAACCATCTTAATGATTTCCGCCTGCTGCTGCGGTCTGAGCTTCGGACGGCGGTCGCCGATGCGTCCTTGCCTGCGAGCGCTTTCCAGACCCACCTTGGTACGTTCGCGAAGCATAGCGCGCTCGAACTCAGCAAACGAACCGAGCATCTGCAGCATCATGCGCCCGGCAGGGCTTGTGATATCGATCGCTTGCTGTCCGACAGCGCGAATTTGGATGCCGTTGTGGCGCGCACTCGCGGTGATGAAACGGTCCGAGAAGCGGCCTCGGTATTCATAGATCACGCAAAGACTCTGATTGAGCAAGGCGGCCCAATGGCGTTATTATGTGCGCGGCCAAAAGACCTTTTGGGCGCAGTTGACAATCCCACTCGCCCATCCGCGAGCGTTCCAAAATCAACTGCAGCACAAACCAAAAAGTCCAAAAATACCAAAAAGGAGGACACCATGACCCAAGCCAGTGCTACACAACAAGGCAGGGAGCAGGCAGATGACAAGAATGCAATTCGACCGTTTCATGTGAATGTTCCAGAGGCGGAACTCACCGAATTGCGCAGGCGCGTCAAGGCGACGAAATGGCCTGAACGAGAAACGGTCATGGATGCATCGCAAGGCGTACAGCTCGCGACGATTCAGGAACTCGCGCGCTACTGGGCGACGGAATACGACTGGCGGAAGGTGGAGGCGAGGCTGAACGCCGTGCCGCAGTTCATGACCGAGATCGATGGATTGGACATTCATTTCATTCACGTCCGTTCAAAACACGAAAATGCGTTGCCGCTGATCGTTACGCACGGATGGCCCGGTTCGATCATCGAACAGATGAAGATCATCGATCCGCTCACCAATCCCACGGCCCATGGCGGAAGCGCATCAGACGCCTTCGATGTGGTGATCCCGTCGATGCCAGGCTACGGATACTCAGGCAAACCGACCACGACCGGTTGGGGCCCTGATCGCATCGCGCGCGCCTGGGTCACGCTGATGAAGCGCCTCGGATACACGAAATTCGTGGCCCAAGGCGGTGATTGGGGCGCGGTGGTCGTCGATCAAATGGGCGTGCAGGCGCCTCCTGAGTTGCTCGGCATTCACACCAACATGCCTGGCATCTTTCCAAACGACATTGACAAGGCGGCCTTTTCCGGAGCGCCGGCGCCATCGGGTCTCTCAGCCGATGAGCAGGTAGCCTACGAGCGTTTGCAGTTCGTATATCAAAAGGGAATCGCCTACGGGTTCCAGATGGGGCTCCGGCCGCAGACGTTGTACGGAATCGCGGATTCCCCCGTCGGCCTGGCGGCTTATTTCCTCGATCACGATGCGCGCAGCTACGCACTGATCTCACGCGTCTTTCAGGGAGAATCCGAGGGCCTCACGCGCGATGACATTCTTGACAACATCACGATCACCTGGTTGACGAACACAGCGCTTTCTGGCGCCCGTCTCTATTGGGAGTATTGGGGCAAAGGGTATTTCAATGCCAAAGGCGTTTCCATCCCGGTTGCCGTGAGCGTCTTCCCTGACGAACTCTATCCAGCCCCGCGGGGCTGGACAGAGCAGGCGTATCCCAAACTGATCCATTACAACCGGCTGCCACAGGGAGGACACTTTGCCGCCTGGGAGCAACCCCAGCTCTTTTCACAAGAGGTTCGCGCTGGCTTCAGATCGCTTCGGTAGGGTTCTTCACAAGAGAGGAGGAGATGCGCCATGCCTGACCATATCGCAGTTCAACACCGACCGCACCTATCCCGGGCCGGTGGACGATCACCTTCAGCAACTCGACATTGCTGCCTCCGACATTGGTCAAAGAATGGCGCAAAGACAACTGACGGTCGACCTACACCAACTGCAATCGCATTCTGGCAGCGTGGCCGAGGACACAATCATCAGCCGCGCGGGCGAGGTAAGAAATCATCAAAACACATAGAAATTTTGTACGTAGATCGACCACAATTTGCCACACTTTTGCTTCCGCTCACTTCCACAGGTTTCTACCCTGATGGAAACTCCCCAGGAAAAAGCATGAAAAATAGCGGAAAACAGAACCCTAAAATGGGGTTCAAGTCCCCCCCGAGCAGAAATGCCATCCTGTAAGTTGTTGTTTGTGAAGAACTTAGGTCTAAGACGCTTGGACTGATGCAGAATCTCTACCCCCACCGCCCGATGCCCCGACTAAAATCCAAGACCACTGCAGGCGACCCACATGCTCGAGTTACGGGTTTCGCAGTCGAGCATAATTGCCGGCTAGTCCTTATCGGCGACACGAAACAGCATCATAGCGTTCAATGGGGCGATGCTCTCCGAATCTGAGAGCGATCGGGTGTTATCGCGCAGGCCACGCTCACCAAGATCTATCGTCAGCAGATTCCAAGGCTACGTGAGGCGATCGATGATTTGAGCAAGGGCCCGGGCAGGAGATGGGCTCGACAAGCTGGACAAGATTGCGGTTATTTGAGAAATAGCGAACGACGCCGACCGCCTGGCAGCCATCGCAGAGAAGCATATTGAGGCCTTAAAGGCTCAGAGATCGTCTTTAATCATAGCGCCTACACATGGCGAGTGCCGGGCTATAGCCGGCGCCGTGCGAAAGGCGATGACGGAGAAGGGTCTGCTGTTAGAATCGGAACATTCCGTTACGCGGCTTCAGCGACTGAACCTGACTGATTCCCAACAAAGTGATGCAGTCACTTATGAGCCAGGGCAGATCGTCGAGTTTCATAGGTTTGCCAAAGGAGCTGTTCGTGGTGGAGTTCAAGAGAAGCGCTTTAAGAGCGGTGAACAGTGGGAAGTCCTTCGCCGGGAGGAGGGAGCTGTCATCCTCGGTAGCGGCGGCGTCGAGAAGCAGTTGCCACTCGAACAGCACGGAATTTCAGCGTGTTCGAGCGGGAGAGGATTACGCTCTCAATCGGCGACAGGATGCGATTCACGAAAATGTCAAACACCGCGGGCAGACGTTCCTCAATAACGAGCTCCGGAAAGTGGTCAGCATCGATGATGGCAAGATCATATTCGATAAAGGCGAGATTGTTCGCAATGGGGCCGCTTTACATATCAGCAGGGAATAGCTGTCACCAGCCACGCCAGCCAGGCGAAGACTGTCGACCAGGTCATTGTGAGCGTGCCGGTTCGAGCGTTCAGCCAAGCGAACGAGGCACAATTTTACGTCTGGATGTCGCGCGCGAGGTGGGCCATGCATGTCTTTACTGATAGCAAGGTAGCTCTGCGGGTTGCCGTCACCCGACCGAGCAAGCGGCTTTCCTCTTGGGAGCTCCTCTACCTGACCGAGCAGAACAGGACTTTAAAAGCCGAGTTGACTCGTGAACGGGCCAAGCCAAAGAAACAGCAACAAGAGATTGCTTATGAACGGTAGTGTGATTCGGGTGCCGGCACGGTCACTGAAGGAACAATTCTCAAGAAGCTCAGAAGCATGGAAGGAATAGTCTGATCCAATCTTTCGCTTTTGGGCACAGGGAGACTGGTGGGGCTTCCCGTTCTTTAGTCTCAGGGCCAGCCGGTATCTCGGCGACAAAGAAACAACAACCTGGCTGAGAACGCTATGCGCCCACTCGCCTTGGGGCGCCGGAACTGGATCCATATCGGAAGTGAGCAAGCCGGACCGCGCGTCGCGGCCATCGCCTCGGTCGTCGAAACCTGCCGGCGACTAAAAATCCCGATTCGCGACTATCTGGGCTCGGTCTTGCCTGGCTTGGCAGACTTCCCGATCAACCGGATCGCTGAGCTTTACGCCAGCAGCTTGGTTGGCACGAAACTGACAATCCAAAATCCCGTCGAGTAGCCGGTCGCCATTAACCGTGTGTTAGTCAGACGGGCACGAAGAATGTCCCGAAGGGACGTAGCAATCGTAGCCTGGCACGAAGTGCCCTGGGAGCGCGCCACCCCCAAAGAGCCGTCCCGTAGGGTAACGGTGTGATTCGCGCAGGTGTGCGCACCGATTCGATGATTGGACGGCGGACATTTCGACGAGAAATACGTCTGGGATTAGCTGCGCCCGATCATACCGTACCTACGGGACGGTTCTTTCCAGGGACCTTTCCCAGGCACTTCGTGCCGGGCTACAATCGGGGTCGTCCCTCCGGGACGCGCTGGCAGACATTTCGCGACAACATCTAACTATCAGGATTAGGTCAGGATAGCGTCGGAAGATCCAGGAGGTCTGGTAGAGCAACGAGATCACAACCAAGGAGCCTTGAAAGAGTCGATTCTTTAGTTTTCCATTGTGAGTCCGGATATTAGTTAATAGACCCTCAATCGGCAGACTCTAGACATGCGATCCATTTGCTCAGGAAGAAAGCGTTTTATGGGCTCTGTCATTGCCGTCACCGTATGTTTCGGTGTCACCTATTGGGGCGTCGTGGCTTGGCCGGCAAACGCTTTTGCCCAATCCATATTGCCGTCCGCCCCTTATCCTGTCGGGATGACACAGGTCGAATTTATCGACTCGGCCGGCGGCGGCCGACCTCTGGATTTTATGCTGGTCTATCCGGCCGCTCCGGATAGACGCGATATTCCTTACAAAATGTTCATGGCCACCAATCTGAACCTTTTCAAAGACGCGCCGATCGTGGCCGACCAGCTGAAGCATCCCCTCGTCATGTTCTCGCATGGGGCGGGCGGCAACGGCTCAATCTATGCCTGGTTCGGCGAATACCTGGCCTCGCACGGTTATCTCGTCGCCTTGCTCTATCACTACCGGGCAAATACGTTTGATTCGAGTGCACTCTACGTGCGCAACAGGCTGTGGCAGCGGCCGCACGATATCAGTCTGGATATTACTCACCTGTTCCAGGACAAAGTTTGGGGTCCGCACATCGACCGAAATCAGGTCGGTGTGGCGGGGCATTCGCAGGGCGGGTTTGCCGCTCTCTTGATCGGTGGAGCCAAGGTCAATCCCGACCTCTTTCTGAAGTATCAACGGGGTTGGAAGGACAACCCGGTGGTGCCGGCCTATCTGCGCGAGCAAATGCGCCTTGACGCGAAACCGGTCCTTGACCTGCGCGACGATCGGGTCAGGGCGGCCTTTGCGATGGCTCCGGGCGACATCCAAGGATTTGGAATGGACGAGGCCGGGCTTCGGCAAATGGCGATCCCGGCCTATATCATTGTCGGTGCCGGTGACACCGCAACGCCGCCAAAGGAGAACGCGGAGTTTGCCGCGAAATATATCCCGCACGCGCAACTCGACGTGCTTCCCGGTCAAGTTAGCCACGAAATTTTCGACAATGAGTGCGACCAGCTTGGTCGGGACAATTATCCCGAGTCCTGCATCGATGCTCCTGGCGTGGACCGGGCTAAGCTGCACGAGTACATCGGCAACGCCGCTTTGAAGTTCTTCGATACGAATTTAGGTGTGCGTCGACAGAGCTCGAACTGAGAACAGAACGAGAGCATCAATACGATTCTCCTCTGGAGCCTGCTTGCCTGAGGGCCATCCCGCTGTTTATATCGATATTTCCCAGACAATACTCGCGTGATATGACCTCACTGAATTCGCTCGTTAGGTTCCTCCTCTTTGCCAGCGTGGCATTTTCCAAAATCCCCGCTGCGGAGCCGCAATCCCTCGATCGAACGCTTGAACCCTACTTGAAAGATTTCGGGTTGCCGGCGCTCGGTGTCGCGGTTTTCAGGGAGGGAGTGGTCATTTCTTCCGGAGTGGTGGGTACGCGGCGAGCTGGGGAGGATATTCCGGTGAGGATCGACGACTGCTTCCACCTTGGATCGGACAGCAAGGCGTTTACATCGCTGCTGGCCGCAATATTCGTCGAAGAAGGGAAACTGCGATGGGATTCAACGCTCGGCGAAATTTTTGTTGAATTGAACGACAAGATGAATCCCGAATTCGCGCAGATCACGGTTGAGGAATTGCTCTCCCATTCGAGCGGTTTGTCGGATGGCTCAGAGATTGTCGATCTGATCAATCGTTCCTACCAGCAGCAGGGGAACATGGACGAGCTGCGATATTGGATGGTCAAAGAAACCGCGCCCAAACCGCTCGACCATCCGCGAGGGAGCAAGTTTGACTATTCGAACCTCGGCTACACTATTGCTGGTGCTCTCCTGGAACGTATTGGCGGGAAAAGCTGGGAAGAGCTGGTCACCGAGCGAATCATCGAGCCGCTGGAGTTGAAAAGCGCTGGCTTTGGTCCGCAGGCGAGTCTCGGAAAAGTGGACGCGCCGCTTGGCCACCTGATCGAGGAGGGCAAAACCAAAGCAATGCTGGCTGGCCCGAACGGAGACAATCCACTCATTCTTGGACCTGCCGGCACGATGCACATGTCGGTCCTCGATTTTGCAAAATGGGTGGCTTGGCAGGCCGGAGAGGGCAAGCGTCTCCCGGCCCTGGTTTCGCCGGATACTATGAAAAAACTTCACGCCCCGGTGATCGATACGGGCCTGCGTGAAAACGCGCCGCCAGGTACGCCGAAGACGGGAGGATATGCTCTCGGCTGGGGACAGGTGACCGAAGATTGGGCACCTGATCCAGTGATTACTCATACCGGATCGAACACCCTGAATCTCGCCCTCGCAATGTTCTGGCCAAAGACTGATTTCGGATTCGTGATCGTGACAAATATCGCAGGAGCACGGGCTGATGAGGCCGTGAGGAAGCTGGCTGTCACGCTCTATCAAGACTTTTCCGGACGCCCATAGCGCTCCAGGATCTTGTCTCATGCCGCATAAATAGGTCTATCATGAAGGGCGCTTCTAAGTTAAAGCGAATTTAGGATGGTTTATTGTAGGGGTGCCACCGCAACATCGGCGGCGAGGTACTCCTCGCCAGCGGCGGCGCTCGCTCTCGCCTGGCTCAAGAAGGTCTTCGATCGGTCCACCCCAACGGCCTCTCCGGTCTCTCCGTAAGAGAGAGAAGCCGAGTGGTGAGACCGGGTCCGCATCCCATGTCAAGCGCCAGCGCTGGGCGGTTGCGCACGGTTTCGGAGACGAAAGCGTCACTGGTGGGGTCGAAGACCTCCAAGACGACCCGTAGCCGTTCGGCCGCCAAGTTCGTTTCGCCGAAGGAGTAAATCGAGCCTGACCGGTCTGTTTGGTCATCAATCATCCTCTATTGGTAAAGGCCAGAACTTCCGTGAGGAAAGCGTCAGTCCTCCGTTTATAAAGAATTTAACGTTAAGCCAAGGGTTTTCGGCCCAGATTTTTTGCATGACTCCCGAGAAAGAGGAGCCCATTTTAGTCCTACGATCGACGTCTGCGATGCCTCTTCCCTCTCCAAGCAAAGAGTTGATACAGCAGGTCAGTGCGTCTGCACCACGTGATCCGCTGCGGTCATGGATGAAAGCACTTCCTCAGCTGATTCAACTCTATTTGAGCCGTTGGCACATTCAATGGACTGGAGAGTCACTAAAACAAGGATACTTCAGCTATGTCTTGCCGTGTCGATGCCAAGATGGAACGCACGCGATTCTCAAGCTCAGTCCACTAGCGCGGGAAGCACAAGAACCACGCCGACGCCTGAACCTACGGCCACGCCGACGCCTGAACCTACGGCCACGCCGACGCCTGAACCTACGGCTACGCCGACGCCTGAACCTACGGCCACTCCAACGCCTGAGGCCACAGCAACCCCAGAGCCGACTGCAACTCCTGAATCGACGCCAACCCCAGAACCAACTGCTACACCCACTCCGCGATAGCAAGCAGGTGGACTGCTTGGAGTAGGCCTTCCCGAGCTTGGGCGTCTTTCCGTTTTCGAGGTCAGTTGCCCGTCTAATATTTCTTAGGCTTCTTTGGGCATCGCGACAATTGTCGCGATGTGCCCAGTGGCGACAAAGGCTTACCCATAGGCCGCGCCTTGGTTCACGCAGGTCGATCTAACACAGTCCCTCCGATTATGTTGAACCCTCTACGCTCAGTTTTACTCGCAGCTAGCTACGACCTATCGGGTCTGACGCGGTCTAGGGTCGTCATGATGAACGCACGTCTTTGGCCATGTCGTTCTAACCGCGATGACTTGGGGCAATATCGGCTGCAATTGCTTCAGTAGACCAGCAAGATAAAAGATAAAAACTTTCTTTGGCCTGATTACGTCAGCATTTGCTAGCGCAACATTGGACGTGCTCGTAAATGCAGCTGCAAGTTTTTCGGCTAAGATCCAGCAGCAAACTCGAGATGCTCCAAAGCAATCCATCGCCGGTTGCGGCGTGTTGCCCCGGCTACGAGCAGTTCAATTCAATCGTAACTTTCAACCCCGTCGTGATGCGATCGTCTTTGGCGAAACTGGCGGAGAATTCACCGTGCTCAAATAGATAGCCGTCCAACGGCGCAGACGGTTCGAGCTTCGAGAGCCAAGCCGGTTCCTTGATTGTGGCTTTGCAAACTTTACCTTGGTACTCAGCGCTTCGTAACGCACGAAAG
>Ga0073928_10001656_pt1 | contig 41648 bp, 38 predicted proteins | sample PaiPotPPA55metaG_FD_76969 | JGI IMG/M metagenome (GOLD analysis project Ga0073928, IMG submission 76969) | Iron sulfur acid spring bacterial and archeal communities from Banff, Canada, to study Microbial Dark Matter (Phase II) - Paint Pots PPA... ...
CTGAATTATGGGTGAGAGCCTGGCTAAGGCATGGATACTTTCGTCGTGATTAATGGCCGCTTGATTGCTGGTCGATTTCGCGGCCGACGGACGTTGCGCAAATACATAGGTCCGGATCCCTCCTTGGGGATCAACCAGAATACGATGAAACATATTCAGTTGTCCTCCCATTGAAGACGCAACCGAGTAAGCGATATAGCAGTCAGCGCCTAATTTGGCTACCGAGGCACCGGTTCCCGGTCTCTGATTATTAATCATAAGGCAGAGGTTATTCGCGAAAGCGGCGACATCGGTCGCGCCCGGAAACCGAGTTATAACCAGTTTTTGCGACCAATTGGTTTCGGTCTCTCCGGTCAATATATAGTCATTCTCTATTTTCTGGGCATCGGCATCCTTGGCGGAAAAAGAGAAGTTTTCGTCGGCAAACTTCAATGTCTGCGCTTTGAGAGCCGTCGTCGAGAGGAAGACCGCAATCGCGCCTAGTAGAAATGAGGAGACCTTTCGCATGCGCTTCACCATAAACAGGGGAAAGGATTTTGTCTCGTTAGGAAGAGCGGTAGGGACGACCCGAAGCGAAAACCTTAACCGCAGATTAACGCAGATGAAGACAGTATGAAAAACCACGAATGGACGCGAAAGCACGCGAATCAAGACTTGTTCCCCTTATCTGCGGCCATCTGCGTGTATCCGCGGTTGAAGGTTTTCGCTCCGGGAGCTCGTCCCTACCGTTTCCTACGACGTCTCCAAATTCTCGGTATTTCCAAAAACAAATCTGCCCTGGCGGCCCGGACCCGTCATCGCTTGCAGACGCCAGGTGAGCAAGATTGCCGCTACAAACAAACCAGTCGCAAGTCCGATCCAGATGCCGATCGGTCCATTCAGGACATGGAAGGCAAAAATAAATCCTGTGGGAATTGCTACCGCCCAATAACAAAAGATGCCGATAAGCATTGGCAGCCGGATATCGGCCAACCCTCTGAGGCAGCCGGCTGAAGTCACCTGTATGCCATCGGCCATTTGGAATATGCCGGCGATGATCATCAATCGGCCGGCGAGTTCGACGACCTCTGTCTGATTCGTGAACAACAGGGCGATTTGGTGGCCGAGCGTTAAATAAATGGCAGCAAACCCAACCGCGATCAGTATCGAAACGATGATCGCTCCAAGGGCGATCCTGCGTAGTGTCGAATACGCTTGTGAGCCGACCGCATGCCCGACACGGACACCGGCGGCAATCGAGATACCTAGCGGGAACATGAACGTGGTTGCGGCGCACGTCACAACGATCTGATGTGCGGCCAGGGAGATCGTCCCCATCCATCCCATCATGATGGCACTGAAATTGAACGCGCCTGCTTCTGCGACATATTGGCAACCGATCGGTAGACCTGCTCGGAACAGGCTGCCCACCTTCTCCCAGCTCACGCCTGTCAACCACAATGCCTGCCACTTTAGCCGGCTCAAGAAAAGTGCGTACCCGATAATACCAATCAGCACGAAAATACGGGCACAGAGAGTGGCGATGGCCGATCCAACCAGTCCAAGCGCCGGGAGCCCAAACCATCCGAATACCAGCGGCAAGTTCAGAGCGACGTTCAAGATCACTCCGGCGTAGAGGATCACACTTGGGATTACCGGTTTTCCGAGCGCCTCGCAGTAGGTCTTGGCGCTCATGGATGCAAGAGCTGGAATCAACGATAGACCGGTAATCGCCAGATACGGTCGGGCTGCGACCTCGACCGGAACCGGTTCACCGAAAACGCTCAGGGCTGGTAACAAAACGATAACGACGGCTGCTGCGGCGATGCCAACGAAGAGTGAGAGCCAAAAAGCGGATCGAAACACCTCGACTTTAGCGTTGTCCAGTTTTGCTCCATGCGCCTGAGCCGTGAATATACCGACCGCTGCCAAAACGCCGATGCCGCCGACATATAATGTTCCCAAAAGCGTATTCGCAAAACCGATGGCAGCCAGCGGCACCACACCGACCCGGCCGAGGACCAGCGTGTCCGTTATGCCCATCAACATCTGGCCGAATTGCCCAACCATCATTGGGACAGCCAATGAGAGGGTTGCTCCCAACTCTGTTTGAAAGAGCTTCCGTGGACCGGGCATAAGAACCACCAGCAAACTAGCGAATAGGGTGTGACGCAAGCGGTTGGGGTAGGGAAGGCAATCGAAGCCCAGCCTTGGTAGGGCGAGGCTGCGGAATTACCATTGATATTCCCAAAGCCGCCGGCGAATCTTCACAACCTAAATGGGAGAGGCCGATTCGCTGCCGACCTGTCCGACATAGCATTTGCGATTTAAGGCCCGAAGGGTTGAGAGATTATAGCCTAGGCTGAGTCTGCGAGGCCTAGGTAGGGACAAAAAAAGGGCATTAGCGCTGTAAGCGCGAGAGAGATTGGACCCCTCCGAGTGTGTTTTACAGGAGAATCAATTGTTGCGATTTCTTCGTAGCCAAATTGCACGTATCGATGACTCCCACTTCTGCCGCGCTTACAGCGCTAACACCTCTTTGCTTTGGTACCTAGGCCTCGCGGACTCAGCCTAGGCTATAATCTTTGCAGCGCTTCGCGCCTCGCATGGGCTCAATTCGGCGTATCGCTGCGTGGCTTACCCGACGCGCAAGACATTCACCCCAATAATCCGTGTCGCTCGATAAAGTGAATGATCTCACCGAGCCCGGTCTCAGACCTGAGGTCTGTCATCACAAACGGCCGCTCACCTCGCATCTTCCGAGTATCGGCGGCCATGACTTCCAATGAAGCTCCGACGTGCGGAGCCAGATCGGTCTTATTAATCACTAACAGATCCGAACGGGTTATGCCTGGTCCACCTTTCCGCGGAATCTTTTCGCCGCCGGCTACATCAATCACGTAGAGAGTTAGATCGGATAATTCCGGACTAAAGGTTGCCGCTAAATTATCGCCACCGGACTCGATAAAGACGATATCGGCGTCAGGGAACCGTTTTAGCATTTGATCGATGGCTTCGAGATTGATCGACGCGTCCTCGCGAATCGCCGTGTGCGGGCAGCCACCGGTTTCAACGCCCATAATCCGTTCCGCTGGTAATGCGCCGGCGACGGTCAAAAGTCGTTGATCTTCCTTCGTATAGATATCGTTTGTGATGACCACGAGGTCGTACCGGTCACGCATCCGTTTGCATAGCATCTCGACCAGCGTGGTTTTACCGCTACCAACCGGTCCGCCAACGCCGACTCGCAATGGAGGAATGCTTTTGCTGCGGATCATAGGGTGGGTCTTTTTAAGCCAAATTACGGCGTTCATACAGTTTTATTAGCTTTCGAATTTCCGGCTAGATGAAATCCGCGCCAGTAACGCCTTGGTTAGCCTGGCAACTAACACCAATGATATCGATGTACGCCGGTTACGATGGGCAATTAGGCCGGGGCCGCTACAACTCGAATGTCGCGACCGACGGAGTACGCGTTAGCTGGTAGATCACGACCGGAAAAGACGTGAATACTGGCTTTCATGTCGAGCCGAAAGAATGCCTAGCAGGGGAGCCCAGGACGAAATCTCTTCTGTTGAAGTGTTAGCGGCGGAGTTAACGGCAGCCGGCACGTGATTTCGGCATCGCGTTAAAACTCGGTGCCCTGAGGCTTGACCTAGGGGAACCAGCTTCATAGCCGCGGCGATCTGAGTCTCTAGCCAGCTGAAACAAAACGCGGTCAAAGTTGTTTCCTCGGAAAGACCCAGTCCGGCCGCGGATAATCCGAACGCGATCGGGAATGCAATCGGGTCGAGCTGGCTGGGGGCGATTTTTGGTGTGAGCCAGCTTAAAGCGCCAGCCAGTTGGAGTAGCGACCATCCCATCTGTTCAGTTTCCCGGCGCAGCTCCAACGATTCGCGGCTCGCAAGGAACCAAGAATTCCAATAAGCGATTTCCGCAGCCGAATCGGCTGACGGATGGGCTCGGCAAGCTCGATAAATAAAGGCGACCACGGGTACGTCACAGCAACCGATAATCTCGGTGAGGCCGTCGGCGACCCATCGGTATGCATCCTCTTCATTTCGAATCAGTCCGAGATCAACCGCAGTTTCGAGCCCTTGAGAATAACTGAACGAACCGATAGGCAGGGCCGGCGAAGCCAGGTGCAGAGCTCGGCAGAGTTCGTCGGGGTTCATGGTAATCCCTTAATCGTCATCGTCGTAGAAGCGGTCAGTAATCAGTAATCAGTAATCAGTAATCAGTAATCAGTAATCAGTGAACCAGTAACAGTGCTGAACCAGAATAATCATCCGCTGATTACTGACACACTGATTACTGATTACTGACCTCCTTCATGCTCATGAAACACCCTCTGGGCCAACGCATGATCCTCCGCGAACGTCTCATTATGGCCATGCTTGTGGCCCCCTCCATAAGCGCCGGTTTCAGGTGTAAATTTCTCTGATACCAACGTGACAGTGAGGCCGAGACCGAGCAGCATCTCTTTTAAAACCGGGTCGACCTGAAGGAGAATCCGATCGGGTTGAAGTTCGATGGCGGTGTGCCGATTTCCGAGGTGATAAGCAGCGCGCAACAATAAGAACGGATCCGGCGCCGTAACCATGATGAGTTCTTCTTTTGCTGCCTGAATCTTAAACTGGTAGCCGTCCTTGCTCTCAACAATATCTCCATCGCGCAAGATCGTACCCGGTGGCAGCAGCAGCCCGATTTCCTCGCCGGCTTCCAATTTAACTAGTTGCCGGCTCTTCTTGCGCGAATCAAAAGGGAGAACCAGAGAAGGGATATCTTTCGCTGGATCGGTTGTATCCGTGTTCGCCACGACCTTGGTGAATCTTCGCATTAAAACAGGAAATAACGTTGAGCCATCGGCAGTACTTTGGCCGGTTCGCAGGTCAGAACTTCTCCGTCGGCCGTTACCTCGTACGTTTCCGGATCAACTGTGATCTTAGGTAGCCACGAGTTATGGATGAGATCTTGCTTCTTGAGATTCCGGATACTGTGAACCGGTACTAACTGGCGTTTGAGTCCGTAACGATCGCCAATCCCGGATTCTAGCGCTTTCTGAGAAATAAACGTGAGGCAGGTTTTAGCCAGAGCCACGCCCCGGGTCGCAAACATTTCCCGGTAGTGGACCGGTTGGGGAGTCGGGATCGAAGCGTTCGGGTCGCCCATCTGCGCAACTGCAATCATTCCTCCTTTTAGAATCAGGGCGGGTTTAACTCCGAAAAATGCGGGTGACCACAGAACCAGGTCCGCCCATTTTCCTAACTCTACCGACCCGACTTCATGAGCGATCCCGTGAGTAATGGCGGGATTGATCGTGTACTTGGAAACGTAACGTTTTATCCGGAAATTATCATGACGCGCTGAATCGCCGGGCAATGCTCCCCGTTGTACCTTCATCTTGTGCGCAGTTTGCCAAGTGCGAATGATGACTTCACCGATCCGGCCCATGGCTTGTGAGTCACTGGACATCATGGAGATCGCACCCAGATCATGCAGGATGTCTTCGGCCGCGATCGTTTCCCGGCGAATCCTAGACTCAGCAAACGCGAGGTCTTCCGCAATGGCCGGGTCGAGATGATGGCACACCATCAACATATCCAAGTGTTCATCCAAGGTATTAACCGTAAACGGCCGGGTCGGGTTCGTGGATGACGGCAGCACATTCGATTCGCCGCAGACTTTAATAATATCGGGAGCATGTCCGCCGCCGGCGCCTTCGGTATGAAACGAATGGATGGTTCGGCCCTTAAACGCGGCGATACTGGCTTCGACAAAGCCTGACTCATTTAAAGTATCAGTATGAATCGCGACCTGGGTATCAGTTTCGTCTGCTACCGACAGGCAAGTATCGATGGCGGCGGGAGTGGTTCCCCAATCTTCGTGTAGTTTCAGGCCGACGGCGCCGGCTGCGATCTGTTCGCGCAAAGGTTCCGGTTGGCTGGCATTGCCTTTCCCTAAGAAACCGAGATTGATCGGATAACCTTCTGCCGCCTGCAACATCCTTTCGATATGCCAGGGACCCGGCGTACAAGTAGTAGCGTAGGTGCCGGTTGCCGGCCCGGTTCCGCCGCCGATCATGGTGGTTAACCCGGCGGCAATCGCTTCATCGATCTGTTGGGGACAGATGAAATGGATATGGGTATCGATCCCGCCAGCGGTCACAATCATGTGTTCGCCAGCGATGATTTCGGTGCTCGGCCCGATAACAATGGTCACGCCCGGCTGAATATCCGGGTTACCCGCTTTCCCGATGCCGAAAATTCGCCCGCCTTTTATCCCGATATCCGCTTTAACAATTCCTGAATGGTCCACGATGACTGCATTTGTGATCACCGTGTCGGCAGCGTCCTTCGAGGTACGTTGCGATTGACCCATCCCGTCCCGGATGACTTTGCCTCCACCAAATTTGACCTCTTCTCCATAAACGGTGAAGTCCTTCTCGATCTCAATCATCAGATCGGTATCGGCTAGCCTGATCCGGTCCCCAACGGTAGGACCGAACATTTCTGCGTACGCCTGTCGGGTGATTTTCATGATGCTAGGGGTTTATTCTCGTCCTCCTGCGGAACACGGACCCATTTTGGGGAGGGATCGCGTCCCCGCGATCCGTCGTGATCGAAGCCGAGCGCGCTTTGATTTTGCGGACAAAAATACACCTTTCGGTCTCAACACGTTCTGCCGGCGCGCGGGGACGCGCGCCCTCCCCTGGCAAACAGCATAGCCGAGCCGCTGAGTTGCGTGGATTCATGGTTACAGACGTCCCATAATTTTAGCGTTAAACCCGTAGATGATGCGGTCACCTGCGATCTCCACCAGTTCTACCGTTCTTTCCTGGCCGGGTTCGAATCGAACCGCGGTGCCGGCTGCTATATTCAGACGGTAACCTCGGGTCGGTTCCCGGTCGAACTTGAGGGCTTCGTTCACTTCATAGAAATGATAATGCGAGCCGACCTGGATCGGTCGATCGCCAGTATTTGCTACACTGATCCCGATTATTGGTCGGCCAGCATTTAGTTCGATTTCGCCGTCTTCAACTAAGATTTCGCCGGGGATCATATGCGTCTGCCTTAATGATAATTACTGATTACTGAGTCACTGATTACTCATCACTTTCCTCACGGGATTGGATTATGAACGGTGACCAATTTGGTGCCGTCGGGAAAAGTGGCTTCGACCTGAATCTCCGGGATCATCTCGGGTACACCTTCTAACACTTGATCTCGTCTCAGCACGGTGGCGCCAAACTGCATAAGCTCAGCGACAGTTTTACCGTCGCGCGCTCCCTCAAGCAGGGCTGCGGTGATCAAGGCGGTTGCTTCCGGATGATTTAATCTAAGGCCGCGTTGTAGCCGGCGTTCCGCTAGCAAAGCGGCGGTAAAGATCAGCAGCTTGTCTTTTTCTCGGGGGGTTAGGTTCATGGGCTGGAGAGTGGTGGGGCGAGGCTCCAATAAGGCCTAAGAGGTTTCTCGGAGTCAATTGTACGTTGTAAAACGATTGATCTAGCTGGGCCTAACCGCCGCCGAGCCGCGGACCGAGGATGTGCCACTGTGGTTTCAGGGTAGAACAGATCGCGGGATAATGAGATTCGAGACATTGAATCGCGAGGTTGAGCGCTGGGCCGCGGCTCGGCGGGTCTTGCGGCCTTAGTAGGACGCGTCCTTAATTTGGCGTCGACGGCTTCGCGAAGACGTTCGGTCGTTCGGGAGCCTCGCCCCACCAAATTTGTCACACACTCCATAAGCGCAAAGGATTAGAATCTCTTCCATGGATCGCTGGTCGCAAGAACGTCCAGCAACGGACCATGAGCTCGCGCAACGGTTCTATCTTCTGGGCGACGGCCCGGACGACTAATACCCCTCCATGAAGACAGGTCACGCCGGCACGCAAGGTGTCGCTGAACGGAAGCGAGGGTGACAGCGTCTCCGCAAGCATTTGATTACAACTTGGTCCCGCTGCCCATAACATCCCGCAAACGGGAAATGCAGCGAGTCCCTGGGTAGCGATTCTCAGCCCGGAAGCACCAGTTACGTTGGCTTTCTCCGCCCAAAGCAAGCCGTGCCTACCCGTGAATTGGGAATTGATCCTAAGAGCGCCTGCGTCCCAAGTCTCGCCCATCGCTCGCCGGCCGAAAACAAACGTCTCCCACCCGATCGCACTGGCTTCCGGACCCAATTCAAGTTGAAAACGAAAATCAGCTCGAGCGTTTTCGAAGAGAATGTTTTCCGGTGGCAACCAATCAAGCTGTGCCCGCGGCGCGAGCTCGATCCGGATGTCCTGAGATGCAAAAGCCCCGGTCGATTTATACCATTTCGTCGCTGCTGGACTGGTCAAGACCGTTCTTGTCCCGGTTCCTTGCGTGACGTTGATCTTAACGGCATCACCTGCAGCCATCCCGCCCGGTGGATGGAGAATGACCGTATGACAAACTGAACGACCCTCAGGGTAAAGCGGCTTCTGGACTTGGAGCGGGCCGCTGTGTCGCCGCTCCGCCATCACGGTACGATCTTCTTGATAGAGGAATCGTAGGTGCAAATCCGCGGTCCAGTTAGGAAGCGATGGGTGCAAAGTCAGAAGAAAATCTCACGCAAAGACGCCAAGAAAAAACAGGATTTCCTTTCGAGCCATTTTATCACTCGTGAGCGCTCTCTGGACGTAAGAGATCCGGCTTTCGGGAGAGCCGCCACCGATTTCTCTCTTTCCTTTGTCGCGGCGTCAACCCAGTTTTGAACCGGGTTGACGCGCGATGCGTGGGATGGAATCGCCTAGTTCTACTGCCGGGCAGCTGCGACCTGTAGGCTAGAAGCGTCCGGCGTTGCCGCGGTCTTCTTCTCAAGCTGTTCATCGAGACCCTTCAATAAGAAGGGCTCGGCCTTAACCTGTGGGAACGTGCTCAGGATCTTGAATTGTCCGTTCGCAGTGGTTTCGCCGATATAGACGTTCTTCGTGGTATGGTGGTTGGTCTGCATCGTGTTCTTGCCGCCCGGACCATCAAAGCTGATCCCATCGTTCTCCAGCACCCCGCGAACCTTATCTACGTCGAAAGTGCCCGCTTTTTCGACGGCCTTTTTCCAGAGGTAAGCACCATCGTAGGAAAGCACCATCGGGCTATCTACTGTCCGCTTGTCCTTGACTACACCCGCATAACTCTCGGTTTTTAGCCAGGCGTTCCAGCGCTCAAGGAAATCCTTGTTCTCGGGCGTTTTCAAAGACATGAAATAAGTCCAGCATCCTAGTTCGCCAACCAGATCCTTCGTCGGTAAGCTGCGCAACTCATCTTCCGCCAGACTGAAAGAAACGATCGGGCAATCGGCCGGATTCAGCCCGGCAGAGGCAATCTCCTTGAAGAACGGCACGTTGGAATCCCCATTGATCGTATTGATAACGCAAGCGTCGCCGCTGGCCGCAAATTGCTTAATTTCGGAGACGATCTGCTGAAAATCTGTGTGGCCAAAGGGCACGTATTTGCCGGCCGAGATAACTTTCCCGGCGCTATCCTTGCGAAGCCCGCCCCCGATATTTTCTACCGGAACCCCTTTGGTCTGGAGATATTTGAAAAGGATGAGGTTTGTAGTCTGCGGGTAAACGTAATCGCTTCCAACCAGATAAAACTTCTTCTTGCCTTGGGCCAGCAGGTAATCGACCGCGGGCGTCGCTTGTTGGTTCACTGCTTCGGCGGTGTAGAAGATGTTCTTCGACAGCTCTTCGCCCTCGTATTGCACCGGATAAAACAGCATGCCGTCGTCCTGCTCGAATACCGGTAGAACCGACTTACGGCTCACAGAGGTCCAACAACCGAACACCACGGCTACTTTATCCTGCTGCAAAAGTTGCTTCGCTTTTTCTGCGAACAACGGCCAGTTGGAAGCGCCGTCTACCACGACGGGTTCAATCTGTTTCCCAAGAACGCCGCCGCTCTTGTTTATCTCGTCAAATGCGAACAGCAACGTGTCGCGCAGCGACGTTTCGCTGATCGCCATCGTACCCGACAGCGAATGTAAGACTCCGACTTTAACTTTGCCGCTGCTGAGATCGACTTCGTTGGCTTTCGAGGGAGCGGTCCAGGCGAGGGATACAGTTGCCGCCAACCAAGCGGACAGAGAGAACATCCTGCTTCTCCGCAGGAGCGCAGCCAGCGCAATTCTAGTTTTGTCGGGGCGTTTCATCTTCTTTTCTTTGGTACTCTGGTTATTTGCTTTTTGGTCTTCGCGCGGTGGGGGTTCGAGGCGGCTCAGCCTTAAAACCGAACAGCGAGCGTCGAGGCGCTAGGAAATGAGCAGAACTTGTGCCCGGGGAGGTGTGGTGGTCGCTGCTTCGATTGTGTAACCTGCTGAAAGCAAGTTATTTACTGGGTGGTATGCCGGCGGCGCCCATCACCCGGACCCGGGAGGGCACGCTGCCTGTCCGACATAGCCTCATCCGGAGCGGGTAGTGTTCACGTAGGGGTGGCGAAATCGGATCCTCGAGCGCCGCAAAGACGTTCCAGGCCGATAGGCGTATGAGACCTCTCGATGGGCGAGTGCGCTGGGCTCCGGGAACGAAGGATCGCGAGGACGCGATCCCTCCCTGTGCTGGGTCCCGCGGCCGCGCGGCGTCTCCCTTCCAATGGTGGGCTCGTCGGCGCTGTAGCGTTTTTGGCAAGGATGCTGCTTATCGACAGTTGCGATGCCCCGACTGAAGCTTTTTTGCCTGGCGGCTATCCTGGCGCCGGTCTTCCTCCATGCCGAAAACACCCCCAATGCGTCCAGCCGGCAGTCTATCGCGCAGGCTGTCACCAGTTCGGCGGCTGACCGGGATTCGATCCTGAATCAGATTGCCGCTTCGGGGATCACCTCGAAAGCAGAGCGCGATCTGCTCATCTCTTGGAGCAACGGGGAAATCTACTTGTATTCCGATCCTGCGGGACAGCTGGTCCCCATCGTTCTCGAGCAACAGGACACGACCGATAAGACGCGGGCGTTTCGAGTGGATACCGGCCAATTGCTGCAGGATTCGAACGGTGTGCCCGTCATGATCGATCCGACCGACACGACTTCATCTGACGTAAACGCCATACTGCGAAAAAAAATACAGCGGACGCTGGATCTTTTAAACCTATCGGATTCTAGCCCGGAACTTCGGGGGACGATGGCGTTCAAGCTCGGGTCATCGCAAAAAGCTGAAAATTTGCCGCTTTTGGAGGCGCGGCTGAAATTGGAAACGGACCCCGGGGTGAGAAAGACGCTGCTGGAAGCGAAGGCACTCATCGATCTTGGGGACACGGCGCACTCTCAAAAGCAGGTCGAGGCGGCGGACTCGTTGGCGAAGCTGAACTGTATCGGGGCGCTTGACGCTCTTAGCGGCCTAACTGAAAGCAAGAGCGCGTCAGCCGAGGTTAAACAGGCTGCGACCAAAGCGCTCCAATCCATCCGGAGTTACCTCGCGATTGTGAATTTCTTCGGAACGATTTTTCACGGCTTCAGCCTCAGCTCGATTCTCCTGATTTCCGCGCTTGGGTTGGCCATCACCTTCGGTCTGATGGGTGTGATCAACATGGCTCACGGTGAAATGATCGCGGTGGGCGCTTACACGACCTACGTCGTGGAAAACGTTTTCCGGGACGGACTCGCGCTCTCTCCCTTGGGAGTGTCAATCACGCTGCCGGGCTTACATCTCACCGGCTGGGTTTTTCAGACGTACTTCATTTTTGCAATCCCGTTATCATTCTTAGTCGCTGCCCTGGCCGGGCTCGCTCTTGAGCGTTTGGTGATCCGGTTTCTTTACCGCCGAGTATTGGAATCCCTGCTCGCGACCTGGGGTGTTTCGCTCATCATGCAACAGTTGTTCCGCTTGGTTTTCGGGGCGAACAACGTCCAGGTTAACTCTCCTTCGTGGCTCCTCGGCAATTTCACGATCAGCGACGTCGTTCTGGGCTATAACCGGATCTTCGTGATCGCGTTCGCTATCCTGATCGTGATTGGAACCTGGCTGCTGTTAACCAAAACACCGCTCGGACTATTCATCCGGGCTGTGATTCAAGACCGGGACATGGCTGCTTGCATGGGCGTGCCCACTCAGCGGGTCAACATGCTCACTTTCGCCTTCGGGTCCGGTTTGGCCGGTTTGGCGGGAGCGTTCCTCTCACAGATCGGGAATGTCGGTCCCAGCCTGGGACAAAGCTATATTATCGACAGCTTCATGACGGTTGTGGTCGGCGGCGTCGGGAGCATCGCCGGTACCGTGCTTTCAGCGTTTGGGATCGGGTGTTCTGACCAGGTCCTTCAACAGGTACTGGGCTCGCCGGTGCTTGGCAAAATCATGGTCCTGGCCGCAATCATCCTTTTTCTGCAATGGAAGCCAGGAGGGTTCTTCCCAACCCGAAGCCGGAGTTTGGACTAATGAGAATGACAAACGTCAAATTACAGATGACAAATAGCCGATTGGTTTCACGACGCGTTCGAGCCGGTCTCCCAATCTGTCATTTGTCATCTGCCATTTGTCATTCCTGCTCGCACCTCGGTCACTCGCTAGCGTATGCAGAATAAGTCCCGTCGGGCCGAACTTTGGGGCATCGCCATCGCAGCGATTGTCATTCTGCTCGTTTTACCGGCGCTCAACGCTTTTGTACCGGAGAGCAGCGCTTTCCATGTCAGTGATTTTACCATCAATCTGTATGGAAAATACCTCTGTTACGCGGTGCTTGCCATCAGTGTGGACTTGCTCTGGGGTTACACCGGTTTGTTAAGTCTAGGGCAGTGTCTGTTCTTTGCCCTGGGTGGCTACGCCTTGGGTATGCACCTCATGCTGTTGATTGGGAAATTGGGACAATATCATAGCGATCTTCCCGACTTCATGGTGTTTCTCGGTTACCCGAAGCTGCCACTTCATTGGGAGCCGTTCCGCAGTTTTTGGTTTGCGGTGGCCGCGGTGGTTCTGGTCCCGGGTCTTTTGGCTCTGGTGTTCGGTTTTCTCGCATTTCGTTCCCGGATCCGCGGGGTCTACTTTTCGATTTTGACCCAGGCTTTGACCTACGGCGCTTGTCTAATGTTTTTCCGCAATGACTTCACTTTCGGCGGCAATAACGGACTGACAGACTTCAAGTTTATTCTCGGTTACGATATCCGGAGCGCTGCTACCCAGAGGTGGCTGTTCATCGCTACCGGAGTACTTCTCATTTTAACCTATGCCTTTTGCCGGTGGCTGACTCTGACCAGATTCGGCAAAATTCAAAGAGCGGTCCGCGACAGTGAGAATCGGGTCCTGTTTTCGGGTTACGCGGCAGCCAACTTCAAATTGTTTGTATTCGTGGTGAGCGCCATTATCGCGGGCTTGGCGGGTGCCCTCTACGTGCCCCAGGTCGGGATCATCAATCCGAGTGAGATGGCGCCCGATAAGTCTTTGGAAGCCGTGGTATGGGTGGCCGTCGGGGGACGAGGGACGTTGTTGGGCCCAGTGATCGGCGCAATCGTAGTCAATGCGTTGAAGAGCTGGGCCACCCGCGCATTCCCTGATCTCTGGCTTCTGATTCTCGGAGCGATGTTCGTGATCGTCGTGCTGTTTATGCCAAAAGGGATTGTTGGTTTGCCGGCGCAGCTTTTCTCTCTATTCAAGCGGACCTCCGCCTTTTTGAAAAAGGTCTCGGCGTCGAACATCACGGTTGCGGCATCGTCCTTGAAAACTTCGGATACCCCATATGAGAAAGAAATTCATCCTCACCGCTGAGGGTGTGTCGAAAAGCTTCGACGGCTTCAAAGCGATCAACGATTTAAATTTTTACCTCGATGAGGGTGAGCTTCGCACCATCATTGGACCCAACGGGGCCGGCAAAAGCACTTTTCTCGATTTGATCACCGGTAGGACGCGGCCTGACGAAGGACAAATCGAATTCAAGGGTACGCCGGTTATCAAGAAAACCGAGTATCAGATTTATCGGATGGGGATCGGGCGCAAGTTTCAGACACCGAGCGTGTACTCGGATCACACTGTGTACGAAAACATTCTTTTAGGACTCAAGGGCAGCCGCGGGGTCTGGAGCGCGATTTTCGGAAGGGTTACACCGGCGCAGAACGATCGGATTTACCGCGTGCTTGAGATTATCAACCTCAAAGAGAAGGCCCAGATCAGGGCCGGCGCGCTAGCGCATGGTCAAAAGCAATGGCTTGAAATCGGGATGCTGATTGCCCAGGACCCGGAGCTTTTGCTGGTGGATGAACCGGCTGCCGGTATGACGGAGGAAGAAACTGCGCGGACCGGTGAACTACTCCTCAGCTTGGCCGGCAGACACACGATCATCGTCATCGAGCACGACATGGTGTTTGTCCGCCAGCTTGCTAGCAAGGTCACCGTACTCCATCAGGGCAGTGTTTTGTGTGAGGGATCGCTGGACGAGGTCCAGAATAACGAGCGAGTGATCGAGGTCTATCTCGGAAGGAAGAAAAAACATGACGCAATCCATCCTGAGAATTGACCAGCTCAGTATCTCGATCGGTGGCTCTCGGATTCTGCGCGACGTGAGCCTGGATCTCAGCGCCAATCGTGTGTTTTGTTTGATGGGACGCAACGGTGTCGGCAAGACCACCACGTTGAAGAGCGTGGTTGGCCTTTACAAACCGAATAACGGTCGAATCGTTTTTGAAGGGCGCGACATTTCCCGGATGCCTCCCGAGGAGCGGGCTCGAGCCGGTATTGGCTATGTCCCCCAGGGCCGAGGAATCTTCCCGTATTTGACAGTCGCGGAAAATCTCTTAATCGGCGCTGTGGCGAAAGGGAAGAAAACGAAAGAGGCGCTGGAACGAGTCTACTCGCTGTTCCCGATCATCAAAGACTTTTTGCCGCGCAAGGGTGGGATGCTCTCCGGCGGTCAGCAACAACAGCTGGCGATCGGCCGTGCGCTGCTCACCGAACCGAAGCTACTAATCCTTGACGAACCAACCGAGGGAATCCAGCCGAACATCATCGACCAGATTGGCGAGGTCATTAGGCTCCTGAGACAGGAGTCCATGACGATCCTTCTGGTGGAGCAATATCTAGAATTCTGTAAGGAGCTGGCCGACAACTTCGCGATCCTGGATCGAGGTAGCGTCGTCGCACAGGGCCCGGTCGGGGAGCTGACCGAGACAGTCGTGAAGCAGCATCTAACGGTGTGAGGCAAAGCGCCCAGATCGGGCGTTGCATGCCCAAGGTCTGGAGGGGAGCCGCTTCGTAGCATGGCAGCTCTATCGGTTAGCAGCAGGCGGCTCCCGGGAACGTCTCGACGTGCGGCAGTTCTATGGGCCGTTGTATCCCGACAACAGAATAGAGGCGATGGGCAAAACCTTGCGCTGAGTCATTCCCGGGAGCCGCCTGCTAGCAACCGATAGAGCTGCCATCTTGTAAAGCGGCTCCCCTCCAGGCCTTGGGAATGCAACGCCCGATTTGGGGTGGGCGAGGCTTTCTCAGCTTTCACCGACTTCTAATCTGCGTAATCTGAGTAATCTGCGGATCTTAACCTCTGCTTCGGATTCTGAGTTAAATGCGATTGGCTCAACGGCCGGCAGGTCGGCGCTGATTTTCTTTGCACTGCTTCTTTTGTTCGTGGCCGCCTTCACCGGGCTGAGCTTCTTCTTCGGGTTTTTTAGATTCTATCCGGCGGTCGCGTTGGTTGGGTCGATGTGGATCCCGGGCTTTGCCGGACTACTTGCGGCGCGGTACTCGAAGGTCAGCCTTTTCGACGCGAAGCGGCCGCGAACTCGCTTCCTGGCTTTGGCCGTGATTACCCCGTTGGGCGTCTGCGGGATTATCCGGGGGGCGCTTTGGTTATCGGGTTTAGCGACCATGCAAAACGACCTTAGAGAAATCGGCTTCGGTTCAAGCTCACAGTTCGCATTCGGGTTTCTGTTTTCTGTCCTTGGTGCGTTGGGAGAAGAAATCGGTTGGCGGGGCTTTTTAGGTCCGGTGCTGGCGCGCCGGCTCACTTTCACCGCTCTGGTGTGGATTAGCTGGTTCCCGTGGTTCCTCTTCTATCTTTGGTTGTTTTTCTTGGCTGGATCGTATTCGAAGCCGGCGTTCGGGCTACAGGTGCTGACCGTTGGCAGCCTGTTGTTCGGCCTCAATGTATTGCTTATGTGGCTCCGGCTGAGGACCGGCAGTTTATGGCCGCCGCTGCTGTTCCACGCGGTGCATAATTTCTTGGTGTTCAATCCGGCCGTGCTTGGCCAATTGCGCACGCCGTGGCTTACGGGGGAGCTGGGATTAGGTCTCGCGTGCGGTTATCTCGCGATTTGCATCGGATCGCTCTGGGATGGAAGCCGGGGAAAGCTGGGTGATTGGTGATTAGTGATTAGTGATAAGTGATTGGTAGGCAGACTGATCAAAAGAACGGTGTGCTCCGGCTGTACCGAATGTCGCGCGTGTCCCGAAGGGACTTAAGGGCTAAGCCTGGGGTCTTAACGCCAGGTACAAGTCCACACGATAACCCGCCCTCATATCAGCACCCAACCCGCTCCGCGGATGCAATTCGGACTTGGCACACTACTCCAACACTCCATCACTCCATCACTCCATCACTCCATCACTCCATCACTCCATCACTCCATCACTCCGCGCGGTCGGATTCGAGGACGAGGACGACGACGAGGACGAGAACGAACGCGCCCTCTCCGCTCCTACACCCCCACTAACCAATCCACAGTCGACTTCGACACGGGTTGCAGCTGCAGATGGCGTTCTACGGCGGCGGCGATGATCGCGAGATCGTTTCGGGTTAACCACCAACCAATGAACGGAATCAGCAAGAGGATCCCGATGGCGGTATTGATCGCCGCGATGGTGGCGAACATGTATGAATCGGCGCTAAGTCCGGCGAAGTTGATGTTTACCGGATAATCGAACACCAAGAACATGCCTCCTGCCCCCGCTACGATAAGAATCAGAGCTGCCCATAGCAGTTTCACGGGAACGGGAGTGCCGCCCTCGAAAATGACAGCGCTGCCTTCTTTCAGTGGAGCGATTGATCCGGTGAGAACCGGCTTGAACCAGAACCCCGGAGAGAACCAGGCTAATCCCCAACCGATGCTTTGCCGTTTTTCCGCAGTAAACCGCGTACCTTTAACCTGGGCGATAATATTCTTCTCGCCTTCATAAAGGGACGGACTGTTCGGGTTGATTCTTTTTGAATCGGTGAATTCCGGCAGTTTCGAGATTAGTTCCGAAGGGGGAACCGGTGAGCTGAAGAACTTGTACATGGGATTTCGTCTAGCGCGTCCCTTTTTCATGGGCCGAAGCAGTCGACGTGTCAAGGCCCTGTTCGGTAGGGACGAGCTCCCGACACCCAAAGTAATCAGTAATCAGTGAGTCAGTAATCAGTGCTGACGCTCGCTGATCATCGAAATAAGAACACTGATTACTGACCTACTGATTACTGATTACTTGGGACGTCGGGAGCTCGTCCCTACCGCTTGCTTACGATCGAGCGACGCCTGAGATTCAATGTGGATCTATGCCCGCTGAAATTGCTCTTCCGCGACTGTTGCGAATCGGAGGCGGAACCTTTGCCGAGACCGCAAAGGTGCTTGTCGACCTTGGCCTCAAACGTCCACTTATCGTCACCGATTCATTCTTATCAAAGCAAGGTTTAGCCGATCGTTTGGCCGATGCTCTAAAGCCGGCGGACGGAATCCGCATTTTTCCGGGTGCGGTTCCGGATCCAACCAGCGGTTCAGTTCATGCCGGTCTAGCTTTTCTGAAAGAGCAAGATCACGACTGTGTGATCGGGCTGGGTGGCGGCAGTTCGATTGATACGGCTAAAGCCATCGCGGTGTTGGCAGTCCATGATGGACCCATGCTGAGGTTCAAAGCCCCATTCCAACTCAACGAGCCCGGGCTGCCGATCATCGCGATCCCGACCACGGCCGGGACCGGATCTGAGGCTACCCGGTTCACGATCGTTACCGATGATGCTTCGGGAGAAAAAATGCTTTGCATCGGTTACGCCTATCTACCAATGGCTGCGATCGTAGATTACGAGTTGACGCTGGAGAAGCCGAAGCGGTTAACCGCAGATACCGGCGTCGATTCATTGACGCATGCAATCGAGGCCTATGTAAGCCGCCGGGCGAATCCCTTCGCGGATAGTTTTAGCTGCACTGCCATGGAGGCGATTTGGAAATCGTTACCCGTGGCGTATTTTGAACCCAAGAACCGGGCTGCACGCGAGTGTATGATGTTGGCGGCGACGCAGGCGGGAATTGCTTTCTCGAACTCCAGCGTTGCCTTGGTTCACGGCATGAGCAGGCCCATTGGTGCGCGGTTTCATGTGCCTCATGGGATGTCGAATGCGATGCTTCTGCCGGCAATCACCACATTTTCTTTGCCTGGGAACCTGAGCCGCTACGCCGACTGTGCGCGAATCATGGGTATCGCCAAGAGCGATGTAACCGATGAGGGCGCAGCGGCTGCGCTCGTGGAGGCGCTTAAACAGCTGAATTTGCGACTCGAGGTTCCGACTCCGGATAAGCTCGGGATCGAACGGAAGCAATGGTTGGACGCGATTCCAACAATGGTCGAGCAAGCCATCGCTTCGGGATCCCCGGCGAATAATCCCCGGGTGCCAACCGCGGAGGAGATCGCAGAGCTCTACGGTCGAGTTTATGGGTAGGAGGAGATTTTCGTCCTCGTTCTCGTCGTCGTCCTCGTCCTCGATTGGGCGTTTGCAAACGCGCAGGTGGTAGAGTGGCCCGACGCCTGGAGGGGAGCCGCTTCGTAGCATGGTAGCTTTATGGGTTAGCAGCAGGCGGCTCCCGGGAACGTCTCGAGGTGCGGCAGTTCTATGGGCCGTTGTATCCCCACAGCAGAATAGAGGCGATGGGCAAAACCTAGCGCTGAGTCATTCCCGGGAGCCGCCTGCTACCAACCGATAGAGCTGCCATCTTGTAAAGCGGCTCCCCTCCAGGCCTTGGGCATGCGACGCCGTGTTCCTTAGGAGGACGAAGTCCACTACACGTAACGCAGCCACCAAGAGGAATGCGTTTGCTTATACCGACCGTACCAGCGGCAAATCGGCCATAGGAGAACGATCACAAGCAACCAGATTGCCACGACCCAGCCGAGGCTGAGGCCGTAGCCCGGAGGATGCCCAGGCAAGGTTTCCGACCAGAAAATCCCAGGCCCCTGATACAGCCACTCCACGTGTCCGAACCGGAGGAACGCGACAAGTACCGCTAAAATGTGAATTAAGAAAATATGAGCAAGGTAGAAGAACAACGGTACTCGCCCCAGTAAGATTAAAGGCTGCTGAATGGCCTTGGGCAAATAAGAGGCTAGCGCCATGAAACCGAGCATCGGTCCTAAGGTCATTAACAGGAACAAGAACGAAGGTGGATATTTCTCGGTGTTGATGAAGGAAAGGATCGTAAAACCGGCACGAGGTTGTATCGACCAGGGGTCCGGATCCAGAAAGTTCGGGATTCTGAGCAGGACAAAGAGCAGCGTCATACCAATTCCGCACCAGAGGAGAGCCTGGCGAAACGGCAGGCTGAACCCCGCCGGTTTTTGAATGAAAGCGCCGGCGCCGTAGCCGAATGCCATCACGCCAAACCAAGGCAGGACCGGGTACGAAACGTAGAAATGCCAGCCGGGCGCAGGGAAAAGTTCGTCTGATCGGAGTATGAGCGTTCCCCACCAAGTTGGGCCTACTGCGCCAGCCAGAAAAGAATGACCAGCCATTAACGTGAGCCCCAGGATCCCGATCAGGTACGGAGGAAGCCGTAAAGCTAAGGACCCGGCCAGGAGAACCATCGCCCAGCCGGTTCCCCAAAGAATGCCGGCATTCATAAAGCGATAGTCAAAATTGAAATACCAACCGAGGCATCGGAGAAAGGTCTGCTCTAAAACCACTAACCAAAGACCGCGCAAAGCCAGCTGGGACAGCGGGTGCCCGGATTGCTTAGATCGAGCCAAGGCAACACTAATCCCAGCTAAAAAAACAAAGGTCGGCGCGCAGAGGTGGGTTAACCAACGCGCGAAAAACAGCGGTACGCTGGTATGAGCGACATCTAAAGCGTCGATGGAATGATCACCGAAGAAATCGCGAGTGTGATCCAGCGCCATTAAAACCATCACCAATCCTCTGGTGATATCGATTTCCGAGAGACGATTAGAGGGCATCGATTGGTGTGGCGCGAGGTGGGAAAATTGCCGTGGAGCATGTCTAGCACCAGCGTTGGTTACAAATCAAACAAACTAGAAGCAGGCAAGTTGCAGGTCGTCCCTGGAGCGTGCCTCGCTGGCGAGGCCGACTTCGAGTGCGTGGTCGTTCCCGAGGCGTGGGCTAGTAGCCACCTTTTTGTCGGAGCATGATTGATGGCGGTCTGACCATCTTATATTAAAGCCAACCGAATCGCACCTGGCTGGTCCAACCCAAGGGTTCTGCTGTTCGCGAGATACCCAACTTAAGCAAGGCTCCGAAAACTAACATCCAACTGTATTTCTCCGCAATCATTGCGCTTGGATAGTTGGCTTGTTCAGATAATTACCATTGTCTAAAAAAAACGCTTAAATCCTGGTTTTCAACCCTGCGCCGTCGCAGCTGCGCATGGGCAAAAAAAATCCCGGACGCCCATGCGTCCGGGATTTCTAAGGTTGTTCGAGTACTACTTAAGAAATCTGATCAACAATTTCGACGTCAACGACGTTGCCATCGACCACCGTAACCTGCTTGTACTGACCGTCGTCGGTCGCGTAGTAATAAACGGTGGCTTCGTCTCCGTCATAGGTCGAATAATCCGAATAAGCCGGGTCTGGATAATAGTAGTCTACAAGATCCAGAGGCATTCCGACGACAATGTTACCCCAGCAAATATCGTCATACCATGCCCAGCAAAGTCCTGGAGCGAACCCCAGACCGATCAAATGATCGCAATACCCGTTGGCGCCCCAAAAGTTACACCGCCACCATAAACCGCCGTGGTTGAACCAGCAGCCATGATCCCGATCGAAATGATTCGAGAAAAACGCGCCGTGGCCTGTCCATTGACGGTTAGAGATCTGGTTAAGCCGTTGGTTCATCATCCCGTGAGCCGAAGAGGCCGTCAAAGAATGATCAAACGGGGTTCTCGCGCGAAGTGCCTCGGCCCTGGTTGTTCGCGCCGGGTCAGTCAACCGAGACGTATTTTTAGCGTCGCCGGCCTTATTCGTCTGATTTAGCGTGTGAGACGTGTTGGCCACTCGATTCACGGTCGCCTCATGATGCTGCGTGGTCGAGGTCTCGCGATGGGTAGTCGCCGTCGTCTCATGATGGTTGTAGACGTGAGGCGAACCGGTGTTCCTCGTATAGAGATTTGCGTGATAACTGTGGGTTCCACTTCTTCCGAGACCGGAATCAGCCGTTCTGGCCCCGCTCACGTGGTAGGATGACCCGTTGGCGTGATAGGAAGCCGCCGGATGCGAAGAGCCGCCGCGGCTACCTCCGCTCGGATGGCCGCCGCCACCGCCTGCATGTCCTCCGCCACCCCCGCCTGTATGGTTAGCGAGCGCAGAGAGCGGTAAACAACTGACACTCGCGGCTACCCCAATGGCAGCCAGTTTGTGCAACCCGCCCACAGAGCTGATCAGCTCTAAAGGCAACAACGTTTTCATAGAAAAACCTTTCGAAATGCCTAAATCCGGCACCCGCAGTATCGGCTGTGCCGAACCCAAATTCAATGGTGCCGACAGGATTAATGACGGTCCGCAGTAGAGAAGGTTTGTAATTGGTCAATTACAAATCTGTCATCTACACGTGAACATAAGAAGAAACTCAAGACCAAGGGTCTCTGCCCTGACTTGTCCGCCGTAGTTCAGGATGACGAAGGAGGAAGGGGCAACAGGACTTAGCCAGGGGTTTTAACCCCTGGGTCAGTATTAACGGGCCGTTGCCCAAATCCTTCTGGTACAGCAAGGATGCAAGGACAGTTCTTCTTTTAACTGAAGTTAGCAAAGGTAGTGAGTGGGCGTGTCAGCGAATAGAGGCGCGAAGCGCTGAAAAGACTTTAGCCTGGGGTGCAAAGCCCCAGGCACGGCAAAAAAGGCACCAGTGCTGAAGGCGCGTCAGAACGGGCTCGTCTGGACGCCGCGCATATTGAAACCTATAAAAATGGGCAACCACTCTAATTGATGCCGCCGCTCTTGCGCGCCTTCAGCGCTTCTGGCTTTTGCTCTCAAATACCTAGGCCTCGCGGACTCAGCCGCGCGGCCGCGGGGCTAAAGTCTCTCCAGCGCTCCGCGCCTCATCTGAAAAACAAAGATCCCGGACGCTCAGCGCCCGGGATCTGGCCGAAACTCAAAATGCTGGTTAAGCGATGTGATCGACGATTTCGACGTCAACGACATCGCCGTCTACCACTGTGACCTGCTTATACTGCCCATTATCCGTTGCGTAATAGTATACCGTCGCTGCGTCCCCATCGTAGTAGGTATCAGCAGTGGAAACTGCATCTGGATAATAGTAGTCGATGAGACCAAACGGCATTCCTATGACAATATTGCCCCAACAAATATCGTCATACCAAGCCCAGCACAGACCTGCCGGCTGGCCCAGGACGATAAGGTGATCGCAGTACGATCTTGCCCCCCAGAAGTTGCAGCGCCACCAATAGCCACCATGTTGGTACCAGTACCCACGCTTTGGATCAGAATGGCTCGAAAATACAGTGCCATGTCCCGTCCACTGCCGGTTGCTGATCTCGGTTAGGCGCCGGTTCATCAAATTGTGAACGGAGCCTTGAGTTAACGAGTGGTTATAACTCGTTTCCCGCGCGAGTGTCCGCGTCCGATTCGTGCCGCGCGAAGAGTGGTTGTTCCGCGAGTAAAGACTGCTGCGGGAATTCGTAGAGGAGCCTTTCCTAAGCTCAGGCGACGTATTCCTGAGTTCGGAATTGTTTTGATGCGTACCAGTAGTCTTGGCCACGGTCTTTTCGTGAGAGCTAGGTTGGCGCGAAGCAGCGGCGGTGGAGCCGTTCCGGTGGGAGCCGGCTTGATGGGAAGAAACCGTTTTATTGGCTATTCTGTGATCGCTTCCGCGATGAGAGCTGACCGCTCGGTTGACGGTCGCTTCATGATGGGAGCCAGCGCTTCGGTTAACGGTCTCCTGATGATGCGAGCTAGTGCTTCGATTGGCGCTCATTTCGTGATGCGGACTCACGTTTTGGTTGGCGCTCGCTGCATGGTACCCGCCTTGATGAGTATCGGCGGATCTGCTTACCCCACCTCCGTGAGCAGCGCTTTGATGTGCGCTACCCGCTTTGCTCTGACCGCCTTTTTGACCATGATTAGGCTGGTCGGCTAGAAGATTGAAGAGTGGTAGACAGCTGATGCTCGCAACCGCGATTAGCGGGGTCCACCATCGATTCCTGCCAACAGAGCGCACGCTCCCCGCAGGCGATAATATTTTCATAAGGGCCTTTCGAAAATTAAACTACTGATCTCCTCGCCTCCATGAACCGTAGCTTGAGAGCGAGGTATCTATTTCTTAGTGTGGGTTTAGACGGAGTCTTTCCCACCTTTATTCGTTTCCGGTCCTTGAGGTGGTCGTGGGTCGTTCTAAGATGCGGATTTATATTCCGAAGCGGTTCGTGTTTCCCGAAGGGACTAAAGGACCGGACCCGGGGTTGGAACCCGGGCTGAGTCCTTGAGTCCCTTCGGGACATATGCCCTTCAAGAGCTTGCCGCCGGATCAAAACTTAAACTTAAAGCTTACGGAAACGTGGAACGGCATCTGTTCGAGGATAGCGTCGTTCCCAGTAAATGTCGGGTCGATAACGGTGAAGTTATGCGCATCCGTGAAGTTGAAGAAATTGACCTGTACTTCCCAGTTAGGCCGCCGATAAAAGATTTCCGCGTTCCACGTCACCTGGGCTGGAATGGTTAGAGTGCCGCTGACGTTGGCTTTTTGCTGCCCTGTGACCTGGGGACCCAGTCCGATCCCAAAGCCGTTCGAGAACTTGTAGACCATGTACTCGTTGAAATAGATCTTAGGGGTACCCGGCAACGAATAGTTTCCCTTCGCGAAAGTGGTAAACGTCGGACTGCCAACCCCCGTGCCGGGTTTTCCATCAACGATATAGTTGGTCGGATATACGTCCAGGTAATTGCCGGTCTGTTCGTACGGAGCGACCTGATGATAATTCGCTAGCAAGTAGGTGAAGTTGCTGGTGAAGCTCAGATGCTTATCCGGTTGATAATCAAGATCGATTTCCAAACCCTTGGATTGCACCTCTGCTTTGCCGCCGGTTGGCGAGGTTACGTATTCGTATCGAGTCTGGTAAAACCCATCGATGTTGAAGTATAGCGCCTGCTTGAAAAGGCTGACTTTATAACCGCCCTCATACAATTCGCTCAGGTTACTGAGTACGCCGGAGTTAACGGAATGGTTACGCCCGTAGACGTCATTGTCTGCGGCGAAGACAATCAAACCGCCAAAATTTGCATCACCCTGAAAACCGTTGGTTCGGTCGTAGGCCAAATAAAAGGCTGAATCTGGGGTCGGCTTCAAGGTTACGCCCGTGAAAACGGAGAAATTGAAAACCCGAGCGGCGCTGTTGTCATCCGGACCGTAATAGTTGATCAATTGGCTGGCCGGCAGGTGCGTTTCGCCCTCCACATAGTCGCCCCGTACACCGACGATAGTGCTGAACCATTTAGTCCAATTGGTCTGATGCTGATAGAAAATGCCGATATCGTACATGTGGTAATCACCTGTGCCGCCAGCCGTAAAATATTTGCTGTCGTTGATACCGGCACTGAAAGGCGTCCCTTTTACTCGATAACCGCCGAATATACCGCCAGGACCGTACTTCGACGGATTGTTCCCCAGTGGATACGAAATATTGAAGGTGTCGGGATTGGCTAACAGATCGTAGGCGGCATACGGCTCGATACTGAAGTCGGAATAGGTCGTACCCCATTGCAGACGACCGGCTACCCCCGCAATGTCGTGGTTCTCCACATCCCCCCCGAAAAGATGAAAATCGTAGTCGACGTGAAGCTCGGTGCGGGTGTCGTAAAGGGAAACCCCGGGGACATACTCGTCATAGCCGTAAAGCTCGTTCTTCTGGGAAACCAGATGTTCATACATCTGATAATTCACGATCTTAATCGAGGGACTGATCGTGAGGGTGGTGATCATCTGCAGCGTGAGCTTAGTGCCTCGGGCGCTATCCCCGGGTCCGTTGAGCGAATCGAACGCATAGATAGGCTCAACTCCCGTTGGCGTGATCGTAGTAAAGGGGCCGAAATTGGTGCCTCGAACGTATTCTTGATTGTCGATCAGGTCCTGAGTTGGATGGTTGAAGCCGTTTACTTCGTTGTCTCGAATCGTGTAGTATTGCCCAGTGAATTGCACTTCGAGAGCCGGGTTGGGGATCCAGGTCAGAGCTCCGTAGATGTCCTCTTTATCGTCGCGAGTGTTCCGGTAGTAAGTCGTACCGTCGGTACCCTCATAGCTGAGCCGATAAGCCAGCTGGTTCGGAATCAGCGGACCAGTGCTGTCAATTGTCCATTCGTAATGTCCCCATGACTGGCCGCCGGTAGTGTAGTCTCCAATCGTGGTCTCCAAGATTTCATGGTAACCGTCGAATTCAGGTTCTTTGGTAATGAAATTTACATATCCGCCGAGACCTCCTCCGGAGGGACCAGAGACCGCGGTTCCTGGCCCCTTCAAAATATCCATGGACTCCATTTGGTTAAAGCTGGGCACCACGCTGTTCCGGTAGAAGATCTCGCGTTGGCCGTTCTGAAACAGTTCGGCATAGATCCCACGAATATAGGGAATACCGTCCAGGCCATACTCGGCCGGAGTGTAGGTGCCGGAAGAGAATTGCCCTAGGTCTTGGACGGAAAAGATCTGCCGGTCCTCTAACTGGGCTCGGGTAATGATGTTAACTGACCGCGGAGTATCGATCACGCTCATATCTTGACCGAACACCGAGTTAATCGGTCTAGCGGTAGGAACTATCTGATCGGCGGGTGGAACCGCGGTAACCACGACCTGGTTCATTTCCTGACCGGTGTCGCCCGAGGAAGTCGGAGATGTGGCCGGAGTTGGCGACGCTGACTGCGCGTTAACTGAAAAGATCGCCGATAGATAGGCGAAAACAAAGAAGGCTGCGAAGGCTGGTAGACGGCTGATCATTCCGGAAGCAAAGGTTCGCCGGAGGCCAAGCACATCTTGTACCAGACTTCGCCCAGTCGTCTGAAACTCCTGGAGGCTACGTCTGGCAAGCCAGACTTCGTAAGGTCCCAGATCGTCCAACCTCAAAAGGGGCGAAGTCGGACCCAGTTATGCGTAGCCTCCGGAAAGCGCGGTGACCGACTGCTAACAAGTTAGGAGAGTCGGGTTAGCGTCCCGAGAATTGTCCAGAGTTTTGGACGCTTCTCGGGTGTTCGGGCGTGGTTTGCATCTAATTTCGACCTGCAAGGCGAAAATACGCCAACCGCCTGCATCGCTCACAAATGCGCATGCATTTATGAGCGATGCAGGCTATGACAGAAAGATCCGGGTTAGCCGGACATTCTGCTGCTCATGAACAAGAAATTTTTTGGGCTCAATCTGTTGTTATCAATGATCATGCTGGCCGGTGCGTCCGGCCAGAGTGCATCGCCTTCGACCAGCCCGAAGCCGGTCGCATCCGTCAGCCCGAAACCGGTCGTTTCTCCAATTCAATCGTCGGTGGCACAAGCCGTCGTCCGGGTCAGAATTGTTGTTCGCTGCGATGAAGCTGCTATCCGAACCTTGGTTGAAAACTCGCTGCGGACTGCGTTAGCCAACACGAAAGATGTAACGGTGTTGACCGGTCCGGGCAGCTCTAGCATCATCCTCGGCCTGAAATTGGTTCAAGTGACCGGTGTCAAAACTAAATCCCCGCTCTATGCGCTGGAATTTTCCATATTCGATACGCCGGCGCTCTTTAATACGCTCGAGACCACCGGTCTTAGCCGCCAGGTGATTTATACCTTGCTGGTAGCAAACGAACTGCAGCCTATCCGGGAAGATAATGTTTTGACTGTGGTCGCTAAGGACCAAATCGCGGCGAAGATGCAGAGTTTCGTGCCGGTAATCCAAGCACGGGGCGTCGAACGCGCCCGGATTGCTATTGGCTTGAATCAACAGCGAAAACCAGGCGCACAGATAGATACGAATTCAGTGCGGGAAGAAGTGCCATAACGGCTTCGCGTGAGAAGTGAGAGGCCTGGGACGAACATCGTCCTCGTGATCCCGACTTTGCCCCGTCGTCTTAAACTCCGGCCATCAAGCGAATACGACCGGTTGTGTCAGTGCCTACGAATGTTCTGTGACTCGCCCAGTGCGTTCTAATATGACACGATTAACAATCGCCGAAGCTGGGGAACAAGAGTTCTCTGTATACGGAAGAAATGCTTTCACCGAGGCAGACGATGAAGGGCTTATCTTCTACGATGATGTAACCAAGGTCCACGTACTCCCCGACGAACAGCGTTTTACTGTTCAGGTGATTACCCCTGATCTGGAAGTTGAAATGGATTTTCCCGACGCGGACAGTGTCAGGGAAGCGCTAGATCATTTCGAGGCGAAGAAAGTCTCCGAAGTTAATGCAGAGGCGCCGGGCTCGGTTCGGATTACACCACTAGAACCAGTCGGCGGTGATGGGGAAGAGCAGGTGGTTGAGCCGGCGCCAATGGGTGTTCCTGGGGACGTACTCATCGCTCCCAACCCCGAAAGTACGCTGGAAGCGATACCTGCTCGGGCAGATGAACGGCCAAGAGAGAATTTGCCCGACACGCAGACGCACAAATAGTGATCGAGTTAGTCACTGACCGGCTAGGAACCGGTGAACTCTATTTAACGATTAGCGGGTTTGCTGCTAGCGATCACTAACGCATTAACCCTAACCTTTTAAATTGCATCTCCTCAACCTGGCTTGAATTCGACGATCCCTTATCGCAGGTCTAAAGTTTCTAGCCACCCCCGATGGGAATGGCTGCGTGCCGTGTTTTCGACCTTCGCATAGCAGTCGTTCCCGTTCAGATCAGAAAACATCCTACATTTTCCCCGTTTCAGATCCGATCTGATGCTCTTAGGAATACGGCGTAGCTGTTTAGACTGCCCTTCTTCCGTGATCCAAGTCTGCTTCTCTTCGATCCAGGTGTAGAGCTGAAAATATGGATATTCCGCTTTCATGGCATCGATGTCCTCATCCGCAGGTTCGCATTTGATGCGCTGGAGGGACTTGTTGCCCTGGGGCTGACGGTTGGGATAAGAGTTTAAGGCGGGGGCGGGAATCGAACCCGCGAATAGAGGTTTTGCAGACCTCGGCCTTACCACTTGGCTACCCCGCCGGAGAGAGAATTTGCAGCATCGCCTCTAATTCTTCGGTGTCAACTTGTGAGAAAAGGAGTTCGAGGCACGGTAGGGCGAAAAACTCGGCGCGCCGATGGTGCGGTTAACGGGACAGATTTTCCCGCGCCGGTTTTGAGCCGTGATTGTGTTTTTCGTCCAAAGCATGTCGCACCTCTCACGGTAAATATACGATTCACGAAACAAAGTCTGATTCGATCAGGATCCGCGCTGAGGACGAATAGGGACGTCTAGGCCGGGCGCGCTGAACGGCTCAAAACCGGCGCGGAGTAGTCTGATGAGCAACAATGTCCTCGGCGCGCCGAGTTTTTCGCGCTACCTGAGATCTTTTTTAGTCCAGTTCGGTGTAGTCCGGTAAAGGGTCCGCGATCCGCTTTCCTCGATCCAAGACGATCCGGTCGGATTGTGGCCGGCTTAGGATCTCGTTCAGGGTGCGTGCCCGGAACAAGATCAGACGGGCTGCGGCCCCTTGAGCAATCGATCCGATATTGGGAACACCGATGATTGAGGCTGGCACGGGGCCGACCATGGCCGGGGTCTGGTCAACCGGATGATCAAGTTGAAAGATTCGGACTCCCTGGCGGAAAATGTCGACCATATCGTGGTTCCCGTAGGGGTACCAGGAATCGCGGCAATTGTCGCCGGCCAGAGCAATGGGGATACCGGCAGCTCTGATTTCGTGGACTAGGGTGACACCACGCCAACGTGGCGTCCTGCCTGGCGTGCGATCTTGTAAATACATCATCGGGGTCGGCAAAGTGACGAAAGCTAGACCTGCTTCAGCGCATAGTTGGATCGTTTCCCGAGCAACATCGTCCGGTTGGAGCGCGAGATTCACACAATGGTCGACCACGACTTTCCCGGTGAACCCGGTCCGGATGACTGCCTTGGCGATATTCGGCAAATGGAAAAGTTCAGGGTCTGACGTTTGATCGGTATGCAGATCGACGTCGAGTCCGCGGTTTCCGGCGATCGCGAAAAATTTATCTAGTAGCCGGTCAATGTCTCCTTTGGCGGTATGAGGGTCAGCGAGAACATCGGTAACTCCGCCTAGGATACCTCCGTTCCGAGCGATGAGGTCGGCAAAATCGACCCCGGCCGGCGTGGAGAACAGGTCTAGTAAAGCCAAACCGGCGGCTTGCAGTTTGATCCGGTCGTTCCACTCGTTCCGTAAGGTCTGAAAAACGTTCCAGCTCTTTTCTGTTGCGTTGCCGCGGTAATCCAGATGAGTACGAATGGCCGAGACACCCTGCACATAAGCGCAGCGCAAGCTAAACTCCATGCGGCGGCTGAGATCTTCGTCTGACCAATTGGCTTGATCGGCTGCATTCAGGATCGCCGCGCGATTGAGCGTGCCGTCGGGTTGCACCCTGGGGATGACCTCGCCTTTGTCGAGGTGAGCATGCATATCGACCAGGGTCGGCCAGACCATGCGACCTTCGAGATCGATGTCGCTTCCCTGGAAGGCGGACTGCGAGGTAGCCGCGGCCAGTTGAACTACGCGGCCGCTTTCGATCCCGATGTCGAGGAGGCAGGAACCGTCAGAGTACGGGGCTGTCCCTTGCACGTCAGCGGGGAGGAAACAGTGCGGAACTCTGGCACGCCGCAGACAGTAGGGGCTTGCGGGGATGGTTACTTCCTCGTGTCTCATGCGTTTAGGGTGGCGGGCTCGGCGACGGTGGAGGGGGTGTCCGGGCCGGCTTAAAGTGGACGGACTGGACTAATTCGACTTGGTGGACACAGTGGATGGTCTAGTTCCGGCCGCAAAATTGGGTGGTGTAACTCTCGGTGTAATCGTGGTTGCCGGTGATTAGGTTTAAGTCGCGCAGAATTTTGTATTCTGCTTCCAGACGCGCCGGATCGAGTTTGCCGATGGTCTCTCCTTTCTCCGTGTAGCCGGAGACAAACTGGCCGGCGATTAGCGTTTTTCGCGAAAAATTGAGGAGATCCTGAGTCATTTCCGGGTTCAGCTTCTTGATTTCTGCATCGGTGGCGCTGGGATCGGTGAGGTATTTCTGCCAGCCTTTGATCGATGCGGTTACGAAAGCTTGCATGGCGGCCGGATCCCGAGCGATGAGCTGGTCCGTGGCGGCGACGACTCGGTAAGGAAAGCAACCTGTATCTTTAATCAAAAGTGTCCGCACGTTGACGTGATGTTGCGCGCAGACGTAGGGCTCGGAGGTGACGAATACCTGCTGGATGTAGTTTTGGTCGGATAGAAACGTGGCGACGCTGAAGGTGAGCGGCACTTCGCGAACGTTCGTGAGATGATATTTTTTGGTGACGTAAAGAAACCAAGCGGTCCCGGGTGCGACCGCTATTGAGCGGCCTTCGAGGTCTGAAAAATCTTTTACCGGCGATTCGGAGTGCACCATTACGCCTTGCGGATCGTGTTGCATGGTTGCCATGACGGAGAGGACCGGCAGCCCCTGCGCGTGGGCCATCATGGCTTGATCGCTCGTTACCAGGCAGAGGTCGGCTCTGCCGGCGAGCATCGTGGCTAGGGTACCCACTTCTGGGCTGGCTGGGAAAAGTTCTACCTCCAGCCCGGCCTCTTTGTAGTAACCGTTGACTGACGCGCAAACATAACCGCCTCTCTCCGCGTCCGGATACCAATCCAGTTGCAGCCGAAGTTTCTTCGGCGACTCAGCTGGCGCGTTGAGGCAGCAGGAAAAAATGAGAGTCGATAAGGCGAGAAAATAGAGCAGCCGATTGTGCCGGATCATCCAGTGAGCAGTAGGCGAACGTTTGCCCCCAATTGAGCAAACCGTATGCCTACTGGTCCGGGATATCGGCGCTAAGCTCTGACCACTGCGAAATCCGATTGCCGTTGGTCTCAACTTTAACCACGTCTGGTGACCAACCCTTCTTGAGAGCTCGCCAAACTTCCGGGAAATCCCGTTTCATCAGTTCAACATCGTGAAGACCGTCAGCGTCGCAGAGCTGTAGTTTTGCCGAGGCCTTGTAGACGCGGGTCGAACCAATGCTCCGGGCCAGTCCGGCAGGTCGATTGGTAACGGCGCGATCGAGTGCCAGATATGAAAACGCCACTGTCCGATGATCGATCTCAAGTTGTTTAGCGAACTCAGCCCATTCCGCACTCATGAAGGTTTCAGCAGGTGGGCGAGTGAAGAAGTGGCACCAGTGCAGGTGATTCTCCGGCGCCAACGTGCCGCAGGGTTGCCGGTGGGTACAGGGTGCAATCACCGGCCAGCCTAATTTTTCTCGCCAGAGCACCAGTCTCTTACTCAGCACCGCGCTACCACCTTCGACCCAGATAAGACTCGACGCACGAGCGACGATCGAAGCGAGCAGTTCTTCCGATTTGTCGTCGAGCTCACCCAGAACATGACTGAGCAGCAGGCAAAACGGCTCGCCTTCGGGTACGCCAGTGCAAACCGAAACCGATGGGAATTTACTGCGCAAAGTTTTGCCGGCATAACGCTCGGCGTGTGGCGACAAATCAGCTAAGTGCGCGCCTTCGAAACTTGGGAAAGCATCGAGGATTTTCCGTGAAGCGATGCCCGAGCCACAGCCCCAATCTAGAAACAGTTTTTCTGGCGGATGCCAATGTTGAGCACGCAACTGAGAAATCACTGCATCCCATCGCCAGCCGATCCGTATAGCCAAGGTTTGATCGTATAGTTCGACGGTCTGCTCCGAATCCCAGTAAGTCTCCCGATTCGGTTGCGCATTTAGGAAAAATTGTCGTAGCTTGCGCAGTTTTTGCCATTGATGGCCGGAAAGATTCATTCCCAGGTCCGATATCGTACAACAAAGACAGGATATTCACCACAAAGGCACGAAGAACCCGAAGTACCGATCCTAAGACTCTTCTGTGTCTGATCTTCGGGTTCTTCGTGCCTTTGTGGTGCAATTTAATTCTTAAGCCAGCAGCAGCGTGCCCAGCCGTTGATTTCCAATTCCGAATCGACGCTGAAAATCGATCGCTCGTTCCACTAGATGGTGACGCGGACCAGGCTTGCCCGTTCTGGATGCCACGATCAGCAAGTTTTTAGCGGTATGCTCGGTTCCGACAAATTCTTGAATCCGGGTTTGATAACCCCACGCTTCCAGGTAAAGGCACCGAAGGGTATCGGTCACGGTCTCGGTCATGCGATCGGCTTGAATGCCATGGCGGAATAGCGGTTCTAAACCGGCCGGAGCGACGATCTGCGGCCTGAGTTCATGCTGGCAACAAGGCGATACGACAATCCAACGGCACTCTTCCTTGATGGCTCGGTAGATAGCGTCATCGGTGGCGGTATCGCAGGCGTGCAACGCGATAAGAATATCGATCGGCTTTACATCGACCTCACTGATCTCGCCCTGGATAAAACGGATCGTGCTATCTCCGAGTTTTTCCGCAATCTCGTTGGCCAACTGTGCCAAAGATTCGCGTTTCTCGATGCCGATCGTCACCGAATGCAAACCGTTTTCTCGCAGGAATTGGTGCAAGGCAAAGGTGAGGTAACCTTTGCCGCAGCCCATATCGACGATGCGCAGGGTGTCACCGGGATTGGTCCCTTTCAGGATCGGGACTAACGCTTGGATGAAGTGATGGACCTGCCGGTATTTATCGCCCATTTGGGGTCGGGGCCGACCGTCGGAATCAATGACCCCAAGCAACTGTAGCGCTTGTTCGTTTTTGAGTAAGCGCAACTTCTCGCGATCATGGGATCGGTTGGTCACGGGCGCGCCCGGTGAATCCTGGGCAAAGAGCCGGGGCTTTCCTCGCCGGCTGAAAGCCAGCTGTTGGCTTCCGCTGCCAGTTACGAATGTGGCTGACCCGCAGCTCGAACCTAACCAACCTGCAATCAAACCGATACCGTCAGTGATCGAATAATTCTTAGTGATGTCCTGATTGGCGGACCGATAGACGAACGACAAATGAGGTCCGGTCTTCAGATCGATCAGCCGGACATACACATGTCGAACCGAGGAAAGCTCATTCTCGAGTTTCCCCAAGGTCAGTTTTTGGAAGGTCTGATCTTCTATCGATGCCCTGATCGCTGTGACCAGCTGTTCGACAGGATCAATCATCCGAAACTACCTCTAAGGGGCACTTAGGAAGCGCTTGTAGGAACGACCGGCCGTAAGCTCGGGTCAAAATCCGGTTGTCTAAAATGACCACGATCCCTTTATCAGAGTTTGCCCGGATCAAACGGCCAACACCTTGGCGCAGCTTAAGGATCGCTTCCGGTAATGAATACTCGGCGAAAGGGTCGCCGCCGTTTGCTTGGATATGTTCCAATTTTGCTTCGATCAAAGGATGATCGGGAACTGCGAATGGCAGCCGGGTAATCGTTACGTTAGACAGCGCTTCACCCGGCACATCGACCCCGGTCCAAAAACTGTCAGTTCCGAAAAGCACTCCGTTGCCGCACTCTTTAAATTCGTTCAGCATGCGTGAACGGGACAGCCCCTGGCCTTGCACGAAGAAAGTGTAGCGCTGGTGCAGCTCGCGTTCCATACGCGTGGCGAGCGAGGACATGGTTCGATAACTGGTGAACAGCACGAACGCTCGTCCTTGAGACAGTTCAAGAAAGTGCCGGATCCAATGTTCAAGCGCATCTTCATAACCTTTGTCACCGGGTTCGGACATCTTCTTGACCGCAAAGATCCGCATCTGCCGCTCGTAATCGAACGGGCTTCCGATTTGGACTGCCTCTACTTCAAATGCACCGACCCGGTTTCGAAAATAGGCGAGATCAGGCTGGCCAACCGACAAGGTAGCGCTGGTCATGACGCAAAGGCGATCTTCGGCAAACAAGAGCCGATTTAAGATTTGAGAGATATCGACCGGCGCGGCGTTGAGCGAAAGAAATTGGCCGCTTTTTCCCGTGCGCTCAACCCAGTAGACATGTTCCTCAGGTTTCTGCTCAAGAAAATCGGTGACGGCGAAACGAATGTCTCGGAGCTTTCGACCCAAATCCTGAAGCTCGTTCTTGAGTATCTCATCCTCGGTCGATCGAACCGATGAAACGACTGCGGCTTGAATTCTGGCCAGGGCGTTTCCGATGGTATCAGGAACCAGGTCCGGAGCTCGTACCCGGAATTCGCGTCCTTTGGCAAAATCGCAACGAGCGTCGATGGACTGAAAGAACCGTTCCACTTGCTCGGCGGTTTCAGTCGTCTCTCGGACGGCGTCACCGTCTCGCAAGACCGTGAACAGTCCCTTGCGCGTCTTCGGATTGTAAAGCCGGTACAGAATTTGGCGCAGCCCGTATTGAGAGATGCCGAGACCTACTTGCTTTGCGGCTACCGCTTCCAGGGTGTGAGCTTCGTCAAATATGACGAAGTCATTGGCGAAAAGGTATCCGCTAGCCCGATTCACCAAATCTCCCACCGCTTCAAGGTATAGGAAAAACAAAGTGTGATTGATGACGATGACATCCGCGGTGAGCAGTTTTTTGCGGGCCTCTTGATAAAAACATCTGCCGTCTCCGCTACAAGTTTTTGGAGTGCACAGATGGGGTTCGCTACAAATTTGGAGCCAGAGTTCTGGGTCGGGTTCCGCGTCCAGCTCGCTTAAAGTGCCTTCCTTAGTGGTGCGAGACCAATCTTTAATCCGCAACAATTCCTCCTGTTGGCTGGATGTGAAAAGATCGCCGCTGTTCTGCATGGCTCGTTCCAAGCGGCTGGGACAGAGATAGTTTTGTCTGCCCTTCATCAGAGTCGCTTCGAACGGCCGATCGATCACTTTTCGCGCGGCCGGGATGTCCTTGTGCAGCAACTGTTCCTGCAGATTGATTGTATGAGTCGACACGATCACTTTTCGGCGGTTTTCAAGGCCGAATAGCAACGAAGGCACAAGATAGGCCAATGATTTTCCCACGCCGGTCCCGGCTTCTACCACCAGGTGGCGGTTTTCTCTCAGCGCTCGAGCGATGGATTCGGCCATCTGCTGCTGCTCGGGCCGATACTCGAATTTGGGCTGCTGAGAGAGAACGCCGGTACGTCCGAACGTTTCCCGGATCGAGCCCTCGAATTCGTTATCAAAATCTTCCCGTAAAGCGATCACGGCTGGCGAATTTAGTCTAAGAGGCAGACCATCGTGTGGAGAGGGGAGGAGTTCAAGGGGTTCGAGGAGTTCGAGGAGTTCAAGGAGTTCAAGGAGTTCAAGGAGTTCAAGGAGTTCAAGGAGTTCAAGGAGTTCAAGGAGTTCAAGATCGGCTGCACCGCAAATTGCAAGAAAAAGCAGCGGTTGTGCCCCGAATGTGGATAAACCTAGACTGTCGGCAGCGGGCTCCTGAACTCCTGCAACTCCTGCAACTCCTTGAACTCCTGCAACTCCTCCTTAAACTACCCCCCGTGTCTTTCGGAATCTTAGATCGCTATCTGCTCAAGAACTTTTTACTGTTCTTTTTCTACTCGATCTTCGGGATCCTGGGCATTTGGTTGGTCTACCAGCTTGGCGTCGAAGGCCCTAGGTTTCTGGACCTGCATCTCTCGCCGCGGGTCATCATGTTTTACTACCTGGAGCAAGTTCCCTACATGTTGGTGCTATGGATGCCGCTGGCGGTCTTACTCGGTCTGCTCTACGTGCTTACCAGGATGTCGCGGCGTAACGAGATTGTGGCGATGCTGGGCGCGGGGCGAAGTGTGCCGAGGGTGTTGATGCCCTTAATCGTCTTCGGAATGGTCCTCACCGGCGTCTGTGGATACCTGAATTACGAGTTGGCGCCCACCGGGTATTACGTGATGAACAACCGGATGGATGAGGTATCCAAGGGACATTCCAAGGTCACGTATTTGGATGGCCACGTTTACGTTAATCGGAGACAGCATCGAATCTGGTTTATCCAATTGCTGGATACGAAGACGCGCGCGGTGAGAGGCCTGGAGATCACTCAGCAGGACGACAACGAGGTCATCCAGTGGATTGCGTACGCCAACTCAGCCGTTCACAACGGGCGCAACTGGATCTTGTACGACGGCAAGGTCTCATACGTTGATGCTGATGGTAATGTCACGGATGAAGAGTTCTTCGACAAAAAGGTAGAGACGGATTGGTCAGAAACGATTTGGCAGTTAGGTAGCTCAGCGCTTAACGGCCGTATGATGACCGTGCCCGAACTTCAGCATTATTTGAAGGTCAATTCGGATTTTCCCACCAGCACGCTGGCTGAATATCGGACCCAGCTTTGGGATCGTTTTGCCGTACCGGTTAATGTGCTGGTGGTCGTGCTCGTCGCTAGCCCGCTTTGTGTGGTTTTCTCTCGGCGCGGCGCGCTTGGGGGCGTCGCTGCCGGCTTGTTTTTGTTTCTAGCGCTTTTCGGCGCCGGCCAGATTTTTGCTGCTTTGGGAGCGGGTTCGCGCGTTTCTCCCCTGGTGGCCGCTTGGACACCCGTAGTTGTGTTCTTCGTGCTGGGGGTCGGCTTGGTATATTTACGCTCTACGAACCGGCCGATTCCGTTTCTGGGGTAGAAGCGGCTGAAGCGTCCTTTTCCCAAAGCCGGGATCGCAGAGCGGACAAGGCGGCAGCCGTTTCGGCCTGCTTCTTACTTGAACCCTCGCCGGAACCGAGCTCGGCGTTGTCCCAGATCACTTTAGCGATAAACAGTTTTTGATGTTCGGGTCCGGTCTGGGAAATAATCTCATAGACCGGGCTTTTGGCAGAGATCGATTGTAAAATCTCCTGGAGCTGGCCCTTAGGATTCACTTCCAACGGCTGTAAGGACAGGTGTTGGATGTCTTCGTGCGCTTCATCGAGTATGAAGCGCCGTACGACCTCGAGATTGCTATCTAGGTACATGGCCCCTACCAGCGCCTCGAACGCGTCCGCTAAGATCGAGGCTCGCTCCCGGCCCCCGCTGGCCTCTTCTCCTCGACCCATCATCAGATACGCGCCCAACCCGATATTCATCGCATGGACCTTGAGACCTTCGCGGGATACGAGCCGAGACCGTAGCTTGGTTAGCTGTCCTTCACTGAAATGCGGGAACAATCGAAAAAGATGGTCGGTAAAGATGAGTTGGAGCACGGCATCGCCGAGAAACTCAAGTCTTTGGTTATCGAAATGATGTCGCTGAGTTTCATGGCCGAGGCTGGGATGAGTAAGCGCTTCGGCTAAAAGCAGCGAGTTTCGGAACTTATATCCGATGCGTTGTTCTAGGGGGTTCATCAACTAAAGCGTAGTCGGACTACCTTGGCTACGGCTTAGGAAATGATGATTGACCAATCGGGGCAAGATCGATTTCAACCTGCAACTTCCTAAAGAATTATCCACTTCTTCTTAACCGATGCGTCTTTTTCAGATTAAACCGGATGGAGTTCATGGGCGGACGGTTTTTGGTAGCCGAACAGGTGCCGCTCTTTGATGAGAGCCGCTACTTTGGCTGGTACGGCGCTCTCCCAACCGATCTCGCCGCGTTGAATCTTAGCCAGGACATCGCGGGAGAAGACATCCATAACCGCGGGATCGAAGCCCACGATAGGAGCAATATAACGGCTTTCCATGAGGTGAGCGTAAAGATTCCTCAAATTAAGCGCGACTTGCAGATTGGTCGCATTGATCCAGACATCTGCAGGTAGTGCCGGTGTGTTGGGGGCCGGCACCGGACAATCAGCCTTTAGACAATAGCGGTCGTAGGCGCTCTTCCTCATAGGATAGACGTAGAGCTTGGTCGACCCCTTGAATAGACGGCCTACGGCTTCGAGGATACCACCCTCGAGACTGTCGTAGTACTTCTCGTTGAAGATCTCCAGCAGGTTATTGATGCCCATCACGACGCCAACCATTTCCTTGGTATAACGCCGCAAATAGGAACTAAGGCGGAAAAACTCAAAGTAATTTGAGATCAGAACATTGTATCCAATGCCCGCGAGAGTATCTACTCTCGCCAGGAAGTCTTCATGGTCAAGATTGCCTGAAGCCAGCAAATTATGCATCGTTAGCTCCATCAAAACCATGACGTCTCTACCCACCACCGCCGGCTCTTGTAAAAACTGAGCGAGCGCGCACTTGAGCATATCATCGTTTACCAGAGTAACCGGGCGGAAACTGCCGCGTTCGATGACGATGGCTTTCTTGTGAAGCACTTCCGATGGTTGCATCACGGCCCCATCCGGATTGAATAAAACGGCATTAGTAAGCCCGTACTCAACCAATTTTAGGCTCATTAACCGATTGTCGACGTTCACAAACAGCGGTCCGCTGAAGGTGATCATGTCGACCTCGATCCGATCCAGGGTGAGGTTATCGGCCAGGGACTGGATAAATTTGTCCTGATCGGTTAGATAATAAAAAGCGCCATAGATCAAATTGATGCCGATGACGCCCAAGGCCTGCTGTTGAAGGACATTTTCTTTGTCCCACATCCGGACGTGCATCACGATATCGCTCGGCGGCGAATTAGGCTCACCCTGAAAACGGATACCCGTCCAGCCGTGACATTCGTTCGTGCCTTTGAAATTTCTGGCCGCCACCGTGTTGGCAAAAACAAAAAACTCCGATTGATCGCCACGTAGGGCTTTCAGCCGTTCCAGCAGCAACTCGTACTCATGTTCGAGCATCAAGCCGAGGCGTTCCCGGGAGACGTAGCGAGCGGACTTGCCATAGATCGCGTCGCTGAATTTCATGTCATACGCGGAGATCGATTTTGCGACTGTGCCAGCGGCTCCCCCCGCTTGGAAAAAGTGGCGTGCGACCTCTTGTCCGGCTCCGATTTCGGCGAACGTCCCATATTTCGGCTCGTCCAGATTAATGGTAAGGGCCTTACGATTTGTCGTGAGAAGTTCAGAAGACATGGCGGCGTTTATCTTAGTCTAGAATGGTACAAACACCATCACAGGATTTTGACGATATTGATACGAAATGGCGAAGCTTATACTGTGAATCTGACTTGCTATTTTTATAGTCGCGCTAAGGGTAACGGAGTTGCGGGTGATTCTTTTTCCTGTCTCAGAACGAAAAGCCAGGGCGTTGCAAAGCAAGATGAATGCCTTGGGTTGCCACGAACGGGATCTCGAAGAGAGTTTCCGCGGAACCTCCATCACAATCCTTCATCGGCCGACCGGTATCAGAGTTCGCTGTAGCCGGGAGAGAAGCCAGGCCCTGAACCGATTTTTTGCGCGGCGCCTGTTGGTCGAAGAGTTGGAGGCCCAGACCCAGAAGAAAACTCGCCACGAAGTGAAGGCGGAGCAGCTTCGCGAAAAGAAAGGGAGAAACAGAAAACCGCGGGTCGACCAGAGTTTATCTCAGTTCCATCTGCGCCCGGACAAGGCGGCAACCGTGTCCCCGGCTATAGAGACTCTGCTAAAACAGTGGGAGGCCAGTAACGCCTCCGGCCGACAAAGTTGAAGGGGGAGGCGGCGAAGTAGGGGAGAGCCACTTAATCGGGACGGACTGCCCCCCTACACGGGCGCACTTTTTAGCGCCTCGGCTTGTCGGAGAGCCGGTGACAATTTTGCGACTTTCTGCCGCATTATTTTTCCCGCTTTGAACTTCACCGTCGCGCGAGGGGGGATCTTGAAGCTACTTCCCGGCTGATTCGGGTTTCTCCCTACCCGTTCCTTCGTCAGTCGTACTTCGAATATCCCAAAGTTTCTTAACTCTACATCCTCGCCTCCGGCTAAGCTGTCTGTGATCAAGTCTAACGTGCGTTGCACGACGTCGAAAACCTGATGTTGGACTAAGCCTGTATCGTTACTGATTCTTACAACGATCTCCCGTTTCGTTAGGTTTGACATTTGAACTCCTTTCGATCGTTCTACTATCCTGGCATTATCGGTCTTCTAGCAACCGTCAGTCCCAGAGGCTGAACTCCTTTAACTCCAGACTGAATTATCGAAACTATCTACAAGAAAGGGAGTGAGGCAAGGGATTATCGCATTACATTCGTATCATTCGAAGAAATCAAAACCCCTGGAACCCTTGTATTTAAGAGGACCGGCGCGGTTTGCGGTGGGTCGAGGAGAATTTATTTGGCACGGGTCTTGCATTTCACAAGGTTGGTTCGCGGGCAACTTGTAACCGTAATCGTTCCCCGAGAGCGCGAGGCGCGGCCTCCTCGGTAGCGGCGACTGTCCATGAGGCTAATGGTGTGCTTTAAATCCATCGTGTTACCGAAGCGATAGATGTGCCTAGACTTAACGCGCAGTCGCCATTGAAGCTCGGATGGCGACTGCGCGTTGTGTCTAGGCACACCCGTCGCTTCGAGACAACGGTTACGTTGGGCACATCATTTGGCCTCATGGACAGTCGCCTCTACCGGGTGCTCCTCGCGCCTCCTCTTAGGTTGACGCGCATGGGCAGCTGCCGGACCGCTACCGGCTGTGAGCGTTCTCAAGGACCAGGACAAGTACGAAGCCCCTGCCACCAATCCATTCTCAACTCTAACTCATCACTTCAGAAGCAGTCCGGAAATGCATCTTCGCGACTTGGCGTAAACCTTCCTCTCCGAACTTGGCCACGAGCTCTCTGGCGGCGGTTTTGACCCCGGCGGAGACTCCCTTTGGCAAGGCGATTCTCAACTCCTTGCCTTTGCGGTCTAACCAGCGAACAAACTTTTCCCGAGCGAGAATGGAAGCGCCTGCAACGGCAATGTCCGCTTCCGCCTTAGTGCGTTGTTCCACATTGATCTTCTGGCCGGCGGACAACAAGGCGCGTTGTACCACCCGCTCGTTCGCAAATTTATCGGATAGCGCCCGAGGGCAGTCCGGTCGTTCCGCTAAGAGGTTTTCAATCACCCTAGCGTGACCCCAGCCGAGCAGATCGTTCAAATTATTAAAACGCTCATACAGTTCGTTATATTTTTCAGGTCCAATTAGCACTACGTTTGTGCTGATACCCGCAGTGCCGCGGATCAAGTCGGCCAGCTGCATGATTCGTTGGTCCGACGAGATTCGTTTGCTGTCCATAACGCCGGCATCAAGTAATTGCCGCGCAATTTGGCGATCAACAAAAACGCCGGCTATCACCAGCGGACCGAAGAAATCCCCTTTTCCGCTCTCGTCGATCCCGAAATGAGGCTCGAACATCGCGGGTTGCAAAACTTCTTCGTACCCGATCCGAGCCTCCCCGGTGATCTTCGGCTCAAGCTCGAATTTAACGAAATTCTCAGTTTCTTTTCCTTGAATCACGACTTTGGGGCCCTTCTCGTACACCGCGATGGAGAGTTTGCCTTTCTGAGCGAAAAAGAGCATGTATGGGCGGCTGATGAATTCGAAGGCCTGCCCCGCCAATAGCTCTCGTAGTTTCTCGGCTTGCGCAGCGGTCAAAGGCAACGTAAACGAAGTCACCCGCTGAGCATGAATCAGGTTGAGCTGCAAAGCACGAGGTTTCGCGCCGCCTTGATTGCTTGGTATCGGCTTCACGGCCGGTTGCTCCCTTGGAGGA
>Ga0073928_10001658_pt1 | contig 41613 bp, 33 predicted proteins | sample PaiPotPPA55metaG_FD_76969 | JGI IMG/M metagenome (GOLD analysis project Ga0073928, IMG submission 76969) | Iron sulfur acid spring bacterial and archeal communities from Banff, Canada, to study Microbial Dark Matter (Phase II) - Paint Pots PPA... ...
GCCGTGATCCTTGGAAACCAGGATTCCGCCGGCGGTCGCTGCAAACCACGCTTCGTTACCGAAGGTCATGTCATTAACTTGCACAGCGACAAACGTAGTGGGCTTCTTGGAAGCGGGGTGTCTTGCCGCAGTGGTCGCGGTGGTCTTCACCGGGGCGCCCTTCTTGCCCTTGGTCGTAGCAGACTTTGTCGCCGCCGCTACCGGGGTAGCCTCGGGCACGTACAGTCCGGCCTTGATCCATTTTTTGGTGGTCTCGTCATATTTCATCCAGCCGCCGTTGTTGAGCGAAGCCCACCACGCGCCGGGCGCTGCGTACACATGCTTAAGGTCGGTGCGCTTCAATCCAGGTCCCAGTGGGGACCACGTCACGCCGCCGTCATGCGTAGCTAAAAACGCCTCGGTATCAAAGGTCAGCACCACCAACGCGCGTGCCTGATTTTCATGGTCGATAGCCACGTCAAGAATGTGCTGGTGCTGGAATCCGGCGTTCGAAGAAGTAAATGTTGCGCCGCCGTTTTCGCTGAGCTGCACGCCCTGGCGTTCGGTGCCGATAATTAAGCGGTCGGAATGATTTGGATCGATGACGATGGCGTTGATAACCCAGTCGCCGGGAGTGACGCGCTTCCAATCATTCTCGTTGGTGGTCTTCCACAAGCCGCTGGTAGTCCCCGCGTAAAGCACTTGCGGGTTTTGCGGATCCTGGCGAATCAGCTGCGTTCTGCGGAACACGAAAGGAATGCCCTTGTACTTGGTCCAGTTCTGCGCGCCGTTCACGCTGTGATAAATGCCGGAGCACGCGGTGGCGTGGACATTTTCCGGATTGGTCGGATCGACGACGATGCTCATGACGTCGGAATCATCGATCATGCCTTTTTGAATGGGAAACCAATCTTTGCCGCCGTTGGTGGTTTTCCACGGCAAATGATACGTGCCGGCATAAATCGTGTTTTCGTCGCGAGGATCGAAAGCCACGGAGTCAAAATTGCGAAGGTCTTCGTGCTTCGCGGGCGTAATCAGCGTCCAGGTCGCGCCATCGTCGGTAGAGCGGTACACACCGGTCAATGATCCGGCTACTAAGATTTTAGGATTGGTCGGCGCTTGCGCGAGAGCACGCACGGTTTCATGCGCGAGACCAATTACGCGCCATGAGTGGCCAGCGTCATCGCTGCGATAAACGCCGCCGCCACCGGAATACAACGTCCAGGTGCTGGCATACAGGCGATTGGCGTCGCGCGGATCGACGAGGATGTGGGTAATCACGTCGTCCTGGCCAGTGCCGATGCGGCTGATCAATTGCCAGTGGGCGCCTTCATCGTTCGAAAAGAAAACGTGGCCGTCGGAAGTGCCCAGATACATCTTCTTGATGTTGTGTGCATCGGCCTCAAGAGATATGACCGTTCCGCCTGGCGGACCAACCTGGCGCCAAGTTTGCGCCGGCGATGACGCTGCGGCGGCCATCCCGATTGCTGCCATTGCCAAGGACCCGAACCATTTTGAATTCATGTGAAGCTATTCTCCCAGACCGCGTATGCACTCACAATCCCCGAGTTTACGGAGAGTGACGGCGAAAAGCGCCTGCTCAATGGGACAGATTAAGGGCTAGTTACAAGTACGAAATGTACTAGTACACTCCACGGTTCCAACCGGCCGTCCGCGGCGGCATCTAACCTTTATATGGCCAGCTATTTAGTGGGAGATGGCAACTTATTTCCCGCCAGCGGGTTATACGCACTGGGAGAACTACCTGGGGTAGACTCCGACCGGTCGGGACCAGTTGCCCGGCCTAGATAGGGGAACATATGTTGAAGACCAGATTCACCGGTAAAGGCAGACTTGGTTTGGTTCTGAGTCTAGCCGGTCTTCTTTCTTTCACGACTTTAACGACGGCAATGGCCGTGCGGGCGCAAGATGATGGTCGCCCCGCAGACGACACCACAGTCAGTCCCGATGGGGGCGATGCGCAAGGCCCCGCTGACGATCCGCGCTATGCGGATCCCAACGGCGGCGACCCTCGTTACCACGATTCTCAAGACCCTCGCACCAACAATGATCCGCGTTACAATTCTCAACCTGACCAAGGCGGTGATGCACCCGACACGCAGGATCCTCCATCTCGCGTAGCGCGCCTGAGCTACTTCGACGGTTCCGTTTCGTTTCAAGCTGGCGGCAGCGGCGATTGGGGAAATGCGGCCAAGAACCGCCCGGTTACCATTGGCGACAAAATCTGGGTGGATAAAGATTCCCGAGCGGAGTTACAAGCGGGGCAAGCTTCCATCCATCTGGGGGCGATGACCGCGCTCTCCTTTTTGAATCTGGATCAAAACATTACGCAGATGCGCTTGGCGGAAGGCAGCATCAATTTCCGCGTACGCGAACTTCGCGACGGCGACACTTATGAAGTAGACACGCCGAACGTGGCGTTTACGGTGCGCGAAGCTGGCGCGTTCCGCATCGACGTGAACGAAAACGGCGATGGCACCATCGTGACGGTGATTCGCGGAGAAGGCGAAGTTACCGCAGGCGGCAAGAGCCACGTCGTGCGTTCCGGTGAGCTGGCCGAATTCAACGGCACCGATTCTGATATTGATTACCACACTGACCGCGCGCCGCAGCCGGATGATTTTGATCGCTGGGCTGCCGACCGTGACCGCCGAGAAGAAAATTCAGTTTCTGCGCGTTACGTGTCGCGCGACACGGTAGGTTATTCCGACCTCGACGATAACGGCACGTGGTCGCAAGAGCCTAACTACGGACCGGTGTGGTATCCGAACACGGTGGCCGTGGGCTGGGCTCCATACAGCTACGGATATTGGAGCTACGTGGGGCCTTGGGGCTGGACCTGGGTTGACTACGCGCCTTGGGGTTTTGCGCCGTTCCACTATGGACGCTGGAATTATTTTGGAGGTCGCTGGGGCTGGTGCCCAGGACCGATTGGCTACTATCCAGTTTACGGACCGGCATTCGTTGGATTCCTTGGCGGCGGCTTTGGCTTCGGAGTTGGTATCGGAGTGGGCTGGTTCCCGCTGGGTTTCGGTGAGGTCTATCGCCCGTGGTATGGCTACCGTCATGGTGGCGCGTACCTCCGCAACATAAATATTCACAATACATATATTCGAAACGTGAACAACATCAACGTCAGGAATAATAATTATGCATACGCGCATAATCCGGCGGCCGTGACGGCCACTACGCGTGCAGGCTTTGTGAACGGCCAAGCCGTGAACCGCGGCTCGACACGGGTAACAGCCGCTTCGTTGCGCGGGGCGCAAGTTACCAATCACTTGAACATGACACCGACGAGAGCAAGTTATACGGGAGCTGCCAGCGTTCGCGGTGGTCGTGTAGCAACGCCTCCAGCTGCGGTGCAGAATCGCGCAGTGATTGCGCGAACAGCCCCGGCAGCTGCGGCCACCCGCATGCCGGTGCGCACCTTGGGAACTTCTGGCTATAGCGCCGGACGTAACAATACGAATGCGGGCAATCGCGGTGCGGGAAATTCCACTGCTTCTAACGGCAGAGCGAGCGTCAATTCCGGCAGCCGCTCTCCAAACCGTCCGAGTTACGCCGGTTCGGGCGGCTCGGTGAATTCGCAAGGTGCCCCTCGCTACAATGCCAACCGGCCGCCTTCCGCAAACCAGGGTGGCGCGTACAATCAGCGGGGCGCATCTTCAGCGCGTCCTTATAACGCCGCGCCTCAGCGTGGGTATTCTGTATCGCCGCAGCAGCGCGGTTACTCTGCGCCGCCGCGTGCATACTCCGCACCGCAACAGCGCACTTACTCTGCGCCACCGCGTGCTTACTCCGCGCCAAGCCGCACGTATTCGGCGCCGTCGCATTCTGCCCCGGCTCCTAGCCACGGACCGTCCGGCGGGGGACATCCTTCGGGTGGGGGTGGAAGTAGAGGCGGCTCAAGTTCACACGGCCGCTAAACCACAGCACCTACATTTGGCTCGACTACAAAACGAAAAAGCCCGCTGCTTCAGCGGGCTTTTTTATTTGTGATTTGTTTTGCGACTTTGAGCGGAATCATTTTGAAAATTTAGAACTCAAAACTTTTCATTTCGTAATCCGGCGTAACAATCAGTCCCAGTTACGCTTGCGCACTGCTGCAACTGTTCCCGGCCCCAGGGGTTTAACATGCATTACACCTGTCGGGACTTTCCTTTTTCGGACTACAGCGAACGCCCGATTCAGGTACTAAGGGAATTGGTGCATCGTCTACCCACGCTCGCCCACCCTTTCCCGGTTCACTAACTGTTCGCCTCATTCGCACGCCGGTTGTGTGCGAAGAGAAATGGTGCCAAGTGGTTAGCAACAAGGAGAGAAGAACAATGTTCAGAAAACACGCCCGAAAGGTAGCCAGCGTTCTTGGAGTGGCAATGGCGCTCGCGCTGTTCCTTCCGAAGCTGGCACTCGCAGATGATTATGACGATCCGCCGTCGGTAGTAGCACGTCTCGCGTATTCCCAAGGATCTGTTTCATTCCAACCAGCAGGCACTGATGATTGGGTCGATGCAGGAATCAATCGGCCGATCACCACGGGCGATAAACTGTGGTCTGACCAGGATGGCCGCGTCGAACTGCAATTGGACGCGTCGACGATCCGATTGTTCCACAGCACCGGCTTCTCATTTCTCAATCTGAACGATAACGTCACGCAAGTTCGCTTGACGGAAGGCACGATTCTAGTGCGCGTTCGTCATCTCGGTGAAAACGAGACCTACGAAATCGATACGCCCAATCTGGCTTTTTCAATTACACGGCCGGGCACCTATCGCATCAACGTTGATCAAGGCGGCGATGCCACCTCTATCCGAGTTCGCGACGGGGAAGGCCAGGTTACCGGCGGCGGTGCGGCTTATTCCGTTCGTGCGCATGACGACGCAGTTTTCTCTGGAACAGATCAGCTGAGCGCTGACGTGCAGGACCTCAACACGGATTACGACGAGTTTGACTCTTGGAGCGCCAACCGTGACCGGCGATGGGAACATTCGCGCTCGGCTCAGTATGTTTCGCAGGATGTGGTCGGGTATGAAGATCTGGACGACCACGGAGACTGGCGCGATTCGCCGGAGTACGGTCATGTCTGGTATCCGCGTGTTGAAGTCGCCGACTGGGCGCCTTATCACTACGGTCACTGGGCGTATATCGAGCCTTGGGGATATACCTGGGTTGATGACCAGCCTTGGGGCTTCGCGCCGTTTCACTATGGACGCTGGGTAAACGTGGAAGGTCGATGGGGATGGATACCTTCGCCTCCGCGAGTTGAAGGCGTAGTTTATGTGCGTCCGGTGTACGCACCGGCGCTCGTCGCATTCGTTGGCGGCGGTGGGTTCAGCGTGGGCGTCGCGGTCGGTGGTGGCGGGGGGGCGATAGGTTGGTTCCCGCTGGGTCCACGTGAAGTGTACGTGCCGTCTTACCGCGTGAGCGAAAGGTACGTTGAAAATGTGAACATTTCAAACACCACCGTGAACCGCACAGTGGTGAACAACTACTATCAGACGACGGTGGTAAACAATAACACCACCGTGAATAACGTAACCTATGTGAACCAGCGAGTTCCGGGCGCCGTCGTGGCGACGAGTCAGCAGGCTTTCACGTCCGCGCAACCCGTTGCGCGTAATGCGGTGAGAGTGGATGCACGGCAAATGGCCAGCGCTCAAGTGCAGGTCCGTCCGCCGACCATCGTACCCACGAAGCAAGCTGTGTTGGGATCGGCAAGACTGGCCGAACATCAACCGCCTCCTGCCGTTCAGCAGCGTGCAGTGGTAGCCAAGGCGGCCCCTCCTCCGCCTCCTCCATCGTTTGAAAAGCACCAGGAAGCGATAAAGAGCAATGGCGGCAAGCCGCTGTCTGTCAGCCAAATGCGGCAAATCCAACCTGCGGCTACTACACAGCAAGCCGCTGCGGTCAGAGTAGCTCCACCTCCGAAGCAACCGCCGGTATCTGTGCGAGAAGCTCCCAAGCCGGCGCAGCCAGTGAACCGCACAGCGGCTCAGGGGGGGCAGGGCAACGTTGCCAATCGTCCGGGTCAGCCGCAACCGGGCCAGCCACAACCGGGCCAGCCACAGAACAATCCTGCAAACCGACCGGCTGAACGTGGGGCTACGACGCAGCCGAACGCTGTCCAGCCGAACAACCGGCCTGCGGACCGTCCGGGAACGCCACCTAATGCGAATCAGCCTAATGAACGGCCGAATGCTCAGCCAACGACTCGGCCAGGGGATCGCCCTGTGACCCAGCCTAACGCCACACAGCCTGGCTCACGGCCGCCGGCCACGAATGATCGTCCGCCAAGCGCGCAGCCAAATAATCGTCCGGCCGACCGTCCATCAGATCGGCCAACCACACGTCCGAACGAAGCGCCAGCAACGCGTCCAGCACCTACAGATCGACCCGCGGATCGGCCAACCACGCGTCCGAATGAACCGCCGGCAACGCGTCCGGCACCGGCCGAGCGACCCGCGGATCGGCCAGCAGATCGACCCGCCACGCGACCGAACGAAGCGCCAGCAACTCGGCCGGCACCGGCGGAGCGACCTGCGGATCGCCCAGCAACGCGTCCGAACGAGCAGCCGGCAACGCGTCCGGCGCCAGCCGAGCGGCCTGCGCCACGGGCTGAGCAGCCTGCGGCACGTCCTGCTCCGGCTCCCAGGCCTGCGGAACGGCCAGCTGAGCGTCCTGCCGAGCGCCCTGCGCCGCCAGCACCTGCAGCAAAACAGCCGCAGCAAAAACAGCCACCACCAGAGAAGGAAAAACCTAAGGAGAAGGACAAACCGCCCAGCCGCTAAGAGCGCGGCTTGAACTGAACGTAAACAACCAGACGGGCGAGCGTGGCCAGCCGGCCAATGTCTCGCCCGTTTTGTTTGCCCTTTTGTTGGTAGAAATGCTTGCTGACTAACAGAATGCTGGCGTGGTTATCTGTGTGGGCCGCAACGTGGAACACCCAAATTCGTTTGGCGAGTTCCGTCCTGTGGTATCTTCGAAAAAATATGAAATCGGGTTTACTCAGCAGCGTGGTGTTTCGTCACGCGCTCGGTCGATTTGCCACGGGCGTCACGGTGGTGACCGCGGAACGTGCGCCGGGCGAGGTGCACGGCATGACCGCGAATTCATTCACCGCCGTATCTCTCGAGCCACTTTTGGTTTTGGTGTGCGTGGACGAACAAGCGCGCATGCTGCCGATACTGAAAAAGGCGCAGCGATTTGGCGTCAGCGTTTTGAAGGATTACCAGCGTGCTATCTCTGATTTTTTTGCGCAGCCGGAGCAGGATCCGGAGGTGGAGCACGCTTTGGGAATACGATTCGAATGGCCGGCGACGGGCATTCCGGTTTTGGGCGACGCCCTTGCACAACTAACGTGCAGGGTGGTGGCCTCTCATCTTGCCGGGGATCACACTATTTTTCTCGCTGAAGTGGAAAGCGCGGAAGTGTTTGAGGGCGAGCCGCTGCTTTTTTTTCGCGGCGCGTACCGCAGCATCTCGCCGGTGTAATATTTGATGACGAATTTATTTTGGGAGTGAGAAGTTAGATTCGATTCCAAGACCAACTACGTCGGAGGGTGCCCCAGGCTCGATTTTCAGCCTGGGTCTTGGGGTCAAACTGATAAAACTTTTTATAAAGTAAACTAATTATTAATTGCCGTATCTAAACCCAGCCCCAAGACCCAGGTTCATAACTCAACGGCGAAACCTGGGCCACCCTTTTACTCGTTTTGATTTTTGACACTCGGACTGGTTTTTATTTTGTAATGATGCAGCCGTTAATGGTGTCCCCCCAGGGGGTCGCGTTTTATTCCGTATTGGGCGCCCCATTTGTCGGTCATGTGGCCGCGAATTTCCCATAACTCCGGGAAAAATTTTTGGCGCATGCCTTCTTCCAGTATTTCCACGGCGCGGCCCTTTAGTGATTTCGCGCCAAATCCGATGGTGCGGTGGATCAGTTGCATGTGTTCGTAACGGAATTTTTGAAACAAAGCATCGAATTCCGCGAGGGCCTCAGCCACTACATAAGCGTCGCTGTGCGAATATTCGGAGTCGTAAATTTTTTCCACCGTCAGCTGATGCTTGTCGAGGTAGGACGATTTGAAGGAATTCCACAGGGGTTGAAACATTTTGAGGAGCACGCGAAAGCCCGGCGATTCTTGTCCGCTTCCGTTTCCCAGGCGCGTTCGAATGGCTTGATATTCTTTCGGGGACATGGTTTCCAGCAAGGCGATCTGCTGAATCATCATTTTTTGCACCAGGTGAACACGGCGGAAAAGGGTGATCACCCGATTGGTATTTTCCTGCTGCAAATAATCGTCGATGTCCAGCAGCGTGTAGGCAATCAACTTCATCCACAATTCTTCTACCTGGTGAACGACCTGGAATTGCAATTCATCGGCGTTGCATAGCTCGTCAAATTTGCTTTGGCATGACAACAAGGCCTTGGTATTGAGATACAACTCGTAGTCCAGGGTCCCCTGGCCACTCATCATGGAATAAAACTGCTCACGATTCATGAAGCCCCCTGGCCCGCCACGTTCGAACGCATCTTTTCTAGCGGCGCCTTGTGGATGGATTGATGGCCTTCGAAAATTTATGGAAATTTATCGTTCGGAGCTGCCCGATGGGCGGGCAGGTTCGGCGGGATCGCTCATCTCTTTACGGTGGCTTTTCACTTCGCGCAATGAATAGATGGACTTGTTCTGGGACTCATAATAGGTGCGCGCAATAATTTCGCCCAGCAGGCCCATGGAGATGAGCTGCACGCCACTGATAAAAAGCGCCACCGCGAGCAGCATCAACGGGCCGTGCTCGGTCATGATGGTCTGGCCATAGTAAAATTTCACGAAGGCCAGAAAACTGGCAATCAATATGCCCGAACCGGCGCCCGCAACCCCCAGCAAACCAAAAAATTGCAGCGGGCGCGTGGAGTAATCCAGCAAAAATTTTACAATCAACAAATCCAGGAACACCCGAATAGTTCGTCCGATTCCGTAATTGGACTTACCGCTTTTGCGATCCAGATTGGTGATGGGCACTTCCGCGATTTTCGCGCCGGTGGAACTGGCCAATGCGGGAATAAATCTGTGCAACTCGCCGTAGAGCTGAATCTCCTGAATAATTTCGCGGCGATAGGCCTTGAAAGTAGTTCCGAAGTCGTGCAAGTCAATACCCGAAAGGCGAGCCATCATCCAGTTGGCGGCGCGGCTGGGAATCTGGCGCATCAGCCAATGATCCTTGCGTTCGTGGCGCCAGCCGCTGACCAGATCGTAACCTTCTTCAATTTTTTCAAGGAAGCGGGGGATCTCTTCGGGGTCGTGCTGCAAATCGCCATCCATGGAGATGATGATTTCGCCGCGCGCAAAATCGAAACCCGCTTTTAATCCGGCGGTTTGTCCGAAATTGCGGCGCAAGCGCACAAGGTTCACGCGGCGGTCGTGTTCATAAATTTCGGAAAGCACCTTGAAGGTATTGTCGCGGCTACCGTCATCGACAAACACCAGCTCGTAGGGCTCACCGATGGAATCCATCACTTCAGTGAGCTTCATGTACAGCGGTGCGACGTTTTCTTGTTCGTTAAAAAACGGCACCACGATGGAGTACCGGATGGGCGATTCACTTCTCATTCTTTTTCAGCGACCTTCTCAGGCCTTTCCGGCCACGAACGCATAGTCTATCAGGCGAATCCCTTGTGATGCGACAAGATTTCGAATGTCCGGGCTGCTTAGGATCTCCACTTCCAGTTCGCGCGAATCCTGCAGCCTGGTTGCCGATTCTTCCAGCTCTTTATCCATGAATCCCGGGTGGCACATCATTTCGGTGGTGCCTTCAGGCAAGCTATGCAGCAAGCACTTCATCCCTTCGACGGTCAACTCCCCGGTCTGGGCGATCCCGCAAAAATAATCCGTCGTGGCGATTCCCGCGGCTTCCGCCAGCGCCCGCGCGTCCCTGGCCAAAAGCTTGAGCACGCGCGCCTGCATGCCTTGCTTCATCACCAGCGGCACATTCTGGTTTGCCCCGCTCGATAATGCGGCGCGCAGCGAAGAACCTTCATGCGAAATACGCACGGCCGCAATGCCGTGGCGCTTGGCCAGGCGCAAGGCAATTTCAAACATTCCCGGCAGCATGTGCACATGCTTGTGACCATCGAGATGTGTGGGGTGAATACCGGCGTTCATTACTTTCTGAATTTGGCTTTCCCATTCGATTTCCACTTCCTTCAGCCGCAGGTTTCGCCGCGCAATGCGCAGCAGCAGAGCTTCCGGTCCGCCCGCGAATTCCCCACGTTCATTCACGATACTTCGCACCGTGTTCGGTGGGGATACAGGCTTGCCATCGCTTAAATTCAGGTGTACGCCGACGCCCAGTGCTGGGGTGGCTTTCACTAACTCGACGGCGGATGCGAAGGCTGCGCCGTTGGCCAACAATGTAGCGCTGGTCACGATGCCGTTGCGGTGCGCTTCTGAGATGCCGCGATTTACGCCCTCCGCCCAACCAAGATCATCGGCATTCACGATCAAATTTCTTACGCTTGCGTTTGCCACTGCAGTCCCGCTTTTACCTGCCCTAATGGGCAGATGTAACTTCGGTATCACCCGGCAACAGTTCCATTGACCGCCCTTGTCCGCAACTTTAGCATGACCTCACCGACCGTAAAGGGTCCCTAAATTCCAACTTGAGGCAATTATGTCCGTAAAGTTTGTTGAATCGAACCAGGCTGCCACGCGCCATAGCGTGCGGCGCCGTGGTCCGCGCATGAATTCGCGTGTTCCCATTCGTCTTGAGTGGGACACTGCAGCGGGCGAGCGCGTGCAGGTGGCGGCGCACACGCGCATAGTAAATCCTTACGGGTGCATGATTGTGCTCAAGCAGTCGCTGGAACTTGAAGATCGCGTGGCACTGACCAATATTGCCAATCACTCCACAAACGCCGCGGTGGTGGTGTGGAAAGGCGGCACGCGCCCGGACGGCTGGGAATATGGCATTGAATTGATCGCGCCGGAGATGGATTTCTGGGGTCTGGAGCTGTGAAGAGCAATTCTGACGGGAATGGCTCGGGCGTTAGGGGCTCGGGTGCTGCAGGCTCGGCCGCTACTGGCACGCGCCCGGCGCTTAACCGGCAGCCTACGGCTGAGGAACGCCGCCGCGCGCAACGGGTTCTCCTGCGCATGCCGGTGTTACTGCATATCCCGAATCAGCCCAAGCCGGTGCCAGCGGAAACGCATACCGTGAGCCAAACAGGCGCGATGCTGTTAGTCGCTGAAGGTTTTCCCGCAGGCGCTAAATTTACCATCGAGCATCCGCAGACCGAGGCTCGTGTCGAGGTTCGTATCCTGCGTACCGCGCAATTATCTCAAGGCGGCTCGCTGCAGCCGGTGGAATTCTTGATGCCGTCCCCCAATTTCTGGGGCGTTTTCTTTCCGCCCGCCCTCAATTAATAATTCCATTCCACCACTGAACGAACGCTCCTCGATCACGTACTGCTACTGAATCGTTAAATTAATATTTGCCGATCCGCTGGGCGTGATTGTCAGCGGAACAACCGTCGCGCCCGTCACCGTCAAATTTAGCGCGCCGCTGGCGGACGCCAGCGTTGTGGCATTCCCGAGGTAATGCGCGCTGACCGCGTGGGTGCCGATAGCGGAGAGGCCAGTGTTGATCGAAGCAGTGCCGTTCGTTACCGTCACTGGCAGACCCAACGCCGTGCTCCCATCGAAGAGCTGCACCTGGCCGGTGGGGTTTCCGCCCGATGCCGTAACCGTGACGTTGAAGGCAAAATTGTTACTGGTGGATGGTTGTTTTGTGTTGGTTACCGTCAGTGTCGTATGCGTCGCAACCTGAGTGGAACTTCCACCACTTGCTCCACTGCTGCCCCCGCCACATCCCAACGTAGAACTCAAAACGCACAGCAGTCCCAAGCCTAGCGCAGTGCGAAGTTGTTTTCGTCCGCGTAATCCCGGGAACAGCAGGAGCAACATCGAGGCTAGACCTGAGCCTGCGCTGAGCGTCCACCAAGTTGCAAGGTGGCCGCCGTTTGAATTCGCGGGCGGGATGGCCATTGCAGAACCGTACAGCGGGTGCTGCTCACGCGAAATTCTGGAAGCCGACAATGTTGTCGACGGGGCGGCGACCGCGACTGTTAATGGCGCGCTTGCGGGCACAGCACCAGTGATGGTGATGGTCAGGGGGTTTGGAGTGCAGCTGACGCCGGGTGGCAGTCCCGTTCCCGCGCAAGTAACTTGCACGCTGCCGGTAAAGCCTCCGCTGGGAGTGATGGTGATGGTCGATACGCCGGTGCTTCCCGCCGTAACCGTTACGGGAGTGGCGGCAATGTTGAACGAGCCGGAGGAAGTCACATTGATGGAAATAGCTCCGGATGGCCCGGACGCCAAGTAATTTGCGTCTCCGCTATAGGTAGCCGTCACACTTTTTGTGCCGCTAGTAGTAAACGTAGCAGCAAAAGTGGCGGTGCCGGTTGCAGGAGCGCCTGTGGTGTTATTAGCGGCCGTGCCTGCTACGGGGGCTGTACCCAGAGTTGCGCCTGCGGAGCTGAAAGTGATTCTTCCGGTTGGACCGACGCCGGAACTGCCGGTGTTAACGGTCGCACTCAAGGTGATGGCGGAGTTCGCCGACGCATTGGGAGTAGGTGTCATGGCCACAGTGGTGGCCGCCTTGGTGATGGAGATAGTATCCGCTGCGGAGGTGCTGGAGGTATAGCTGTTGTCGCCTGCATAGGCGGCCACGATGCTGTGGTTTCCAGCCGGCAATTGAATGGGCTGATCCTCGAAATATCCTTGGCTGTTCAGAGGCGCAACGTTGGAGGCGACACCGCTATTGCTGATGGTGAAATCGTTGAGCGCCGAACCGTTGTCGGTTACCGTGACGTTGCCGGTGGGGCAGGGAATCGTATTGATGGGCGGCACTGTTCCGCTATTGAGATTTGCCGAGCATGCCGTACCCGCCGCGTTGGTTACGGACACGCGCGTGATATAGGGCGAACCGTACGCCGCAGTCGTTGCGTTGCTGCTGGCGATGTTGCCGGTAGTTGGATCGAAAGTCACCAGAGTTACCAGCGTTTTGCTGCTTTCCTTACTGACAGTCACTAAAACGGGCGCGGAGGTACTCTGTGCGAAGGCGCCGTCGCCGCTGTAACGCGCGACGACGTTATACGCGGTGCCACCCGGAAGCATGTCCGTGGTAATCGCCGCGGTGCCGCCGCTCAGCGAGAAGGGGCCAATTCCGGTTTGCGCCGCGCCTGCTGGAGTGGCGATCAGAGAAATTTGTCCGCTGGGTGTGCCGCCGGAGGAGGCCACATTGACGGTGAAACTGACATTTGCGCCGTGAGCAATTGTTCCGCCCGGCGAAGCGGTAATGGTTGTGGTCGAGGCCGTCAAACCGACGCCGCCCCAAGCGGTAGCCAGATTGGCGACATTCACGGTGCCCAGGCCGGTGGCCAAGTCGTAGCCGGTAGTGGCAGTCCACGCAGGAACCCCCGCGCCAACCATGACGCCGTATTGGTTGGCGGCGGTGCTGGTGTTGCTGCAATTCGCCGTTCCACCTTTGCATGCCACGGAAATATTTCCGGTGGTCACATCGTAAAATATGCAACCGGCCGCAGTGACGGCCGCCGCATTGGACGCGCATATTTTCGAGGGATTCTGTTTGTACAATTTATAAAAAATATAATTTGCGTTGCCTTGGCGCGGCGCAGGATTTCCCCCGGTGGCCTGGCTTTGATTGACCAAGGCCATGATTCCGGCGAATGCCTGCACCGACGCAGAAGTTCCGCCGACACCCATGAAATCCAAGAAAGGGGAGTTCAAATTACAGGAATTACCGCCAGTAAAATCTTTCTGGCAAATAATGAAAAAGCTGTCGTTATTTCCGTTGCTGGCAAATAAAGAAACGTCCGGGAGGTCGCGCTTATTGTCGTTGGGCATGCCGGTGACGCCCGTTTGCCACGAAGGTTTTGCATAGACTGAGCTGGGTCCGCCGCTCGCCGCCACCAGATCGACTTTGCTGGAGGCGTCGGCGTTGATGATGCTTGCAGTGCATCCGCTTAATCCTGCGGCGGCGCAGGAATCGTTCCAGGGGGTTTCCGGAATATAGGACTGGGCCGATTCCGTCGGTGGCGTGCCGCTATTGGTCACACTCCAATAAGTCGAAGATGGGTTGGCGGTGGTGTACAGGAAATCCGTGCCGCCGACGGCCACGTTGAATGGAGTCGACGCGATTCCGCTGACAGCCAATCCATTGGAAGCGAAGTCAGAGGAATTAGGATCATCGCAAGCTGCAGGGCCGTTATCGCCGGAAGATACCAGCACGGTGATGCCCTGCGCGGCCGCTTGCTCCCATAATGCGTTGTAGAAGGCGTCGCCAGTCGTGCCGATACCAGCTTCACACCCGCCATAACTTTCGCTCAGCACTCCCGCAATGTTGTTGTCAACGATGTACAGCGCGGATAAATCGATGCCCGCGGTGGCCGAACTATCCGACGTTTCCGAAACCACCAATTTAATTGTCGCTTTGGGCGCCACTGCGCCGGACACCTCCACGTCCAGATCGGCTTCCCCTTCGTCAGCGATCAAACCGGGATCGGGGCCATTTAATATGATCACCGGATCGTTCACCGGCAAGCCAAACATGGCCCGGTATTCCTGGGCATCGGCGAGATTAATATTCGACTGCCCTACCACAGCAATGGTTTGTCCGGTGCCGTCGAGACCGGGAGGAACATTGTAAATTTTCGCCAAGTCCGCTGGTCCCAGTCCGTTGCACGGCTGAGTTGAGTTAGATCCGCAGCCGGCGTAAGAAAACAGTGGCTCGATTACGCCGCCATCCCTGGCGCGATGAAAATTTCCCAACGTGTGGGAATGGGCGAACTTCGGAAAATTATGCAAGGAAACCACGCCTGCCACCACCGGGGCCAGGGTCGCGGGAATTTGGGGATCGCTGGAGTTCGCGAAATGTTGCGCGCCATTCACCACATAGCGACGAATTTCCGTGTGAAAGGCGTCGCGCACCTGACCCGCTGTCCCGGAAAACTGGATCGCGGTGCGTCCCGGTCCGACCTGGATGCCGTGAAATCCCTTGGCGCTCAGCCAGCTGGTAGTCGCCTGGATGTCAGCGTCGGTCGGCCCAAATTGCGCGCCGAATTGTTCGGAAGTCAACCAGGCGTGATGTTTTGGCGAATTGAGGGTGAGTTGGTCGTCCAACAGTTGGCGAAGGGCCGCGTCTTGTTCGGGTGCGCGCTGCAAGAGTAGGAGCATGCGATCGAGGGGTTGCGCATCGCTTACCGCGCCCAAATCAAAGTTGGCCTGCGCCAGGGGGTGGACATTTCCGCGCAGGACCACCAGCTGTTTTTCGTCAACCGCCTGAGTGATTCGCGCAGGCCGGGAAGGCAGCTGTGACACGCTGGCGTCATTGGTCTGCGCTAGAGCGGGAAAGGCCCACGCTGTTGAAATCAGGGCAATCGCCAGCGCTCCAGTTTGCGAAAATTGGGAAGCGCGGTCACTCATCCGTAGCACTTGCGAATAGGTTTTCATCATTCCGCCAGTAACGGGATTTTGAACTTGGGTTGAGATTTGATTCGAAGTGTTTCTGCAGCGAGCCGGTGGGAATTGAAGCGGGTGAACGCACCGGTAACATTACGTTTTGCGACTAACAAATAGGTTTCCGTGGAAGGGCCCACCCGCACTCCCCAATTCATGCAGGCTATCACATTGGGTCAGATAACCGACTCGTTAACTATTTTTTTGGGTCCTGCCCTACAACCCGAACTGTGGCAGCCCCAACCCGAGTGTTCTGTCTGATGCCGAGATGATTTAGGTAGGATGCTTTCGGGGTTCTAGAGCGCGTCAAAATTCGGGTTGATTTTCTATGCCGGCCGGGCACTACCCGAAGCGTTAATGCACTGCGGACTCTGTTACACCGCGCTCCAGGAACTCGGCGAACTTCTCGGCAATTACCGGGCGGCAAAAAAAGTAACCTTGGCCCTCGCTGCAGCCTTCTTGTTGCAGAAAATGGAGTTGTTCCTCGGTCTCCACGCCCTCGGCCACCACCCGATGCTTCAGACTCTTTCCGATGTTGATCAGCGCACTGAGAATCATGGCATTGTCAGCGTTTGAGGAAATGTCGTTTATAAAGCTGCGGTCGACTTTCAAAGCATCCAACGGGAATTTTCGTAAATAGCTAAAGCTGGAATAACCAACCCCAAAGTCATCCACCGCCAGTTGCACGCCGATGTCTTTCAGCGCGCGCAAGGTTTGCACCGCTGATTCCGCGTCCTGCATCAACACCGTCTCGGTCAATTCCAGTTCCAGATTGGAGGGATCTATTCCAGTGGAAATCAGCGCAGCGCGAACGCTGGACAAGAAATCTTTAGCCGCGAACTGCAAGGCTGAGACGTTCACGGCGATGCGCATTGGAGGCAATCCTGCGTCAATCCACGCCCGCGCTTGCCGGCAAGCTTCCAATAGCACCCACCGTCCGATGGGCACGATCAGCCCGGATTCTTCCGCAATGGGTACAAATTTTAACGGTTGAATGAGCCCACGTTCGGGATGCTTCCAGCGGAGCAGCGCTTCGACTCCGCTGATCTCACCGGTTTCCAGGGCAATCTTGGGTTGGTACATCAGCATGAATTCGTTTCTCTCCAGCGCGCAGCGCAAGCTGCCCTCCAGGCTCTGCCATTCCAAAACACGCGCTTGCATCTCCGGCCGAAAAAATTGGCAGTTATTGCGCCCGAGTTTCTTGGCTTCATACATGGCGGTGTCCGCGCGATTTAATGAGCGTTTCCGAGTCCGTCCCATCACCTGGATAGGTACTGACCCCGATACTGGCGTTAATCTGCAGTTGTTTTTGATCGATGAGGTATGGCGCGGCCAGCGAGCTCAAAATTTTTCTGGCAATGAACACGGCATCTTCTTCGTGTCCTACTTGTGAAAGCAGCACCACGAATTCGTCTCCGCCATTCCGGCCTACAGTGTCTGAGCGGCGCACGCAAGCCACGATTCGGGTTGCGACCTGCTGCAACAATTTGTCGCCCATGGCATGGCCGAGCGAGTCGTTAATTCTTTTGAACAGATCGAGGTCCACAAACATCACCGCCAACTGTTTGGTATATCGCTCGGCGAAGGAGATCGCCTGGGTGATGCGGTCATTCACAAGCGAGCGATTGGGCAAGCCGGTCAAAAAATCGTGTTGTGCCGCATGGGAAAGCTCCAAGGTCTGCTTTCGCACGGCACCCAAGTCGTGCAGTACGGCCACCGTTCCGGTGACATTTCCATCCCGGTCGCGGATATACCCCGAGCAGGTCTTTATGTTCAACTGCACGCCGTCACGTCTTAGCAATATTGCCGTCTCTGCGCAGGGCGTATCTCCGTGTGGGCCAGAAGCGATGGAAGGCGCGGGGGCTGAAGTTGCCTGCTTGTCGCAAGCTGCGTCACCCAGTATTTCGTTTAGTGAATGGCCGCGCGCTTCTGCGTGAGACCAGCCGGTCAGGAGTTCCGCCGGAGCATTTAAATGGGTCACCTGCTGCGAGCTATCGCTGATGATCACCGCATCTCCGGAGCACGCCAACGTCACTTCTGCGCAACGCTGTTGGAAATACGCCTTTTCCTCAGTGGCGTGGCGCTCGATCATCAAGCGCACGGCTCTGCGCAACCGGAAGTGATCGAAGTTGCTTTTCAAGAGGTAGTCTTGCGCTCCACAGTCAACGGCTTGTCTGGCGACATTTTCGTTTTCCAGGCCGCTGAGAATCAGAATAGGAACGTGTGGCGCGGCGGCCCGCAGCCTTGCAAAGGCCTCAACACCTCTGCCGTTTGGCATTTCGATATCTACGATGACGCCTCGAACCCTACCTTTGTGGATACGATCCACGCCGTCCGATAGTTTCTTAATGCTCTCGACTTGGAGGCCATCCTGCACATCGCTCTTCAGCGCATTTGTTATCAAACGTGCATCGGCCGGCTGGCATTCAATCAGCAGCACGCATTCATTTTTTGGTTGGTTCATACAGCTCCCCGTTCGCGTCTATCGGAGACGCGCTGGTGCTTTCACTTGCAGGGAAGGGGAGTAAAAGGGACTAAGAAAAACTTGGCCCGGAACGATTTTAACCTATTTGGTTGAAGTCAATGCACCGTGGGTCTAGTGACAACCGCATTCGCAGCCATGTAGCGAAGCATTTGCTGCTTTAGCTGTGCATCCACTTCGTCCGCGATGGTGACCACGTCAGGCAGAAGTTTCTCATAGTCCAGTTGCCTGGTGTGCTTGTGCAGAGTGGAGAAAAGGCAAACCTGCAACAAGCGCGATTCTTCCACCACCATGGCCACCGAGTAGCCCTGTTTGCGCCGCAGATCGCCGTGATGACTGGCCGCGATGGAGATAGGAGCTTTCGTCATGGAATCGAGATGGAGCCGGGCGATCACATCGGCGAGCAACTGCGGAAGATGTCCAGTGCGGTCTTCGTAGTTCAACGGAATGGCCATTAGGTCTTCCTGCTTTTCCACTAGTGCCAGCCACTCATGAATCAGTCGGTCTCGTTCACGCTCCAGAACTTGTGCCACAGATTCCGTGCCTGCTGAGACAGCGGGCACACCATTCGATTTCGTCGTTGTCGTCTTTGTCATAAGTACACCTGGTTACAGTTATGAGTATCCCATCTACTGAAGAGCGGTTCTGTTCTAAATGAGGCAGTATTAGAATGAACTAATGTTGTTGTGTAACATTTGTTGCAAGGCGCGCGGGAAGTTCCGCCGCATTATTCCAGCGAAAACCGCTATCATAGGCCCGCATTTATCAGCCTTTCACGAGGGACATCGCCGATGAAGAAGTTGTCTTGTTTATACTTTGGACTCACTGCCGCGCTTATTATTTCGTTCGCCAGCGCATCATCCTTCGCCCAGCAAGATCGTCCGTGGATGAACCCCAAACTTTCACCGGATGAACGGGCTGAGATGGTGTTGAAAGAATTGACGCTGGACGAAAAAATCGACCTGGTGCACGGCGAGGGCATGCCAGGGTGGCCGGGCAAGGTATTTCCCAAAGCATATCTAGGCAACGGGGGCGCGGGATTTGTCTTGGGCGTCGAGCGCCTTGGAATTCCCATGATTCAGATGAGTGACGCTGCTTACGGGGTGCGCATGAGCGCGGACAACGGCAGATATTCGACGGCGCTGCCATCTCCCATTGCTTCCGCAGCGAGTTGGGATCCGCAAGCGGCGTGCGAATATGGCGCGCTCATCGGGCGGGAGTTGCGCGCGCAGGGCTACAACATGACTTTAGGTGGTGGAACGAACCTCACGCGCGAGCCGCGCAATGGGCGTACTTTCGAATATTTGGGAGAAGACCCCATTTTGGCGGGCACCTTAGTCGGCAATCGCATTAAGTGCGAGCAGGCCCAGCACGTCATCGGGGACATCAAGCACTATGCCGTCAACGATCAGGAAAGCGGCCGCAACGAAGTTAACGCGGTGATCGCGAAGCGCGCGTTGCAGGAGACGGACTTGCTCGCCTTTCACATCGGCATCGATATTGGCAATCCGGGCGCGGTGATGTGTTCTTACAACGCCATCAACGGCGACTATGCGTGCGAAAATAAATACTTGCTTACCGACGTGCTGAAGAAAGCGTGGAAGTTCAAGGGTTTCGTGGTTTCCGATTGGGGCGCTGCACACAGTGTGGCGAAAGCGTCGGCGGCTGGTCTCGATAACGAGGAACCTGAAGATATTTATTATGGCGAGCCGCTCAAGAAAGCGGTACAGGACGGCAAAGTTCCAGTTGCCGAACTGGATGAGCACGTGCGCCGTGTTCTACGTTCTGAATTTGCCACCGGCATCGTGGATTTTCCGCGCCAGAGAAGCGTTGTGGATGTAGAACGCGGGCTGGAAACTTCGCGGCAGGTTGCGGAACAAAGTATCGTGTTGCTGAAAAACGATAAAGGGATACTGCCTTTGGATCGCGCGAAAGTGCGCTCCATCGCAATCATTGGCACGCATGCCGACGAGAGCATGATTTCCGGCGGAGGATCGGCGCAAGTGGATCCGCCGGGATTTTCGTCATTTAAGTGGAAGGAGCATGTGTGGTTTCCCACTTCGCCGTTGAAGGCTGTCGCCGCTAAAGCTCCGGGCGTAAAGTTTGCCTCTGGGGCCGATCCCGCAGCCACTGCGGCGTTAGCTAAGCAGTCCGATGTCGCCATCGTGTTTGTGCACCAGTGGACCAGCGAGGACATGGACCTGCCGAATTTGTCGTTGCCGGATAACCAGGACGCCATGATCGACCAGGTGGCTTCCGCGAATCCGCGCACCATCGTGGTGCTCGAATCCGGAACCTCGGTAACCATGCCATGGATCGATAAAGTCAGTGGCGTGCTGGAGGCGTGGTACGCCGGGAGCAAGGGCGCGGACGCGGTGGCCAACATTCTTTTTGGCGACATAAATCCCAGCGCTAAATTGCCCATGACTTTTCCGCGCAATGAAGCGGATTTGCCGCATCCGCAAAGAGTGATTCCGCCGCCGGGCGCGCTGGGCAAGGAAGCGGTGATGAGGACTGGCGAGGCTAAGCCGACATTCGAAGCGCACTACGATGAAGGATTGAAAGTTGGCTACAAGTGGTATGACGCCGAAAAAAAACCGGTGCTGTTTCCATTTGGATTTGGTTTGTCGTATACCTCGTACGCCTATTCCGGCTTAAAGGTAAAATCTGGCAAACAGACCACTGTCACTTTTACGGTGAAGAACACTGGCAGCAGGCCGGGAGCAGAAATTGCTGAAGTTTATGCGGCGCTTCCTCCGGAGGCTGGTGAACCTCCAAAAAGGCTGGTGGGCTGGAGCAAAGTTAAGTTGCAGGCCGGCGAAAGCAAAGAAGTGACCGTCAATATTGACCCGGCGTATCTGTCTATTTTTGACGAAGCGTCGGAGAGCTGGAAGATGCCGCCAGGCGCCTACTCATTCATGGCGGGAGGGTCTTCGCAAGACTTGCCGCTGGTGCAAAAAATCACACTGAAGTAGCTACCTGCGGAGTATGCGGTTGGTGCGTAGATGTACCGTTCGCTTCGTGCGGACACTGATTGGCTGGTCCGGTATAATCGGCAGCATTCCAAATTTAGTGGAGGAAAAATGGCCGAGCCATCTTACGAAGAACTGAAAGCAAAAATAGCGGAGCTGGAAAAGAAAGGCTCTGGCCGGCGCACTGGAGCGCTGGAATTTCGTGTAGGCGAAAAGGGCGGCGTGAGCGTTTACGGACTGGGGCGCTTTCCGGTCACACTTTATTACGAGCAGTGGGTGCGCCTGCTGGATGCCTCGCCGGATTTGCGGGCTTTTCTGGAAGAAAATAAAGCTGCCGGCAAATTGAAACTGCGGGAAACGTAAATTCCGCTAACGTAATTTTCTCGCCTTTAAAACTAAAACGGCAGGGACGATAAGTCGACGTTACCTCCGGAAAAGATCACGCCAAGTTTAGGGGCGCGACCATCCGCGCGCGGCGGCAAATTCAAGGCGGCGATGAAGCCGGGCCGTAGCAGTGGAGCGATGGCCACCGCCGACGATGGCTCGATGATGATTTTCATGCGCTCCCACACCAGGCGCGTGGCGGAAATAATTTCTTCTTCGCTGGCCAGCAAAATTCCATCCACAAGTTTTCTCAGGATGGAGAAGGTACGGGGCGCAAGAGAAGCGCGCAAACCGTCCGCGATGGTGTCACTGGAATCCTGAGATTGTAATATGCCGCTGATGAGCGAGCGATAGGCGTCATCGGCGCGCTCCGGCTCGCAACCAAAAATGCGAATATCGGCGCGCAGGCCTTTTGCGCCGAGGCACGTGCCGCTGAGCAGGCCGCCGCCGCTCACGGGAGCAAAAACGGCGTCGAGATCGCCGACTTCTTCGAGCAGTTCCTTCGCGGCGGTGGCTTGCCCGGCGATGATGCGATCGTCGTCGTAGGGATGCACGAGATACGCGCCAGTCTCGGCGCGAACGTGCGCGGCGGCTTCGTTGCGCGCAATGACCCGCGGCTCGCATAAAATTACCTGCGCGCCGTAACTCTCCACGGCGCGAAATTTTGCAGCTGGCGCGTTTTTGGGCATTACAACCCAGGTCTTTACACCGCGCCAGGCTCCGGCGCACGCGATGGCAGCGCCGTGATTGCCGCTCGATTGCGTGACGATGCCGTGTGCGACCTCCGCATCGCCGAGCGAGAAGATCGCGTTGGTGGCGCCACGTATTTTGAACGAACCGGTCTTCTGAAAATTATCGCATTTGAAAAAAATGCTGGCTCCGGTGAGTTTATCGAGCGAAGAACTTGTCAGTACGGGAGTGCGATGTATTCTGGGCGCGATGCGTGCGTGGGCTTGCTGGATGGCGTCCCACGAGGGAGGCGTGAAATCTTCGACGGTTGCCGTTTTTTGATGAGATTCTGTGTGCGCCAAGTGTTTTGAATTTGTGGGAGCCATTATTGGATGTCCAATGCACAGCAGAATACTGGAAGCGCCAGTTGGAGCAAAGCGATTGAGCCTGAATACGCGCGCGTGGCACGCGTCAATTTGTCTCTTGACGTGTCCCCCAGCTTTGCTACGCTGACTTGAAGCCCCTCTAGTCGAGACTCGCAAGTTCGGTTTTCCCCGCTTGGAGTAAGTAAAAGTGAAAGACCCGGAGCGCCGGCGGTTAACCCGTTACAATTTACGTACTCGGTTGCGCTTTCGCGCGCTGGGAGTTGCCGCGGATACCAGCGAACATTTTACGGAAGCGCTGAACGTTTCCCGCGGAGGATTTTTTTTCGCTTCGTCGGCGCCGCTGCGGGTCGGAATGCGACTGGAAGTTACGCTACGCATGCCTGTAGAGGTGAGCGGAACGATGACGCAGGAACTAAATCGTACCGCGCGGGTGACTCACGCTCGGAGCGAGCCGTTCAGCGATGGGCGAATCGGTTTTGGCGCGGAAATTGAAGAGCACGCGGATGTGACAAGGGGCGAATAGCCAAGTGGTTTAGTAGGCCACGATATCGATGAAGACTCTGCGCGGAATGATTTTACATCTAGCGGTGGTTTGAACCTGGAACAGTCACCGTAGTTTTCGCGCTTCCCACATTTTCAAATCGATCATATGCGCGCACCGCGATGGTGTGCTCTTCGGCGGACGGGTCGCTAATCGTAAACTCGTAGTGTTCTTCGGGCGCGTCACTAATATTTCCCGCAGGAGCTACGAGGATCCAGTCGCCGCCGTCGAGGCTGTATTGGGCGCGCTCCACACTGCTGCCGGTATCGCGCGCGGTGAATTTTACAGCGATGGAGCTTGCTTTATCCGCGGTGCGTGACTCGGCCTGCAGATGCTCGATAACCGGGGGAGTGTTATCCACTTCGAAGCGCTCGCTGATTCGTTCCGCGGTAAGCGCGGTGGCTGGTGGATTCGACGGCGCGTCGGCAACGACAATCTTCAGGTAATAGGCGCCATCCGGGAACGATGTGGTGTCCCAGGAATAAAATTTCTGTTCCAATTTGTCCTTCAATAATTTCCAGTCCTGCTCATTTTCTCCACGGTAGTAAACGGCGTAACGCAGCTCATCCTCGTTGTCGTCGTGCGCGCTCCACAGCACCGTGGCGTAGCCTTTTTGTTGAATGCCTTGCGGCGGCGGTTCGAACCGCGGCGCGGCGCCGGACTGCGTGATGATCACGCCGGAAGTGTTCGGCGCGGGAGGCAGTTTAAGAGTGACGGTGGTTGGCTGACCGACGGACATTATATTAGTGGCGTTGGCGCGCACGCCCGGTTCCTGGATGGCAATGCCATCGATTACCGGCGCAACGTTACGCGGCAAATAAGCCAGGCTGGCCCAATCTATGCCATCGCCGGGCTGGCCGCCGTGAATCACCGCTTTCCATTGCGAAAATCGCGCGGGCGGAATTTCCATCTCCGCGCCTGAGTGGGTGTAGGGGCCAGACCATGTGGACCATTCTTTGCCGGGATCTTCGGTGTTGCCGGAACGCGCGAAAAATTCGACGCGCGGTTCGTTGTCGCGCGCGGAAGATTTCTTCCCTACCGAAGCAGTGCGGGATTCCGTGTCTGTCCGGGGACTCCACCATTCCAGACGGCCCCATTGTGAAAAGTTTTGCGCGTCGAAGGAACGCGATTCATAGGTGCCTTCGGCTTCAAATTCAGGGCTCACGGAGAATACTTTGCCGGGATTGGCGGTGCAGACAAAAACTTTGCCATCTTTACTACGGGAAATTCCGGTGATCTGCGCGGAGCCGGACTTGGCGAGTTGCGCGAACACACCTTTGGAATCGATGGCTAGCAATGCGCCGTTGTTTCCGGTGCCGGCGAGCAGACGGCCGTCTGCACCGAGGCCCAAGCCGTAAACCACGTCTTCACGCGAAGACCACAACTCGTCGGGCGCGCCGCTAGCGCTAATACGATAAATGCTGGAAGAAACTACGGGTGGAAAGGCCACAAACACGGAGGGCGCGGTGGCCTGTGGCGAAGGGACTTGCGGAGCGTTGGTGATGGTGGTGGTGCCTTGCGGCGTGACAAATACAGCCGAAGGAGCAGCAGTAACGTTGCGTTGCTTTTCCCCGATGCCGGAGACGTAGATGGTGCCGTCCGGCGCGATCGCCAGAGCGGTGACCTCACGTTTCGCGGTTTCGTAGAGAACGAAACCATGTGCCGCAGGGAGTGATTTGTCGGCTGATTTATCCGAAGATTTATTTGCGCGCGGGGCTTTTGCGTTGCTGCGCGAGACGCGCAGCACACGCCCGCTCGGCTCGGTGCCAGCGATCAAATTTCCGCCGGGATCAAAGGCCAGCACACGGATATGCGCTTCATCGCTTGAGTAAAACAGTTCGCCGTTGCCGCTGGCATTCACCGCGAAAATTTGGCCTTTGTCACCAGTGGCCACGTACAGAGTGCCGTCGGAGGAAAATGCCAGGTCCCAGATGTATTTTGTCTTGGGATCGAAGAACACCGACTTTTCGCCGGACGACGAAACGCGATAAACCTTTCCATCAGGCGAGGTGCCGACATAAAGATTACCCTGCGAGTCGAAAGTGATGGCCTGCGCGGAAAGATCGGACGACTCAAAAACTATGGTGGGCTTTCCGGCAGTATCAAAGCGAAAAACTTTTGCCGGTGAGCCTCCCGCGGCGTAAAGCACGCCTTTAGAATCGGTGCGCAGGGACCACAGATAGGATGCATCGGCGTCCGCGATCAACGCGAACTTTGGAGCTAACTCCAGGCGGCCATCGCTGCGCACCGCTACGCCGCGGGCTGTACCCTTTAGAAATTCTTCGTAGCTGCTGATGCGCCAACGGCGAGTGTGCTCGGCGCGGGCTGCGAACGCGCACACAACAGCGAGCAGACACGCCACGAAGGTTCGGGAACGGCGGGTACTAGGGCGAAATTTCAAGCGTGGACGTCCTGGCGGTACATTTTCAAAAGTAATCATCGTATTTGGAGATTGAGAGAGATGACTCCGGTGACCGGTCCGCCAAGAGGAATGGAGGATTCACTTGAAAGCGATTCGCGGAGCACCTGAACCGTGCCAGGCGCAGGGCGTCCATCGACGATATTAATTTCAGAAAGAGGCACGTTGGGCAATTCTTTGTCTTCCCAAAGCATGGTCGGAGATGGAGCGAAAAGTCCGACGTACAGTCGGTCATTGCGACGCTCACGATTGAGCAACGCGATGAGCTGATCGAGGCTCGCCGAGACACTGGCGCCGGTGGCGGCAAATCCACGCGATGAGCGATTGAGCATGTCAGCGTCGCTGACCAGCACGCGCAGCATGGTGCCGCGGGTGACCTGGTCAGGCACACGCACGGTGGTTTCCTCTATTTGAGCGGGGCCACGATAGGGGCGCAGCAACACGCGGACTCGCAAAGTTTCGCCCGGAGCAGCTTCGCCTTTTTCGAGCCAGGCACTCTCGATAGTGAAGGAATGACGCCCGGGCACGCTTTCGACGCGCAGCGAAACTCGCTCAATATCGGTGGCTTCAAAATTATTGGTGAACAAACGCGAGAAAATGCTTTGCATGCTGAGTGCGATGGGCAAACCGTCGGGTGAAAGAGCGTCGCCAGGAGCGAAGGTGTTTTCAATTTGCACTGGCGCGTGATTTTTCAGCTGGATTTCGCCGGAGAGGTGCAGGGTAGTCCCTTCGCCGTAGAGCGAGTTCTGAGTGAGGCCGCTAAAGGTGGTCAGCGCCATCAGGATGGGCGTCAAACGCGGATGATTGACGAGCTGGAAGTGCAGTTGTTTTTCCGCGCTAGCGACGGACAGCGTCAGCTCCAGCGGAATCATCGCGGGCGGCGCGCCCAATTTTCCAGTGACCGCGGTGATGTGGTCACCGGTAATGGTGCCGATGGAGCCGCCCACATTTACGATTTTGGTGGAAGCCATATCGGAGGAGAGCGTGGTGAGCACGCGGCTCCGAGCCATGGGAAGTTGCACGTCGCCGAGACTCAAGAATGGATGGCCGCACAAGAAAACGCGGTCGGCTAGCACGGCGGTGACGGTGCAGGCGGAGTTGATGGACGCGTCACCCTGCACGAGCACCATTCCGGCCATGTCCCCGGGCTTGAGCTGCGAGTCATCCGGTCGCGGGGCTGCGGTGCCACCTTGCGCATTGACAAAACCATAGCCCTGAAGTTGCGAAGAAAATTGCCGTAACGCGGAAGCTTGAAAACCGGAAAAGACCAGAGGAGTCTCGATGGGTTCCAGGGCCGAGCCTGTTGGCAAGGTGATTTGTTGCGTTGCGAAATTATTCGAAGAATTAAAGGGCGTGTCGTTCAGCAGCGAAGATGCCGAGAATTGCTGAGCTGAATTTTGCGAAGGCTGCGCGGGTTGTGAAGAAGCCGTTTGCACCGGAGGATCCAAAACATCGGCGATAGGCGTTACGCCCGCGATGGGTTCCTTGGTGAATATCCCCAGCTTGAGCGAAAGCGCGCCCGCGAGTTTGCCGTCCAGATAAACGGGACTGCCGCTCATGCCGGCCACGACGCCGGTATGTTCGACCTTGGGGCCTTTTAATTGAACGAGAATGATGGATTGTTTTGGACCCAGGAAATTGGGCATGATGCCCAGGACTTCCAGGTCGAATTTTTCAACTTGGTCACCGGCAAAAATGGTGTACGCGTAACCCTGCATGCCGGGATGAACTTCCGACAGGGGAAGGATCTCCGTGGATTGCTGAGCGCGCGAAGGAGCGGCAACGCCAAACAAATAAGCGAGCGCGACGATTGCGAGGCAGAGGTGTGGCAGAAGCGAGCGGGAAATCGAGTGGTGACCACGGGCCGAGAGCATGAATAGATAATGATACGCGGCGAGGTAAAGACGCGCAATTCAACTGGCAGCTTAGGCCGGCTAGGAAAGTAGGGCTAGTCGTTCCAGGACTTTTTCTGAGGCGATCAACATAGCCGGCAGCGCACGAATTCCACGCGGTTCTTAAACGGTGGTAGCAACGCCCCAGCGCCGCTGAGAGCGATTACAGATAGGTAGCATAGCTAGGCAGCATGCACTGTTTTGCTCCGCATTTTACGTGTAATCTGCGCCTAACCACCCTCAGTCCAGCCGACAGCAACACTCGGACGTAGTCAAGAAAGAGAAGGTGAGCGCATGCGCATACGAACTGTGCCAATGATGGCTGTACTGATCCTGGGCGCCGGAAGCTGCGCACTGGCTCTGGCGCAGACCAAAACTACCGAGAAAGACGCGCCGATTGCCGCGCCCGCTCCTCCGGAGACGCCGGTTCGCGAGGTGAAGGAAACATTTTTTGGCACAGAAGTGACCGATCCATATCGCTGGCTGGAGGACCTGAAGAGTCCGGAAGTCTCCTCGTGGATGCACGCGCAGAATGATTACACGCACGCGGTGCTGGAGCGCATCCCCAACCGCGATAAATTGCGCGCGCGCATCGCGCAGTTGGACGACAGCGGTGTGCGCGTAAACGGGCTGCAATCGTTTGGCGGGCGCTTATTCTACTTGAAGCAGTCGACAGGCGAGGACAATCGCAAATTGTATGCGCAGGACGGAGCTGGCGGCGCGGAACGGCTGCTGCTGGATCCGCAAACGCGCACGGCCAACGGTGTGCATTTTTCAATCGACTATTTCCAGGCTTCGCCGGATGGAAAGCTGGTGGCCGTAGGCATCTCGCCAGGCGGCTCGGAGAACAGCGTCCTGCATGTGCTGGACGCCAGCAACGGAAAGGAAGCTGGGCCGAGCATCGATCGCGCGCAATTTGGTGCGGTGTACTGGCTGCCCGACAATCACAGTTTCTTTTATAACCGGCTCAGGAAACTCGCGCCGGGCGACCCGCGAACCGCGTACTACCTGAATAGCAAAGATTATCTGCATCACGTCGCAGACGACCCGGAAAAAGACGTGCCCATATTCGGCAACGGGTTATCGTCGGGTGTAAGCATAACGGAAACCGATCTGCCGTTCGTCACCGTGCCGCCGGGATCGAAGTACGCTTTTGGACTGATTGCACATGGAGTTCAGAACGAAGTCACTATTTATGTGACCAGCCTCGACAGCTTGCATGACGCCAGCGCTTCGTGGCGCAAGATCGCCGACATCGGCGACGAGGTCACCAACTTTGACATTCACGGCGACCGCGTTTATCTGCTGTCGCATCGCGAGGCGTCGCGATTCAAAATTTTGGGCGTCGATCTGCCAAAAGACGAAGTGGCCCACGCGCGAGTGATACTGGCGCCATCGGATGCCGTGGTGACCGCGATGCAGGCTGCGGCGGACGCGCTGTACGTGCAAAAACTCGATGGCGGATTGGGAAAATTGTGGCGACTGCCGTATGACGGCGACACCGCGACGGAAATTCGCTTGCCGTTTGAAGGCGCGATTCAAGAAATGTTCGTGAATCCGGCGGAGCCAGGCGTTTTTGTGCGGCTGGCTTCGTGGACTAAATCATCGCTGATCTTTCACTATGATCCGAAGACCGACGCGATGGCGGACACAAAAATAATTCCAGTGTCGCCGGTGGATTTTTCGGGAATTGAATCGGAAGAAGTAAAGGTCAAGTCCGCTGACGGCACGATGGTGCCGTTGTCGATTGTGCACCAACGCGGTTTGAAGATGGACGGCTCGCATCCAACGCTGCTGCATGGATATGGAGCTTACGGAATCACTTTAGATCCTAGTTTCGATCCAACTTCGCTGGCATGGCTGGAGCGCGGTGGCGTGGTAGCCGTGGCGCACGTTCGCGGCGGGGGAGAATACGGCGAAGACTGGCACAATGGCGGCCGCAAGGGAACGAAGGAAAATACCATCACCGATTTTCTGGCGTGTGTGCAGTACCTGATCGGCCACAAATACACTTCTCCACAACGTCTAGCCGGCGAAGGTACCAGTGCGGGTGGCTTAACAATCGGCGGAGCCATTACTGAGCGGCCGGATTTGTTCGGAGCCGCACTGGATAATGTCGGAGACTCCGATGCGCTTCGATCGGAATTGCAAATCAGTGGTCCCGCGAATATTCCTGAGTTTGGCACAGTTAAGAATGCGGAGGACTTCAGAAATATTCTAGCCATCAGCCCGTTTCAGCGCGTCAAGGATCATACGGCTTATCCTGCGGTGCTTTTGACCACTGGCGTTAATGATCCGCGCGTTGATCCGTGGCAGATGAATAAGATGACCGCGCGCCTGCAGGCGGCCACTTCGAGCGGGAATCCGGTGCTGCTGCGTGTGGATTACGATGCGGGGCACGGCGGAATTGGAGCCACAAAATCGCAGCACACGGCGTTGCTGACGGATCAGTATTCATTTTTGTTGTGGCAACTTGGCGATCCGGAATTTGCGGTGCCGAATGAGGGAGCGAAGCAGTCGGTTGCCAAACAAAAGTAGAAGTGCCTCGGAAAGGGTGCTTATGTCTGGTTGCTCGCGAGTTAAAGCCTGTTGGCCAACAAATTAATCCATGTGGTGATGCATTGCGAAGATTTTGTCCAGGCCGTCTTCGTATGGGTAGACGTGCACCATCCAGCCAAAAATGGAAGGCTGGAAGCGGCCTCCCGCTGCCTGGCACGCATCCTGTGTCGCGACGGAGCCTTTCAATCCCAATTTAGTGAAGTCAGCGGAGCGCATCTGATCGTGCGGAGGCAAACAAAGATTGGTGTGCAAATGCCAACTGGCGATGCTGAGCGGCACGCGCGCGTTCAGCTGTTCTTCCGTGGCCCGCTTGGGCATGGTGTACATCGCGCCGACCAATTCATAGCCGCCGGAAGTTTTTTTGTAGAGCAGCGAAGTGGGGCGCGATGGATCGAAATTTAACCTTCCGAGAAATCCATTTTTGTAGCTGGTGAAATGATATTCAGGCTGCGGGATGTCGGGCATGAAAATCTTGAAGCCCTCATCGAGAGCAACGTGATAGTCCTTATACTTTTCGATTCCGCTGCGTAATTGCACGACAATTTCGTTGGCGCGCTGCACATCGCCTGCGGTTTGAGCGCGCGGCGCGGTCATGTACATATGTAAATTGTGCGCATCGAGACCGCCAGAGGCCATGTCGTGCACGGCCGCAGCTTCAGCGCTGTGGTCGTCGTTCATGTCCATGCCCGGCATGGTGTTTGCGTTGTTTTGAGTGGATTGTGATTCCTGTGCGCTGGAAGTTTGTGCAGGTTGCGATTTGTGTGCAGGAATTGCGGCCAGCAGGACACCGACCAGAAAAAGTCCGCCGAACAAAGTTCCGGCTTTAGTGATCAGCCGAATGGCGGTGTGGCGCGCGAACATAACGTTGCTCCCTAATCATGATACGTACCGCGGCCCAGAAAGATTTCATGAAATCTGTGCGAATTGCAGCCGTAACAACTGGCCCCGAGGACAGGTCTGACAGCGATCAGCAATATGAATGGAATTTCGTTGTCCACGGTGTGGCCGATCAGCCATGACAATCCATGGTTGACGCGCCTCCACGGGTCGTCAACAATATCTTCACGATGAATGAAAATCTGAGCGACAAAAAATTAGCCGTTCTGGGAACCGGCAAGCTTGGCGGAATTCTTCTGCGCGCTTACCTGAAGCAGGGGCTTTTCAAGCCGCGAAATGTCACCGCGACGGTGAAACACAGCGACAAAGCCGCGAAGCTCGCCAAGGAAATGGGCATCTCCGCCAGCGCGGAAAATCGCACGGCAGTTCGGGGCGCCGACATCGTGCTCCTTGGCGTTAAACCGCAAGTCATCGGCGATGTGTTGCAAGAAATTTCCGGAGAACTGAGCCCGAACGCTCTGGTGGTTTCGGTTGCGGCGTCGGTTCCCACTTCGTACATCGAGCAGCGGCTTGGCGCTAAAACCGCTGTAGTTCGCGTGATGCCCAACACTTGCTCAACGGTAAATTGCGGCATGGCAGGAATATGTCGCGGGGCCAGCGCTACCGATCAACACGTGGAGATCGCGCGGGCCATGTTTGACGCGGTGGGCCGTACGGTAGTGGTCGACGAAAAAAACATGGATGCAGTCACCGGTCTTTCCGCGAGTGGCCCGGCCTTCGCCTATATCATTCTTGAATCGCTGGCGGAGGCCGGCGTTAAAGTTGGCCTGGCGCGCGATGTCGCCACTTTGCTGGCCGCGCAAACCATGAAAGGTGCGGCCAGCGTGGTTCTTGAAACGGGCGACCATCCGGCGTTGCTTAAGGATGCGGTGACGACGCCTGCCGGCTGTACCATTGATGGAATACTGGAACTTGAGGAAGGGAAGCTGCGCGTAACGCTGATTAAAGCGGTGGTAAAAGCGACGCAGCGCGCCGGTGAACTGCTATTCGAAAAATGAAACCGGTGCGTAGTTTACTTTCAAACCTAAACCGAAGTTTACGGCGGCCCAGCGATGTATGGTGAAATCACATTTTACGTGCTTGCCGGCATCGCCATCCTCGGCGCGGCGATGGCCGTGACCTGCAAGAAAGCGTTCTACGCAGCTGTTTATTTCACATTGAGCTTGCTAGCGAACTCGGGAATTTTCTTGCAGCTTTATGCTCCGCTGCTGTTCGTCGCGCAACTCGTAGCGATAGCGTGTGGGATGCTGGGAATAATTTTGTTGGCCGTGGAAGTTTCTACGCTAAATATCGCGCTGGCCAGAGAACATCGCCGGAGACCCCGGGCCGCAGCTATAGCCATCACCGCATTCTTGATGCTGCTTCTCGTATCGGCAACACTGCAAAGTCGTCTGCTACAGCCAGGCGAAAATCTAACCGTCCTTTTACCTCATGGCCCCATTGCTTCGGCACCGCGCGCCGCGGAGCTGCTGAAATTGTTCTCCCGTAATGAAGTTCTGCCGTTGATGTTGATACTTTTTATCTTATTTATCATCGGGGTTGGTTTCCGCGCCACATTTCAAAAAAGGGCCCAAATGTGATGCTTTCCCTCACTCATTATCTATTTTTAAGCTTTGCGCTCTTTTTTATTGGCCTCGCGGGCGTGTTAACGCGACGCAACCTGATCATCAAACTTTTTTCCATTGAGATCACGCTTAACGCCACAACCATCAATCTCACGGCTTTTGCTCGTCTGTACGGAGACGCTTCCGGACAAGCTTTTGCCATACTGGTAGTTGCCATGTTGGTGCTTGAATTATTGGTGGCGCTCGCGATTATTGCCGCCGTTTGCAGCCGCTGGAAGTGCGCAACGCCTGACGACGAGAAAGACTTATCATCCCAACTCGATTATTAACCTTTAGCTTCTCGACCACATCGACTTCGGCTACCGACCTAATGCTCAATCACATGCTCAGCGCTTTCCGCACGTATTTGCACGGCGACGGCGCGGTGCTGCTTCCCGAGATGCAGCTTTTTCTCTTTGCCATCGGAATGCTGGCCATGGATTCCTGGACCGCGAATACATCAAGCGAAAAATTCGGTCCTAACCCGGGGTTCCGGCAAAAATATTGGAACCCGGCGCTGGCCTTGGCTGGGATAGCGTTCAGCGCTTTAACGCTGTGGATGCTGCGAGCGCGAATTATACAGTCCGGCGAACTTGCTGGTTTCCACCTCACATTGGTGGTTGACAGCTACTTTATATTTTTCTCTGCGCTGCTCCTCGCCGCCACTGCGCTGGTGATTTTGCTTTCGGTGAATTGCGCCACGATGCCGGCGGTCCGGCAAGGGCGGTATTACGCTTTGTTGTTATTTGCCTGCATGAGCATGATGTTGATAGTCTCTGCCGTAGATTTGCTAGTGATTTTTCTCGCCATGGAAGCCGCAGCGATCAGCGCATGTTTCCTGGCCGCAAGTCCCGGGCTGTCCAACAGAACTCCATCAGCATCGGTGAGATTTCTGCTTTCCAGCGCGTTCGGCTCCGCTGTGGTGGCCTATGGCTTTTCGCTGCTTTATGGTCTGAGCGGCGCCACCAACATCAGCCAGGTTGCCGCCGCGCTGGCGCGCCGCCACAATGTGGCGAAGGTGATCGCTCTCAGCCATCAAAGCGGCTTACAGGGCTTGCAGATGCTTCAGCTTTTGCAATCGCGCTTGCCTGAAGCCGTGCACTGGCAAGCCGTCACGCTGGAAGCGCTTCCCATCGCGGCGTTCATGCTAGTCAGCGTCGGCATGATATTGAAGTTTGCGGTGCCCTCATTCCAGCGACAATTTAATCGCACCACTGCGGAGACAGACTTCGGCATTCTGAGCCCGGTTACGCTGTACGTCTCAGGGGCATACGCCATTGCAGCCGTCGCGCTGCTGCTGCGCTCGATGTTCACAATTTTTGCGGACTCGCAAAACATCTGGTGGCACATCATCGCGGCGCTGGCCATCGTCGGAATTAGCTATGGAATTTTCTGTTCGCTGCGTCAAACGAACCTGGAACGAATCATCGTGTATCTATCGATTGCGCACATGAGTTATGTGCTGCTGGGCGTTGTCGCCGCCAACGAGGCGGCCGCAACCGCGATGACCTATTACTTGTTCACGTATTTATTCATCGTGAGTGGCGTGTTCGGAGTGTTGATCGCGTTGCGCGGCGAGAATATCTCCGCGGGAGTCCTGAACGATCTGAGTGGGTTGCGACGGCGCAGTCCGGTCACGGCGCTGCTACTGATAATTTTTGTCCTGTCGCTCGCGGGCGCTCCGCCTACCGCGGGATTTTTTAGCCGCTATTTTATTTTCCACGCGCTTTTTGAAACTGGCCACCGTTATACAGCCTGGTTCGTCGCGCTGTCTTCGTTGCCGCTCGCGTATTCCTATTTACGAATCGCCGTATACGTATGGCGCGGCCGCCAATCTGAAACCGAACCCGGGGCGGTTGCGTTTGGCATTCCGGAAGCGATCGTATTAGGCGTCTGCGTATTTGTTTCCCTGGCGGCGGGGCTGTATTCTGAGCCGTTCACGCGAATGGCGCGCTATGCCTTTGGACAATAAGCCGACCAACGATTCGCCGGATTCTTCCGCGCCAGGCAAACCGAGCTATTTTTCCAACCAATTCGCCATGGCCATGGAGCTGCCGTTTGTTTTGGTCGGCGCGGTTCTACTCGGCGGCGCGCTGGGTTTTTTTCTCGATCATTGGCTGCATACCAAGCCGTGGCTCATGCTGGTCTTTGGCGCGCTGGGATTTTTCGGCGGCGTCCGCGACATAATTCGTCGCTTGCCCGGAAGCCGCCGCCCTTAAAGCTGCTCATGGCAGATTCTCTAGTCCGCCTCACTCGAGCGACGCTAACTGAGCGGCGCATCGCTTGGCTGACATTGTTTTTTGGCGCACTGGCAGCCGTTGCCGCCGCACTCTTGCACCAACCGCTGTGGGCCGGCGGCCTGATGGTCGGCGCCGTTCTCGGATGGTTCAATTTCCGCTGGCTCCGCCAGGGTATGAATGCATTAGTAGCAGCGTCCCAAGCTCAAGCGGGTCTTCCGCAGCCGCGTGTAGCCTTCGGCGCGTACTTCCGGGTGTTATTCCGCTACGCCTTGATAGCGATTACCGTGTATGTTATTTTTAAACTTCTGAAATTTCCCCTCGCTAGCATGGTGGTTGGTTTGTGTGCTTTGGGACCGGCGGCAATCGTCGCAAGTGTGTACGAGATTGCCCGGCCTGCGACATCACAAAAATACGGAGCCGGGGAAAGTGATTCGCAGAAATAGAACGACGGGGAGCGAAACATCTCGCAGCTGAAATCCATATGGAACACGTAAGCGCGCTAACTCATTTGGTTAATCGCATCTTCGGCAGCTACGCTCTGTCTTTGCTGTCAGCGCTGCACGTCAAGCCGACAGACCCAGAAAATCCTATCTCCGAGCACATCGTAATGTCGCTCGCGGTCCTCGTCGTTGGAACTCTTCTCGCCCTATGGGTCCGCTCCCGGCTTTCGGTCGAGCGCCCCGGCGCATCCCAGCAAATCGCTGAAATTCTTTTGAATAACCCGATGGGCTTTGGCATCCGCGACGTACTCAGTCAAAATGCCGGCCACCACTGGGAGCGCTATATTCCGATGGTCGGCTCCGTGGCGCTATTCGTCCTTTTGGGTAACTTGTTCGGCGCCTCCCCGTTTCTCACCGCGCCGACGAGTGCGTATACCGTACCCCTGGCGTGCGCGATCATGACTTTTCTCTATTTCAACTGGCAGGGCATTCGCCATCACGGCCCCATCGGTTACTTAAAGCATTTCACTGGCCCCGTCGCCTGGCTCGCTCCGCTCATGTTCCCGGTAGAAATTCTCAGCACCAGCGCACGTCTGTTATCTCTTTCCGTGCGTCTGTGGGCCAACATTTTTGCCAGCGACATTATCTACGGCTTATTTCTTGGACTATTTGCGGGCGCATTCACTTCCGGCTGGAGCAAATCTCTAATCCTCGGCATAGTCGTTGGCGTGCTGCCGGCGCTGATTCCCATCTTATTCATACTTCTGCACGTCTTCGTTTCCGTTGTGCAGGCCTATGTGTTTACGATTCTGCCCGCCGTTTATATCGGCATGGCCACGGCGGACGAGCACTAACAATTTTGTTAGCCGCTTCAGTGTGAGCCCGGCTGCACGGTGTCCGGGAACCACCTCCTGGCGGCAATTCATGAGGAGGCACTAAATGAAGAAAGCAGCAGTGGTTCTGGTAGCACTCGTAATCGTAATGCTCGTTGTTCCCGCAGCATTCGCGCAGGACAACGCTCCCGCAGGAGGCAAGCTCCCGCTCAATCCGACCACGCTCGCGCTGGCGGCCGGGTTCGGCGTAGCCATCGCCGCTTTCGGATGCGGTCTGGGCCAGGGACGCATCGCCGCCGCGGCGTGCGAAGGCATCGCACGCAATCCTGGCGCCGCTGATGGAGTTCGCGGTGCCATGATTCTCGGCCTGGTCTTCGTTGAAACGCTCACGCTGTTTACATTCGCGCTGGGCTTCCTGCTTTACCGCCTACTCTAATTTCTGCTGTTGACTCAACAGATCGCGTACTAAAAACGGCCCGGAGTAAAAATTCCGGGCCGTTTTTCTTTTACGTCTCTTTCGATCATCACCTGTCTCCGCTGCTCCCGCAGCGACCTCGCTTGGTGATGCGTGCCCACAGCGATGCGAGGGATGAGGCAACTAGCGTGGTAAAATTTGCGCGTGAAAAAAGAAACCATACATCCAGCTAAAGCTGTTTCCGGCGGCGTGGAGCCGCCCGGCGACAAATCCATCTCGCACCGCTACGCCATGCTTGCGGGGCTGGCTGAGGGCACCAGCGAGCTGCGCCATTTCTCAGCGGCGGTGGATTGTCACAGCACGCTTGCGTGCATGAAAGCATTGGGCGCGGACGTCAAGATCGAAAAAGACTCCGTCAAAGTGACCGGACGCGGCGCGCGCGGCCTGAAAAGTAGTTGGCGCGCTCTGGATGCGGGAAATTCCGGCACGACCATGCGGTTGTTGGCTGGAATCCTTGCCGGCCAAAAGTTCACTACGCGGCTGACCGGTGATGATTCGCTGCAAAAGCGTCCCATGAAGCGCATCGTGGGGCCATTGCGTGAAATGGGCGCGGATATTCGCGCGCGCGAAGGTAATTTTGCGCCGCTGGAAATTCATGGCGCAGCCCTGAAAGCCATCGATTACAAAATGCCCATGGCCAGCGCGCAGGTGAAGTCCGCGGTGCTGTTCGCGGGATTATTCGCCGAAGGCGTAACCACGGTAACGGAGCCGGCGCGCACCCGCGATCACACCGAACTGGCTCTTGAAGAATTTGGCGCCACCATCGAAAGGCACGGAAAAACCACGCGCGTTCATAATTTGAGCAGCGGGGTAAACGGTGCCGGAAAATTGATCGCTAAATCACTGGACGTGCCGGGCGATTTATCTTCGGCGGTGTTTTTTATTGCCGCAGCCTGCTTATTTTCCGAGTCGAGCTTGCTGATTCACAACGTGGGTTTGAATCCCACGCGCACCGCGATTCTCGATTTGTTCTTATCCATGGGAGCAGCCATTCAAACGCCAACACTGCGCAGCGCGCACGGCGAATTGGTGGGCGACCTGGCCGTAAAAGGCGCGACGCTGAAGGGCGGCGTGATCAAGGGCGACCAAATCGCATTGCTGATTGATGAGTTGCCCATGCTGGCGGCGCTCGGTCCTTACACCGAAAATGGCATCGAGATTCGCGATGCTAAGGAATTACGCGTGAAGGAAAGCGATCGCATCGCGGCCTTGGTGGAAAATTTAAAACGCATGGGCGCGACCGTGGAAGAACTCTCGGATGGACTCAAAGTGGAGGGACGCAAAGCGGGGAAGTTGCGTGGGGCGGAAATCGATCCCCACGGAGACCATCGCATTGCGATGGCTTTTGCCGTGGCGGGCCTGGCCGTGGAAGGTCCAACGGTCATTCGCGGAGCCGAATGTGCGGGAGTTTCTTACCCGAAATTTTTCGAGGATTTGAAACGAGTAGCAGAGCGGTAGACGGCTGTATTGCAATCGCCAATCGAGATTGGCCGCGTTCTTGCGAACCGCTAATTTTCTTCCGGCTCAGGAATTTCGGGTGCAGCGCCTGCGCGTGGCGGCCTTGGAACGCGCGGTGGCGACGGCGGCTGCATGGAATCGCCGCTGGTCTTACGCAGCGAAATATTTCCGTAACTGGTTTTCAAGGCAATCTTCGTAGCACGGCCAGTCCCGTACTTCCCCTGCAAGTGATTATCCCCTGAGCCGCTCGACGTTTTGGCAAGCGTGCCACCCGAAAAGTCCGAATCGATATCGCACGAATGACAGTCCGCGGAAATTTCGAAACTCGAAGTGGCAGGCAGGCTCAAGGAAATTATCGCGTTGGCGTTGGTGATATCGATGTCGTCCTTGGGCGGCGACGAGAATCGCACCTCGATGGTGCCATCGCGATTCTCAATTTTTGCTTTGCCGCCGACATTTTCCACGTCCACGTCGTAACGATTGGTGCGCAGCTGCAAATTTCCCGGCGCATCGGTAATTTCCAGATTGCCGGAGCCCAATTCCAGGTGCCCGCTGAGTTGGCTGATGGTCAAATCGCTGCGCTGCGAAATATAACGAACGCCTCTGGCAAGCTTGTCCGCGCGTATCGGCCCGTAAAATTCTCCATCCACGGTAAGACCGCCGGATGCGCTGGTAACGTCCACTTCGCCGCCTTTGCCGGCCAGCTTGATATCGCCCTTCGTGTCGGCAACTTTTACGTCGCCGTGGCGCATGTCGATGGTCACGTCGCCGGTAGTATTGCGGATGTCCACGTCTCCATTGTGATTGTCGATGATTACCGGGCCGGCGATATCGGAAACCACGACGTCGCCCTTTTCGTTGCGAACCGTTACCTGCGATTTCTTCGGCACCACAATTTCCATATTGAAGCTGAGCCGCGAGTCGCCGGTATTCGACCCGCGGGGACGAATTTCATAGCCGTCGCCATTTTTTACCACTTCCACGGAAACTCGATCGGCAAGCTGGGCCGCTTCGTTATCCGACCACGCGCGGACATTCTTTTTTCCGCTTACGCGAATCTCCGCCTCATCGGAACTACGCACCGTAATGTCGCCGCGCGTGGAACGCACGACAATGCGCGCGTTAGGCGCAACAGGTTTGGGCGCGACTTCAAGGTCATAGTCGTAAGAGTTCCGGCCGAAATCACCGAATTCCAAATGCGTGCCGGGAAATTTGCCTTTTACGGTATCGACGCCAACCACGATCCCGACCAGAAGAAGTAAGCCGAGTACCAGAAAGATTTCACCGGCGGTAATGCGAGCAGCGCCCGGCGCGTAACGGCCGGAAGTACGTTCGTAAAGCTTGATGAGGCCAAGAACAATAAGAAGAACAGGCCACCAATGCACGAGCACGGCCTCAAATTCGAAACCACGATAATTGTGCAGCAAAAATGCGACGCCGAAGAGAATAAGTGCCACACCGCTGAAAATACCGCTGCTACGGGGGCGGGTCATGGAGGGCTATTGGCCCTGTCTCGGATAATTTCCGGGCGTGGAATTCGCAGGCGGAACTGGCGTCCCGGCGGGTGGAACTGGCGGCGCACCGGCGGAAGAAATGTGCCCATCCATGGGAGCCATTGCGGATGCGAGATTAATAATGCCGATCACCACCAGCATCACCGGCCACGTTTGTCGAAACGAAAAGCCGCTGTGAGTCTCCTCCAGGAGAAATAAGACCCCTACGGTGATGAGCACCGCGGGGCCCATCAAGCTGCGGATGGTACAGCTGCGGCAATTGCAACGAATGCGGTCACTCATCTGTCTTGGCCTCCAACAACTTTTCCGGCATCAATTCTCGCTCGCGTTTTTCTGCGCGGCGAGATCACGACGGGCGCCCCAGCCGGTTGCGGAACATCAACACGCCAACACCAATCAGAATGAGCGGCCAGAAACGCTCTATCCGATAAAACGGAAACCACGCGAAATTGTTCAAGAGAAACAGGACGCCGACGCCAATCAGAATAATGGGACCGATCGGTCGCTCTTTGCTCCACGATTCCAGCGGATCGACAACGGCTTCGCCCATCTGCTTGGCTTTGGCGGTGCGCATGGCATCAAAAGCCATGTAGAAAATAAAACCCGCGAGCAGAAGTGCTAGCACGGTATCTGCGCCGCCACCCAGATCGCTGCTCAGTCCCACTACGATGGCCGCGAACACCACAATGTGAATCAGCGCTTTGTTGTATTCGCCGTTATAGATCGCGCCCAGCCCTGGACAGAATCCCAACGCGAACGCAACTCCGGGGCTGCTGGCTGTACGTGGACGCGGCGGAATCGCACCGGGTTGTTGGCCGGGCGGCGGAACGTAAGGTCCAGCGCCCGCGGCATACTGCGCCGGACCGCTACTAGCGTAAGGAGGAGCGCCAGCCGATGGGGTTGGAGGAATACCCACCGCTCCAGCCAGGCAATCTTCACAATAAAAAACGTCGCGAATCGGTCGCGCACAAACGGAACACAGCGCTTTGCCACAGTTCCGGCAATAGCCGATAGCGTCCGCATCCGCATGGACGGCACACTTCATCGCATTCTCCTCTCTACGAAAAGCGGCAAATCGGCAGCCAGCATTTGCAAATTTCTCTCGATGCCATTCGCGCGATTCTGCTGTTTCGGGGAAGAGGGATTAGTGCCATCGCTGCTGCCGGGATCGCCCTTAGGACCAGACTGTGGCCTGCTGCGATCCTGCGCCGGAATTTGCTGATCATCCTGGCTGAGACGAGATTGAATTTCGTAAACCACGCGGAGGTCGCTGACGAACTTGGTGCTCCGCGCGTATACCCGGTGAACCGAGCGGTCGGCACTGCGATAAATGGCTGCCGGCTTCAAATCCGCCAGGCGTGGTTTTCGCCATGAAAAACTGGAGCTGGAAACCACGATCAAGAACGTAGCCACCACAGAAGCGAAACCATAACCAACGCGCGGATTCGCGAGCGCGCGCAGCCAGCCAAACGCCGCGCGCCAACCGGTAACGGTTTCACGCGGCCCAAGCGTTTTATCCAGAATGGCGTAGATGAGCCGCGGTGGTGGCTCGATTTCATCCATGGAATGAAGATCGGTGAGCAGATGCGAAACGCTGCCAAGCAACGCCCCGCACTGCGCGCAACTGGAAATATGGGTGTCAAATGCGCGTTGCTCCTCCGGCTGCAACAAGCCTTCGAGATAGTCGGTGAGCCGCGCTTCGATTTCTTCGTGCGTCCAGTTCGGCAGGGTACTCATGACCGGCCCACTCCCATCTGCTGCAAAATGCGAGCGAGTTCGATCCGGCCGCGGTTGATGCGGGATTTCACCGTGCCTTCGGGCACGGATAACGTTCGTTGAATTTCGCCGTATTCCAGCTGCTGCAAGTCGCGCAAAATGACCGCTTCGCGCAATTCCGGCGATAGCTTGGTTAGAGCTACTCGAATTTGGGAACTCAGCTCGCCCAAAAGCGCCAGTTCATCAGGGCGGCGCGCCGAAGAAGCCTTGTTTTCCACCACCGGCATGGCGTCATCAAGCGAGTCGGTGACGCGGTCCCTTTTGGTGCGCCGGTAATGGTCAATTAACAGGTTGCGAGTCACGCTAGTCATCCACGTTGCGAAGCCGCCGTAAGCCGAACGGTAGCTGCCCAGGGTCTTGTATACCCGCAGGAAGACGTCCTGCGAGAGGTCCTCGGCCTCCGCTCCATTCCCCGTAAACCTATAACAAATGTTATAGATGCGTCGGGTGTGGCGGCGCACAAGTTCCTCCCAGGCCGACCCGTCGCCCTGGAGGCATTGCTGGACCAGTTGGGCATCCTGCTCCAACGTATCA
>Ga0073928_10001661_pt1 | contig 41568 bp, 54 predicted proteins | sample PaiPotPPA55metaG_FD_76969 | JGI IMG/M metagenome (GOLD analysis project Ga0073928, IMG submission 76969) | Iron sulfur acid spring bacterial and archeal communities from Banff, Canada, to study Microbial Dark Matter (Phase II) - Paint Pots PPA... ...
AAAACGCGCGATGATTCGCCCGAAGCCACTCGGGGACTCGGTCCCACCATTTGAATTCCTGAAGCCATTCGATATGCGACCGTTCAAAGCGGTAGCGGAGGAGCCGCGCTGGCACTCCGCCATACACAGCATAATCCGGCACGTCCCGAACTACGATTGCACCCGCGCCAATGATGGCTCCGTTGCCGATAGTGACCCCGTCCGCAATGAAGACGTTTGCGCCAATCCAAACATCATTGCCGATCGCAATCCGTTCATTCTCGCAGAATGTGCTTTCCTGCACGAACGTCGTACCACATTGCCGCCCCGTCGAGAAAAATACGGGGCTCGTGCTAACGAACTCTCGTGTGGGGTGCTTGCCAAGTCCCATGCGGCACGCTGGGCCGATCGAACAAAACCTGCCAATTTCTGTCCCAGTGATATAAGTATCGGTAGCGATGTACGTGTAACCGCCAATTTTGCATCCACGGACGACTGCGTCGGCGGATATGCGGACATGCGGTTCGACCAAACAACTATCAACACTTGACATATATCCCTGCGCGAAGTCCTTGAATTTCAGTGAATTGGAAACGGAGTTCGCAACGTATCGCAAATACATCGTCAAAGGATTACGAACAATTGTTGCAAGCAGGCCGTGCATTTTATAATCGCTGAAGTCCGTCAGGAACTCTCAGCAGCGCTTTTAGGAATTGCCGCAAACCCTCGTCAAGTTCCGTCAGAGAACTCTTCACCACGAACCAGCCGACCGTAATATCGACAATCAGCAACGCCATCGCCGCACCGCTTAGTGCAAATCGCGGCAGCAATAGATAGGCAACCACCGTGGCTGCCGCCGTTGCCGCGAAATATGCCGCGGCAATCCGCTGGTGGTTGTTTGACGCCATCGTAGCCACCGAACTGGTGTTCCAAAAGGAGTTCGCAATTATTACGAACAACAGCCAGTGAAAAGCGCTAACGTCCATGACGATGCGGCCGTGGCTCCAAACCGTCATGATTCGACCTCCGGCAAGAAATAGAAAAACCACTGCCAAAATCGAGAGCAATAGCGATGCCTGGCACGCCGTGCGATGAAGCTTGCGCGCTAAGTTCCAATTCTGCGCGCCGTACGCGGCAGAGAGTTCAGGCCAGACGCCCAGACGTATAATGTCGGCAATCTGAAAAGCAAAGCGTGTAAGTGTGCGCATGGCGGAAAACGTCGCTACGGCCACTGGACCGAGGACGAATCCGATCACAACGACCATGCCCTGGAGGCTCAAAGCATTCCCGGCCGGGAATGCCATGTACGATAAGGCTGGCAAGGCCAGCCGCCGGACCGCGGCGATGCGGACGCGACCGAACCCCTCTCTAAGCCACGGGCTCTTGCGGAGCATAAGCCAGCCCTTGACGATTGTGCCGAGAATGCGAGCGACGAGAAGCACACCCGCGACCGCTATGGGGCGTGCAGACAGTGCTACCGCAAACATCGCTGCAACGAATTCGGTTATCCGGATCAAACTGTCGACCAGAATACTGAAAGCATAATTTCCATCGCAGCGGAAGCCTGACATAAAGAGTCCTGCGTGGAGGATGACGAGCGCATAGACCGAGAGAAGGCTGAGCGCGGTGCGCGATTCGTAGATGGCCATGGATGACAGGTTCAGCCATCGCGCGACTGGCAAGAGCCAGATGACGCTGAGGAGCGCAATTCCGGCAAGCACGGAGGTTACGCTGATGAGCGCTCGCGTGCTCTGGTACGTCTCAAGCGCTCCATCGCGGTCGCCTGCGGCAACGCGAATGGTCATGTCATTGGCGGCGACGCTACCGAAGCCCACATCGCTGAGCGCCAGATAGGTTGGGATGGCGCTGATGATCAGCCACTCGCCATAGAGCTTCACTCCCCAGAAATGCAGGAATACGGGCACGCTGACGATCTGCACGATGGCGGTAACGACCAGACCGAGTGCCGTCGCGCCAAGTCCGCGAATCAGTCTTCCCCGCACCGTCCCGGCAATCCCCGGCTGTGTCTCGCTCTTCATTTGCAACGATGTTGTTTCCGGCACGTCAAAAACTCAATCCTAAGAATATGCTTGACAAGTAAACATCCCTCTGGTAATATCTTTCAATGTCGTCCGCGCTGCAACTGCCCGTTTACCCAGAGCGTTTATTGCGAAGGGCCACCCCACACGCCTTAGACCTCCGCCCCTTCGTGCGGGGTGGGCACGAAGAAGGCGCACTTCCAAGCTGTTACCTTCCTTATAAACAAAACGCGCCCCTAACCCCTTTGTTTTCCGCACTTACAAGCCCTCGTATCTCCTTGAATCTGCGCACTTTGAACCCCCCTGTTTTGATACACTTGCGCGCCATTCTCCCGCAACTCCTTTAGATTCCGCACTTACAAAAAAAGGGGGGAGGGGGTGCCGCCACCGCAGTCTACTCCACAAAGCATAGCTTCGCTCCGTCACTTACAGGTAAAATGTGACCTAACCCCTGTATCAGCAATGAGTTACAGCAAACTCACCAACGGCTAGCCGCGCTTCCGAATCGCCCTACGGACCAACGCGTCCGTTTCCGGTCTACGTTTGCTGCACCGGCTCAGAGACCGACCCACCCAACCGCCAAAAACCCTCAATCTGCTTCCGCAGCGCCCTCGACACGCCCGTTCTTGCCATACGTGTAGTAGTAATCGTCGAGGGACAAATGAGCGCCATTCAAAACAACTCCAATGAGGTGCCCGCCTGCGTCGCGCACATGGCCTTGCGCCCGTTGCACCAGCTCCCGGGGCGTGGCGCTCTCTTTCGCAACTAGGATGGCGCCTTCCACCATTGCAGCCAGAATGCGCCCGTCGGCGATACTGAGCATCGGGGGAGAATCTATTAAAACGAAGTCGTATACCGCCGTCGCCTCGCGGATCAAAGATCTCATTGCCTCGGAAGAGAGCAGCTCGGCCGGGTTAGGCGGAATCGGACCAGACACCAGACACTCGAGGCCGCTCTCTCCGGCGGGTTGTACCAGCTTCTGCCATTCCCGCAGTCCAGCCAGATAGGTGACCAGCCCGGAGCGGCCTGGAACACCGAACAGTTTGTGCACGCTGGGGCGGCGCATATCCCCGTCAATGAGGAGGACTCGCTTTCCAAGCTGCGCCAGGGAAATAGCCAGGTTGCTGGCCACCGTAGTTTTGCCTTCGCCCGGCTCCGCGCTGCAGAAGATCAAAGATCTGGGAGGTCGCCTCGCTCTGGAGAGCAGGATTGAAGTTCGCAGTCCGCGGAAAGCTTCTGAGAGCGCGGAATGAAGTGTTTCATCCTGGTCAATTCGGATCCCACGCTTCTCGAGCTGTTTCTCCCCAGCCACCAGCTTGCGATTTCTGCTCAACAGCCACGAACCGTATCCCGGACGGGCATGGTCGCCATTCGTTCTGTGATTCGGCGATTCCTGGAAGGGGATCAGAGCCAGAGACGGGACGTGAAGGAACTGCTCAATATCCTTTGGAGTCTTCAGCGTGTTGTCTATTTGTTCTTGAACAAAAGCAGCTCCCGCGGCACAACACAGCCCCAGAATCAGTCCTACGGCCAGATTGAGAAGTATTCTCGGTTTGATCGGCGTTGTGGGTGGCTGGGCCGAATCGACAATCCGGATGTTGCTGGACTTCAGGCCAGCCGAGACTCCGGCTTCTCTTAACCTTTGCAACAGGCCTTCATATAACTGCTTGTTGGTGTCAACCTCGCGCTTAAGAATGTTGTATTGCACCGATCGCTCAGCCACAAGGTTTGCCTGCTTCTGCTGCTCACCGAAGGCTTTGTGTACTAGAGTTTCCCGGCGCACGGCAGCGACGTAGTCGTCCTCAATCCCCTTCGCGGCCCTTTTGCGCTCCCGATCCAGGAGTTGCTGGATCCGGCTGACCTGGCTGTGAATTTTTTCGACCTTCGGATAACTCTCGTTGAACGTCGAGGTGAGTTCTGCCTCCTGACGCTCCAGATCGGCGAGCCGGACTGTCAGGTCTTGCATCAACTTGTTATCGACAACGCCGGGTAAAGAACTGTAGTCACCCGCTTCGACCAAGCGGTAGACAGCTTCCTTTTGGAAGCGGTCCGCCTGCGCCTTAGTCAGCTCGTCCTGGAGCTGCCGGAGGCGCTGGTCCACGATATTCTCTGTTTTCCCTTGCTCGGTCTCCAAGAAGAGTAGGCCGTTGCCCTCGGCGTACTGTCGCAGGTCGTCTTCCGATTTTTCAAGTCTGATCTTTAAACCATCAAGCTCTTGAGAGAGCCACGCGGAAGCCTTTTGCGTCGCTTCCCAACGGTTTTCCAGATTTTCTTGAATGAAGTTCGCAGCAAGACTATTGACGATGCTAGCCGCCAACTTCGGATCTTGTGAGTCGAAGCTGATCTGGGCCAAACGGCTGCGCCTCACGGGATCCACGTTTACCCGGTCCTCAAAATGCGTCAAGACTGTTAACTCATGGTCGGGGTCGGTTGGAAACTCGTGGACGGCTCCAGCAGAGCTGTTCTCTTTTCCCGTAGGGCTGGATCGAATAGGTGTATTGAACTCACCGTTTTGATCGAGATGCAGTTCGTTGACAACGCGTCGTGCGAGGCTTTCGCTTCGCAGGAGCTTGTACTGCGTCTCAAGGTAGCTATCAGAAACGTCCTCCAGTTGAAAAAGCTCTTTCAAGGTCGAAACATTTGGATTTTCCTTCTCGATCTCCAGCAGGGCAGTCGCGCGATAAATAGGTTTTTGTTTCAGGGTACCGAGCAACGCCAGCGTAAAAACGCACAGTATGATCGAGAGGATCGTCCAGGAGCGCTTTTTGAGAATTCCCCAGTAAACGCGGAGATCCCAGGTCTCCTCCGGATGCGGCACATCGTAAGGCTTTGCCAGTTCTGGATTTCGGTGTTTCAGAACCGCGGGAGCCGGTTCAAACAACTGAATTTCCCCATCCTCCGTCACATCATCTCCTGTAGATTGCCAAACCCGAGCCGATGCCGACCGCCGCTTCCGCGCCGCGATAGAGGACGCTCCGCCCCGTACTGTTTGGAACGAAGACGATATCCTTGGGCAGCAAGACAGGGTCAGGCAGTTTTCCCGCCAGAATTTTGTCGAGATTGACGGGAGTCTCGGTCCGCGCCCCCGTGGCTCCGTCGGTGCGGATGATCCGGACGCGACCCCGCGCGGAAGTTCGCGTGAGGCCCTCGGCCAGGGCCAGCGCCTGAAGCACGGAGATGTTCTCGTTTGTCTTAAGCACGAAGCCTCCGGGCTTCCTTACCTCTCCCACAACGTAGACCACGCCCGCGGGCGTGACCTTTATGACGTCGCCCGGGTAGATCGGAACGTTGCCGCGAGAGTCTGAGGAGTTGAGCAAGTCTTTTAAATTAATATTTAGCGTTTCCCCGCTTACCGAACCGCCCGCCATGGTTCGAGTAGCGGCGCCATTGTCGGCTTTCTCCAGCGACGCTGGCGCGCTGGCCGAGCGGCCATCCACCATCTGATCGGTTGTTCCCGGCGGTTGCGGTTGCGCTTGACGCATGACGACCACGGTGTCGCCCGCATCATCTGAAAGGCCTTCGGCCATCGAGAGCACCTCAATCAGCCTCTTCGACCCGCGGATCTGAAACACACCCGGCTTCTTGACCGCTCCGAACACCGACACGGGATGACTCTGCATGTCCTTCACGAAGACGCCTACGTGGGGATCCTTCATGTAGCTTCGTCGCAGAAGTTCTTGGATAACGACCTCCAACTCGCGGGAAGTCAGCCCTGCAGCCTGCGAGGACCCGACGAGCGGAAGGGATATCTGGCCGTTGGCCGAGACCCTCACTGTGCGATCCAGTTCGGGAGCCTCGAAGACGGAGATCTCTATCAAGTCCTCCGCACCGATCCGATAATCATCTGTGGAAGAGTTCGCGCTGCCATCCGAAAGCCGCAGCACCTCTTGGAGGCGCCTGTTGTATTCCTCCGTGGTTTCCGTCCGGGATCCCGCAGCAGTACCCTGGATTGTGCGGTTCGAAGCCTCTGGTTCTTGGGCCGCCCAAACAGCCGGAAAAATCGACGTAGTGGACACCATCATCAGCAGGAAACGGAGGAGCCAACGTCTGCTGGATGAAATCATCTCCTGACCTTTCTGTGAGGGTCGTTAGCCTCAGGGCAGGTTGGGGGAGTGGCGAAACTCAATTACAGCTAACCTTGAACGGAGAGGGGGTTCCGGTGCAGGTTTTTTCCAGTGCTCTGACAGCTAGCACGAGAGCTGTGACAGCAGCTGCCACACCCACAATAACCAATACTTTCTCGAATTTACTCGTCTTACCGGCCGGACTCGTCCATTGCGGCGAGGCCGCCGGTGCCGGGGTCGCCGGTGCCGCCGGTGCCATTGTGGCCTCGAGTGTTTCCCCTTCGTGGACTTCGACGGTTCGATTGGCTGCCTCGACTTCCGTGGTGCCGGTCTTGGCAAATACTTCCAATTTTTCACCCGTCACCGTCACAGCATAGACCGCACCCCCTTTTCCAGGGCGAATCCGTGCTCCCGCGGCTTCTACAACAATGGGCGTCGTAGCGGTGCGGCTTAAAACGGCGAGCGCGCCGCGATCCAGCGAAGCACTCATTTGGCCTTCTACTTCCTTCATCTGCAGAGAACTCGATTCAATCAAAATCAGCTGGGAGCCGCCGGTCAGAGCTAGGGAAGCGTTCGCGCCACTCTGCGTGACAATGTGGTCGCCGACAAACACGGTGCCTCCCTTCGGAGTACGCGCACCGTTGATCTCAGCAGCGCCTTCTGTAAGCACCTGGCCGACTACCGCAGGAGACGACGCCGTCCACGTTCCCGGCTGCAAACCTAAGAGAAGAGATAGAGAAATCCCAACTAACTTGAAAAGCATTCAGTAACCCCCAATATGTATTTGTTTGGGCAAACCAGAAAGCAATTCCATTTACCTTTTGCTAGCATCACACTATGCCAGCGAAAAATAGCTACCAACGTTAAAAAAGTCTCAAAGAAGATATCCTGTACCCAGAAGGTAACTACCATGAATTCTTCGATAGCTTCAATAGAAATTTTTGATGAGGAAAACTTAATCTGGCAAAATAGTTGAACTATGAACCCGATGACTGTCCGCGATTTGGCTGCGGCACCAGTCTGCTGGATGTGGCGAGCCCGGCATAGATCAGAAACAGCAAAGCGTTCGAAGGGAGATGGAGGTTGAAATCTACGAAGCTGTGCAGCAGGATTCCCGCACATGCCGCCAGAGAACTCGCATAAAACGCCCGGCCCTCAGAATTGTGTGAACGCACGTTAACATAGCCAAACCAAAATAAAAGCGCGACGAAAGCTAGCCCGAACGCACCGCCGATCAAGCCCGTATTGGCCAACAACTCAAAATAATCATTGTGAGCATGGTCGAGTCTCAGGCCATCATAAAAACTCGCGTATCGTGGATAGGCGGTCTCAAATGTTTCGAGGCCAGTGCCTATCCACGGATGATGGACAAAGATTTGCCAGGTGTCCCTAGACAGCGTCTATCTACCGTTAGCCGGGCCGTCACTACCGAACAGTTGTTCGAATCGCTGTACAGTGGCACTAATTCCCAGCCAACCTAAAAGGCCTCCGGTCACGACTAGGAGACAAGCAGCCTTCAGCAAGCGCATTCCTCGTTCCGTTCGAGCACCCAGCAGCAAGGCCAGTAACGCGACTTCGAGCAAGAAACTTGTGATGCCGCCCCGGGATGCGGAGAGAACCAGCGCTGCGATGGGGACGATTGTGAACAGGCTCAGAGCCGGGAGCTGATCCTTCGGCACCCGTCCAGAAAATATGAGCGCCAGACCGAAAGGAGCGACCAATTCCACAAACCCAGCAAAGTGGTTGTGGTATACGAACGGACCGAAGGCCCCTCCGTTCTGATGCAGCACCACAAACCAATAGAGTTTTCCATTGAAGGTGAAATATTGGACGATTCCGAACAGCGAGACGATAAATCCAAGACTCACCAAAAACCACGCGAACGACTTCAACTCCTGCTCCGTACGAAACGATTCCACTGCGAGGAAGCAAAGAATGATATAAGCGCCCCACCTAAGTAGCTCCATCTTGGTCGCGTAGGGGTACACGGAAAACCCCAGCATTGCTTGCGCGAGCGCAAATCCGGCGAGGCCGAGCACGGGTATGTAAAGCCAGTTCCAGTGAATCTCGAGGTGCCCTCGGCGAACAGCTATTCCCCCCCAAAGAACCAGCAGTACAGCGGCGCCGATTTCCAGGATTGCCTCTCCCCAGGGCTCTGCCCCGCCGAAAGCCAGGACCGTGAAGGCAATCAAAAGCCAGATTCCTACTTGAATCGTTCTCACGGGAGGCCGATCTTCGGTTCGCTGGCGGGTTCCAATAAAGTCAGGGAAACATCATCGACCCATACGGTTCCTTGCAGTTTGTTGTCGAACTTCCGGCTTGGAACGCGGCGGAGCACAATGGCCAACATGCGTGTTTCCGGACCGGTCGTCAACTCCGCATCGACGAGCGACCAAGGGTGAGTCCCGGTCAGGTCTGCCGTCAGAGTCTGCGGCACCGTAGGATGGTGGGGGTCATATATGAGAAAGCGAACGCCGCTATCCGTCGAAATTCCTTCCGTCCGCAAGTAAGCCGCAAAGCGAAAACGGCGCCGGGGCTCAACAGCCACCCATTGCAATAATTGCGAGAAGTCCTGATTGACGCTGCCATTGAAATTGATCCGTAACGAGCGTGCGCCGGAGTGCGCCACGCCCATATCGATATCAAACGAAGCACCCTGAACGGGCAGCTCCTGCCAGTCAAAGCCACCATTAACGAGATCGTGCTCGAATCCGCCATTAAAAAGGACCGAAGGATCGCCGCTTGCATCTACCGCCCAATTTGTGGCGGTCAAAGCCTGCTGCCAGACGCGCCGCGCTTCCTCCACGCGGCCCTGCGCGATCAAGTCATTTACTAGCCGCACTGCTTGCTGCATTTCGAAGGGCTGCTTCAAATCCAGCAGCCGGTTCCAAATTAGAAGCGCAGCAGCGTCTTGCCGTTGAGATAGAAAGAAATCCAGAGCTACGAGATAGTATTGGCTCTGGGCTGGGAGGATTTCGTTCAAAATCTGCGAGGCGCTCGCTCCGGCTTTCCAGGATTGAGCGACAGCACTCGTCTCCAATTTTGGATCCCTCATCACGGCGACGCGAAACTCGGCAAAAGCTTTGGCAGTATCATCTTGGCGCAGTAGAAAGCTTCCGTATTGCCAGGCCACTTCCGGCGAGACCGGATGATCAAGCTTTGCCTTCTGATATGCTTCCCGGGCGCGAGACGTTTCGCCCAGCATCTCACAGGCGCCTGCCAGATCCATCCAGTAAATGTCGGATCGGGGATTTACTTCTGCAGCCTTCTGGTAGTAACGAACAGCTTGCTGAAGGTCGTCACCTTCCATGTCCCATTGCTCAAACAGCCCCAGTCGATGCCAGTACTCTGCATTGCCCGGCTCCAGGTTTGCAGCTCGAAACCAGTCTTCCGATCTCGGCGAAGCCGCCCAGCGAGCTGCCAGCCAGCCTTTGGCTGCTTCGAAGCTGAAACCACCAGTCAGGAGCAGCAACACCGCAAGAAACAACCACAGTTTTCCGGACCCCAGAAGGGAGATCTTCATACCGCAAAAATGTCCTACAGGTAGGTTGTGTAGCGCAATAGCCAAAGTTAACTGCTGCTTCCGCTGGATTAGCCCGTGGGCGACGGTCAATCCGGGGATGTCACCTATAAATATCAATACAGTTATTATTGTGATACTGAAGAAGGGACGGCTCGCTCGTCGACCCAGTCAATCGCATTCCATAGAAACTCACGCGCTAACTCCTCGGGCGTCATCCCGCTGGCCTTCGCGAGCCGGACGAGCTTCTCTCGGGACTCAGCGGGTAGCGGCAATTGAAGGAGTTTCTGCTTGCCCGCTTTGGCGAGCTTGTTCGCACGAATGCGCTTCCCCTTAACCAGTTCCCGAAACTGGAGCAACTTAATGCCTTCTGCAATCGCCCTGTCGAGCACGGCGAGACGCTCGGCAAGGGTTGGAAGCACAGCAGCCACCTGAAAATAGGACCATTCCAACCTCGACTCTAGACGCCTAGAGTCCTTTGTGGGGAATCGCTCGGCGACTCTTTTTCTTTCCCATAGCGTAATTATGCTGTACTTGTGTCCGAAAACCCGTGCGGCTTCATGCGCGCTCTTTCCGCCGCTCTTGTCGAAACCGCGACCCCTTATCAGCCAATCCCCGATTTCCCACTCTAGCTCGTTCTTTTTGTCGAGGAAGCACTTTCCTTCCGCCAACCATGCGTCGAACTCAGGAGTCCTCTCTGGTTCCGGTAGCGGAGCAGGAAGGCCTGGCTGAACAGGCAGCGCCTCAGCCATCTCGACGACCCGTAGTTTCCTGGACCGCGTTAGAGATCTGGAACGTGCGCGAGTACAACGCCAGGTTTTGGACGGCTGTAGATCATCGCCGGAGTATCGCGCGAACCGTGTGAGCCGAGCTAGTGGTTCCGGGAACAGGCGCCGCGAATCCGCTACGGGCGGCTTTCACTTTTGCTTACCTGCGCTTAAGCATCGCCACGGAGCAGCACTGAGGAAAATGGAAGTAGTACCAAGCTATCGAGTAAGTGGCGTAGAATCATGGAGTGGCGTAGCGTTTGCCACGACTTACAAAATAGTACCCGACAGCACTTAAAATCCTCCGGGGATTTTTCCTCATGTGGGTTCGACTCCCACCCCGGGCACCATTGTTTCTTCACCCGACGAATTCAGCACGCCCGCAAAGGATTCATGCGCCGCACTTTCCCCACGCTATCGATTTTCTCTCTGATGATCGGCGCTGCAGCTTGCGCGACTCTCTCTTGTCGCACACCCGCACAGGAATCTCCATCGAAGCCGACGTATCTTGGTTTCGACCTCAATGCCTACCCCGGCGACGCTGCACTGCCGATCCTGCGCAAGACATTTGCATTCGGCGGCTACTGGCTCAGCGCTCCGCCGGGAGCCAAGCAAAATAACTGGGTGGGCAAGAGGCAATTCTTGCTCGCGCAGAAATTTGGGTTCCTACTCCTGTATAACGGTCCGCAAATCGCGGAACTGAAATCCCTATCGGAGGCTACGAAACGAGGAAGCACAGACGCAACAAACGCCGCCGTGATGGCAAAAAAGGCAGGATTTCCTTTACACGCGATCATTTTTCTTGATATCGAAGAGGGAGGCCGGCTGCCGGAAGGCTATCACTCGTACCTGCGAGCGTGGGTCGATGAACTTGTCCGCGCCGGCTTTCGCGCCGGAGTTTATTGCTCTGGCATGCCGGCCAGCGAAGGCCACGGCGTCACCATTATTACTGCTGATGACATTCGCAATCATATCGGCAAACGCGACGTGGCTTACTTCGTCTATAACGATGCCTGCCCGCCATCACCCGGCTGCGTCGTCCCGCACAACCCGCCGCCTCCTTCCGCAAGTGGCGTCTCGTACGCCACGATCTGGCAGTTCGCGCAATCGCCGCGCCGCAAACAATTCACTGCGCATTGCGCCGCCACTTACAACCGCGACGGCAACTGCTATGCGCCGGGTGACACCGCGCACGCCTGGTTTCTTGACCTTAACTCTGCCACAACGTCGGATCCTTCGAGCGGTCGCGGCGACGGGCCGTAGCGCCACCATCTTGTTTGCCTTGAGCCGCGAAGGGCTGACGCGATGCCGTAGTCGGTGGAGAGGACTGTCGCGTCCTCTCCGCCTAGCGATTGTCTTAGACTTGCCCGAACCCACCGTCGACCGGAAGTTCCGCACCCGTTATGTAGGAAGCGTCCGATGAGGCGAGAAAGGCAACTGCACTCGCGATTTCATGCGGTTGACCGATGCGCTTCATCGGTACTTGGCTGATAATGGCCTTCTTAAATTCCTCCATCGCCTCTTCCGACAGCCCTGTTCGCGCAAACCCCTCGGGCGTGTTGATCGGTCCGGGGCTCACCGCGTTCACTCGGATTCCGCGGCCAACCAGCTCAGCAGCAATCGAGCGGGTGAACGACCTCATTGCCGCTTTTGTCGCCGCATACACCGTGCCGTTCACGACTCCGGTCTCCCCGGCCACGGAAGTATTCAAGATGATCGATGCGCCATCGTTTAGAAACGGGAGCGCCTTCTGAATCGTGAAATATGCGCCTTTCGTGTTGATATCAAATAACTCGTCATACAGCCCTTCGCCCGTCGCTTCAAATGGCGCAAATTTGTAGATCCCCGCATTAACAAAGAGCACGTCAATTTTGCCGAACTTCTTGGACACCGTCGCGTACAGCTTGTCCAAGTCCGCTGCCTTGGACACGTCAGACTGCACCGCAAGGATGCCGTTGCCAATTGTCTTGACGGCGTCCTCTAGCGTCTTCGCGTTGCGTCCGGAAATTGCCACGTGCGCGCCCTCTTTCTGCAGCCGCTTCGCCGCCGCAAGCCCAATACCGCTGTTTCCGCCGGTGACTACCGCCACTTTTCCTTCGAGCCTTTTCATGGTTTTTCTCCAGTTTCCAAATTGACGCTTTTAGCGTTTCAGTCAATTTAGACAGTTAGATGAGCATCTAACTAGTCCGTTGCATCTAATTGTCAGAGGCTGCGGCTGGCCCGTTATTTGTGTTCGTTTGCGGCCGTCTCGGCTACACTGGAGCGGTACATGGAAAGAGCCCGTATCGAGAAGATTTCAAAGGCTTTGGCGGATGCCACCCGTCTCATGATTTTCGAGTCCATCTCCGCCAACCAAGAAATGATCTGCGGCGATCTCGTGGCCCTTCGCGGCGTCACCCCCGCTACTGTTTCCCATCACCTTAAAATTCTTGCGGATGCCGGCCTTATTGAATGCACTCGGAAAGGCCAGTGCGTTCACAATCGCGCTATCCCTGAAACAATTGCGGAATATTCCCAAGCTCTGGCCCGCATGGCGCGCGGGAAAAACTCCGGCACACCCAAGTAGCTTTTAATCATCGCCTCGAACGTATCGGATTCGGCAACGCCACCACAGACACTAGCAGCGAGACGCGTTTTGATGCGAAACTATAACCAAACCTAAATGTTTGGCCGGAAAAGGCATTTTGGAGGCGAAATATGTCTGACACTTCTCACGTTTTAGAGGCGAGCCACCTGAGCGAAGGCAAAGGCTTCTTCGAGCGCTTGCTGGATTTCTCGTTTCAATATTTCATCACCCAGAAGTATGCGAAGCTCCTTTATGGCATCCACCTACTGCTGGGATTGATCGTGGGCACTTGGTACGTTTTCAACGGGTTTCAGGCCTCCACATCGCAGGGACTGCTGACGTTGTTGTTCGCCGTCGTCGGCTATTTTTTGTGGATTCTCTACGTGCGGGTGGCTCTCGAGTTTCTCGTGGCCATGTTCCGCACTGCGGAGAACATTGCGCGTGCCAGCGGAGCCGGCCGAGACTCCTAGCGTTCGCTAACCTTTTAGCATTCTCTGCTCACCAATGGTTGAGCGGTCGACCGCTTTCCAGACGAGCCGACCGTATCCTTTTGTCTGGCTAAGCAATCAAACCTTACATCCGTCGGATATCTTTGTGTCCGCCGAAATCACGCAGGCAGAAGGCATTGACTTTCTGTTCGAGGAGGAGAATCTATGAGTCCCAAGAACCATCGATCCCACGCTAAAAGCGAAGAACTCGAGGCCGGATCCGATCGCGCAACTCCGATCCTTCACCAGAAAGCCCGAGAGATTCAGCCGTACGGAAAAATAACCCGCATGCCGATCGCCCTCGATGAAAACGTGCGCGCCGAAAGCGTGGGCAACTTAAACCAGATCCTTGCGGACACGATGACTTTGCGCGACATGTACAAGAAGCATCATTGGCAAGTGTCGGGCCACACGTTTTATCAGCTCCACCTGCTCTTTGATAAGCACCACGAAGAGCAAGACGAATTGGTGGACGCCATTGCCGAGCGCATCCAGCTTCTTGGCGGCATCAGCCTGGCGATGGCCGCGGATATTGCCGAAACGACGATTATCCCAAGGCCGCCGCGCGGTCGCGAGGAAGTGCCCGTGCAAATTTCGCGACTGCTCGAAGCCCACGAGTTTATCCTCAAAGAAGCGCGAACCATGGCCAAGCAAGCGGCCGACGCCGGCGACGACGGCACCAATGACTTGCTGGTCAGCAACGTGATCCGCACCAACGAGCTGCAAGCATGGTTTGTGGCCGAGCACGTTGTGGACACTCCGGCTGTGCGCGCGGCCAACGCGTAACATTCAGCCGTCAGCTCTATACTTCGATCTTCGTGCCAAGAACCACAAGAAATTTGGCTAGCCAGGCCGGGTGTGCAGGCCATGCAGGCGCCGTGACCAGGTTTCCGTCCGCAATTGCTTCGCTGATTCCGATCTCCGCGAAGGTGCCGCCCGCGGTCGTGACGTCAGGACCGACAGCGGGATACGCGCTGCATTTTCTTCCTTTCAGCACGCCGGCAGCAGCCAAAATCTGCGCAGCGTGGCAGATGGCGGCGATGGGCCGTTTCGCCTTGTCGAAGTAGCGCACAATTTCCAGGACGCGCGGATTCAGCCGAATATATTCGGGAGCGCGGCCGCCGGGAAGCACCAGCGCATCGTAATCTTCGGCCTTGATCTGATCGAACGTGGCGTTCAGCGTAAAATTGTGTCCTCGTTTTTCCGAATACGTTTGATCGCCCTCAAAATCGTGAATCGCCGTGCGCACGAATTCGCCGGACTTCTTGCCCGGGCAGACGGCATGGACCGTGTGTCCAACCATCAGCAGCGCCTGGAATGGAACCATCACTTCGTAGTCTTCCACGTAATCGCCAACCAGCATCAGAATCGATTTCTTAGACATTCGCTTGTCTCCTGAACGTTCCCTCAGTTAGGTGCGGCGAACTGGCCCACAGTTAGGTGCCGCAGACCGGCATTCGTTGACAAAGCCTGCTGTGGCGGGCAAAATTAATTTGCCTCGCAGTGCTGGCTGGCTCATCTCGAGCCTGCTCAACACACCGCATACGTGCCCGAATGGCGGAACTGGCAGACGCGCTAGATTCAGGTTCTAGTGATCGCAAGGTCGTGGAGGTTCGAGTCCTCTTTCGGGCACCATATTTTTCAGAGACTTACCGACGTTTGGATTTTCGAGGTGGGGCGGCTGTCACTGAACTGTCACCGTTCATCGCAGCGTCCCGCTTCGCGATCGCCGCACGTTTCGCTTCCTCAACCAACACACGGTAGCCGTCGAACGTCTGACCGTCCTTGTGTCCTGTAAGCTCCATCGCGGTTTGTTTGTCCACTCCCGCGGCCATCAGGTTCACCGCCTGTGACCGTCGGTTCCCGTGAAAGAGATGCTTGCCCTCTAACCCTGACGCGTTGAGTGCTTTCACCCAGGCACGATTGAAGTTCTTGATCGGTCTCCCGTTGCGAGTGAATACGCGCTCGCTCTTCTTCGTTGCGTGAAGCGCCCGCAGAGTTTTGATTCCATGTTGGCCCAGTGGAACGCTGCGGTCCTCACCGTTCTTTGTGTCGTGGAACGTCACGGTGCCACTGTCCAGGTCCACGTCATTCCAGGTTAACTTTAGCAACTCACCCTTACGAGCACCAGTGTCGTACGCCACGATCTGCAACGGCTTGATGTCGTCGGGTAGGTGTTTCAGCAGAGTGGCGTGCTGGTCGGGAGTCAAGAAGTCACGGCGACGCTTTGGCTTCTCCAGAAACGGGAAGTGGGGCACAAGGTTGCGCGGGAACCGGCGCTCTTTGACTTGGAGGGAGAACATCGTTGAAAGCATCGCTATGGATCCGTTGATTCCACCGTTGCCGATCTCTTCCTCCTGCCGCTTGCGGATAAATCGTTTCATCACCTCGGTTGTGATCTCAGAGGCCTTGTAGTCTTTGAAGAACGCATCGAGGGCCGGGACAGGACCGATATACCGGGTGCCGTCTTTGTGGGTAAGCATCGACTTCCGCTTATTGGTTTCATAGTCCGCGTAAAGATAGTCACGCATCGCCTCGTATCTGAGACGGCCGTCAGACACGTTCCCGTCCTGTGCTTCGATGATCCGACGCCTGAGGAGTTCTTTTGCAACCTGTTTGACCTGTGTCTTGGCGGACTCGCGGACGGCACGGCCCTGGACATAAAATTGAATGTGCCAGACCTTCCCACGAAGTAGCAGCATTCCCTCACCGCGCTCCCGTTTCTTCCTCTGTTCAATTCGTGGTTCCGGCATCGTGAGGACGGCTAGGGTCATGGGTTTCACCTCGACATGGCCACTGTCACCGAAAAATCTAGTTGAGACAACGGTACGGTCGTACCTGCTAGTGAGATTGTGCTTGACTAGCATAGTAACGCTTTGATATCATCCTCATAGAGTGAACGCAATATGGGTGACTGGCACCATAAAGCCGGTTGCTTGGCGTTCTAAAACCCGCCCACCTTGGACTAACGGGGCTCCAATTCAACCTTTGGAGCTTTTCACCGTGAAGAAAAAATCAGTGGAAGCAATCCGTCCGCAGGAGCCGCCTCGTCTCCTACGTGTGGAAGAGGCCGCCGTCTACCTGTCCACAACACCGTGGTTCATCCGGTCCCTGACGTGGTCGAAGTCCATCCCCTTCATCAAATTGGGGAAGAGAATCCTGTTTGACCGAGGAGACCTTGACCGATTCGTAGAGGACCAGAAGAAGAAGGCCGCCTAGGTTCACGGTAACAGCACACCTGTCCGGCCGCGAAGATGACAGGTGCAGCACGGTACGACAAACTGACACCATGACAGGTTACGAGCTAGCGAAGCTGATCGGGCAGATTCCAACGACGATGCTCCCGCGTGCGGAGAGGGCCGTTTTGAAAGCGATGGCGGAGCATCATCCTAGAATCTGGCCGTCAGCGGCGACACTTGGTAGAGAGGCAGGTTACAGTCCCAAGATCACTTCTGGCGCATTGACGAAATTATTACACCGAAAAGTCATAGCTCTCGCTAACGGATCGACTCGCAAGGGCGGCCGGAATAAAACGACACGGTACGTGATCAACGTCGAAGCTGTGTTGGCCCTGGTTCCACCGAAGAGAAACCCTGTCCAGCAGAAGCCGGAAACCCTGTCAAAAGGAACTGGAAACCCTGTCATTTTGGAGAGAAACACTGGCACGACGACAGGGTTAAGGGCCGAAACCCTGTCAAAAGGACAGACGAACAAACCAGCTACTCCTAATAAAACAGAGAACAAAACAAACAACAAAGGCGGTTCTCCGTATACACCCATAGTTGAAAAAACCTTGGAGTCACTGCTGCTATTATTTTATGAAGAAGAAAAACCCACCGTGATGAAGCACACCGAGGCGCATGATCAAAAACTAACTCCTATCATAGTCGGGTATGGGCCGGTGTTTGTCACTGCCGCTTGGAAAAAGTACCTCAAGGTCCGTGACAGTAAGGAATCTTGGCCACTGGTGCAGTTCACCAAAAACTTTGCCGTGTACCTCAAGATGGCAGAGAACGAGACCTTCAAGCTAAGGGAAAAACTCTTCTGGGGTTGTCCATTTCCGCCAGAAGGCTACTGGCTGCCGGAGCTTGAGTTCTACCCGCACACACCGGAAGAAGTAGCTGCAATTGAATCACTGGGGGCTTGGAAGAAAGCACACCGCGACGATCCGGACATGCAAAAAGCCTTTGGTGAGATGCCACTGAACAACGCAGGCATCCTGCTTGATCTTATGGAGCGTGACGCAGCGTGGGAAGCCGAACACAAGGAAGAAATTGAGCGCCTGGAAGATGAGTGGCACAAGCAACAAGAAAAAGACGATCCGGACGGAACCCGGTACATTGACGGAGAGCAGTGAGTGCAAGGAGTTTAGCTATGAATTATTCAATTCCAATTCCGACAGGGAAAAGCGCAGTCAGAAATGCTCTTCTTATCCTGATTCACAACAGCATTGTTGACGACCTGTGCCTCGATGCGGCCGTCGCGGAGCTAATTCTGGGTCCAAAAAGCAAAATGCTGCTGAAAGACAACAGCCGCGATCTAATTAAAGTCAGTAAGCTGATAGATTCGGCTTGCTCTAGGGTTGCCATCGTGGCCGAACATGGCGAGAGACTTTCCAAGTAAGTCGTGAAGCGTCTGCACATCCCTGGCCTCCCCGGTATTGATTCGCTCGCAGACTACGATTTTGACGGTGAAGCCGACGAGCTAGCACTCCGGCGGGCCGCACGCGAGCTTCGCTAATGTCTCAATCGACAGGGAAAACGTGTCAGGCGCATAGCTAGTGAAGATCGCTACTGGCTTCGACGGAATGCACAGATCGAGGCTTGGGAGCAGCGCAACGCCATAGAAGAGAACGAAACGGATCGCTTGCTGAACAGTTATCGGGAAGCGATGAGCAATGAATTACAAAAGGCCTGGCTCAAACAACGTTTGGCGGAAGCCGAGCAGCGGAGCTTGGAACTCGCACGGGAATTGACCCGTAGCATCGTGCGAGAAGAACGGAACGAGTTTGCACGACGAGGAATTTTGCGAGGACGACGTAAGTGAGCACGGCTGCTGTAGAAATTCGAGTCCAAGCCGAACGGGTCTACCCGCGAAAGCGTCTCTGCGCCTTCACACAAAATGCAACGCGCTTGCATTACTTCATAGCGATCAAGCCGAACGAAATCTTCTGTAGTGATCGGTGCCGCCGCAAGGACGAAATGGATAGGCCACGATGACAACCTGGGAGCGGCACCAGCGAGGAAAATCGGTGTGGGCCACGGCAGAGTGTCCCACGTGTCACCAGGGAATCACCATCGACATAGGCGAAATCCTGGTCACAGTGGGCGACCTGATCATTAACAACAAATGGCGACCCGAAGACGGCAATGTCTGGGATCGCGTAACCTTCAACCACTGCGGCAAGCGTGAACAGGTTCCCCGAGAGATCATCACAGGCGACAAGCCGGTCGTCCAAGAGAAGCCTACCGCTAGCAAAGTGCAGTACATCTGAGCATGGCCAAGTACAACAAGACCGACAGAACGACCAGAGGCCAAGACCTGTATCAAGAGGCCGTCGAGAAGTGGCTGCTTGACCGCCTGAACAAACCCAAACCGCAAGTAGCAGTTGTCCCGCCTACAGAAACAGTCGAGGCTTTATTCGCCATGATGAAAATCACTCAAATTACGCCTGCATATAGTTTTCAGGGCCACGCTGATCTGCTGATCGAAGGAACTGAAAACGGAGTGGACCGCTCTTGGTATTACGACTCCCTCGACGGAACCTTTGAAGGCGACGACGATGTCGTGGTCGAGGACATTTCACTGCTCACCATCTTCGGAGAAGCATTACAGAAATACGCAGCACAGAGCTTCACGCAGGTAGCTTTGTTTCCGATAAGCCGAAATGCCACTTAGCCCTCCAGTTGCCTGCAAGGTCTGCTCCAGCGGAGATTGCAAAAACAAAGAGCACGCTGCCCCAGAGACCGGCCGACTCTACGACAAGTTTCGCAAGGCCAACGATCCTGTAGCGCGGGAATACCACCTCGCAAAGTGGCTGAAGCATTTCCGACCTACAGTTCTGGCGTTCAACTCGCAATGCCAACGGATGATCGATGGTAAGCAGTGTCAGAAGCCCGCGGGCGTCGTTCACCATTTGGTGAGTCCGAGGGACGTTCACAGCCGCTTCTACGACCCCTCGAACGTGGTAGCGAGCTGCACCGAACATCACGCCGGAGGGCAAAAGGGAACCTCCCCGGATGAGCGCTGGGCACCGACTCGCTGGTACAACGGCCAACAGTTCCCGCACACAGATAGCTTCGGCCAGCCGATCATACCGGATCACACTCCAGGAACCGGGATAGACAACTGGTTGAAGGTCATGCAAAACAGCAGTCCCAAACCCACCGTGTAATCACCCGATTCCCGCTAATAGGAACCGATTCTAGCGTGCGAACGCACCTACAACGATCAGGGAGACCTGTGAGGGAACAGCGTGCTTAGTCGCCATGTGGGAAAGCAATACGAAGTAAGTCTCTGATAACAAAAGGGGTATGGGCGGTCGCTTTTCGATTTCAATTCGTCACCAGAACCCGCACGCTGGTCGCACACACACTTGTCCGCTTGAAACCCAAAATAAAAAGTACCGGCGTGTGCATCCGGTTGCGATTCCCCGCCCGATGCGAGCGACTTGGTTTCCCTTAACTCGCTGTTGACGAAGCCTTCGGCCAGCATTGAGGCTGTATTCCAACCTGTAACATTCCGCAGGAAAACTGACCGCTAGGGCGGTCCGGTAACAAGGAACTCGCAAGCCGCGAATTCCCCAAAATTGAAGAGCTTCCCTCAACGGACGTAGCACGCGCTCGTTGTGGGTTCCTGGCTCCGGTTCGACGGCTCCTCCCAGGGGCCGTCGCCGGGGCCTACCGATCCCTTGGAGGAAAAATGACTATTCAACAAGCAGTCGCGAAATGCACCTGGGACTTGCTGACCGATGAAGAGAAGGCGGTCGTCAACCAATACCGAGCCAGTCTGGACGATCAGACACTCAAGGAACAGGTCGGCGAGATACAAGCCCGAGTCGTTGAACGTCGATTGGCTCTAGTAGGGTGACGTGCCACAACCAAGAAAAACCTTGGCGATGCATAAGCTCCACAACACCTCCCCGCACTACGAAACCGGGAAGGTGACGGAGAGTCACATCGCTGGCGGTCGTCCGAAGTGCCCGCGGTATCTGACTCCCGACGCCAAGAAGAAATTCCGCTCGCTAGTTCGGGAGCTTGAGTCACGTCGAACGTTGACGCCGGGAGATGGTTCGCTGCTAGTCATGGCGGCGACATTGTGGGATCGCTGGCGCAAAGCCGACGATCATGTGCAAGGCGAAGGCTCTGTCGTGACAGTAACGTGCTACTCGAAAAACGGGGAGCCGTATCAACGGGAAAAGATGAATCCATGGCTACAGGTTGCCCAGGCCACTGAAAAACAACTTGCACCGATCTTGGCGAGCCTCGGTTTGAGCGTCAATCATCGCGACAAAGCCAAGCCAGTTCGCGGGGCTCCGGTCGATGAAATCGTCCCCGGTTCACTCGCTGACACTGATCCAGCATTCGTTTTGCGGATGGAAAAGGAGATGAAGCAATGAGTCGCGACGTTTGGTATCGATGCGCCGCGGCAGTCGCCATTGACCCAAAAAGGATGGACGACGGCCAGCTTTATGAATTGTACGGAAAGCTGCTTTCGCAAGTGGATCGACAGCACGGCACGCTTTCAGTTGAACAGGCAATCAAGTTGATGACGCGAGACGAGCGGCTAGCTCTCAAAGAGCGCGTCGCAGGTGTGATCGCATTTCCCAAAAGAAAAGAGGAATCCCATGCCACAAGTTGATCGTCAAAGAATTCTAGCAGCCCTGAACGAACTGAAATTCAGGGAGAACCAAGACACCGTTGCCAATGTGATGCTGCGATTGATCGACCCCGAACTGTACGAGCAGATAGCATCCATCTTGCACACTGGCAATCTCGTTCGGGCGACCGATGGTTCATGGCGGTACAAGAGCAACTCGTAACAATATACGGATACTTTGCCGCGGTTCCTCACCGCGGTCTATTCGCCCGTTCCTCGTAAGGGAGCAACCAATGGAAATCAAAATTGTAGGCAGCAACGACAGTGTCCACGTCGGAAAGCTCGGTCGCCTTCTGCTCGCTCTCAGTAGCGGCCAGAAGATCGAAGAAGTGAAACCCGATGAGCCAGTGTTCGCCCCGACCAAATGGACATTTGGCCGCGGCCTGGTTTCTCAAAAACTGAACGTCACAGCGTACTGCGACAAGTGTAAGAACGGCCTCGCCTTCTACAGTTTGAATGCTCTAGCTGGCGGCTTCCCACACTGCGCCAAGATCGAACACGCGCCGGAAAACGTTGTAGCCGATTGGAAACGGCAAGAGGAATGGGACCGCCGAGAGGCAATTGAGCTTGAAGAGAAACGCGAGCAGCAAAAGAAGAACGACGAGCTCGTTCAGGCTAGCTGGAACAACTGATAAGGAGCAACAAAATGGAGTATTCAAATTTCGTGCCGCAAGGTGCAAAGCATCGCGATTTACCGTCAACCTGTCCGCCGCACTGCCGCAGCAGGATTGAAACCCTGCGTGTCAAACCAGACGGCGGCCAGAGCGACCGGGATGCTAGTCCAAAGTTCAAGGTCGGCGATCACTGCAAAGTTGCCGGTGAAAAGGGCGGCATCATCTGCAAGGTGATTAAGGTTTCATCGCCCGCAGGCGGTATCGTAACCGTTCAGGACGGCCTTGGAAGAACTTACGACCTGACAGCCAACTTCCTCGAAAAAGTAACGCTGACAAGCGTCGCGACGTTCAAGATCGGCGATTCAGTCCAGGTTATCGGCGGCGGCATTGTGGGAACCGTCAGCAAGGTTTTCGGAAACCTTTTGGATATAAAGTGGTCCACCGGGGAGATCGACACCGTTCTGGGCGACGACTTGGAAAAAGTAGAGCGTTCGGTACGAGCACAAGAGCAACCATCTGGAAACGTTTCACGGCGGAAAGAGCCACTGTCTCAACAGGAACTTTTGATGCGTGCAGAGCTGAGGCAAAGGCTGTGGCAGGCCCAACGCGACGCCGACGCCCCTTACATGGATGGTGCTGGTAACGAGGACGATCCGGACTCCGATGACATCGACGCTGTGGAATTCGATTCCATAAAGCACCTCTCATGGGCGCTGGCTCACATGGCAAAGGCAGCGGAGCTGGATGAGAGTGACCAGCAGCACGATCAGCATAAAGCTTCAGCTCATTACGCAGCCGTTTCCGCCCACATACAAGCCGCGAACGTTCACGGATCAAGCGATTCATCGCTGCTGTCAAAGGATGCAGCCACAAAGGCCGCCAAAGCAGCGTCGCAACTAGCAAATGTTTCTTGAGGAGAAAGACGATGAGAGCAATTCGGGCACAAGTGCGAGTCGCAGGCGACGAGGGAGCCTTAATGCGGCTTCAAGGGTACGCGGCTGTTTTTAATTCCTACAGCCAAGACCTCGGTGGGTTTCGTGAACGGATTCTTCCCGGTGCATTCAAGAAATCCCTGTCGGGTGGAGCAGATGTCCGCTGCCTGATGAACCACGACCCGAATTTTGTCCTGGGCCGCACTCGCAGCAACACCCTACGTGTGCAGGAAGACAGTATCGGCCTGCGTTTTGAAGTGCTCTTGCCAAACACTCAACAGGCGCGTGACCTCTACGAAACGGTCAAGCGCGGTGACATGGATCAATGCTCGTTCGCTTTTACTGTCGATGCGGACGGCGACGAGTGGAGCGAGGATCAAGACGAGCGTGGCAATAGATTTATCGCTCGCACTTTACGTGCGGTGAATGTCTTTGATGTGAGCGCCGTCACCTTCCCGGCCTATACCGATACGACGGTAGGCATCGGAGACGTTTCGTAATTGCGCTGGTATGCCAGCAGAAAGGAAACCTCTAATGGCTAAAAGAAAACGCCACCTGCCAGTCGGCAGAATCCTGCACGCCTATAAGCACGGCAAATCGATCCTCGAGATCGCTGCCCGGTACGGCTCGTACATGGGTGTTCGCCTGCTGCTCATTCGCGAAGGCGCATTGAACAAGCTGAAACCGCCTTCACAGCGTTAAACAAGTTTCACATGCGGCTGAAAGCTGACAGCGGGCCGCGGCGCTTCTGGCGCTCATTAACCGCTCAGCCGATAGAAGGCCTCGATCCAGTCTGGGTCGGGGCCTTCTTTCCTTCACGTCACATCACCACTGAAATTCATGGACGACATCCATCCAAGCAACAAATGCGAGCACGGCGTTTACTGGCCTGAAGGTCACAAGATTGCATTCTATTGCCAGTTCTGCAATCCGGATGAGAACCCGGACAGAAAAGCGGAACCGTACTTTCCTAGAAGGTGCGTTGGTAAGCAGATGCTGAGAGCAAACCTGCACGACCCTTACAGGTGCCCGGAGTGCGGCTCTGGCGTTCACTATGAGAACGAAAAGAGCAAACGCGTTTGGATTTGTGCGGACTGCGGACACGAATACAGGCGGCAAAATGCCAATAGTTAAAAAGCTCCCGTACATAGAGCCAACTAGCTTCGATCATTTTGACCCGCATCAATTTTGGAAGCGCGGTCTCGCCGTAACGAGAGATTCAGGACTGGCTTTCAGCGACTACGGCAGGATGCACACTGTAAGCCGATCTGCTGCGAGAAGGGTGCCTGCTCCTCCCTTTGCCGCTAATGACGAACAGTTAGCGAACGTTATCGCACATCGTTGCTGGCAGTACTGTCATAACGTTGCAGAGATGCCTCGGCAATTTGATAAGAAGGAATTGAAACGAATGACGACGCTGCATCTGAAAAAGTTTAAGGATCAGCGGCGAGGTGGCGAGGGCAGCGAACAGGATTGCCGTCATCAGGCCCATGTATTGAACGCGCAAAGGATCGGCTACGTGCAGATGCAAGCGGCCGTGGCCTATCGAAGCTGGCGTCTGAATCAGCCTTCTACCGAAGTTGCTGCGAGTCTTGGGATCACGCCGTGGAACGTCAGAATCATTCTTTGGCGGCTAAGTACCGTCGCTCGCAAGCTCGGTTACGAAACAGTCCGGCGTAAGCACGTCGGCGGAAAATATATTTTGGAGCAGACTCAATGAAAACAATTTTAGGGCAATTCCTCCGGCCGGATGGAAGTCCCGCCGCTAACGCCACACTTTACTTGCAACTGTCCCAAGACGTTGTGGCTTCATCGCCGATGGAAACAATTTTGCATGCTCGTTTCGGCATCACGTTGGACGCCAACGGCAACATCCCGGTCGGAACACAGTTCTGGTGCAACGATGAGGTCCAGCCCTCGGGAACTTATACGCACTTGGTCGTTGTGGATCCTGTGTACGGTAAGTGCTTCGATGAACGGCTAGTTTTGCAGGGAGCGAGCCCTGTGAACATCGCTTCCCTGGTCCCGCCACTGATCCCAAGCTAATGCCTCTATCATCCAAACTCGCAATCGGGAAGCTCCGACACCGAATCGACATCGTTGCACCGTCTGGTGCACAGGACTCGATGGGCGGCACGCCTGACACGAATTACAAGCTAGTCAAAAAGACCTGGGCGAGCATCGAGGCCGTTACCGGGAAAGATCAGCTTGCGGCCGGAGCGTTCATCGAAACTGTGACCCACAAGGTGACAGTGAGGTACGACAAGCGCATCAACGCCTCGCAATGGATTTTCTTCAAGGGCCGCCAGTTCCAGATTACGGCCGTTATGAATCCGGACGAAACGACAAAGCTGCTCGTGATCCAGTGCGTTGAGGTCAACGACAGTCGGCAACAGACGGTCCAACCTGTCGACGGCACCGGCTAGAAACAGAAACGCCCCGGTAAGCTACCCGAGGCGTGTGCCCTTGTTTTGTGGTTTGGGTTATTCGGTAACGGTCGCAGACGCCAGAGGATCGACAACAGCCTTCTTCGGTTCGGCCGCGGGAGTCACCTGTTCCTGCGTTGCCGCCTTCGGCTTCCTGACTCGCTTGGCCTTCGGCTTCGGCTCGGCCTTCGGAGCCGCCTTCTTCTCACGCTGTTTGCGTTCCTTCCTCGTGGTCTCCAGCTTCCCCTGATCGATCTTGCGGTTGGCCCTAGCTTCGCGGGCCTTCACGTTCCGTTGAGCGATCTTCGCCGTCTTCGAATCCGGCTCGGAAACCTTCACGGTCATCGCGTCCAAATTCACGAACATGACGCCGCCGTTTGACAGGTAGTATTGCTGATAGTTGCCGTATTTCTTCGAACCGATTCGCTGGGCCAGAAGGCCTTCAACCGCGTTCTTGCCCTTGTTTTTGCGAATCAGATCGTCAACCGCTTCCTGCTTGGCTGGCGTGAGGGCCGATTCCATCGTGAGTACGGGGTTCATATCTGTCCTCCCTTTCAACTCGCAGCTTCACGAATAAAGGGCGAGCCGGACCACAGCCTTTTCGGGCCATCGGGACTAGGAAGGCTGGCGGCGAGCTTTCACGGTTATGGGCGCGCCAGGAGTCGCGGTTTCGGGGCAGTCCGCGGGAATCCACTTACCAGGGGCGGCGAATTCAGGTGGGTCCAGATGTATAGAGAGGGGCTTGCTCTTTGTTGTACGCAGTGCAAATCGGCCCTGTGAGTCGGTATAGACGACCTCCCGGCCGATTACCAGGGCGGCTCCCTCGACAGGATCCCCATGTTCGTCAACCACGGTTCCGGAGATGAGGTACTTGCCCGATCTGACGCTGTGTTGCAGCTCCCCGGAAATCGCGAGGCCTGTCTGGATGTATTGCGAACCGTAGGCCGTCCATTTCCCGTTCACGGTGCCCAGGTTGACCGCGGCATCGTGGACTCGAAAGCTCAAGGTGACGACCGTCGTCTGCTGGAATGACCCTGTGAAGATCGAGTAGAGCATCGTGTGATCGAGTGAAGCGGATAGCCAGTTACTTTGGAATTGACCGCCAGCGCTGAACGTCGTTTGGCCGTTGCTTCGGTTGACGTATTGCGACAGGCGAAACCGTCCAAGGTGTTCACTGATCGAGCCTGCAAAGGTTCGGCCCTGCCGTGACCAAAATTGATCGCCGCGAATTGAAACAAACCCGAAGCGTGCTCCGGCCCCTAGCGTTTCCCCTGTCGTGTGATTTGACTGGAATGCCGATGCGTGAAGGTCAATCGGACCGAACAGCGCCGCGAATCCTTCATTGGTGACGGCCGCGTTTTGGTTCTGAAAGACGTAGTTCGTGCGGCTGACCGCTCCCCCGAAGTGTCTGAACTGAATCTGCGCCTGCCCGTTCGCGAATGCTTTGTTCTCTAGCAGTCCGGCAGTCTCGGAAAGACTTAGAGCACGCCACTTGTAGGACAGTTCTTCGGTAGATGTGTGGAGGTTTCCTGCAGCAGCGGCGACGGTGCCAAAAGCAAACCCTCGCGTAAAAGCATGCTTGTAAGTAAAACCTGTTCCGAAGTGGAGAGCCTGAGTCCCTGTGAAGAATGGAGTCGTACTTGCCCGACCGACCGCACCGACGAAAAAAGCCACCTCACTGTTTTTGCTCTTTCGTGAAACAAGAAAGCCACGACTGGCGATGCCAATCCCGGCTGCACCAGAACTGAAAAATATCTGCTTGTCCCCAGCATTGACGGTCCACCCCTTGAAATCGAATTGAGTTGCAGCACTGCCAACGAGGCGGCCCTGGTCGATCCCCATTCCCACGGTCGATGTGAAGCGCGGCTCGTACAGGACGACCGAAGCACCAGAGGCCTGATACAAACTAGAAGCCCCGCCTTCGACCTGTAAGGTTTGGCCGAAGACGGGGCCTGTGATGGACAACAGCAGGAGTATTGGAAGGCCTAGCTTCACTTCGCTCCCGCGGTGAGGAAACTGGAAAGGCCCATGCTGCGGAGGACACGCTCACGGCAACCGTTCTTCTTCTCGCAGACGTACACGGTCGACGGAAGGTGAATTGCAATCGCAACGCCCTGGTCCGTGTGGCCTTGTACAAACTTTGCAAACACGGTGAAGGCACACGGTAACTGATCGCATCTGGCGTCATAGGAAATGACACGGCTCTGCTTCGGGCCGAGTCGTGCGGATTGCTCCGACAGTTTCAGCGTCACGCCATGCAGCGGAGTCACGCTCGGCTTACCGTTTGCGCCGGTGAGTGTTGCGGGCTCCAGGACCACGGCCAGCGGAACCAAGCCGTTGTTAGTGACAATGATCTCGCCGCGTGCTCTGGGTCCCTTCGCTTCTTGAGTGATAGGTGAAATCTGCTGCCCGAAAGCTGTGCCAGCCATCCACCAAAACAGGGCGATCATTAGCAGCAGCACGGCAAGGATCGTGACGTCATTCATCCGCACGTCTTTGTCACCGTGCCTAACGCTCGGTGCGCCGTACCCGCCAAAGCCGACAGTTGCATGAAAACCGAATGGGAGCCTGTGACCGATGTAGATTCGCATTCTGTTTCCTCCTCAAAAGGAAATGGGGCCGCCCCGAAGGACGGCCCTGTTAGAGTTCACGGTGCCAAGGCGACGATGTTGAGAGTTCCGGTATAGGTTCCTACCGGGATCGACGCTGAGTTGTTGATGGCAAGTTGCAGTGTGTCAGTTTGTGAGCCAGTAAAATTTGTGCTGCTACTGTTGAAGGTTTGCTGGCCTAGGTTTGGGCAGAAAAAGCCGGTTAAGCCGAATTGGACTGCAGACGAATCGGAACACGGTGCAGGTGCTCCGGCGTTGACCGCTCCCGTGATCATCCCTGCTTTGATGGCAGGAGTTCCGAACGGAAAGTCGCTGCTGAAATAATCCATCATGTTGACTACTGTTCGGGTGTTCGCCAGAGCCCAGTTCGTTGTGCAGGTAATCAGACCGCCTATCGGTTGGCTGCCTGTGCTAGGGGTTCCAGTGAATGCGACGGATGCTGGCGTGCAACTGATGCTGATGGATTCACCGATGCTGATACTGACCGTGACGGTCTGCGTGGCCGAGGTTAACTGCGATGCGTTTGCAGCCGGTGCGAGCACCATTGCAACCGCAAGTAAGGCGACGACTAAACGCTTCATCATTGTTCTAGTTTCCTTTCGCTATGTGCTGGCCGTTTGATCGTGCTCGGCCAGCAAACTTGGATGGCCGGAGGGTCGGGAGCTTGCCTTCGTGTGAGGAGGACTGTCCCGACCCTGCCGGTTCCCGACGACTCGAAGGTGAAGGGAACCCTTCACCTGTCCCCGGAGTCGCCGGAAAGGGTTCACTGCAAAGTGTTGGAGGTAGCAGCACCGGAGGACCGTAGAGCTTTGTCATCCTCTCGATCAGTTCCGGCGTGCTGTTGCGGAGGTCATTGTCTCCACGCCGACGACCTAGACGTGGAGTCCCAAGCTCGCAGAGGTGAATGTGGAGATCGCCTTCCGGTTTGGAAGGCCAGTGAAGACGTATCAGGATTCCGCCGTGGTTCCTCACCGTGAACAAGTCGCCACCCAAACCTGTTCCTGCACGGGTGCGAAGGCCGCGAATTCTTCCTCTTTCGCGGCGATCGCACGACGGACGTTGTCAGCAGAAACGTCTTGGGGTTTGAGTGCTTGTGCTGTGCCCGACGGTCCAGTGAACAGGACCAATGGCTCTAATCCGATCTCTGGATAGCCTTTTTGGATTCCCTCGTAATGACCGCCGCCGAGCTCAACCATTGTGCGGTAGTGGATTTCTTGAAGTTCACTCATTGGACTGGGTTCCTCCTCACGGTAGGGAGCGTCACCGCGAGGGAGGAGATCGGACAAGGAACCTTTTGTCCTATGTGTGATGGGAAGTGAAACGCGGGTACTGAAAAGGAAAGGGCCGGACATGGATTGCCCGGCCCATCTTACGCATTTGGAAAAGAGGTCTGTACCGACCTAACTGTTGAGACCGAGCGTCCGGTCAACCTGTGACCGTCGTCAAGGATTTGTTTTGCAAGCGGGATGATCGGGATCGTTGATGCAATCCGGCGGCACCGGAACGTTACGCATCAGCCATCCGAAGAGCAGCACGCCGATGATGATCCAAAGCGGCATCAAGCGTTGCAAGAGTCTTTTAGGTTGGAACACCGCCGCAGCGTCCGGTCCAAACCATGGAACTGTCAACCGCGTTTTGATTCAGAGCACACGTGCCCGTCCGGACAGGTGTCTGCACGGGTGACGTTGTGCCAGAGTGGCTGTCTGGAGGAATCACCGTGCCAGAAGTGACGATGCAGAAGAAAATGGAAGCAGTGGCTCGCTGCAAGCGAACTTGTGATGCCTTGAAGAAGGAGGCGCCATTGATAGAGGGTGTTTTGAACGCGTTTCCCGAAGACATCGCGAAGGCGGATCAGCTTTATGCTCGGCTGTCTCCAGAAGCAAAAAGGTTTCTAGTTTTTGTAGGGTTTGCCGAACTTGAACCACAAGACGGCAAAGAGTTACGGTTGCAGGCCGAGGAACTGGAGAACAAAGCAAAAGACCTTCGCACACGAGCACAACAGAAGCTAGCCCGCGTATAAGCGGTGGGACCGGCCGGAGCTGAACCGTGAGGTGCGCCTGGTGAACCGCGGTCCAACACCGGCATTCATTGTGGGCACTGCGGAAAGTCCTGGCAGTATCGCCTCATCGATTTCAAGCTGGTCGACGGTGGAAGTGGTGGGACCGGCCGGAGTTGAACCGGCCTGAGCGTATAATGATCGGCCAGGAGGAACGTTGGCAACATGGCGAAAAAGAAGCTCGTGATTAACTTCGTCCCGATGAGGATCGAGAGCGGTCCCGATGTCGGAATCTCTCCAAGGGTAGAATACGCTTTGGTGGAGCCAGCAGACGCAGGGTACGACCTGTTCGACGTGGATATGCTCGCTTTCGTGAAGGAGCACTTTGTAAAGTTGAACGAAAGCAGGTTCACCTTCACGGTTGAGCCACACGGAATGAAAGCATGGAGCCGGGTATTCGCCGAAAGTAAGCACGGATGAACGGGCGAAACTGTCACTGAAATTGTCACTGATCACACCAAACGGTGACTCAAAACACAAAATCTAGGCAATGTTGGGTTGGAAGAAGTCCCTGTATTCTCAGCATTTTCGCGTGTTCCTGAATCCCTGGTTTAGTTTCAGGTTCTAGTGATCGCAAGGTCGTGGAGGTTCGAGTCCTCTTTCGGGCACCAATTTTTCGTTCTTGTAATCTTCATTGTTTAGCTGCGGAAAGCACGGTTTCCGCGTGCAAGGCGCCCTCCGGTGTGTCTTCGTGCTTGAAATAGATGTAGACGTCCCCATTGCCGCTGAGCCGCGCGATTCTTTCTTCCAAGGCTTTGCGCTCTTTCGCTGAATACTCTTCCTTGCGTAGCCGCAGATACGAGAAGTTCGCGGTCTGCACGTCCGGAGTTTCGAGCTTTTCGCTTTCCGCATTGCAAAGCGCCGCGTTTGCAGCGCGCAACGCGGCATAGACTTCTTCGCTGAACCAAGAAGCGTGGCGAAATTCAAATGCGGAACGCAACGATCTTGGCAGCGTCTCCAGAAAATCTCTCAGCAAAGCGAGATCGCATTTCAAAAAGGGCGGCAACTGAAACAGGACCGGGCCTAGTTTCTTTTCCTCATCCAGCGGCTGCAACGAGCGCAGAAAATCCGAAGTGAAATCGGCCACGTCGCGCAGCCTTGCGACGTGCGTGATCTTCTGATGCGCCTTGATGGCGAACTGAAAATTCGCTGGAGCCGCCTCGATCCAGCCGCGAAGCAACTTCTCCGTCGGGAAGCGGCGAAACGTGTAGTTCACTTCCACCGTGTTCAAGCGGCTGGCGTAGTGACTCAGGAATTTCGCGGACGCCAGCTTTGCCGGATAGAATCCTGGCTTCCAGCTCGGATACGCCCATCCCGATGTCCCCGCGTAAACCATAGATTCAATGACCACCTTCCTCGGTCGCGCCTTGGCAAGCTGCGGCGCAGCGTGCTGCGCCCACACGTCATTTTGCGAGGAGCGATTTCCAGCGGGCCCAGGCTTCGGTGCGGGCTTTGCGATTGGGTTCGCTTGCGTCGGGCGCTTCGCCGGCGCGCATGAAACCGTGGCCGGCACCTTCATAGGTGACCGGCTCGAATGTTTTGCCGGCCGCTTTCATATTTTGAGTTGCCTCGGGGAGAGTTGCGTCGATGCGTGCGTCGTCTCCGGCGTAGAAGCCGTACACCGGCGCCGTAATGCGAGCCATCGCGGCTTTTTCCGGCGGGACCCCGTAGAAAACGAACGCGGCCGACAGGTCGCCGCGATTCGTGGCGAAGCGGAAAGATTGCCCGCCGCCCCAGCAATATCCCGTGACAAACAATTTGCCGTTGCTCGCTGGCAGCTTTTTGCCGTACTCCGCGACGGCGTTGAGGTCCGCCGTGATCTGATCGGGATTGAGATGGTTTATGGCCTCCATCGCTTTGTCCTGCGTAAAAGCTGAACTGCGGCCGCCGTTCGGTCCCATGCCCGAGAGCAGATCGGGCGCGACAGCGATGTAGCCGGCTTCGGCGAGTTGGTCGGCTAGATCCTGCACCCAGTCGGTCATGCCAAAGATTTCGTGGATAACGAGAACTACCGGCGTCTTACTCTTCGACTCCGGATAAACGACGAAAGTCTCGACGGAACGGCCGTCATGCTTCACGGTTACCCATTCACGATGGCGCGGCGATTTCTCCAGCTTGGCTTTGGCCCAGTCTTGCGCCGAAGCAACCTGCGCGGCGAATAGAAGAAGGACTAGTGTGAGGTGTTTCATGGCTGCCTGCCTCCAAACAGGAAAGCCTGGAATTTAGCACAAAGTTCGCGACGGATGCGCAGAGTCGCGGAAAAAGAGTCTGTATGTCGTTGATTCCAAAGATGGGCCGAAGGCGCCTACCCCCACCCCCGGTATTTTGACAAAAGAGGCCGCAACCTATTGAAAACAAAGGATGACCGCTCGCAAAAGAGGGCAAAGAGCGACAAAGAGGCCGCAACAGTATGAAAAGAAAAGGGTTGGGAGATTCGGCCCAGGTTGTCTGAGTAGGACGGGAACGATTCTCGGATAAGGAGTGGGCGGGACATTTAGAAATGTTACCGCGCCGTGTACGGGTTAGTAAAGGTATTTACATTGGACGGTCGAATTCCGGGGCTGAACGGCGATTATGAGCATCGGATCGCCGAGAGCGGCTTGTGCGGTCAGTCCAGAAACGCGGTCATGGCGGGCCTGAAGGCCCGCCAGCGCTGGCGCACTACTTTCCGACTACGATTATGGCGAAGGAGCCGGGCTTCATTTTGCCGCGGCGCTCGCCTGGGGCTGGCGGCTCAAATTCGGCGCTGGGCAGAAAGATCTTGTGTGTTTTTAGATCGAGGCCCATGGTGCGCGCACTCTTTTTGGTCGGAACAGTGTCGACCACGCTAAATTTGTCGGGCGAATCTTCGTGGATAACGATGAGGTTGCCGTCGCCGCAGGATGCAAAGAAATAACCGAGCGCAGGATCGAAGGCGGCAGCGTCCGGGCCTTCACAGATGGTGGGGGTGGCGACGACCTTGCCTGAGTCCGCGTCGACAACGGCGGAGACTTTGTCATCGCATACAGCCAAGAGGCGACGGCTCTTGAGATCACCAGCTAGGCCAGATGGAGATTTGCAGGGCGCGAGAGGCCAGCGATGCGTCTCTTTCAAATTTTGTGAATCGAGCGCGATTAGATTCGAGGTCTCTTCGGCGTTCACGAACATAGTGCCCTTGCCGTCGGCGACCGCGAATTCGGGCTTATCGCCCAGGGGAATCGTCCCTACAACCGAGCCGTCAGCAGCGTTAATAACGGTGGAGTTTTTGCCGCGGCCATTGAAGGTGAAGACGCGCTTGGAGGCGGGATCGTAGATGATGGCATCGGGATTCGCGTCGGTCTTAGCCGTGCCGAGCGTCTTCAGAGTCTTCACGTCGAAGATAGTGACAGTGTTGGCGCGGCCGTTACTGATGAACCCGCGGCCGAGATCGGACGCGACCGCGATGCCGTGCACGCCTGGCGTATCGGGGATGTCGCCTTCGATGGCGTAGGTGTCGGCGTTCATGACCACGACGTGCGTGGCGTGAGAGATGTAGACGCGGCGGGCGTCGCTATCGACATAGATGTAGTCCCAGCCCTCATCGCCAGGAACGGAAACGGTCTTGATCACGTGATAGCCGGAGGAGCCGGGCTTGGCCGCAGCATGTGAAAATATCGCGGCGGAAAAGAGAGCGGCGGCGAAGAGTGAGGCGAGGCCGAGAAGGGTGAGGCGTTTGCGCATGGTTTTCTCTTTTCGTTTCACGTAGTTCATTCGATTGGGCATCCGAACTGGGTCAGGTATACAGCGAAGAACATAAACAGCACATAAACGCTTTACGGGCAAAGGCGAAGGAGAGCGCTCGCCGAAGCTGAGATCGGGTTACGGCTTGGATTTATGTTGGTCGAACCAGCCGGCTACGTACAACATTTTGGCGATGTGGTGGCTGGGACGGCGGCCGATGCCGTGGGGCTCTTCCGGGACACGGACGAGCACGGCTTCGATGTTGAGGAGCTTTAGCGCAGAGTAAAACTGCTCTGCTTCGGAAATGGGTGTGCGATAGTCCTCTTCGCCAGTCATGACCAGCGTAGGAGTTTTGATCTTCGTCACTTCGTCGGTGAGCGAGCGCTTCATGTACTGCTCGGTGTTGTCCCAAGGATTGCCGGGAAACCAATATTTTGCGGTGAAGGGAATATCGCTGGTTAGTACGAAGCTATACCAGTTGATGACGGGATAGAGCGCGGCAGCCGCGCGGAAGCGTGTGGTGTGCTCGATGGTCCAGGCAGTAAGCACACCGCCACCGCTGCCACCAGTGACGAAGAGATTGTTCGTGTCGATGTAACCCTTGGCAACGACGGCATCGACGCCACTATTGAGGTCGTCGAAATCGTCGCCGGGATAGGCGTGGTGAATGAGGTTGGCGAATTCTTCCCCGTAGCTGGTGCTGCCGCGCGGATTGGTGTAGAGCACAACGTACCCCATGGCGGCCCAGACTTGCTTTTCAAGATCGAAACGATCGCCGTAATCGCCGAAAGGTCCGCCATGAATTTCGAGGATGAGCGGATACTTCTTGGAGGGATCGAAGCCGGGTGGCTGAATAATCCAGCCCTGAATTTTACGCTTGTCTTTTGAGGATTCGTACGAGATTTCCTCGACGTGGCCGGGAACTTTCTGCTGCAGCAGTTCCTGATTGACCGCGGTGAGCACGCGCATGGCGCCATTGGTTGAGACGGCGATATCGCCGGGATTGTCCGGGCGTCCGTAGGTGAAAGCGATGGTGCCGGTGCGCGAAACGGAGAACGAGCCGCCGCCATAGGCACTGGTGCCGGAGACAACGTGGTCGGCAATTTTCTTGGAGTTGCCGTCCGGCGTGGTAAAACCAATTTTCGTGTCGCCCTGGTCGTTGTAGAGGAAATAAATTCCGCTATTGTCGGACGCCCATTGCGGAGACTGAATATCGCGGTCGAGCTTGTCGGTGACGGAATGTGCGCCGCTGCCATCGCGGTTCATGACGTAGAGTTTGGTGGTTTGGTGGCCCTGATAGCGGTCATCGAATCCGGTGTAGGCGATCCATTTGCCGTTGGGAGAGATTTCAGGGCTGTTGTCGGGACCTTTGCGATTGGTGAGAGCACGAAACGCGCCGTCCGCTACGTTGAATTCGTAAACTTCCGTGTCGAAATATTCATGATCAGATTCCGGGTGACGATTTGCGGAGACTAGCAGAAATTTTCCATCTGGGGACCACGCGGCGCGTGTGGGCCCGCCAAGTTCGCTGCCACCGTTCGGAAAGCTCCCGTTCGTCACTTGGCGCGGCGCGCCGCCGTCCGCGGAGACCACAAAGACTTGGTGATAGCCGGGCTTAAGGTAGCCGGCACCGTTGAAGCGGTAGACGAGGCGATCATACGCGGTGGCCGGCTCAGCCCATTTTGCGCCGGAGGGCGGCGCGGGCAAATCGGCAAGGTGAGGACCTTTGCCGAGAAGGAGCGCGGAGAACGAAATCATTCTGCCGTCGGGCGACCAAGCGATGGCGTCCGGCGCTTGCTCGAGATTCGTGACGCGCGCGGTTTGCCCGGTGTCCATCCAACGTACGTAGATTTGCTGCTTGCCGTCGACGTCCGAGAGGAAGGCGATGCGGGTGCCGTCAGGCGACCAACGCGGCGAGGCGTAGGAATGATTGCCGGAGGAGAGCGGCCGCTGATCGGTGCCGTCGGCGTTGATGGCCCAGAGATTGGAGTAACGCTTATCCGTCATGGGATCGGCGAAGCGGCGGACGTAGACGATTTTTTTGCCATCCGGGGAAATTTGCGGATCGGTGGCGACTTGAAGCTGAAATTCGTCCATGGCCGTGAAGGTGTGAGACGCATCCTGCGCGAAAATTAGAGTTGGGAACACCAAGAAACAGGACGCGGCAGCCGCAAGAGCACCGCGCAAACGAAATTTCATTCGACCGGACCTCCTCGCAGCGGGGGAGTTAACAACGGGTGCCCATTGGTGTCAAGTCCGTTGCTCTTACGGCACGTGCACCAGATAGGTCAAACTCCGCAACTTTGCTGCATCAGGGCGTATACGACATTCACCCGATTGGGCCTGGCACGCTTTGTGTCGTATCTGTAGCAGGTCGCATCAAACGGTGGTGACTCACGGAGGGCGCGTAGTGAATCACAAACCAAAGGTGCTTTTCTTTTCTACAGGCGATGCGACGCGCAGTCAGATGGCCGAAGGTTTTCTGCACGCATTCGCGGGTGACAAGTTCATCGCCGTAAGCACGTCGGTGCAGACCCCGGATAGAAACCCCTTGACCGTTGATGTAATGAAAGAAGTCGGCGTGGATATCTCCGGCCAACACTCCGAAGAATTGGCGCAGTCTCTGAAGGAGCATTTTGCCTGCGTAATAACAGTGTGCGATGCCGCTCGAGAGCGCTTTCCGGTTTGGCCATTCACCCATAATCTGTTTCATTGGAGCCTGCCAGACCCCACGGCAGCTACGGGATCACCGGAAGAGCGGAAAACGGTTTTCCGGCGGGTGCGCGACGAAATCCGCCAAAAAGTCGCGGAATTCACCAAACAGAGGGTCCCAGGGATCTCGACCTAACGCTGCGGAAGAAGATGAAATCCTGTGGCGGAAGCGCAGCCGTCAAGTGCCGTCACGCAAATTTAGCTGAACAAATTGAGATGGGTTGTAGCTGTATGTAGAGCCCAGGCGGTTCCTTGTGGCAACGTGTTTGTGCCCGCATAATTAAGGGGCTTAGGCCGCATCTGGGCGAATGAGACGATGCAACGTACGCGGAGGCAAGTATGGCGGCGAAGAAATTAAGTGATGGAGAAGTGCAGGAGCGCTTGAAAAAGGCGACAGGCTGGAGCTTGGCGAACGGAAAGCTGCATCGTGAATTTCAGTGCAAGGACTTTGTGGCGGCGTTCGGGAATATGACGAGGGTGGCGCTGGTCGCCGAGTCGATGAACCATCATCCGGAATGGTGCAATGTTTGGAACAAAGTGGTGATTGATTTAAATACGCACAGCGTCAAGGGAATCAGCGATTACGATTTCACGCTGGCGGAAAAGATCAACGAAATTTTCGGAGCTTGAGAATAGGTGGGCAGCGGGGGGGCGTTGCGCCGCTAACGCCGATTGCCAGGCAGCACGCGGAACTTGCGTTTGCCCTCGATTCGGTAGGTCGCGAAATCCGCATGGTCCACGGTGAGGATCGCTGAGAGCGATTCGCGTTTTGCGAGGTAGACAAGGGTGGCGTCGGCGAAGTCCATGGGGCGGTCCCAATTGCGAGACACGAGAGCGTGAAGGTGGGGTAGCTCAGCATGCTCGATGTGGCCGAGCGCGAGTGCTCCGGAGCGAACGAACTTCCAAGCAGCTTCCATTGGAACGCGCGCATCGCCGACCAAGTGGAACAGTTCGGTGAGCACGGCTTCCGAGGTCAACAAAGGCAAGCGGAGTTGCGCAAAGGCGGCCACGCAGGGCTGATGCCAACGATCGCTTCTGTCGAGAAGAGCAAGAATCGCCCCGGTGTCGATCAGCGCTTCAGCGGGCATAGCGACGGCGGAGGCGCCGGCGTACTTGGTCACGCGCTTTTTCGGCGCGGTTCGATTCGCCGCCGGCAAAGGCTCCGAAGCAACGCGCCGCAGCAACATGAAGCTTACGTTGGGCCTGGTCGCTGGACGCATCGCCATTGTTCTTCTGTAACCACTCGCGAACCGCGTTGTCCAGAATCGAGGACAGAGGAAGTTTGTGGAGGCGCGACTGACGCTCCAGGTCGGACTTCAGTTCGCCGGACAACCGCCAGCTGTAGACTTCCGTCTTCATGCACTACAGTGTAGTGCATCACACTGATGGATTGCAAATGACGCCGGGGTGGCAAAAAAGGAGCCATAGCGGCGTGCGGCTATGAGATAACTCCTAGTTGATGATCGGCGCACTCTCTCAGCGAGGCTTGCGCGGTTGGTGGCTCATCATTTTGCGGTGGGGCGCCGCGCTTGTTGTTCTGGGTCTGCTGCTGCATTTCCTTCCGGGAGCGCCGCTGCGCGCGGCAATAGCGCGAGTTCCAGTGTCCATATTTTTTGCGGTACTGCTGGGATACCTGCTGGCGCATTGCATCGGCGTGCTGAAATGGCGGATGGTGGTCAATGCGGCGGGCGCGGAGCTGGATTTCGCCACGAGCGCGCAGTGCTATGCCGGCGGACTTTTCGGCACTCTATTTCTCCCTTCGATTGTCGGCGGGGATGTGGTGCGCCTGGCAGTGGGATTGCGGCGCAGCCCGCGTCCAGCGGCGGTGTTGACCGGCAACCTGGTGGACCGCTTTTTGGATGTCACGGCGCAGGCCGGACTTGTGTTACTGGGATTGTTTCTGGCTCCAGAGTTGGAACTGGTGCCGGACGAGTTGGAAGACAAGCTGGAAAAGGATTTCGTGGTCGTCGCGATCGCGCTGATTTTGTTGCTCGGGGTAATGTTTCGACTGCGCAAGAAGATTTTGGCGGGCCGCTCGGTGCGGTTCCGCAGGCGTTTGGCGCGGCTGCGACATGCGTTTAGGTCGGTGTCCAAACGTCCGCGTGTACTGGTGTTGGGCTGGCTGCTGGGCACCGGCATTCAGACTTGCTTCCTGGTGCTCACGGCACAGCTCGCGGAATATTGCGGGCTGAAATTGCCTTTGAGTGTATGGCTGTTCGCTTGGCCGCTAGCAAAGCTGGCTGCGGTGCTGCCTCTGACGCAGGGCGGGATCGGAGTGCGCGAGGCGGCGCTGGTTGCGCTGCTGGCGCCGTTTGGGGCGCCCGGGCCTTTGGTGCTGGCGGCGGGCTTGGTATGGGAAGCTGTGATCATTGCCGGCGGGTTGATCGCGGGCGCGGTTGCCCTGGCACTCCGTCGGCGAGGGGATAGCCCCGCTATCTCGCGAAGGCTAGGCGGGCCGGTACTCTGACCGCTTTCGCGACATCCGCGTCCCAAAAGCGGTCGCTAGCTTTGTATAAAGCGGGCACCACGCTCGCAGGTATGTCTATTATTTTCTGGTAGATAGCTAACTACACTCACGTGGCGCTTGGCCTGCCACTTGAACCGCTGACATGAGCGCAGCACCCTACACATTTTACGCTGACGCCCCTCCGCAGGGTGCTTCCAGCTTGCTGGCCCAAGCGCGAAACGGAAACCCCGAGGCCTTCGCGGAGATGGTATCGCCGTATATGCCTACGCTATACCGCCGTGCCCGCGGGCTTACCGGAAACGCTGCCGACGCACAGGATGTCAGCCAAGAGACGGTGCTGAAGGCGTGGTCGCGCCTGGAACAGTTTGCCGGGAAGCAAGACGAATCGATCGACGATTTTCGGGCGTGGATCTCGCGCATTGCAGCGAACACCTCCATCGACGTTTTACGCCAGCGCCGCGACGGTAAAATCGCCTCTCTCGATCAGACCAAGGGCGAGAGCGACGAGACGCTGGGCAGCGGCATTGCCTCCGAAGAACAGGATCCTGAAGAACGCTGCGCGCGCCGCGAAATGGGACGGCTGCTGGCGAAAGCGATTGTGCAACTCCCGCCTGATCTGCGGCAGGCTTGCTTGCTTCGCGATGTGCTGCACTATTCGACGCAGGAAGTCGCCAGCCGCCTGGGGATATCAGTGGTAGCAGTGCGGTTGCGGCTGTTCCGCGCGCGCCGCCGGCTGCGCGAAAAACTTCAGGACGGGCTGCGACCCAATGCGCGTCAAGACGGGGTTCGCGCGCGGGCACAATACCCGCGGCAGAGTGCGGGACGCTTCGCTGGCATGGCCACGCCGGAGTACGTCGCCGGGGACTAATTAAGTCCCGCGCTTGCTTTCCTTACGCAAATCCAGACCAAGCCAGCGCGGAAGAAGGCCGCTTGAGTTCGTCCTCTCGCTCCCGGAAGGCCTCGTACACCACGCCTGCGCTGATAGCGACTCGTTTTCTACCTGTTTCTCTTCAGCCGGGCTAATCACCGCGGCAGGTGGTTGTTCCTCTTCCGGCTTCTTACGTTTTGTGGCAGTGCGCATGCCCGTCTCACGACGGGCGGAGAATCCATCATCATGGAGCATCTTTGTTGAAGGAAGCCTATCCGACGAAGCATGTAAGCCGGATCGTGGTTGGCGTGTAGTGCGACGGCGGGAAATGCTGCGGGACTGCGCCGAGCATTCAAGAATAGCGTTATTTGGCTGCGCTTTTTGAGATTGACACGCACGCTTTGCGGTGCTAAAAAGCGCGCAGACATGCCCTCTGGTGGTAAGTCTCTTACCGCATTGCGGCGACATCACGCGAGTGAGTCACCAGACCTGCCTGGCAGGGCAGGCCTGTTTTGCCGCTGAGGAATGTCAGCAACACCCCACCACCCCGGGAGGTGAGAACGGAAGCGTTTTCACCTCCTTTTTATTTTCTTCCTCGACGCACTAAACTCTTTGGGACATACCGGCTTACGCCATGGCGCAACGTCCAAGCCCACATCCTCTTCTCGCCCTGAACCACGTCACCGTGATGCGGGGAGAGCACCCGGCGCTGCAAGATATCACCCTGCGCGTTGAAGCCGGGGAGCATGTCTGCATTTTGGGACCGAATGGCTGCGGCAAGTCCACCCTGATTAAGACCATCACGCGAGAGTGCTATCCGCTAGCTAACGAAGGCTCTTCCATCTCAATTCTCGGGCGGGAGCACTGGAACGTGTTTGAGCTGCGTTCCCTGCTTGGCCTCGTCTCTCCCGATCTGCTGGCTTCTTGCACGACCGATGCGACTGGCCGCGACGTGGTGCTCTCCGGGTTTTTCAGCAGCACGCGGATTTTCCCGCATCACGCACCCAGCGCCGATCTTCTCGAAAAGAGCAACGCGGCGCTCGCGCGCTTGGGTATTGCGCACCTCGCCTCGCGCCCAGTGGCGCAAATGTCCTCAGGTGAAGCGAAGCGCACACTGATCGCTCGCGCGCTGGTGCACGAACCGCAAACTCTTCTGTTCGATGAGCCCAGCAACGCCCTCGACATCGGCGCGCAGATGCAATTGCGCGATACCATGCGCGCTCTCGCGAGAGGCGGCCTAGGCGTTCTCTTGGTTACGCACCACGTGACTGAGATTATTCCGGAAATTGAGCGGGTCGTATTATTGCGCGAAGGCCGCATCGTGGCCGACGGCCCAAAGCAGCGCATGCTTACATCGGAAAGGCTTTCAGGCCTCTTCGGGGCCGACATTCAGATTGCGCGCCGCGATGGGTACTACTCCGCCTTTTAAAAGGATTGTGGTTTTACTGAGTAAGGGAAGCCAAGCAAAAAAATGGAGTCCAGCTCAGCCCTGAGACTTGTCCCCGCGATGGCTGGCCACCGTGCGCGCTTCCGGATGGCGTGGCGTCCAGTCTTCAGGAGGAAATGCCACGCGCCAAAAGGCCGGCCGCGGTGACGAAAACTCCAGTCCAATCTCCGCCTTGCCCGCGCGCACCGGACCCAGAAATGCCACGTGACATTCCTGCTCTTCCTCCGTGCGCCTGTGCTGCAGCAGTACTTTGCTCCCACTGGTGAGTCGCGCTTTCATAAGCACGAGTGCACCGTGCGCGTTAATGGCCAGCGTTTCGGTCTCTTCTTCGATGTTCTTGCCCTGAACATCTTCGCCGCGAATCCGCACGGCTACTTGCATCAGCACCCGCTGGCTGCGGCGCCGCGCCACGTGTGAGGACCCATTGGGGTTCTGAC
>Ga0073928_10001662_pt1 | contig 41562 bp, 26 predicted proteins | sample PaiPotPPA55metaG_FD_76969 | JGI IMG/M metagenome (GOLD analysis project Ga0073928, IMG submission 76969) | Iron sulfur acid spring bacterial and archeal communities from Banff, Canada, to study Microbial Dark Matter (Phase II) - Paint Pots PPA... ...
CTGGCGACAATTTTTTGAGTCGCGGAGCGGCCTTATTGGCTGTGAGAAGTGGTGGTTTTTGGTGTCGAATTTCGCGCGCACGCAACGAAGCGAAGCGGAGTGAGTGCGCGCGAAATTCGACACCAAAAACCACCACGGAGCACTGACACCCGCTTTAAAACTAAGCCCCTCGCGGACTCGGCACCGCTCGTCGTGGCGGTTTCAGACTGGAGGGCCGTGCTCCATGGTGGTGTTTGCTGCAGGATTTCGCACGTACTCGCTTCGCTCCGTGCGCGCGAAATCCTGCAGCAAACACCACCACTCCACACAGCCAATAGCGCCGCTTCGCGACAGAACATATGCCGCCAGCCCCCAGCTCAGCCTGGGTCACGCCGCGGCCTGCGTCAAGAACTCCTCAACATTCAAGCGCTACTGCATCTCGCTGCGCCCGCCCGCCCACCCCGATCTCAACCCTCAACCCTCCGGCCATGCTCCACGCCCGGCCAACCACACACGGAAGCGACAGGAGCGCACCTGAAAGCTCGCACTCGCTCACAACACCCACATCAGGAGCTGTCGGACCGCCAGATGTAGAAATAGCCCGTGCCGTACTGGTCGTTGTCCGGGATCTTCGCGATCAGCGTGTAGCCCTTCTTCGCCATCAGCGGGCCGTCGATCTCGTTGTCCAGCGCCGCCGTCGGGCCGAAGCGCAGCATGATCAGGCTGAAGTACTGGTCCGCGATGGCCTGCTGGTAGGCGGGCAGACCGGTGAGTACCGCGCCCTTCTTCGTCGTATAGGTGAAGGTGAAGGTGCTCGACCATTGATACGGCTCGGTCAGGTCGCTGAGATAGTACCTCGGCACTTCGTCCTCTTCGGCGAGGATGCGGCCGGTCACCGGACGGACCTGCGTCTTGAGGTCCGCGACCATCTGGCTGGAGTTCGGCCAGCCGTCGTAGAGCTGCGACGACTGGGTGATGGCGCCCCAGGTCAGCGCCAGCGAGACGAGCAGCCCCGCGAATAGGCGTCGCGGATCTCGGGCGCCGACGCGCAGCAGCGCCGCGAGCGCGACGCCGGCCACCGGCGAGGCGAAGAGCAGGCCGAAGCCGACGTGTTTCTGCAGGGACGTCGCGGTATGCAGGTGTACCTGGTACGCGGGGGCCAGCAGCGCCGTCCCGGCCAGGGCGAGGCTGAGTAGCACCCGCGGCAGCAAGGCGCCGCGCCCGGCTCCGTTGGCCCTGGCCAAGTGCGCGTCCACCCACACCCCGACGAATGCGAGTGCTGCGACTCCCGCGCCGAGTTCGGCGGCCAGGGTGAGGATGTAGCTGAGCGAGTCGCCGCCGCTCGCGCGGTTCGTCGTGGTGGACGTGATGCCGGTGACGTAGCCCGGTCCGAGCAGCCTCAGCCAGCCGTAGACGAGCCCGGCGAACGCGACGATGAACAGTAATCCCCTGCTGATGGACGCGATCCAGCCGCGCTGTCTGGCCTCGCCGGTTTCCCGCATCCGTCCGCCGTAGCGGCCCACGAAGACGGCGACCAGCGCGATCGTCGGCACGAACATCAGGCCGGCGTACTTGGTGCCGACCGCGAGCACGGCCGGCGGGACGGCGAGCAGCACCAACGGCCCCATGCTTCGCGCCGTCGCCACCACGATCCACAGCGACAGCGAGAGCAGGAAGAGCGACATCGGGTCGTAGGTCGCGAGCCGGCTCAGGAACAGGGTCGGCGCGGCGACGGCGAAAAGTGCTGCGGCGCACGCGGCCGCGGGACGGCCGTACAGCCGCCTGGAGACGCCCCAGACGCAGCAGGTCGCGCCGAGCATGAACACGAGACTGAGCGCGCGGGCGCCTTCGAGCCCGAACAGGCCGTCGGCCGCCGCACCGAGCACCGGGTACAGGAACGGCGCGCCAGAGAAATACGTCGAATAGTTATCGAACGTCGGGGTGTGGTGGAACAGCCAGGCGATCTCGTGATGACCGGCGTACAGGTACAGCGCCTCGTCCTCGAACGCCGAATTGTGCAGCCGTAACGCGAGCACGGCCTGCAGCACGAGCACGGCGATCAGCGGCAGCCGGCCGATGAGCCAGCGCCCGGCCCGGGTCGAGACGAAGCGCTGCCACGGGCTCGGACCTACGTATGTCTCCGGGTCCACGGTGTGGACGACGGTCGGTACCGCGGTCATCAGTTGGTCACCTGCTCCATCTCGGCCGCCAGTTGCTGGAACGCCGCGAGCGTCTGCGCGTCCGCGGTGAGCGCCCAGGGCTTGGCGTCCGCACCGGACAGGTCGTCGACCGGGCCTGCTTCCTGGTAGACCACGGCGGCCACATCATCGCGGGCGGCCACCGCGGTGGCCAGCTTCTGCAGCCAGGCGGCGCGCTGCGCCGGGGTGCCGTCAGCGGAAACCTGCAGCATCAGCTGCTTGCCCGGGTGCTGCTTCGCCGCGGCGGCCAGCAGTTGGGCCGGGTCCGACCACGTGGTCTTGGGGAACTCGGCCATGGTCAGCGCGACGGCGTCGATCTGGCTGGCCGGCGGAGTGTAGGCCGCGTCGGCTCCGGGGTCGCCGGGCGTCCAGACCCAGGACACGTTGCTTGCCCCGTCTTGGCTGAACAGCTGCCTGATATGTGCCCAGGCCCGAGGAATGTCCTGCGGGATGCCACCGTTGGCGACGCCGGAGCTGGCCGAGTAGTTGCGGTCCGCCTGAGGCAGCACCGTGAGATAGAGGGGCTTGCCATAGGCCGCGATCTCCTGCGCCCACCGGTTGATCGCCGCGTCGTCGCTACCGTTGGCGATGGCGGTGAGCGCCGAGTCGAGCGAGGCCTTGCCGTTCTGCGAGAACACGACGGTAAGCCAGGGCACTCCGCCGTTCGCGGCGATCGAGTCCGCCCAGCCGTAGTCGAAGGCGTCATCTATTTCCTGGGTCCGCGCGGTGGTGCCGAACTTCAGGCCCAACTGCTTCTCGATCGCCTCGACCCCGGTCCCGCCGTACGGCGTGGCCAGCGCGCCCACGCCGACGAACGGGTGCGCGGGCAACGACGCGGCGGTCAGGTGCAGCGGGTCGGATTGCGCCGACATGGCGCTGGTGTCGAGCACGAACAGCATCGCCCCGCCGACCACGACACCGGCGAATGCGGTGCGCGGCTTGGGCAGACGGCGTGCGGGACGGCGCCGGCGGTGGCGCCGCTGGTGCGGGTCGGGGCGCGGGATCAGCGCCTGCGGCGGGGCCGCCCCGCCGAACAGCGCGAGCTCGCGTTGCTCCTTGCGGTCCTGGCGGGAGTCGAGGATCACCAGGATCATGTGCATCCCGGACATCATGCACAGGTACAGCAGCCAGAATCCGGCCAGCCAGTACGCGGTACCACCCGGCCGCAGTATCAACTTCACCAAGGCCAGCAGGCAGGTGGCGACGACGATCAAGTGCAGTTGCGCGGTACGCCAGGGTGAGAGCGTGCTGCGGCGCTTCGGGGTGAGCGTGAAGTCGCCCTTGCGGCCGATCACGACGCGGAAGGCGGCCTGCAGCAGCACCGGGAAGGAGCCGTAGTTGATGATGATGCAGCGCCAGCTGGTCAGGTCCCAGGCTGCGTGCCAGAACCCGGCGATGGACAACGCGAAGTAGGGCACGAAGTAGAGCAGGAAGTCGGTGGCGGTCGCACCGCGTACACCGCTGATCCCGGTCAGGATGAACAGCGTCGGTGCGATGCAGAAGATCAGATCTCTGACGCCGCACCAGTAGTGCGTGGTGGCCAGCAGGTAGTGCGCACGCTGCTGGGCGTTCAGGCCCTTCTTGCCCTTCGGCGCGGGCAGCAGCAGGTCGCGCCAGTGGTCCCACATGATGTTGAGGGTGCCGCGCGCCCAGCGGTCCTGCTGCTTGAAGAACGAGGCCAGATCGAGCGGGCCGAGGCCGACGGCCAGGATCCCGGTGAAGTACACCGAGCGCCAGTTCGCCGCCATCCGGATGGAGGCGGCGAAGTCTTCGGTGATCGAGCCGGTCGGGATGCCGCCGATGGAGTCGATCGCCGTGGCACGCATCAGGAAGTTGGTGCCGCAGATGAAGGCCGCGTTGTGCGCGGCCTTGCCGGGACACAGCAGCCGGTAGAACAGGGACTGCTGGTCGTCCGCCCAGCGCGCTACGGGGTTGGTCCGGTTGCCGTAGAACTGGCCGGACTGCACCCAGCCCACTTCGGGGTCGTCGAAGCCCGGGACGAGCTTCAGGAAGAAGTCGCGGCGCGGGATCTGGTCGGCGTCGAAGATGCCCAGCAGTACGTCGCCGTCGGCGCCGACCACCGTACGCGCGTGGTTGATGTTGCCCGCCTTCGCCCCGCCGCCAACCTCGCGCACGACGTGGATCACGCCGAGGGATTCACACAGCGCGGCCATCTCCGGGACGGTCGGCTTCTTCGCGACGAAGCCGTCGTCGCAGACCACGACGGTGATCTCGGAGTACGGATGCTGCTCCAGATAGGCGTCACGGGCGGCGAGGATGCCGGTGAGCGTCGGACGCAGCACCTCCTCGCCCTCGTCCACGGTCGGCACGAACACGTAGATCGGGTATTGGAAGGGGTTGACACGCTGTTCCTCCGGCACGAACCTGCGGCCGTAGTAGGCCTCCGGCTCGGCGGGCGGATTGCGCGGCCACAGACCGATGTGCAGTCCCATGGTGTGTATGGCGGCGTGCATCTCCGCGGCGTACAACGGAATACCGATGATCCAGCCCGGCAGCGGGTGGCCACCGATCGCGATCACCGTGAAGCGCCAAGACAGATAGTTCACGCCGCTGGTGAACACGGCCAATGCGAACGCGATGTTACGAAGTTGCCGTCCGCGCCAGCCGGCCGCCCAGGCGAGCCCGAGCGCGAAGGCGAAGGCCGCGGCCGGCAGCCACGGCCCCGGGCGTTCCACCGCGATGATCACGGCGGTCGCGAAGAGCCCGAGACGGCTGAGCCAGACCGCCCAGGAGGCCACCTCGGGCGGCGGCGCCGCGATCGGATCCCGCACAGCCGACAGCTGCGCGGTCTCCGCGTCCTTGTGCCCGGCCAGCAAAGGCGCAGGCCGAGGCCTGTCTTCGAGTACGGTCATGCCCTACCCCACCCTTTCAAAGCCGCGTCGGCCCCCCAGGGCTCTCGAAGCGGTGTTCGCATCCCGAGCGCCGTGCCACCACACGGGCCAGGGGTCTGTGAATAACAGGGGTGCGTGCTCTCAACGAGTCAGGAGTCTATCCGGGAACTGTTAAGAACAGGCAAAATCAGAACACGTTTTAATCTCGTAGGGTGAATGCGCGCTCCCGTTGCGCTACCCCTCGCTCCGGCATGCACGCCTACCTACAAGAGGGGTGAAAGGCAAGGTCAAGAGCGGGTCAAGGGAGGCCATACCCCATCGAGGCCGGGCAAATCCACGCCCTGGCGTACGGCGCCGTCCTTGCTTCGACGGCGGTGGCGAGATGCGGAGACTACAGCAGAAGCCGGAGAAATGCATCGAGCAGACGGGAGGAACCTCTGATGTTCGACTGTGTGGACTGTCGGTGGACCGCTTACGCGGCGGCCGCACGCCCGCGCGCGGCCGCCGATATGGGAGCCGACACGGACGCCGACATGGGCGTCGAGACGGCCGTCGCCACGGGCAACGGGCAGTGTCTGCGGGCCAGCCGAAGCAGATCGCGCACCGGCTGCTCCGCCGGTCCGAGCCGCGGCAGCCAACGCGCCTCGATGCCCACCCGGGCGAGGCTCAGCGAGCGGTCGTCGGCGAGTTCGAGCTCTACCAGGTCGCCGTCGGCGAGCTGGCGGCGGGCCACCAGGCGCGGGACCATCGTGATCCCCCGGCCGTTGGCCACGATCCGCATCAGCGCCATGGTGGAGCCGCCGGTGATCATGCCGATCTTGGTGAACGGAGCGAGGTCGCGGCCGTACTGGTCCAGCAGGTACTGCGACGTACAGCCGTTGTCCGCCACCAGGAACTCGGCCTCCATCAGCACGTCCCGGGTAAGCGGACGTCCGGCACGGGCGAGCGGATGGCTCGGCGCGGCCACCAACGCCACCTGGTCCTGCCCGACGACGGTGTGCGGGAACGTGGTCGCGACGCCGTTGTCGAAGACGAAGGCGAGGTCGATCCGGCCCGCGTGGAGATCTTCGGTGAGCTGGCCGCGCAGTCCAACGCTGAGCATCGTCTCGGCCACCGGCCCCGATCCGGCCGCGCCGAGCTCGTAGGCGGTGAGCAGATCGGGGAACCACTCGCCGGAAAGGGATTCGACCACGCCGAGACGCAGCCGCGGCCGTACCCCGGCCACCTCGCGCCGCAGCCGCTCGTCGAGGTCCAGCCATTCCCGGGCGAGCGGCGCGAGACGCTCGCCGGCCGGGGTCGCGGCGGTGCCGGTGCTGGTGCGGTGCAGCACGGAGACACCGAGCTCCTGCTCGAGCCCGCGCAACTGGTCGCTCACACTGGATTGGGCGTAGCCGAGCCGCTGGGCGGCCGCGGCGATCCCGCCGCACTCGAGCACGGCGAGGAAGGCGCGTAAGTGGCGAGCGTCCATAACGAGGATTATCGCACGGCCATCGGAGTTCCCGATAGCCCCATCGGAGGGACGGCCTGTCCGCTGGTCTCCCCCATCCCGATCATCGAACCATGACGACACTGACGCTCGGCTCCACACCCTCGTCCACCGCCACCGACCCCAAGGCGCGCTCACGCTTTTTCGGGATCACCATCGGTCTGCTGCTGGTGAACTTCGATGCCACGATCCTCAACGTGGCACTGCCGCGGATCGGCGCGGATCTGCATTCCTCCGCCGCCGCGCTGCCGTGGACCGCCGACGCCTACACCGTCGTCGTCAGCGGCCTACTGCTGGCGGCGGGAGCATTGGCGGACCGCTTCGGCTCGCGCCGCATCTTTCGCAGTGCCCTGATCGCCTTCGCGATTTTCTCCGTGCTGTGCGCGCTGGCGCCGAACGCCGGAACCCTGATCGCGGGTCGTGCCCTGCTGGGCCTGAGCGCCGCCGGCCTGATGCCCGCAAGCCTGGCGCTGCTCCGGGTGCTCTACCCGGACCCCGCTCGGCGAGTGCGGGCCGTCGGCAGTTGGGCGGCCGTCACCACACTCGGTCTGGCCGCCGGTCCCGCGCTCGGCGGACTGCTGCTGGGAATCGACTCGCCGAACGCCTGGCGGCTGATCTTCCTGGTGAACCCGCCGCTCGCGCTGCTCGGCTTCCTGCTGATCCGCGGAATCGGCGAACCGGATCGCGGTCCGCGCCGGAAGGTCGACGTCGCCGGGCTGCTTTTGACCATCGCCGGTCTCGGCTCGGCGGCCTTCGGTCTCATCGACTCGGGTGCGGTGGGTTGGCGCAGTCCGTTCGTGCTGGCCGCGTTCGCTGTGTCAGCAGTCTCCTTCGTCGCTCTCGCGTTCGTGGAGCGGCGTGCCGAGGCACCGGCGTTGCCGCCCGCGCTACTCTCGCTCTCCCGGGTACGCACGGCGATCTTCGCCGCGCTCGTGCAGAACTTCCTCTGGTACGGACTCTGGTTCGTCTTGGCCATCTGGCTGGAGACCGTGCGGCACCTGAGTCCGCTGGCCACCGGCCTGTTCTTCCTGCCGGCCACGCTGCCGATGTCCTTGGTGCCGCCGCTGACCGCGCGGGCCGTGGGCAGGTTCGGCGCGTGGCGGGTGATGGTCAGCGGGTTCGCGCTCTACGTCGTCGCCGCCGTCTACGTCCTGGCCCTCGGTTCGCACGCCGCGCTCTGGACGTACATGCTCGGCGCACTGCTGTTCTCACTCGCTGCCGTGCAGGTGGTGCCCTCGGCCACCGCGGAACTCTCGATCGCCGCTCCCGCTCAGTTCGCGGCCACCGGCCAGGGCGCTCTATACGCGGGCCGGCAGGCCGGGTCCGCGCTCGGCGTCGCCGTCATCAGCGCGGTCGGGCCGGCCAATCTGCCGGGTGCCGCGGCGGCGATGCTCGTCGGCGCCGCGCTGGCCCTCGTCGTGATCGCATTCGGGGGCCGCGGGCACGAAGAGCGCTAGCGTGGTGCCGTGGAATACGAGCCGTCGGACATCGAGCGGTACGCAGTCGAGCCGGTCAGCGGCGAGAAGCGGGGTGCGAGCGATCGCACCCCGTTCCAGCGCGACCGGGCACGCATCCTGCACAGCGCCGCCCTGCGCAGACTCGCCGGCAAGACCCAGGTGGTCGCGCCCGGCGAGTCCGACTTTCCGCGCACCCGGCTGACCCATTCACTGGAGGTCGCGCAGATCGGCCGGGAACTGGCCGGGGCCTTCGGCTCTGACCCCGACCTGGTCGAGGCGGCCTGCCTGGCGCACGACCTCGGCCACCCGCCCTTCGGCCATACCGGCGAGGACGCGCTCAACGACGTCTGCGCGCACATGGGCGGCTTCGAGGGCAACGCGCAGAACCTGCGGATCATGAGCAGGCTCGAGGCGAAGATCATCACCTCCGACGGCCGCTCCGCCGGAATCAACGCCACCCGCGCGCTGCTCGACGCGACCACCAAGTACCCCTGGCGGCGACGGGAGGGCGAGCGCAAGTTCGGCGTGTACCGCGACGACCTGCCCGTCTTCCGCTGGGTGCGCGCCGCGACGCCACCCGAGTTCGCGACGGCGAAGTGCTTCGAGGCGCAGGTCATGGACTGGTCGGACGACGTCGCCTACTCGGTGCACGACCTCGAGGACGCGATCTTCTCCGGCAAGGTGGACCCGAAGCTGCTCACCGTCGGCGAGGAGCGCGCGGCGCTGTTCGAGCGGACCCTCGGCTACGCGCCGGACGCGTCGGTGGACGAGCTCGCCGAATCGCTCGACCGGCTGCAGTCGCTGGAATGGTGGCCGACCGAGTTCGACGGCTCGTTCGCCGCGCAGGCCAGGCTCAAGCGCACCTCGAGTGAGCTGATCGGCCGTTTCTGCCGACCGGTGGCGCGCGCGACGAAGGACCTGCACGGCCCGGGCCCGCACCGGAGGTACTCGGCCAGGTTGGTGGTGCCGCGCGAGACCCGGCTGGAGTGCGAGCTGCTGAAGGCGGTGGCGGCGCGTTACGTGATGGAGACGGACCGTGCCCTGAAGCTGCGTCAGACCCAGAGCGACCTGATCAAGGACCTGGTGGCGAAGCTGAGCCCGCGGCCCGACCTGCTGGATCCGCCCTTTGCCGAGGTGCACGCGGGCGCGCCGGACGACGCGGCCAGGCTACGCGTGATCGTCGACCAAGTCGCGACATATACGGACGCCCGGGCGTACGCGACGTATCGGACTCTTATTGTCAGTGGACCCCAGTAAACTCTTGACCCATGGCCGGGCGGATCAAGGACGAAGACGTGCGCGCAGTGCGCGACGCGTCGCAGATCGCCGATGTCATCGGCGAATATCTGCAGCTGCGTTCGGCCGGTGGCGGCAACCTGAAGGGCCTGTGCCCGTTCCATGACGAGAAGTCGCCGTCCTTCAACGTGACCCCGTCGCGCGGCATGTATTACTGCTTCGGCTGCGGCGAGGGCGGCGACGTCATCACCTTCATCACGAAGGTCGAGGGTCTGAACTTCAACGAGGCCGTGGAGCGGCTGGCCAAGCGGGCCCGGATCGAACTGCGCTACGCCGAGGGCGGCTACACCAAGCGCGCGGTCAGCAGCGAGCGGGCGCGGCTGCTCGAGGCGAACCAGGCGGCGGCGCAGTACTACCGGGAGCAGTTGAACTCGCCCGGCGCGCGCGTGGGCCGGGAACTGTTGGCCGGGCGCGGCTTCGACCAGTCGGCCGCGGACACCTTCAAGCTGGGCTACGCGCCGGACGGCTGGGACAACCTCGTCCGCCACCTGCTCGCCCGCGGCTTCACCGAGCGGGAACTGACCACGGCCGGCCTGGTCTCGCAAGGCCAGCGCGGGCTCATCGACCGGTTCAGGCACCGGCTGATCTGGCCCATCGCCGACGTCGGCGGGGAGATCGTGGGCTTCGGCGCGCGGCGGCTTTCCGAGGACAAGAACTCGCCCAAGTACCTCAACACGCCGGATTCGCCACTGTATAAGAAGTCCTCCGTCCTCTACGGCCTCGACCTGGCCCGCCGGGAGATCGTCGGCCAGCAGCGCGCCGTCGTGGTCGAGGGCTACACCGACGTCATGGCCTGCCACCTGGCCGGCGAGGGCACCGCGATCGCCACCTGCGGCACCTCGTTCGGCGAGGAGCACATCAAGATACTGCGTCGGCTGACCGGGGACCGGAACGAGTACCTGGGCACCAAGATCGTATTCGCCTTCGACGGCGACGCCGCAGGGCAGAAGGCGGCCATGCGCGTCTTCACCGAGCAGCAGCACTTCGTCATGCAGACCTTCGTCGCGGTGCAGCGGGAAGGCCTGGATCCCTGCGAACTGCGGATGGAGCGCGGCGACGCGGCGGTGCGCGATCTGCTGACCTCGGAGACCCGCCTGTCCGAGTTCGTCATCCGGACCCAGCTCGCCAAGCACGACCTGGAGTCGACCGAGGGGCGCGTCCTAGCCCTCCGCGAAGCGGCGCCGGTGGTGGCCGGGGTGCGGGACGACGGGCTGCGCAAGGGATACGTCATGGACCTCGTCAAGTGGCTTGGCGTGGAGGAGCAGTTGGTCGCCGCCGAGGTACGCCGGGCCACCCCTCGCCGCGAACGCGCCACCACCGGCGTCCCCGGACAGCAATCGCAATACGCACAGCAGTCGAATCAGACACACCAGGCACAGCAGCGTCCGTCGCACCAATTCCCCGCGCAGGCTCACCCGCAAGCTCAGGCCCCTGACGTGCCGCCCCGAGAGCGGCAGCGGCAACGCGAAGCCCTCAAAGTCGCGCTGCAGTACCCGCTCTCCGCCGGCGCGCTGTTCGACGATCTCGAGTTGGACGAGTTCACCCTCCCCATGCACGCATTGATCTGGCAGGCGATCGCGGCCGCCGGAGGCTGCGCGGCGGCCCGGTCCGCGGACGTCTTCCGGGACCGGGTGATGGCCACGGCCGGCGACGACCGTATCCGCGGCCTGATCAACGAACTTCTGGTGGAGCCGCTACAGGTGCGGCGCAGCCCGAAGACGCGGGACAAGGTCGAGCAGCATTACGTGGAGACCTGCATGAGTTCGGTGCGGCTGAGCACGGTGGAGCGACGGATCTCCTTGCTCAGGGCCGAGATGCTGCGCGCCGGGGCGGCGGGCGGCGAGCAGGCCCAAGTGCCCCTCGTCCGGCAGTTACAGGAGTACCAGCAGTACGCGGCGCAACTCAAGTCCCGCTACGGCCTCTGATCCCGTTGCCAATAAGGGCCAAATCGCCCACAATGGTACACGCGGAGCAACAGTGATGGTCCGCTATGGTCCGTATTCCGGTCACTCGTACCGGTAAATAGCGCAAAGTTCCGGGCCTCGGGAGGCGCAAACCTCCGCGCACCGGGGTAGGGGATGTATCGCAAGGAACCCACAGTGCCGTCGGTCCCCACCTGGTCGCCCGACGGTGCGTAGCCATGGATCGCCAGTGGAGAGCGTACGGACCGACGCGGGTACCGATTGCCCGTGCACGGAACTGTCCACTGGCCGTTGATGCGGACGGAGTTCGGATGGACGGCGCGCTCGCCCGAGTGTTGACGGATCCTGATACAGCTGTACCTCCGCGAGGGCCCGCCCGACCGCCGGCCAAGGCGCGGCCCGGGCGAATCCTCAGACTCGTGGAGCCGCCGAGCGACCCGCCGGAGCAGACGCAGCCGGAGTCCCTGATGGCAGAGAAGCAGGAAAGCGCGACGGCCGAGGAGCCACGGGCCGCCACGCCCGCCGCCACGGCCCTGGCCGAAGACGGCACCGTGACGCAGCTCGCCGGCGGCGAACTGCTCGCGGATGTGGTGCAGCTCCCCCTGGCCCGGACCGAGGCGCCGGCGCGCAACCCGCGCGAGCCCGACCCGGGCGAGATGGAGCAGGAGGAGCAGGAGGCCCAGCCCACCGAGAAGGAGGAGGCCGCAGCCGAGGCGCACGTCACCGCCTGGGCCGACTCCGCCGGGCCGGCGGGCGACCTGTTCCGCCAGTACCTACGCGAGATCGGGCGGATCCCGCTCCTCACGGCGGTACAGGAGGTGGAGCTCGCCAGGGCGGTCGAGGCCGGACTGTTCGCCGACGAGCGGCTGCTGACCAACTTCGACATCGCCACCGAGGACCGCCGCGACCTGCACGTGCTGGTGCTCCAAGGCCAGAGCGCGAAGCGGAAGCTGATCGAGGCGAACCTGCGCCTCGTGGTGTCGATCGCCAAGCGCTACATCGGCCGCGGCATGTCGATCCTCGACCTGGTGCAAGAAGGCAACCTCGGCCTGATCCGCGCGGTCGAGAAGTTCGACTACGCGCGGGGCTACAAGTTCTCGACGTACGCCACATGGTGGATCCGGCAGGCGATGAGCCGGGCGCTGGCCGACCAGGCCCGCACCATCCGCGTCCCGGTGCACGTCGTGGAGCTGATGAACCGGGTCGTGCGGCTGCAGCGAGCCCTGCTGCAAGCCAACTCGATCGAGCCGACCCCCGACCAGATCGCCGAGGTTCTAGGCGTTCCGACGGAGCGGGTGATCGAGGTGCTCCGGCTCGCGCAGGAGCCCGTCTCCCTGCACGCCCCCGTGGGCGAGGAGGACGACGTGGCCCTCGGCGACCTCATAGAGGACGCCGACGCCGAGTCCCCCGCGGACTCGGTGGCGGTGATGATGCTGCGGGAGCATCTGGACACGCTCCTGTCCACGCTGGGCGAGCGGGAGAAGCGCGTAGTGCAGCTGCGCTACGGCCTGACCGACGGCGAGCCCCACACCCTCGAGGAGATCGGCCGCACCTTCGGCGTCACCCGCGAGCGGATCCGCCAGATCGAGGCCAAGACCCTGGCCAAGCTGCGTGGACACTGCTACGCCGACCAGCTGAAGGACTACCTCCGCTAGCCCGATCCCCCACCAGCACCGAACCCTCCCCATCCCTTCGACCGCGCCTCAACGCCGAAGCCCGCCCCCACCCACGGGACGGGCTTCGCCGCTTCAACAAACGCCTGCCGCTATCTTCGCCCTATCCCCGCCCTATCCCCGCTCCGCCTGGAACATCCACGCATGCTTCTCCAGTTCAGCCGTGATGCCGATGAGGACGTCCTGGCTGACCGGATCCGGGTCGGCCGTGTCGTCCACCCGCTTGCGCATCCGGACGACCACCGCCTCGAGCGCCGCGACGAGCGTCCTGACCACGTCGGAGTCGGGGATGTAGCCGGTCGGGAACGAAGCGATCCCGGACTCCTTGGCCACAGTGGCCGCACGCCCATCCGGGCTGACCCCGATCGCCGAGGCCCGCTCGGCAACAGTGTCCGCGGCGTTCCGTGCCAGGTCGACCACCTCGTCGAGCTGCAGGTGGATCGAGCGGAACCGTGGTCCGACGACGTTCCAGTGCGCCTGCTTGGCGACGAGCGAAAGATCGAGCAGGTCGACCAGCGCGCCCTGCAGCGCCTCCCCGGTAACGGCCTTCGCCTTGTCGGAGAGCGTGCTGCGTACGGGTGCATTCTTGGTTGCGGAAGACATGGAAACCTCCGAGTGCGCTTTGCGGTGCGAGCGGACCGTAGCCCGCCTTGATCGGTGAGTGACTAGCTGGCCGGACTGACTGGACTTACTGGACTGACGGGACTGACTGGACTGACTGGACTCGCCAGACCGGCACGAGCGCCGAGCCCGCAGCGGCGCCCCAAACGTGCTACGAAACTGCTGCCTCTTCCACAAAGACTTCGGCGGCACTTGCGGCTCTGGCAGCACTTGCAGCTCTGGCAGCACTTGCAGCTCTGGCAGCACTTGCAGCACGCAGCTCTGGCAGCACTAACCGCACTGACCGCACTGGCTCGGCCACTGGAATCGACGACCCCACCAATCAACTCGTCAACTCGATCCAGATTGCGCCGGCCCTTCCGGCCGGCCCCAATCCCTCGGCTTAGCCTGAACCGAAGGCGCCGAGACCGCACGATGCCGAGACCGGAACCCCGACATCGCCCCCGAGTCCTGCCCCGCCCCAGCCCCTATCGCTGATCCCCCAAGCTCTTGCCCCCGCCGCCCCATCATCCCCCGCAACCCCCGCAAGCCTTTTTCCGCCCCTGTAGTCTCCGTCGCCCCTGCCAGGTGCGGCCGCTCCCCTTCCCCATCCCCGTCCTTATCCCCATCCCCCAGGTCTCCCTTTTCTCCGCCGCCCGCTGTCCCCGACGTGCCCGAATCCCCTGTCCCCAGCCCATGCCCGTTCGCAGATCCCCGCCGCCCCCAGCCAGGGCCGCCGACTCCGGACATGCCATTGAACCCGTGGAAGCCGTGGAAGCCGTCCGGCCCATGCACACCCGCCATGCTGAACCGATGCGTTCTATGCAAATCCGATCCCACCCCCTCAGCCCCCATAGCTCCCTTGCTGCCACGAGACCCAGTACTCCCCGATCCCTTCGCCCCCGCATGCTCACTCTCGGCGCCGTTCCCCGACGAGCCGTCCGCAGCTCCGCCCACGTCCCGCCGTCCGTCCCCCCGATGGGTGATCTTGCGCGCCGCCGCTCCGGCCACCGTCGACCCCGTGCTGCCGACGCGATGCAGCGCGCTCGAGGCCCCCCGGCGGACCCGCGGATCCTGCACCACGGCCGAAGCGGCCGCCGCGGAACGGTCATAGAGCCCGCGTCCCGCCCGGCTGCCCGCCAGCAACCCGACCGCCAGCCCGGCCGTAAATCCCAGCTTCGCGCTCACCTGCGCCTCCTCAGACAGCAAGTCATGGGCATAAGTACGATTTGTACGACCTCAATGGCCTTCGCCCCGGATACCCTGCCCGCCGCCCCCCAAACTCGCCCTCCCCCCGCCATGCCCCGCCGCACGGGCAAACCCCCACGCCCCCGCCCCAAACCCAGTTGGCCCGCACCCCCCTGAATGCGCTAAGGTTGTCCCCGCGAGGCCGGGTGGCAAGCCACCCGGAGAAGCAGATGTGCACCAATCCTGCATAGCTCAATTGGCAGAGCAGCCGGCTGTTAACCGGCAGGTTATAGGTTCGAGTCCTATTGCAGGAGCGCGAGAACGTCTCCGTGGGCACCGCCCCGGAGACGTTTTGCATCCGGCGGTTAAATTGGTTGATATCGGACAGAACCGGGCACAACCTCACCGCCGGGGCTCCAGGGGCGGTAGCTCAGCCGGTTAGAGCAGAGGACTCATAATCCTTGGGTCGTGGGTTCGAGTCCCACCCGCCCTACCGAGGTTGGACATCCAACCATACGTTTGATCAGCGGTTTTCTGTGAAACCTGCTGAATGGTTGAACCTTTTGACACCTCGTCAGGCGCGTTTTCACCCGAATGGCGAGCGGGCGGGAACTAGACCCATTTGTCAATACTCAGATATAACCAACCGTGACCCCACGATCGCAGTATGCATTTGCGGTATTCGGGGCCGCCGACGTCGGCGCTGGGATTTCGCGCCGTCCGCATTAGTACGGTCCGTGTCATGCGATGCCGCGCAGTACCGGATCGTGCCGGATGGTGCCGACGGATGTCGCGGGTAGCGTCGTACCGTTTCCGGCCGACCGGTGACGGGCTGTGCCATCTGGAACCGGCGCGTGTCGGATAGTGTCATCGAGTCCGCCCTCCGGGCGCCGCGCACCGGTCGTACCTGATCGTCACCGGTCGGCAGAATCCGTCACCAGGCGGCACTCGATGGCACCACGCGGCAGACGCCGACACCGTCCGGCACGATCTGACACTGCCCGTACCCAGCCGGACGATCCGGGATTTGTTGCGGGCTCGCGGTGGGCACAACTGCCCGTCGTACCGCCGCCGTAGACCTGAGCGGATTTAATGGCATCCGTTGGGCCTTAACGGTAGGCGTTGACAGCGAACGGCACAGACTGGCATCCGGCGTTCGGATCCGACACCGGCCGTGCCGTAGCCACGTCGATGTTCGCGATGCTTCTCCGGTTCGCCCGCGTGCCATGCAATCTTGGTCTTCGCACACTTCTGCTACTCGAGCGCATATTACGAGGACTATGTTCGTATGCCGACCGCGGCGTACGCGGAGTACCGGCGCGCTTCCCCACCAAGCGGATCAGGGGCCATCTCGGGATCCGGACGCCAATCAATCATGCTCACCAGGCCCGGCGGGACCACGTCGAATCCCTCGAGCAGCGCCATGATCTCCTTGTGGCAGCGCTCGGTGAGGCCGGCGGTCGCGCTCTGGTAGACCTTCTCCATCTCTTCGATGCGCTCGGGCTCGTAGTCGTTGGTCGCATGGCTGACGGCCAGTATCGAACCGGGCACGCTCGCGCTCCGGTAGGCATCGACGACGCGGGCTGGTTCGTCCTCGTCGGGCACGAAATGGAGGACCGCGAACATCAGGACGGCCACCGGGCGCGCCAAGTCGAGCGAAGCGCGTGCCCCCGCCAGCACAGGTTCGGTGTCACGCAGGTCCGCATGCACGACGACAGCGTTATCGGTTGCAGCGAGCAGGTTGCGGCTGTGTGCGACGGCGACCGGGTCGTTGTCGACGTACACGACTCGCGCCGCGGGGTTCAACCCAGTGGCGATCTCGTGCACATGGCCTGCGGTCGGGATCCCGGAGCCCAGGTCCAGGAATTGGTCGATCCCTCGGGCAACGGCGAAATGCACCGCGCGCCTCAGGAACGCGCGATTGGCTCGCGCAATGTGCGGTGAATCCGGCCAGACGGCCATCGCCTGCTCCGCCAGCACCCGATCGGCAGCAAAGTTATGTGAACCGCCTAAGTAGTAGTCGTACATGCGCGCAGGCGCTGGGCGCTCGATGTCGATGTCCTCTGGCGCCCAGGACGGCCGGTGAGACATGCGCTCAGTCCTCCCAATCCCACGTGACACTCATCGCCAACTGCCCGGGCAACCGACCGCCGACTCTAAGCATCACACTGTGGCCACGCGTCGCGCTGCGCGTAACCCTGACGGAGGAGTTTCGCAGGCTCAAGGCCGCGATCTCCAGCTACAGAGACTCCGCGTACGCCGAGAGGGAGGGCGCGTCTATTGAGCTATCACGGAACCGTACCGAGGGGCAGGGGCCCACAAGACGGCCTAACTCATGGCCCTTGAGCACACGTCACCAGTGCCGTACCCGCCGAGCGACCGACATCGGGTGCGCAACAGCGCCAAGCGCCGGGCCGAACGCGAAAGGCGGGCCGGCCACGTTTTGTTGATTCAACCTAATCGGACTAGATGTTGAGTCAGCGTCATTCATGGCGCAGTGACGGTGGGTGATTCTGGTGTCACAAATTTTTACCAGTTGGCCAACCCAGCGTGCGACCGGCGACCAGTTCTCCAAGAAGACGTCGTCGATCTCGTACAAGCGGCTATGCTTCCGCCATGCAGCCATCAATTAAGATCACTGCGATAGTTCTCGACCTGTTGGAGGTCTTGGCGGGAGCCGACGAAGGGCTCGATGCGCTAACGCTGTCCCAACGATCAAAGCGTTCCGCAAGCAGAGCGTACGTCGCTCTGGCGAGCTTGGAGTACACCGGGTGGGTTCAGAGTGATTGGAGTGAGGATCTTCGCCAAGACAATGACCGCCGCCGTCTGTATCGCCTGACAGGCGCGGGCCGCGTCGCAGTCGGCGAACTGACCTTTCGGCACGCCGGGCGTGGACGCAGGTCGCTCGCCGTACCACGTCCGGTTGTCGTGATACTTCGGCTCATACCGGCTCACGTCGGAGGTGTGAGGTGACCGGTTGGATCCTTGCGATGATCTTCGTGCCAGTGGTCGTTGCTGAGATTACCGAGCTCTCCCCGTGGCTCGCACGACGCTGCGCCAGGTTCGCGGCGAGGCGCCTGCCCACCGTGCGGGCCCGGGAACGTTTCGCGGAGGAGTGGTGCGCCGACCTTGCTCGAGTCCCGGGTAAGTTCACCAAGCTGTGCTACGCGATCAGCCTTCTGCTCGTGGCAGTACCACGATTGAGAGCGCTGGACAGGCGTGCGGAGCGAGAGGTTCCCGGAATGCTCGCCGCCCGAGACAGGGCGATTGCCGTATTTGACGCCATAGACGATATCGATGCATTCGCGGAGCTGGTAGCCAGCTCGTTCGCTTCGACCTTCGGGTATGGCGGCGTGGTAGTCAACCTCGAGGTGGGCGGTGATTTTCAATCCGTTGCAATCTGCGGCTCGAGCGCAATGCGCACGGCACTGCTCGGCCGGATTTCCCCACGGTCTGCAGTAGAAAAACTCGTTTCGAGCTCAGAGCCCCGTGGAACCCTGCGATATCTAGGCCGCGATAATATGGCGGAGAATTTGGGGGTACAGACGTACATCCCGCCGACTCGTGGCACCATAGGGCTAGGTCCGGATGAGTGGACTCCTGAGGATGGGCTACTCGCCCCGCTCTTCGCCGACGACGGTCGGCTACTTGGCTTACTTTCAATAGATGAGCCACTCACAGGTCGATTTCCCGGTCCGGCGCAACTCGCTATGATCGAGGCTTACTCGGCATATGTCGCACACAAATTCGATATCCTCTATAGAACATCGGCTCGCTCTGCGTGATCGATTCCCTGTGCGTCTCCGGCCAGGCGGTCAACGATTGGTAGGTCAGGTCGACCGTCCGTACTCGCTCGCACCCCAGAGGGCAGACACTGCACTCCCCGCGCCTAAACCTGCCGTACTCGGAAATACGATTCCGCTGCAACCTGGGGCATTGCGCGATGCCTCTCGCCCATGGCTGGCTGACGTGGTGCTGATCGGATTCGCCTACAGGCTTGGGCGATAAGCGCTGGGACTGCTCGCGACCGCGGCGCACGCCGTGGCGGCGCTCTGGCCGCGAGGTGGGATTGGAGCGTGCCCAGGTACGCCCTTCCGTCAGGCCGATCCACAAGTCCCGATCATTGCTCACCAGGTCCCGTAGCAGGTCGATTGATGGGCGCAGCCGATTCTCGAACACCCCGGACTGATACGGGACGGTGCTGCGCCGGGCCGCCTCGACCGGCGCAGTCGTCGTCGGATCGATCAACGCTACCTGGATCACCGCACCCGCAGAGGCGCAGCGCCGCAACTCGTCCACCAGGTTGCGCAGCGTCCTGGACAAGGTCACTCCGACGATCCGAATATCCTGCGCACCACTGACCTCCTCAAGCAGTCCAGGCTTGTCACCGGTCAGATAATCCAGCGCGGACACCGGCCCGGAGTCGCGAGCCCGGACCAACGCGGACAAGTCATCGACTTGCCTGCGGCTCTCCAGCATCCCGCCCGCCAAGAGCGCCAACGTCGCCAGGATCGCGGCAGCCAACACGACGCTGTCCACCACCCCAAGCACCCCGAGGACCGCCAAGACCAACGAGAGCACACCCGTGGCGTATATCTCTAGGTTCTCCCCCGACGACAAGTCCGCGCGCATCTTTCGCAGAAACCGCATGTACGCCATCGTCCGAAGCAAGGCACGCGGCGTCAAGAGGCGTCGATCGCTGTCTGCGCACGGTGTGCTGTGTAGGCTTGGTTACATGAGGGTTGGGGATGCAGACTTTCAGCGAGCTGTCGAATTGACGATCCATGAGCTCCGAGGTCGGGCCCGCAGCGCTGCCCAGCTTGAGGACTGCCGGATCACGTACAAGGAGCTGAGTGGTTTCCTCGCAGCCGAGGGGCTGACGATACCGTTCCACGGCGACTTGATGTCCCAACTGCTGGCCGTGGCCACACGCCAGGAAGATGCCGAGGGCCGCGGGATGATCTCAGCTCTCGTCGTTGCGACGAACTTCGGCAAACCGACCCTCCCGGGAGCAGGCTTCTACAGCCTCGCGCGCAAGCCCCCGTTCAGCCGTGTGGGAGACTCGACCGAGATCTGGATGAACGAGTTACGCCGGGTCCACGCCGAGAACTCCGAAAGCACCGACCCAGCCCCGGCAGCCCGCACAGTCACCCGCGAGAACCTCGGCGCTTGGCTGCTGAAGTGCAATCCCCGCACTTGGGACTTCGAGGCCTTTCGGCAGACCGGGCAACTGCTGGATAACTGGTCGGTGCAGCCGACCTACCGCACCGAACTTATCGAGGCGGGCCAACGGGTCCTGCTGTGGGTCACCGGCTCCGACGGCGCCACGCCGCAGCCCGGTCTGTGGGGAACGGGATTCGTCACGGATCACGTCTATCCAGGCTCGCCAGAAACCGGCGACCCTCTCTGGCTCGATGAAGAAAAACGCGACCTCAGTACCCTGTTCGTACCCTTCACCATGCAGATCTGGGACGAACCGATCGCCCGCCCCGCCCTCCAAGCCGATCCCCAACTGGCCGGAATGGAGATCTTCAGGCAGCCGCAGATGAGCAATCCCGTGTGGGTCAGCACAACAGAGCTCGAGGCACTGCAAGCTCACGTCAGCCTCCCGGCTCTGACGATGTCAGTCACCGAGCACGGCGCCGGATTCGGCGACGCGCTGACCCGCAGGGCGGTGGAACTGGCTGCCGTCGACGCAGTCATCCGACACTACAACGGCTGGCACGTGGCCGACGTCAGCAGGAACAACTGTGGCTGGGACCTCACGTGCACTTCGACCCACGGCGAGGAACACCACGTCGAAGTCAAAGGCGTCTCGGGAACTGCGCCGAGCATCCTTCTGACGCGAAACGAAGCCCGCGCCGCGCGGGATGACGCAACCTGGCGCCTCGTCGTGGTCACCCAAGCCCTCACCGATCCGCAGCTGCATATTGTCGACGGGCCAACAGCGGTCGAGGCAAGTGAACCGTTCGTCTACACGGTCAACCTCACTCACCGCTGAACCGAACCGACAGACGGCACTCCAGGGACCCATCCCCTTGCATAAGCTGCACCAGATCGATACCGGCGCACTTCACTTCACACTCGCCGAAGCGCCGCGCACCGTACGCGCACCACCAATTGCAGTCCACGCTTGACTCCACACCGGTTAGGGCCCGGGAGGGGCAGATTCGCTGCGCGCCGAGCTGAGCCAAACAGCCTGGCAAGTCTCGCGATGCCCGTTCTCCGCACAGCGGAGGTGATCCGGTGGCTGACCGCTTCGAAGCCGAGGGCGTGATCCGTGGGAAGGCCGGGCACGGTTGGCGTTGAGCATCTCTCTAGTCCTCGGCCAGAGCCAGCTCCACAAGACACTGATATTACCCAACTCGGCAAGCGGTAGGGGGCGAACGCGGGAATCGCAATGCCGCGCGATCCGATCGCACCTTGGCCCCGCGTTAATCCGGCGCGCCATGTCGCGCTAAGGAGGCTCGGCGTTGAGCTAGCACCTTCATCGCCCACAGCCAGCGATCTGATCCACCACCTTGGGTTTCTGAGAGGCCCTTGTCAAGCGGCCGGGTCGCCTGCGGAGTTATCCTGAGGTTTACGCCGTCTCCCCACGGAGGGAGGTGGAGATGGCAGAGGCAATGCCCCGAGCGGGCATGTGCGCTGTCGCGGTACGCGGACAATTGCGTCACCGGGTTGCTGCCGGAGTGCGTCGCTTCGCCGTGACTTGCTTCGACGAGGAGTTGCTTGCCGCCGTCGATGCTGCATCCAGAGCTGGCGTACCCCTTGCCCTCGTCGTGCCGCTGCCCACGGCCGATCTCCCGGTGCTACTCGGCGCCGCGGCGCTGGTCGCTGAAGTCGTGCGCACCAAACGGCCTAATGCGCAGGCGACCGTTGTCTCGCGCCGACTGTCACAGCGTGCCGACTACGACCAGTTGTATATCGACACCACCCGCATGGCGGACGTCTTCCCTCGCGCCCGGCTCACCCCGGGTGGGGAGATTGAGGTCGTAGGGCGGCCGAGGAACGACATCGGGGGTCGGATGGTGATGACCTCATACCCGGAGCGGGTCATGGGCTTGCCAGGCAGCCTCGTCGTCGACAGCACCTGCGGTGATCCGCTCGAGATACCCGCGCTCGTCCGCCACGCTTCCGGTTCGCTGGTCTATCTGACCGACAATCCGTTCGATCCGGTTCTCGCGGAGGTGCGCGCAGGCGGCGGTGTGGTCTGGGGTTTCGATCCCCCTGCGTTGGCTGCGCTTGCCATGTCTTCTCGTTTGCATGCCTGGGACGTAGAGGGAGGCGTGGCCGCGGACCCGGGTCTGCTCGCTCACATCGGTAGCGCCGAGCGCCTGGTGTGGTGCCTCGAGACTGACACAGGGTTGGATGCGGCGCTCGCCGCAGCGTGGTCCGCGCTTTCCCGTCTGGGCGGGGCTACGCGCAGCGCAGTGTCGGACGGCCTTGCCTCGGGGTTCGCGCTGCGCTGGGCGTGGGGGGTGTTCGCCACGTTCAGTCTGTCCGCGACTACGCCCGCCGCCTACGACCGGGCCCAGCCTAAAGGCCCGTACTCCAGCATGCTCGCGGACGCCGCCGAGCATGCCCGCGCCGTCGCCCACAACGCCAGCGGCGGATCGCGTGCCGCGTGGTTGGACCTCGCCGACGCCTACGCCGACCTGCAAGCCGCCGCAGAAGCTGCCCCTAAACTGGCAATGGTCCGTTCATGGTTGAGCAGCCTCGAACAGGACGGCGCGCGTGGTCTTCTGGTCACGCGCAACCGGGCGGCGGCCGCCGCGCTGGTTGGCGCTCTCGATGAGTCGCCACTCACTACCCACGGCTGGTCGCGCTTCGCCACCGCCGCGAGCGTTCGCGACCTCGCCCTAGGCCGAGTTGACCTCATGTCGGTGGACAGACTTCTGGTCACCGGGCCGGTGCCGCGGGCGCACGCGAGTTTGCTCGCCGCTCCGCCCGCTGGGCAACTGCTCGTGCTCGCCGCCGGACCGTGGGAGGCCGAGCGAGCTTTGCGGCAGGCCAACTCGGCTTTCGCCGCGCTTGTCACGCTCCGCAATGAGACAGTGGAGCGCAGTGCGGTGCGCCTCGGCGTCGCGGTCGCTGAGCCCGATGGCGCCGTCGGCGCTCCGGCGTCGCTGTTGCGCGCAGGCAAGGTCACCCGTGTGCCGCCCGCGCCTGCCACCGACGACGCCGTGTGGGAGCCGTTCGCATTAGATCTGGCGAGCGTGCTCGGCGCAATTCACCGCGGGGCGTTCGAAGTGGGCGCCGACACACCGCCGCCGGCCCGCCAGACTGCTCTCGCGTCGACCGCTCAGATCGACGCGATGATCGTGCGGTTCACAGACGGCCGCCTGCTCCTGGTAGCCCCGAACGACAGCGTTTATCGGCGTCGTGGCCACGAGGTCACGTGCGTTGCGGCGAAGGCGCTCGCCGCCGAGGACGAGATCGCGCTCGTCGATGCCTCCGCGCGGCATGACCTGTTCGAGGTCTTGGTCGACAAGCTCGCAGAGTTGCCTCGCTACTGGCCCCTGGTCGACTTGGTCGCGCGGTGGCATGCGAGCGCGGCGGCCGCAGCCACCTGCGGGCTCACTCATGAGCAGATCTACGAGCTGATGCGGGGCGGACCGGACCCGACGGCCATCACCAGCCCGGCGACGATCGGCACGTGGATCCGTTGCGAAAACCACCCCTCCGACCGAGGCGATGTCGCCAGATTTGCACGCGCAGTCCACGATCGAGAGTTGCTCGATTCTGCAGACAACGTGGCCACCGCGCTGGCCGCTCGACGCACGATACGCCGCCTCGTCGGCCGGTGGCTGTCGGGGCAGATCGCCGGCGCGACGAGGCGCAGCGCCCATGAGTTGATCGACCCCGAGCTCCAGGTGTACGCCGCAGACCTGCTCGAAACCGTCACCCTGCACCAGGTAGCTGCCGTCGATGCCCTTCTGGTTCGCGCGCCGGCGGCGCTGGTCGGCATGCTCGTCGACGAGAGTGCGCTGGGCCTGGTGAGCGCGGGAATCCAGGCCAAAGGTCCGACGTAGATGGCTCTGGCAGCTGTGATGCACCGCTTGACGACACAGGATTAGCGACGGACGCTGAAAAGCACAAGTGATTTCACTGGTATGGATGCTTGGAGTACACGTTTCCTGCCCCTGCCAGCCGGCCTACGGGCTGCTTGAGTTCTCATCCGATCAGGAGCCGCTCATGACGGCTACAGCACCGCCGCCGGATTCGACGCTGGCCGCCGCTCACACCGACGCGCAGATTCGCGACGCGCTGCTCACCTCGCTCGCTCTGCGCATCCTCACTCAGGCCAGCGGCACAGACCTGCCCGGACACACTCGACTGTCCGGTAGCCCGCAACGCGCCATCTGGCTCGGGCAACTGGCCAGCGAACCGCAACTGGCCGCTGACCAGGCCCGCGGTCTGAAAGCCGACCGGCTCGTGCCGGCCGCGGAGGGATTCGCGTTCCGCCTGGCCTCAGCCGAAGCAACCACTGTGCACGTCACGCTCAGCTTTGCCGTCTACATAGCGCTGCACCCGACCGTAGCTGAACAGGTCACCTTCATCCACTCCACCAGCGGTGAAGCTGACCCGAGTGTCGGCGCGGGCGCCGCGGGGTCGGCCAGCAACACCGGCCGGAAGATCGCCGCGGTCTGGGCGAAGGTGCCGGTCGGACCGATCCCGCTGACCGTGACTCTGCCCGCGCGGACCGGGTCATTCCGGCTCGCCGCCGCCGAGATCACCGCCGCGATCCGCGATGCTGTGCACGCCCCGGCGGGCAGCGAACCGTATCGTGCCCGCCGCCGAGTAGCGCCCGCCGGATCGCTGCCCCGCGACGCCGACATGGTCGACGACGCGACCTGGGCCTCGTACACGGCCTCGAACTTGATCCCGGCCGCCGACGCGGCGTTCCCGGTGTTCTGCGCCGCTCTCGACGTTGAACTTGGCGCAAACGGGACCGGCCACGACGTGCTGTTCACAGTTATCAACACCACCCCGGCGGCCGAGACGCAGTTCGCCGACCGCGCAGGGCTGATCGCGTTCGACCGCCCGCATCTAGACACGCGTCTCTACCAGGTACAGCTAACCGCGACGACCAGCGCGCCGGTCGCGCACTACACGCTCGAGCAGATCGCCGACTCCTACCGCTACGACCGCACAGTGCCCGCGCTGGGACAGGCCGCGCCAGGCGAATACCAGGCAGATGGCGCTGGCACGACCCTGGCCACGCGGTTTGGTGCGCTCGCCAAGACCTGGCGGGTGCATCCGCGCAGCGAGACGCTGACCGGCGAGGCGATCGACACGAGCTTCGACGCGCTGACGGCCAACCCGGCCGACGCAGTTGAGCGCATCGTCGATGCCCACGCCGCGTGGGTGGATGCCAACTGGTCGCATGCCGCGCTCGATGAGATCGCGGCCGCGCGCGGCTGGGACGCCGACGCGCGCGCCAATGCGGACCGCGACGCCGCGGCGGCCCGGGACGAAGTCGCGTGGCTGCGCGCAGGCGCGCAAACTCTCGCGGCCGACCCGTTGCTTGCCGAGGCGTTCCGTCTGGCCAACCGCTCCATGAAACAGGTCGGGGCGCACAAGAACTACACCGCATGGCGGCTGTTCCAGATCGCGTGGATCGTCGGGTGTCTGCCGGGCATCTCCGACCCGGCAGCAGACAACACAGTACAGATCGAAACCGTGCAGACCGGCGGCGGCAAGAGCGAGGCCTATCTCGGCGTGATGCTGATGCACCTGTTTTACGCGCGGCTGACCGGAACCACCGCCGGAGTGAACGTGTGGGCGCGCTTCCCGCTGCGGCTGCTGGCCGCACAGCAGACTGAGCGGTTCACTGAGGCGGTACTCGCCGCGGAGCTCCTGCGCCGCGAACACCCGAGGATCAGCGGCGGCGACCCATTCGGCGTCGGATTCATCGTCGGCTCCACGAACACTCCAAACAAGATCTACCCGGCGGACAACCAACACGCGCACGGCGTGGACCCGCACGGCCCGGCCCTGGCGGAGCGCTGCCGGGTACTCGAGCACTGCCCCGTCTGCGACCCGCACGGTACTGGAACGCGCATCGCCGTGCGCTTCGACGAACCGACCTGGTCGATGCAGCACGTGTGCACTAACGCGAATTGTCCGATGCGCGGCACACTGCCCGTCTGGGTGATCGACGACGACATCTACCGGCACGCGCCGTCGGTGCTGGTGGGCACCGTCGACCGGCTCGCCCAGATCGCGCACGCCCCGCAATTCAAGATCCTTTTTGGTAGCGTACACAGCCGCTGCCCCAGGCACGGCTACACCAGCGAACCGCGATACTGCTCAGTGTTCGGCTGCACGGCATCCCGCGCGCCCATCCCGGACGGGTTCGGGCATCTGCGCTGCGAAATCGCCGACGAGCTGCACTTACTGGAAGAGAGCCTCGGCGCACTCGACGCGATGTACGAGACGCTCCTGCAGCAGATCGCCGCCGCGCTGGGCAATCCGCCCCTGCACATCGTCGCGGCCACCGCGACACTCGAGGGCTACCAGAACCAGGTGGACCACCTCTACCAGCGTCCCGCGCGCCGCTTCCCCGCACCCGGCCCGGACGCTGGCGAGACGTTCTTCTCCCGTACCGACCCCAGCGACCCGCTGCGCCGCTACCTCGGTCTGCGACCGCGCGGTGTCACCATGGTTACCGCAGCTGCCGAGGCCACCCGGATGCATGCCGAGTGGCTGGCCGAGGCGCTCGCCGACCCGGCAGCGGCCGCTGCAGCCGCCGGGCTCGATCCTGGCGATCCGCACGTATTCACCGTCGTGCGTACCGCGGTGCAAGACGACTACAAGGTGGTACTCGGCTACTGCCTACGCAATGAGGACCTCTCGTCGTTCACCGCAGACGAGAGGGTCAAAAGCCTGCTCGACTCCGCCGACAACCTTGCGATCATCTCAGGCAGCGTCGAACCGGCGGCCATCCGCGAGGCGGTCGGACGGCTGACCAACCCCCCGACGGACCCGGCCCGCCAGGTGCGGATCGTGGCCGGTACGCGGGCGATCGGGCACGGATTCGACTCGCCCCGCCTCGGGTTCATGGTGCTGATGGGCACCCCGACCCAGGCCGCCGAGGTCATCCAGGCCACCGCCCGCGTCGGGCGCGTCCACCCAGGGTTGATCATCCATATTTTCAACCCGTCGAGAGACCGCGATTCCTCCGTGTTCCGCTATTACACCCATTGGATCGCCTACCTCGACCGCCTGGTCCACAAGGTGCCGGTCAACCGCGAATCCCTGCCGGTGCTGCGCCGCGTGCTGTCCGGCGCACTGATGGCGTGGCTGTTGCAGGTGCACGACGCAGCCTGGATGACGTCAGGACAACGCCGATACAGCCTCGCCAAATCCACACAAGTCAGCGATGCGCTTACCGCCGGATTCATCGACCGCACAACGCTGATCGCCGAATTGACCGCGAGCCTCGGCCTGAGCCCAACGAACTCCTACCACGACATGCACCGAGAGGCGGTCGCCCGCTACATCGACGACACCCTCTCGCGTCTGGCCGTGTCTGCGGATCCCAATAAACGGACCAGCGAGTTGCTCGACCCGAACGTGCCGACATCGCTGCGCGACATCGAAAAGCCCGTCATCATCTACGGCAACGTGTAAGGGGGGACCATGCTCGATGAGCTCAGGCGCTCCAGTATCCAAGCGCTGTGGAATCACTTGCCCGACCAGACATACAACTGGCCCACCCGCGTATCCGTGATCGGCCAGAGCCCGCGTCAGGTCACCCCACTCGACATCCCTGAGGCATGGGTCGCACCACAGCTACGCCGGCTCATCCGCCCATTCGCGCAGGAGCGGTCCGGGATACCGAACAGCGGACCCGAGCTCGAAATCATCGAGCACGAGCAATACCGGCTCGTACAGGCCGAAGACCTGCGCGCAGAACGCTTCCCGAACACGTTTGTCTGCCGCACCTGCGGGTCATTCGCGACCCTCAAGCCCGGGACCGATCCGGGCGGGTGCCCGAGCGGACATGGCACGCTCGAGCAGCTGAAGTTCGCCGAAGCGCACACATGCGGGCTCCTGCGCGAGATCGTGCCGCCGCGCTGCACCAATGGCTGCCGCGCCCCGATGCAGCTAAGGAACTTCGACGTACTTGAGGTGGCACAGTGGTATTGGAGGTGCTCGAGGTGCAGCGCGCGCAGCGACAGAAACCTGATCCGATTCTGCCCCTGCAGAACCGGGCGTATCAGTGTCACGCGTATCCCGCAGACCTCGGTGTACTACCCTCAACAGCTCACAGTGCTCAACCCCCCTACGCGCAACACCTATAGTGTGCTCGCCGCAGACGGCGCGCGCGCCGCCGCAGTCGGCCAGCTATTGGGCGTCGTAAGCTCCGGCCTTGACGCGCTGCGCTCCGCCACCGGCGCAGCCGGCGCGGACGCGCTGACCCAGGTGCTCGAGACGTGCAAAGCGCTCGGACTCAGACCGGGCGACCCGATGTACGAGCAATTGGTCGCAAAGGCCACACAAGCCACCGCGAGTTCAAGCCACTGGCGCGACGCGGTCGACGCGCTCGACTGGAACCCGGAAACCCTGGAAATCATCGGCGACGAAGCCCTCGCACTCACCCTCGCCGCCCAGTCCTGCCCGCTAAGCGTCGACGACCTGATCGCCAACCCTCCGGCGCCGGGACTGTTACCGACCTACACGGCCTACAAGCAGATATTCGAGCGCTACCACCTTGCCGACGTCACGCTGCTGCGCGAGCTGCCCGTCGCGTACATCGTCGCCGGTTACACGCGCCTGTCATCCTCGGCGCTACAGGTCACCCGCAGCGGCACGCACGCCACCTATTTCAAGTTCTTCCCGGACCCACACTCGGGCCGGTACCCGATGTACGGCAAGCGCTCCGAGACCGAGGGCCTGCTCGTGCGCATCGACCCGCTCGAGGTGGTTCACTGGCTCGTCGACTCCGATGTCGTGCCCGACCCGGGTGTCAACGATGCGCTCGACGCCCAGCGCTGGCTGCTGGGCGTGTGCGAACCGGTCACGGACCTGTTCAACGCCCCGGAGCACCGCATCACCGCCGCAGTGCTCGGACTGGTGCACTCGATGGCTCACCGCACGATGAAGGCACTCGCGGCACGGTGCGGGCTCAACATCGACTCGCTCGCCGAATACCTGTTTCCTGCGGCTTGCGCGTTCCTCGTCTACGCCAATACACGCAGCGAGTTCACTCTCGGCGGAATCGAGCACGTCTTCCGCTTCGACCTCGCCGACGCGCTAGCCGAACTCGACGCGGACCCGCGATGCGTGTTCGACCCTCCCTGCCAGCGGTCCTTCGGCGGCGCATGCGCGGCATGCCTGCACATCTCGGAGGTCGCCTGCCAGCGCTTCAACACCGTACTGGACCGCAATCTGCTGTTCGGCACGCTTCCGCTCCCGCCAGACGCGCCAGTCGGAGCAGGTGGGATCACATGGCGTGGCTTCTGGACGCCGTAGAACCGCTGGCCGACGTGCCGGCCCTCACATCCGACCTGGCTGCCGACGCCCAGGCGCTTACGGTCGCGTGCGCCGCGGGCGATCGCGTCTCGGATCAGATGGGTGAAGGCGCCGGCACGCTCGCCGAGGTCGGCCAGCAAGTTGCGAGCGGCTTGCGTCGTCTGGGTTCGCGCTGACTCCGAGGATGTGCGCGCGCCGAGTGCGCACCTCCATGACGAACAGAACATAGATCCTTCGAAGATTGATCGTGTCGACGTGGAAGAAGTCCGTGGCCAACATGCCCTCGGCCTGGTTGCGCAGGAACGTTTTCCACGACGGGTCGGCGCGCATCCGTGACGGGGGTCGGCGCCGTGTGGTGGCCAGGACCCACCGTCAAACGGGGCCCCCCCTACTCATATCCGACTTCGACTTCGAAGACAGCCTCCAAGTCTTCACCGCCGAATGCGCGAACCTCTCAGCCGCCAGCTCCGGATCCGCGCGCTGCGCACCCGCTTCACCCCGTAGATCCCCTCCAGCGGCGCTTTGAGTGGAATCGCGCGGTTGGTGCATTGGCTGAGTGTGGGTCATCACGCGCATTTCACATCCGCATGCGCATCATCGCATCGGGTGACGGTTGCCAATGAAGCTACCGTGACAGGTTCCAAGGCGCAGTAACGTGGGGTGATGCACCGACCCCGGCCAGCGAACACTCTGCCGGTACGCCGATCTTAGGACGAACTGTGAACGCTGATCCACGTACCCGTCTCGCGGAACTCGGGCTCGACCTGCCCAAGGTCAGTCCTCCTAAGGGTGCGTATATCCCTGCCGTCCTTTCGGGCAATCTGCTATTCGTCTCCGGGCAGGTGCCGATGCAGGACGGCGAGGTGGTGGAGACAGGGCTCGTCGGCGCGGATATCGCGCCAGAGCGCGCCGCCCAGTTGGCGCGTCAATGCGCGCTGGCGGCGCTGGCGGCGGCCGACTCAATCATCGGTATTGAGCGGGTGCGCCGAACGGTCCGGGTGACTGGTTATGTCGCGTCGGCGACGGATTTCGCCGGGCAGGCTGCAGTGGTCGACGGAGCGAGCCAGTTGCTCGGGGAACTGTTCGGCGACGCGGGTCGGCACGCCCGGACATCGGTAGGCGTGCCTTGCTTGCCGCTCGGAGCCCCAGTCGAGATCGAATTGCTGCTCGAGGTCGAGGCCTGATCCGTGGCGGGCACGGACAAGCCCAGCCTGAATAGTCAGGGTGCCAGGCGGACGGCGGTGCCGGACACTCGGATTCCTGTCCCCGGCTCAGCGGGGATATCGACGGTGATGACACTTGGCCGGCCTAGGTCAGCTCCCTGATAGACTGTCAACTTTGCCGGTACAGCTACAAGGTCGAGCTCTCGAAGGTAGCCGCCCAGCGCCGCCGCGGCGGCTCCGGTCGCCGGATCCTCGACCACGCCGCCGACCGGGAACGGATTACGGGCATGGAACACGTACTCTGATTCCTGCCAGATTAGGTCGATCGTGTCCCAGGAGCTCTCATTCATCAGTGCCGCAAGGCGCGGGAAGTCGTAGTCCAACATCGCCAGTCTGTCTCGGGTGGCGGCCGCGATGACAGGATGCCGCGCGCCGGCGGAGGCGACGCGCACAGGCAGTGAAGGATCAAGTTCGTCCGCCGACCATCGCAGCGCCATGAGAAGTTCGGCGAGGCGGCTGTCATCGACGTGTTCGACCACCGGCCTCACCGACGTGAGTGTCGCCGACATTGCCCCAACAGACGAAACACTGGTCTCCACCCGCACCTCGCCCGCATTCGTCGTCAGACGGAGCTGCCCCGGAGAGCGCTGCTCCGCCCAGGCGACAGCAGCTGCGACAGTGGCGTGCCCGCAGAACGCCACTTCCTTTCCAGGACTGAAGTAACGTACTCGGAACGCATCCTCGCCCAGCACGGTCAAGAACGCGGTCTCCGAGAACCCGACCTCTGCGGCGATCCGCTGCATCTCGGCAGTGGTGAGACCCTCCGCGTCCAAAACGACCCCCGCAGGGTTGCCGCCAGCAGGGTTGTCGCTGAACGCCGTGTAACGAAGCACGGAAGCCTCAAGTGTCATGCTCTCAGCGTAGCCATGGGCACACGATGAGGTGGTGGCATCGAGAAAAAGTGAAGATCGGCGACACCGGCAGAGTCACCCCCAGGTAAGCAGACGCCCGGCATCCGTCAGTCCGACTTGAAATCCGACTGCAAGGCGCCGTCCACCCGAACTTGGTCGCACGGCATGATAGTTGCGCGCGTCGAACAAGACGGCTTGGCCAACCTGGGGAGTGAGCGTGAGTGATTCGACGTCTTCGACCACGCTCTCGGCGTAGCCGTAGGTGCCGGGCAGACGGGCGTTCTCATCGGCTGGATGCCACCGGCGTCGCCAGATGACAGTCTGTCCGCCGGACTTGGGCAGAGTCAGGTAGAGATTGAACGCGAACTGCGCGACCAGGGGATGATCTGGGAACCCCGGCGCGAACTCGCGGGCGGCATCGTCGAAATGGACGAGGAACCCTTGATTCGGCTCGCGGATGACGCCGTGGGCGAGTTCGCGTCCGCCTACCTCCGCGGAGCCGACCCCGCCCGGCCAGTGGCCGGCCAGCCGCTCCCGGCATAAGTCGATCGGATCGTAGGAGAGCTTGAGGCCCTGCCAGATGCTGAGCCACTCGGTCACGGCCTCCCAGTAGCGAGGCGCGAGGGTACCGTCCACTCGGTAATCACTCACGCCGACTCCGCACCGGAACACCTCGGGATGCACCCTAGCCGGGTTGTAGCGGACGAACGGCATCTCCTGCAGCGCCGAAGCGACCTCGTGACATGTCTCCTCGGCGAGGAAGTCGTCGACCAGGACGGCGGCGCATCGGCCGCAGGAAAGAGCGCATATCGCGGACCGCTCGAAACGGTCGATCCGAACCACATCGAACAGCGGGTCGTGCGGCACAGGGTGAATATCGAAGACCTGCCGACTGCTCATAGACATGGGGATACCCCCTCTTACTACCCCTACCCATTAATCAGGGTATTCAGTCGCATGATCTCGCCACCAGCCAAGCTGGATCATCGTGATCTAACATTACTCGGATCTGAAAAAGCGCGACTGCCACTCACTTCAAGCGCCACCCGATACTCCTCGAGAGCCTCCCTGGCTAGAGTGTGGGCGAATACCGCGAGTTCCTCCTGGGACAGCTGTTGCCACGGACGAGATCTGTCGGAACCGTGGGCCGCGCCTTCATCGTTCCTTGTCACATTCATTCACCCTTATAGTGGGGATCTTCATGCACGGACTCTGGCATCGGTGTTGCACTGGATTGTAGAGATTCCGCGTGCCGAGTGGAGCGGTTTTGAGGAGGTTCTTGCCCGATGTTCACATTGGCAGAGGCATCGTGCTCGTCATCGATCCCGGGCAGACTACCCTGTATTTGATCCAGCAGGTCACGGCTCCGTATGAGGTCCGGGTGCTCAGCACCCAGCGTCTCGATCTGGTCCTGGTGCAGTTTGATCAGGATGGCCTCAGCCTGCGGCAGATGAGCGAGTTCGAGCATGACGAGCGCCTGCACGAAACGCAGGTGCATGGCCCGCAGGGTCCGCTCGCGAGTACCGGCGAGCTCGAGGGCGTGGTCGAGTTCCGCTGCGGCTTCGTCGGGCCGGCGCTGTTCGAGCAGCGCTTGCGCCAGGGACTCTCGCACCCACAGGCTCTCCGACGCGTCGGGAGTCCAGAATTGCTCGCAGCTGGAGAGAATGTCGCGCAGCATCTCCTCAGCGCGTCGTAGCCGCTCAGTTCGACCTGGACCGTCTTGGTTCAAAATCGCCCGAGCAAGACTGTGGCGCACGGTTACGGTGTCCGAGCTTTCCGGTCCCTGCCGAGCGAGCTCGGCTTCGACAATCGATTCGAGCAGCGGCACCGCCTCCGCCCATCGGCCTTGGTCAAGGATCGCCCTGGCCACCTTGTGGCGCGTGGCGAGCGTGTCGAAATGGTCAGGTCCGAGTACGGCGAGGCGATCCTTGAGCACACCGCGCAACAGCTCCTCGGCGAGTTCTGGCTCACGGCGCTCTATGGCGATACGACCCTCCTCATGCCGGAGGGCAAGGATTTCCGGGTCGAGGCGGTCGAAGCCGAAGTCCTTGCACTGCTCAATCAGGGGCGTCACCAGTGCGGCGCACGGATGCAGCAGGCCATTGACTATCATGTACCGCGCCAGCAACCGGGCTAAGATCACAGCTTGGGCGAGTATCTGTCGGCCGACCGCGCGCATAGCCGCCAGCCGGCCGGGATCGGATAGCTGAATGACGTGATACGCGAGCGCTCCCCAAGTCTCCCAGCTCGAAGACTCGTCGGGCAGTCTGGGATGCACTGCCTCCACGAACAGCCGGACAGCAAGGCGATACGACTCGATAACGTCATCCTGTTGTGATGGCACGTTCCTGAACACGCCGTGGACGACCGGGTGCATCGTCAGCACCAAGCGTAGGTTCTGGTCCTCTACTCCCTCCCTGGAATCCAGGGCGATCAGACCGACGCCGGCGAGTGCGTCAAGCAGTTCGCGCAGCCGTACCGCGCTGATTCCGGGAAACAGCGGCGAAGAGCCCAGAATGTCGGTCTGCAGGACGGCTTGATACGGCACCGGCGCCGGCCCGAGCCCGGCGAGAAGTGCAAGCAGCGGGCTCGCCTCGTGCAGACCCCGGCGCGCGAGCAGATCTAGTGACTCCCAGTAGACGAGCCAGAGCTCCCCCAAGCCCGCATACCTCCCGACGTCGGCGGGCTGGTCGCTTGGCGTGTTCTCCGCCAACCGGTCGATCGCGCGACCGTAGCGGGCATAGAGCCCCTCCACGGCTTCGCTATCGGTTCGTGTCTGCTCATTGAGATACGCGGCGGCAAGATGCAGGGCGAGAGGCAGGCCGCCCAGCTTGGTCGACAGCTCACGCGCTTGGCGGTAGCCCCCGCCACGCGCATCGGTGAGTTCCAGCAGCATGGCGGCGCCGTCATCCGGTGCCAGTGGATCGACGTGGTGTTTCACCGATATTTCCGCCCAGGCCAATGAGTCCGCGTCACGGGAAGTGACGATCACGGCCCCATTTTCCGGAGGCACCCGCAGCCAGCCCTCGAAGCCTGAGCTCGACCCATTGCCGAGGGGCGGCCGCAGCAGTTCCGGATCGTCCGCGTTGTCGAAGATCAGCAGCCACGGCTCTTGCAATCGTGCCAGGTAGCGCCATACCGTGTCCGCCTCCAAGCCTGGAATCCTCCACACCTCGGCGAGTAAGGATTCGGGGACACCAAGTTGGGTGGCCAACTTTTGCATATGAAGGTTGATCTGAGGCGTATGTACCCACCAAACGGAGCGGGCGGCGCGGTGCCGGGCTGCGGCGGCGACGGCGAGCCGCGTCTTGCCCGCCCCCGGCGGGCCCACAAGAACCTGAATCCGACCGCCGAGCTGGACTTTCGCGCAGATCTCGGCCAACTGCTCCGATCGACCGATCAGACTGGTGCCGTGCGCACGGTACGGCGGCTCTAGTGAGATAAAGCCCTCATCTGGCACGTCCTGGACGGGTGGGGCCGGCTGGGCGTGCGCCGACGCCGCGGCCACCAGAACCGCGGTCTTTAGGCACTGGAACGCCGGTGCGTCGGCGTTCTTGGGCCGCACGATGGTCTTGTGGGTGCCCGGGAGCATGGCCGCGTGGGGGAAGGACGACTGGGCGGACACCGACGTGACAATCGCATCTTCGGTCCCGCCGTAAACGTCGAAGCTGATGGGGCAGTGCCCCTCGTCAAGCCTGCTCGTGTTCACGACGCAGCGCAGAACGACTTTGAGGGTGTCGGCCACTGCTCGATCGAATGGGCGCAACTCCCGCTCCTGGGGATGCCGGATCACGGTGCCGAGCCAGCGACGGACGCTGCCAAGGAACTCCGAGCCGTTCGAAGGGCAGGCGAAAAGCACCACCCGCTTGATTCGGGCCAGTTCGAGCGCCCGGTCCGCGATGACCATACGCCCCAAGTACCGCTGCACGATCAAGCCACCCTGGCTGTGGCCGACCAGGACCACCGGTCCGTCGGCGCACGGTGGCGTGCTCAGGTAGGTGTCGAGCAACTCGGCCAAGTCGGTCAGCTCTGGGATCCGTTTCCCCGGCCGCAGTACGAATTTCGGCGACGTGTACTCGAACATCCGGGCGTCGACGCGCTCGCCGAGTTCTGGATCAGACTGGATCAAGCGCTTGAAATCAGCCCAGACCGCACCGGAAGAGAGAACCCCGTGGATGAAGACAATCTGAACACGCTCGCCCATACCAAACCCCCACCGCCGGAGGGAAATCGCCCGGTCTCCCCTGGCCCGGATCCTTGTACGTCGCATAAGTCCTGTCAACACACGAGGTGCAGTCCCATGCGTCACTATTCACTGCCAATCCACCAGAACACTCGGGTACTGCACACGCGAACCCTCTCCCAGCCTTGGGGACTGGCCAGCTAACGGCCCTTTCGCATTTTGGGAAGTGACGGAACGTGTGGTCAGCTGAGGAATATTCGGCGGCGCCGAATACCGAAGCTGGCTCGGCCCTGTATTTGCCGCATGATCCGTGTTTATCGTGGACGGCCCGCTACAAGGCCCACAGAGCACGCAGATCGTTGCGCCAGCCGAGTCGGTCGGAGAGCCGCCGCTGAACGTGGACGGCGATCCTATGCCGGTGACCAACCCGGCCGCGGTGCTTCAGCGCCACGTCCCCGGCGCCCGGTGCGCGCGAGGAGAGAACACGGCCTCATCGATCATGGCACCGACGCGGCACCCCCTGGAGGTACGCAATAACCATCACCCCGCCGACGATCCCACACACCCCGGCTGGCTCCCGCTGTCTCCCGGCTCGCTCGATCGATCTCCCGCGAGGCGTGCTCAATCTCACCCACGCCGAGATGAATCGGGCGGTCGAAGCCGGCGCAGCCTCATCGCCGCTCTTCCGCCAGGACGTCTAGCGCTACCGCGACCTCTGGTGGGAACTGAGCCGCGGCGCATGGTGGAGAGAAGTCACCGACGCACTTGCGATCGCCGCGTACGACGCAGCAGCGGCGAACATGACACCCGAGGCCGCCGAAGCGCAGCGCGCCGCGGACATCCGCGCCGCAGCTGGCATCACCGAACCAAGGTGAACGCAGGCGAATATAGCCGCCACACGGCGGCCGTACGGGGCCCGCCGGGGCACCCGGTGGACGCCGCGGGGTGATCGTCCGCGCACAATGGAGAAACGCTCGATGGTGCCGGCCGGAAGTCGAAGGGCCCGGACCAAAAGTCCTCCGCGCCTCAGCTAACTACGCCTTGATCCCCACCCTCACCGCCCAGCCCCTCGATCGGATCACCTCGCCATGACCCGGCCCACTCACTGATCGAAAAGAGTCCTCGCGGGTCGGCCGCATGAACCGACGCGCATGGCCAATCCACCGCGCCCCCGCGATGACTCGGGCGCCCGCATCTACCCCGAGCACCGTCCCCGTAGTCGCGCTAGACTCATATCAGATGGTGACCATGGGCACGCGATCGGTGGCAACTTCGATGGCACGCATCGGTACTCGATACGCCAGGCCAGGCTGCCCTGGCGGCGGGTACAGGCGGAGTCGCACCCAGTCCCACTTCGTACCAGTCGTCGCCGGCCGGCAGGAGATAGCACCGTCGCGTGCCAAAGAGCGCGCGGTACTGGTTGGCACTCGACGTCCCCCGTTGGATCCGCCCAAACCAGTGGGGACTCATTCGGACTCAGACGGACGGGCTCCTGCGCGCGAGCTGACAATCCTCCAGAGATCCGTGATGGCTCGTCAGGAAAACTACCCCTTCGGCAATGTCCTGATGGCAGATTTCCCTTGCCTGGCGCCCGATTTGTCCCATGCGAGTTACCGGGCGGATGGCGAGCGAATGGCGAGTGGGCGGGACGCGTACTGCCAGGCACCCGTTGGCACGGTCAGGCATTTGTTGCTACTCTACGGGAATCGGGCCGCCGGGAGGGCCAGCACGATCAGGGACTAGATGGTACTGAACGATACGAAAAGGTACTGATATCAGGGGTCTCATAATCCTTGGGTCGTGGGTTCGAGTCCCACCCGCCCTACCGAGGTTGGACATCCGACCACGCGGTTGACCTGCGCGTTTGCGTCATCGAAGGCTGCGCCACTTCGGCGCGTCGTCGGATCCTGATTCTTGATGGGGCCACGGTGGGGCAGGTTCGGCCTCACCGTACTGCACCGTATTGCCGCTCTGACCAGGCAGTTTACGCAGATGACCCGGAGTCGCCTTAACTCGGCGAATTTCTGGTAAGCGGACGCCCGTCTGACATTTTCGCAGCCCTTCCGGCTCGCAAGGTCTCGCGACAAACATGCCGCCGACCTGCACAGATGGCCGACTTGGGCCCTACCGGGCGAGGCTCGGACGGGGTTTCGATCGAATAGGTTGTTTATTATTTTACCATCGAAGAGTGCACGATGTATCCGTGTACTCAATTAGCCGCGGCCGCCAAACTGCCAATACAGTCCTGATCATTAGCATGGTATCCACGAGTGAATGATTGCGCATCTTGGAGGTCGCCGAGCCAGGAACGTGCCATGCCCAGGCCCCCCTCGCCCCTCTACCGCCCTCCTACCCAGCGTTCTGAGTCGTTCGAGTGGCTCTTGCGCGCGACTTGCGGGGCTGACCGGGCATCAGTGCTGCCTGACGGATCGCCAGGCTAGCTGGCGCGCCCGCTAGCGATCGGGGACCACGTGAGGCAGGTGGCTCAGGGCTCATACTCTGGAAGCTGATACCGCAGGTGCAGTGGGATCGGACTCACAGAGGCTCAGATCCGCTCTCGCAGTCTCGTCAGCGTGGCACGGTCAACGACGGTGATCGTGAGGCCCCGCAACGGTCGTCGGAGTGTGGGGTGGGGCACCTCTAGCCATTGGACGCCGTCGCACACGGTGAGGCAGTGGTGGATGTCGTCGATGTAGCGCCATCCGAGCCCGATGAAATGCTGTGTGCTTTCCTCGGCGATGTCGTGTCCGTGCAGATGCACCGCGCGCAGGCTCACGCCGTGGACTGCCAGATAGGCTGACGCATTGTTGGCTGCGCGGCGAAGCGGGCTTGTGGCAACCCAATTCCTGTCGATGACGCGTGCTGCGTGCGCGTCTCGGACAGGGGCGTCGGGCAGGTCGACCTGATGGAGTGAAACCGCCCCCGCGTTATCCCAGATCGTCAGGAGCGACCTGGCCGGCCGGGGTACCCACCGGTCGATGCCCTCGAAGGCGGGGTGCATCTCGTCGCGGGGTGCGCGGCCCGCGTTTGGGTCGGGCTGGATCGCGGTGAGCCGGTCGAGGGCGGCACTCAGGGTATCGCTCCGGGGCGCGTGCTGCGGAGATTACCCGGCTCGCGTTCTTCAGCGCGGTGGTGAGCTTGCGTTTCCCAGTGGCTTTGAAGCCCGTGACGATGGCGGGGTTGTCCGGGTCCTGGTCGAGGCCGAGGAAGCCGAGGTCGGCCATCGCGCCGAGGCCGGCTGCGCGCAGGTGCTCGAGGACGCGGTCGCGACGCCAACCCTCTCTGCGCACGGCTCACCCGATCTGCGCGGCGCGAGCCGGCAGATCGGGGGCGCAGCCGGCTCAGCGGGACCTGAACGCCCAGCAAGAATGCCCAGCAATCGCCCGTTTGCATCAGGTCCCGCAGTTGGCCCGGCTCGACAGCATCAATGCCCTGCGGGCATGGCGCGACGTCGTCGTCGATGCAGCGCGGCCGATGCAGCGCGGCCGACCCAGCCCGGCTGCAGCACAGCGCCGACGGCTGCCCGCTGGGCACCCTGTCCAGCGAACTATCCGACGACCACACCCGGGCCCGCGACGCCCTGGCCGCGAGTTTCACCGCGTGGGCTGCGGCGATTCTCGAGGGCCTGCCAGGCATGCTCGGCAATGGCACCTTGCCGCTCGCAGGCCGACGCCGACCGGCTCGCCTTCGCGCTCCTGGCGGCCGTCCAGGGTGGACTTCACTTCGAGGCCGGCATGCCGAAGGTGAAGTGGTGCGGCGACATCACCTACATTCCGACCGGCGAATCAGGGCTCATGGCTATTTGCCATCGGCGCCGCCGCATACGTACAATAATAAAGATGCCTGACTGATCCGGGTGATCCGTGATAGGACGAACGCTGCCGGCGGGACGAGAGGCCGGCTGCGGCGTTGCCATAGGATGTGAGGCTGGTGGGCCAGGCGGGCGATGGAGCCGAGGGCGGCATGGACGATGGGCAACGGGTTGATCTTGGGGTGTCGTTGTTCATCCCGTACCGGTACACCGAGGACCGGCTCTTCCGGGCCCTGCAGGATGCCGGGTTCGACGACTGGACGCTCGCCCAGTGCCGAGTCTTTCAGCGCATCGCCCCGAACGGCTCGCGCCTCAAAGACCTCGCCGACCAGGCGCAGATGACCAAGCAAAGCGCCAGCGTGATGGTCGACCAGCTCGAAAGCCTGGGCTACGTCCGCCGGCTCCCTGACCCCACGGACGGTCGTGCCCGGCTGATCGTGCTTGAGGAACGCGGCCGGCGCGCGGTCGAGGTGGCCATGGCTACGCTTGACGAGATCTACGCGGAGTGGAAGACCTACCTCGGCACCCGCAACTTCACGTTGCTGCACGAGATTCTCGATCAACTCCGCGAGATCACAGACCCCTACGCTTGACCGCCCTGCCGCCGCCCCCGGGGCCGGCGCGGTCGGCAGGCCCGAACCCGTTTTTGTCGCAGTCGGATCGGTTGACTCATTTCATCAATGATCCTGACGATGCTCCGGCGTGGACGGGTGATTTCCCCACTACGCGGCGCCAGACACGCCACACCCCCCACCACGCGACAAGTGCCGCTCGATCAGAGGTGGCGGGAACGTGGTTGCCGCGAGCAGGTCCCGCGGTGGTCGCGTCGCGCCGTCCCGGGCGCGACGCGACCTCGACTCCGCCGGGTGTCCATGTATGAACGGCAGAGTGCGACGGCGGCCTGGAGCAATGAGGCGAGGTTTCTAGCGACGCCATGGCGCCGAGCACCGCGTTGAACAGTTCGACCTGCGACAGCTCTGAGGCGAGACCTCGAACGTGCGGGTTCTGCGATTCCGACGGGCTTAGCCCGTCATCCGTGGGCGTGGCGTCGGGTCGCCGGTCGGTCAGCCGCGGATCGCGGTGGTTTCGCGGGTGAACTGGCGTTGGCCGAAAAGCTTGTAGGCCAATCGGGCTGGGGCCGGTATGACCTGCATGAACGTCTGGCGCTCCGCGTCGTCGGCTTCCTCGGTGATGTGGCCGAGGATGACCAGTCGCCGGGTGAGCGGGATCGCGCTCATGCCGTGCTTGCCGAGTGCGTCCCATTCGCTTTGCGTCAGGGTGACCGAGACGATCGGGAGCAGTTCCCGCTCCTCCTCGGCCAGGTGATCGATCAGCGTCGGCATGGTGGCTTCGATGCGTGCGGCCATCCGTTCGCCGGCGGCGGCGTCCGCGCTCGCTGTCCATGCCGGCAGATCCGCGTTGACGGCCGCGACGGTGTCGTCGACCTGTGCGTGCTGTGCGTCCATCCGGTCCATCAGGCCCGGGTCGAGCGTGGTGCGCTCGCGCAGCAGGGGGAAGAGCAGTTCGTCCTCGCCGGTGTGGTGCGTGTGCAGGAAGTCCAGCATCTCTCGGGCGTGCGCGCCGATGACCTTGGATCGCGCACGGTCGTTGGCCGCGGAGCGGAACAGTCGGGGAAGCTGACCGAACTCGCGCCGGAGGACGCGGTGGATCAGAACCATCTCGTGGGTGTCGACCCCGGGTCCGGGAGCGTTCATCGTGACTCCTGGACGGTCGCGGCGTTCTGGACCTGCTCGGGGGTGGGGAACTCGTTGCGGTGGGCCTGGGCCCAGTCGGTGAAGCTACGTGCCGGGCGGCCGGTCACCGCGGTGACGTCGCCCGTCGGCTCGGAGTTATACGGCTTCGTGGTGGAGCGGAACTGCTCGATGGCGGCGTGTGCGTACTCCATGGGCATGCCGTAGGAGATCCACTGCGCGATCGTGGTGTCCGGGTCGACTTCGGCGTAGCTCAGGTCGCGGCCCAGCACCTGGCCGAGGACTGCGACCTGGTCGGCGGGGCTGAGCGGTTCGGGGCCGGTGAGCTCGTAGACGCGGTGGTTGTGGCCGTCCTGGGTAAGGCACGCCGCGGCGACCGCCGCGATGTCCGCCGGGTCGACGGCGGCGGCCCGGCCGGCGGCGAACGGGGCGTATACGACCTGACCGGCCGCGAGCATTCCCGCCCAGTTGAGCGCGTTGGACATGAACGCGGTGGGCCGCAGGAACGTCCACCCGATGCCGCTTTCGCGGAGCGCCTCCTCGCCGGCCCGGTGCAGCGTGGTGATCGGGTCGATGGCGTCGTATCCGACGCTGCGCACGGACAGCTTGACGATCCGCTGCACGCCCGCTCGCTGCGCCGCGGCTATCAC